>OJPW01000058.1_pt1 | contig 113767 bp, 83 predicted proteins | sample 1598571 | NCBI WGS metagenome assembly OJPW01 (sample SAMN03922493, study PRJEB24848) | human gut metagenome | isolation source: stool sample | host: Homo sapiens | place: Germany | collected 2011-05
CGCCCATTAAAGTGGCACGCGAGCTGGGTTCAGAACGTCGTGAGACAGTTCGGTCCCTATCTGTTGTGGGCGCAGGACATTTGATGAGACCCGACACTAGTACGAGAGGACCGTGTCGGACAGACCTCCGGTGCGCCGGTTGTCCCGCCAGGGGCACCGCCGGGTAGCCGCGTCTGGCCAGGATAAGTGCTGAAAGCATCTAAGCACGAAGCCCCCTCAGAGATAAGATGTCCAATCTGGAAGGGCCGTCGGAGACGACGACGTCGATAGGTCGCAGGTGCAGGGGCGGCGACGCCTACAGCCGAGCGATACTAATAGCCCGAACCCTTTCCCAAAGCCGTCCGCCACCCCGCAAGGGGACGGCGGGCGGAAGAACAAGACACAAGGCAGGAGAGCCGCCACAAGGGCGGCAGGGCATGCATCCGCGAAGCGGCCCGCTCCCGTCCCCGCGATTCCCCCCCCTCGGAGAGAGTCCGCCCTCTTGCACACGCGCCGCGCCCCCGGGCGGCAGCGCGCAGGCTTCCCTCATGCACCCTCCCGTCCGCAGCAGCGCCGCAGGCGCAGCCGGAGACCCCACAACGCCGCATGAGCGCGGCGGAAGCCGGATCCGCCGAGGCGGACGGCGCACAGACGACTTAAGGCGGCAACAGCCGGGGGGCTCCACCTCTTCCCATTCCGAACAGAGAAGTTAAACCCCCGCGCGCCGATGATACTGCGAAAGCGGGAAAGTAGGTCACCGCCCCCTCCACGCGCCCCGGAGAGCCACAGCTCCCCGGGGCGCTCTTTTTTTGCACACGCCCCGCAGGGCTTGTAAGTCTTATAAATCTTATAAGTCTTATAAATCTTATAAATCTTATGAGTCTAATAATTATGCACGGCGGGGATGCGGACATGCCACGGCATGTCCCTACAGGGGTGGGGATATCTTTATAGTCTTTTATCTTGTTTATAAGCTGGGGAGCAATCTAATAATCTCCCATAAATGTTGTATCTTTACGAGGTTAATTGATTTGAACGCTATCATATGATTAATATAAAGGATATTTTGGATGTAAAGGGTCGTATCGACCGCTGTGTGCAGGCTCGCAGGATAACCGAAGCTTTGAACTTGCTGGTGACGCTTGCTTCGATGACTGCAAGTCACTGGCGAGTGACTGACGAGATCGAGCGCATGCGTTCGTCATATGAGTATATGAGCCGGTATGCTCTTGATGGCATTGATGATCCCGAACGTAAAAACGTCTACCTCGGTATAGTCAAGGGCATACGTACGCTTGCTGACCGCATGGTGCGGCATGCTAAGTCAAAGGATGCCTCTACCATGTATTTTGATGCGCTGAGATATTCTCAGCTTCACCCTGAGACTACCATCGCATCTCTTTCGGCTCAGTTGATGAAGGATGCCAAGGAGAGCGCTTTGCGCGTTTTTACTGGCGGCTCTACCAACATAGAGGATATCAAGGCTCGGGAGAGCAAGGCTGCCGATTTGTTTCGCATGATATGGATTTCTTATCCAATGAAGCATGAGGATATTGCATCCGTAAGGGAGATGATGCAGTCTGACAGCACACCGCGCCATCTCAAGCTGTTTCTGATTTCAGCCCTTATGCTAGGGTGCATGGAATATTACGACGAGCAGAAACTGCTTTTATTGGCAGATATATATTCCGACAACGTGGATGCCACAGATCCCCAGCTCTCCATGAGGTCGTTTATAGCCATACTGATGGTGTTATGGATGTATCGTGGCGAATCACTCGGCAAGCCTGTGGATGACCGTCTCGCCGCGTTGGCTGATATGGCTTCATGGCACCGGGATGTGAAGATGGCGGCTCTGCTGCTGCTTCGCACACGTGACACGGAGAAGATAGCCAGGACTATGACAGAAGAGGTCATACCGTCGATGCTCAAACTGCGTCCCGACATATACCGCAAACTCAATGACGAGGGGGCGGTGGATGACCCCGCATCTCTTGGTGAGAATCCCGAGTGGGAGGAACTGCTCGAACGCAGCGGTCTCAATGACAAACTCAAGAAGCTGAGTGAGATGCAGGAAGAGGGGAGCGATGTGATGATGGCAACCTTCTCACATCTCAAGAGCTATCCTTTTTTCAGTGATATGACCAACTGGTTCATGCCTTTTCATGATGACCATTCTGCCATGATGCAGCTGCGAAGCACTTCCGGAGGCGATGCTGTGGCTGATATGATCGCGGCATCTGACTTCGTATGCAGCAGTGACAGGTTCTCGATGCTTTTCAGCATCAACAGCCTCCCTGAGGCGCAGCGCAAGATGATGATGCAGCAGTTTGAAGCGCAAAACATCAATATGGCAGAGATGCGCAACGCTGAGCTGCACCGTGAGGATGGCGGACGCGAGGTATATGCTACAAATTATATCCGAGATCTGTACCGTTTCTTCAAGCTCTTCCGCCGCAAAGGGGAATTTAAAGATCCGTTTGCATCAGGATTCAATCCTGTCGACATCCCCCAGATAGCCGATACGTTTGATGATACTGACAATCTGTCACTCATAGCCGAGTTCCTGTTTCGCCACGGATATTGGGCTGATGCTGTCACGGTATTCAACAAATTGCTCCCCCTTGCCGACAGCAAGGCTCAGATATATCAGAAAATGGGATATTCGGAGCAGAAACTCGGGCATCATGAAGCAGCCCTGCGTCTCTATGAGCAGGCGGAGATGCTTGATGCCACTAACAAGTGGACATGGCGACGCATAGCCGCATGCCATCGTGTGATGGGCAATCCAGCCAAGGCATTGGCTTATTATGACCATCTGCTTGCCGATGATGCTGACAATCTCTCTCTGACCTTGCAGAAAGCCAACGCCCTTGCAGAGTTGGGACGTAACAGCGATGCACTGAAATTGTATTTCAAAGTGGAATTTCTTGATCCCTCGTCGCGCAAGACCCTTCGGCCAATCGCCTGGATATCGTTTCTGACAGGTGATTATGACACTTCGCGTCGTTACTACGAGCGTGTTCTTGCCGATGACCCGATGCCTGCCGATATGATCAATCTCGGACACCTTGAGATGGCTACGCATCACTATCACGAGGCAATAGACATGTACAAGCGTGCCATCGAGATGCCCTCAGGTGGCAAAGCAGCCTTTGCCAAGTCGATGCAGGAAGACCTTAAGCATCTCCGCGCCGCCGGAGTCGACGATCTCATGACCGGCATAGTCATTGACCGTCTGATCTGATGTCACGACAGGGTATAAGTATGTCGGATGTAGCCCCAAACGCTTTTCATCATATAGGGAATAAAATCTTGGTGTAGGGACATGCCGTGGCATGTCCGAATCCCCATTGTCGACATTTCACATATATGCGGACATGCCGTGGCATGTCCCTATACATCAGCTATGGTTTGCTGAAATATGTTAATGTTTGTGTAAAAACATAAACGTGGATGCTGTGGTATGTTTATAATTTCAAAAAATAGTATTATCTTTGTAAAAATATTGCGAATTTCATACACAATCCTCTGATTATTTATAATAGGCGGTGCAGTCTGGCAAAGATTGTCACGCCATAGCGGCACAGAGGAACATACAAGCGGCGGCACGTGATGCCAAATTCTTACAAGGTACAATTCCCGCTGTAAATGACATAGCCAACCAACTTTCTTGCCTTACTAATATCGTCCATGCGGCTTAAAGATTAAAAAGCAGTGCTTTTGTGCACGGGTTGGACTCTATGCCATCAGGCAGTCAAAATTCCACTTGGCTTATTTTATTAGCTCTCAATATATCCATTAATCCTATTTAACACCAATTCAAAAGTAAAATGTCTAAACGTTTACTCTCAGCGTTGATGTTGATGGTCCTCGCCCTCCCGGGCATGTTGCGTGCTGCCGACTACGGTCTGCCCGCCAACATTCAGGACGGCAACATCCTCCACTGCTTCAACTGGCCCGTCAGTGCGGTCAAGGAAGAGCTCCCCAACATTGCTGCCGCAGGTTTCGGCACTGTACAGCTTTCGCCCATGCAGCGAAGTGACGTGCGTACCGGTTCGCCTTGGCATGACCTTTATCGTCCCTATGACCTTGCTTTCAAGGGCGGTCTCGGTTCTCGAGAAGAGCTCAAGGCTCTCTGTGCTGAGGCAGCCAACTATGGCATTAAGATTATAGTCGATGTTGTAGCCAACCACGTTGACAAAACAGCTGGCTACCATGATCCCTGGTGGGACGGCAATGGTCGTGTACGCTGGGAAGGCGGCATCAACTACGGAGATCGTCGTTCTATCACCCACGGACAGCTCGGTGACTACGGCGATGTGAATTCTGAGGATGCAGGAGTCATCGCCCGTGGCAAAGCCTATGTTGAAGACCTCAAGAGCATGGGTGTCAAGGGCTGCCGCTGGGATGCTGCAAAGCATATCGGTCTCCCCTCTGAGGGCTGCGGATTCTGGTCGGCAGTGACAAGTGTCCCCGGCATGTGGCACTACGGAGAGATTCTTGACGATCCGGGCCCCAACGCCGCCATCATCAAGGAATACGCCAGCATGATGTCTGTGACAGACAACAAATACAGCAACGGTGCTGCAAGAGAAAACGGCGGTATACCTTACGGCCATGCAGGTGCATGGGATGCCAATTACGGCCTCGGCAACAAGGTTGTCTACTGGGGCGAAAGCCACGACACATATTCTAATGACGAGTGGTCGCAGAATGTCGATCAGTCAGTCATAGACCGCGCATGGGCTTCATTTGCCTGCCGCAACGGTGCAACAGCCCTCTACCTTTCTCGTCCCAACGTCAAGGGATTCAACAACATCAAGGTAGGCAAAGGCTCTACAGCATTCAAGGCTGCTCATATCGCTGCTGTCAATAAGTTCCGCAACGCTCTGGTCGGTCATGCCGACTACTTCACAAATGCTGGTAACGCCATCAGCGTGACCCGCAAAGACGGCGGTGCTGTCATCGTGATGAAGGGCAGCGGCAACGTATCTATCGCCAACGGCGGTGGCTACTGCCCCGCAGGCACCTACAAAGATATGGTAAGCGGTGGCACATTCACCGTTACAGCCTCTACAATCAGCGGCAACGTAGGTCAGAGCGGTATCGCTGTCATCATGAAAGACGGCGTCGCTCCCAATCCCAATCCCGGTCCCGATCCCGGTCCTGACCCCGTGCCCGATGGCTCGCTTTACATACTCGGCGACCTCGCAACAGGTGGCTGGTCTGCGCTTCCTACTCCCACTCCCGGCACAGGTATGGCCATGACCAAGTCAGGTGACAAATTCACTGCCAAGGGTGTGAAATTCGTCGCTGCGTCAGGCGAAACCAAGTGCTACTTCAATCTTACCGATTACGTAGCTACTTCTTGGGACGACCTCAACATGAACGCCAACCGTTACGGAGCAGCCACAGAAGGTGTGACCATAACCCCCGGCTCGTCAGTTACCATCACTCCCTACCTCAACGGCGTAGATGCATCGGGCTGCCTCTCATGGTCTATAGCCCCCGGCACATATGACATCACTGCCGACCTCGCAGGCAAGAAACTCACCGTAGTAAACGCTGGTGACAATCCCAACCCTGATCCTGATCCCGATCCAACCCCTGGCACCCTCACCATCACCGGCGATTATAACCTCGCTTACAGCGGTGACAAGGCAAATGTACACTACTGGGGCGGCTCAGCTCCCTCGTCATGGCCCGGTGTGGCAATGACCACCGCTACAGGTTCTGACGGCAAGACCTACAAGGTTGCCAAGATTGATGCAACCTCTACTGGCTGTCTCTTCAACACCAACGGTGACGAGAACAAGACAGGTGACCTCACATACTCAGGCTCATTCGTGATGACCGACAACGGTCCTTCGACTACTGCTGTTACATTTAAAGGCGGTGACAATCCTGGTCCTGATCCAATACCCGATCCCAGCAGCATAACCATATACTACGACAACTCTGTGACATCATGGAGCAGCGTCAACTGCTACAGCTTTGTCGGCACTACTGCCAACAATGGCGCATGGCCCGGAAAAGCCATGACCCTTGTCGAAGGCAAAGTTTACAAGGCTACTATTCCCGCAGGTTCATCTGTGGTGTTCAATGGTGACAGCAAGCAGACTGTTGATGTGACCGGCGTACAGGACAAGCACATCTACAAAGGTCTTGCCGAGCAGCAAGCCAATGGAGGTGGCACAATGTGCAACAAGGTTGAAGACGGCGGTGTGTATGGCGATGGTCCCAATCCACAGCCCACCAAGCCCGTGGTATCTGCAAGCCCTGCAAGCGGAAGCTTCTCTGAGAGCATCACTGTGACCCTCAGCGTGACACCCGCTGGCAGCACCATCTACTACACTACCGACAACTCTACACCCACAGAGTCATCGACCAAGTACACAGCAGCCCTCAAGTTCACCGAGACTACCACACTCAATGCATTCGCAGTGGCAGCCGACGGCACCAAGGGCGATGTCAAGAGCTTCCGCTACACTAAGAGCAGCAACCCTGGACCTCAGCCCCAGCCCGGCAACAACCTTATCACCGACTACTATAAGGTTAACCCCGACGGACACTATGGCACAAACAAGACCATCAACGTGTCAGGTCACCCCGCATCTAATGCGTTCAGCAACTGGACCGAGGCCGAACTCATCGCCCAGGGCGTAGCCCGCGATGTCTGCCAGGCTTTCCGTGGCACACACGAGCGTCCTATAGTTGACTCATATGCTGTTTATGCAGCCTATGACAATCAGAACCTTTATCTCGGTGTTCAGATGGTATATGCTGTATGGGATGCAGGTGGCGAAGGCAAGCAGCCCGGTGAATCAAAGCCTCACAATATGGACGGTCACATGATCTGGGCGTTTGACCTTGATCCCAACCAGTCGTTTGATGGATATATCAACGGTACCGGTCCTATCTGGAGTGATCAGTTCAAGGGTGCGAAATTCGAGAATGGTGTAGACCATGTCCTCATGGCCAGCACAAAGCCTCAGGCAAATAATTTCACATTCTTCAAACCTACACCTGACGGTCATGCAAGCTATGATCCCGAGTATTGTATCGCTCTCCCCGAGGGCTTGAAATATGGATATGCCGACGGTCTTCTTCCCTCTATCGAGCATATTTGGGGACAGTCTGAATTCGGCTACGATCCTGAACTCCTCAAGGGTAACACCGGATTCGTTGACCTCAGAGGCGAGGTTGATGACGATGCCCATACTTTCTATGAATTCAAGATACCTCTGAGCTTGCTCGGTGTTACTGAAGATTATATCCGCACCAACGGCATCGGTGTGATGTATATCGACAAATATGGTGTCAGCCCTGTCGGTGGCACACCCTACGATCCCTCTTACTTCGATGATCCTTTCAGCGAGTATTCATATGGTGACAATACCTCTAAGGAGAAAGAGGACGAGGACATCATCACCTATGCTCCCGCACGTATCGGCGCCGGTGCACCCCTGTCGACCAACACTATCAAGAACGACCGCGATGTGACAGCCAACTTCCGTCTCGGCAACGGCTTCATAGAGTTCTACGGCCTCAACGGTGAGTCAGTAAGCGTAAGCTCTATCGACGGACGCAACATGTTTAACTCACGCAACACATCTGATGTGACTGTAGACCTCCCCGCAGGCATCTACATCGTCAACATCGACGGCGTGGGCAAGGCAGTGCGCGTGCGCTGATAAGCCCGTAATCACCCTCCTATAACGGCGGCATCCCCATCACCGGGGATGCCGCTTTTTTCATAGCCCCAAATCGCCACCCTGTTGTAGGGACATGCCGTGGCATGTCCGCTGTCCCCGACATCCGCAAATCCTGCTTATGGCGCGGACATGCCACGGCATGTCCCTACATTTCATTTAACCAATGTATTGACATTATAAGATTTATACGACTTATCAGCCCTTATCAAAAAAAGTCGTAAATTTGCGGATAAATATATCTAACAAAAAAATCATCCTATCATCATAGCATATGGAACGCAAGGTCAGAGTAAGATTTGCACCCTCTCCAACAGGTCCGCTGCATATCGGCGGCGTACGCACAGCATTGTTTAACTATCTCTATGCCAAGCGCAATGGAGGCGAGATGGTGCTGCGTATCGAGGACACTGACAGCAACCGCTTTGTCCCCGGAGCCGAGGACTATATATGCGAAGCCCTTGACTGGCTCGGCATCCGCTTTGATGAAGGCGTCAAGCAGGGCGGTCCTCATGGACCCTATCGTCAGAGCGAACGTCGTGACATCTACCGCAAGTATGTCAAGCAGCTCCTTGATGATGGCAAAGCATACATAGCCTTTGACACTCCCGAGGAGCTCGAGGCAGCCCGCGCCGCCACCCCCAACTTCCAGTATGATGCCAAAACGCGCGGCAATATGCGCAACTCTCTCACTCTCGGCGACGAGGAGACCCAACGTCTGATCGATGCAGGAGAGAAATATGTGGTGCGATTCAAGATCGAGCCTGACCGCGATGTGGAAGTCAATGACCTTCTGCGCGGAAAAGTGGTCATCAACTCCAGCATCCTTGATGACAAGGTGCTCTACAAGAGTGCCGATGACCTGCCGACATATCATCTTGCCAACATCGTCGATGACCACCTGATGGAGATTACCCACGTGATCCGTGGCGAGGAGTGGCTGCCGTCGGCGCCCCTCCATGTCCTACTATATGAGGCTTTCGGCTGGGCTGATACGCGCCCTGAATTTGTGCATCTGCCGCTGCTGCTCAAGCCCGACGGCAAGGGCAAGCTCTCCAAGCGTGACGGTGACCGTCTCGGCTTCCCCGTGTTCCCCCTTGACTGGCATGACCCCAAGACCGGAGACCTGTCGAGCGGCTACCGAGAGGCCGGCTATCTCCCCGAGGCTGTGGTCAATTTCCTGGCCCTGCTCGGATGGAATCCCGGCGATGACACAGAAATCATGTCGATGGATGAGCTTATCAGCCGCTTCGGATTTGAACGCTGTTCGCGCAGCGGTGCCAAGTTTGATTACGAAAAGGGCAAATGGTTTAACCACAAATACCTTCAGGAGCTGCCCGATGAGAAGCTCGCCGAGATGTTCAAGCCCGTGCTTGCTGAGTCGGGTGTGGATGTAGATGCATTTGATGATGCCTACATAGCCCGCGCCGTCGGGATGGTCAAGGGGCGCATCAATTTCGTTAAAGACCTGCTTCCACATGCCGGCTTCTTCTTTAAAGCCCCTGAAAGCTATGCGCCCAAGGATATCAAGAAGCGATGGAGCGAGGATACTCCGCGCATCATGACCGAACTGATCGGAGTGCTACGCAACCTCCCTTCATGGAAAAGTTCCGAAGCCGAACCTGTAGTGCTCGGCTGGATTACCGACCATGGCTATCATATGGGCAATGTCATGAACGCCTTCCGCCTCGCGGTAGTCGGCGAATGCAAAGGTCCGCATATGTTTGACATCACCGAGTTGATGGGACCTGACGAGACAATCCGACGCATTGAGAAAGCCATAGAGAGCATCAAACTAAGCGAGTGATGAATCCGCTTTACGACACTTCCATAGCTCTGCTCCGAGGCGGCATACGTCTGTCCAAGGGATTCAATGCCAAGTCCCGGCGGATGCTTGAGGGTCACAAGGAAACATTTTCGACCCTTGAGAAGGCCCTTAAAGGCAATGACTCGCCTGTGATGTGGATTCATGCTGCTTCGTTGGGCGAATTTGAGCAGGGGAGACCCATGATTGAGATGGTCAAGAAGGAGCATCCCGACTGGAAAGTGGTGTTGAGCTTCTTCTCTCCGTCAGGCTATGAGGTCAGGAAGAATTTTCCGCTTGCAGATGTTGTCGTCTATCTGCCGTTTGACACACCGGGTAATGCCCGCCGTTTTGTCGAGACGGTCAATCCGTCTGTCGCCATTTTCGTCAAATACGAATTCTGGGGCAATTATCTCGCCGTACTGAAGAGGCGCAGAGTGCCTACATATATAATATCGGCGATTTTCCGTCCTTCACAGGCTTTTTTCAAGCCGTGGGGTGGTACGTTCCGCCGCATGTTGCGTTGTTTCACCCATCTCTACGTGCAAGATGAGGCATCGCGTAATCTGCTTGCCGGCATAGGGGTGACTAATGTCACTGTCGCTGGCGACACGCGCTTCGACCGCGTGGCTGATGTCCGTTCGTCCAAGTGCAAGATCGAGTGGATTCCGCGTATGATGGAGCATGCCGCCATGCGTTTTATCGCCGGTAGCTCATGGCAAGCCGATGAAGCTGTATATGCCGACTGGCTCAATGCCCGCAAGGATGTGCGCTTCATCATCGCACCCCATGAGTTTGACGATGCCCGTTTGCAGCATCTCAAGGAATTGTTTCCCGGACGCAATGTCATGCTCCTCTCCGAGTGGCAGCAGGCTGGCAGTCCGGCAAATGTCGAGGGGCTGATTGTTGACAGCTTCGGCCATCTCTCAAGCCTCTACCGCTACGCCGATGTGGCGTATATAGGCGGAGGTTTCGGCGCCGGAATACACAACATCAATGAGGCTGCCGTCTACGGCATCCCGGTTGTGTTTGGTCCGCACCACCAGAAATTCCGTGAAGCTGCGGGTCTGATACAGTGTGGCGGCGGAGTGTCGGTCAGCAGCGTCCACGAGTTTGACGATGTGATGGACAGCTACCTCTCCGACACCAAAGTCTTGAAGCAAGCCGGCGAAGCCGCCGCCCGATATATCGCCGACAATCTCGGCGCCACCCGTCGCATCTACACCAGCATATTCCCCGCACAGAAGTAGCGAGGCTGCATATGAAATTTTGTTCTCGTTGACACGGCTTGCCGTGTCCATTCAGTATATTTAATATAACCGATATTTATGATCAAAGCAGGCATCGTCGAAGGCACCGGGTACAAAGCCGGCGAACTGATACGCCTTCTCCTCAACCATCCCGATGTGGAACTGATGTGGGTCAGTGCTGCCGGACGCGACGGCGTACCAGTGAGCCGTCTCCACAGGGGGCTCACCGGCGACACCGACCTATGCATCACTGACCGTGGCGACCTCAGTAAGGTCAATGTGGTGTTCCTCTGTCATCCTGACGGCAACACTGCCTCATGGCTGGCTGAAAACCAACCTGCGGATGATGTCTGCGTCATAGACCTGTCGGCTGATTACCGAGTAGACGATGATGCCGTCACTGATAACGGTATGGTCTACGGCATACCTGAATATAACCGCAAGCCGCTTGTGCGCGGAGCCAAAAGGGCTGTATGTCCGGGCGAACTCGCCATGGCTCTTGAGTTGTCGCTTCTGCCGCTCGCCAAGCATCTGATGCTCAACTCCGACATACACACCACAGCTGTCATAGGCAGCAGCGGAGCCGGCGAAAGCCTCAACGAGGATGTGCACACTATGCGTTCCGACAATGTAAGCCCATCGGCACTCCTTGCACATGATGACATAGAGGAGGTAAATTGCCTCCTCGGTAAATTACAGACGAGTTTCCAGTCTGACATACATGTGGTAGGGCTTAACGGACCCTTCACCCGTGGACTGATAGCTGTCACATATCTTAATTGCGCGGTGGAGATAGAGGAATTGCGCCGCATCTACGAAGAATATTATGATGACCACAGTTTCACATTCCTGTCGGACGTGCGTCCCGACCTCAAGGATGTGGTCAACACCAACAAGTGCATGCTCCATCTCCAGAAAGTCGGTGACGAACTGGTCATCGTGGCTGTCATAGACAACCTCCTCAAAGGCTCAGCCGGCAATGCCGTCCACGTGATGAATCTCCTCTTCGGGCTTCAGGAGCAGACAGGTCTGCGCCTCAAAGCCTCTGCCCTCTGACACATGCCATCAGATTCTGCTGATAACCGACATCTACTGCGTCTGCCTAACGGTCTGAGGGTGGTCCATGTCCACCGACCTGGTGCGCGAGTGGATTACCTGGCTCTGAGCGTCAATGTCGGTAGCCGTGACGATGCCCCGGGATGTGAGGGGCTGGCACATTTTGTGGAGCATACTATATTCAAGGGTACAGACATCCATCGATCGTCGTATATCATCAACCGCATGGAAGCTGTAGGCGGCGAACTCAACGCCTATACTACCAAGGAGGAGACGGTGGTCTATACTGTCGCACCGTCGGGCAATCTGCGCCGCTCTGTGGATTTGATTTATGAACTGATAGCCCATTCTTCATTTCCGCAGGCGGAGATAGACCGCGAGCGCGAAGTGGTGCTTGACGAGATAGCAAGCTATCTTGACAGTCCGTCAGAAGCCGTTGTAGATGATTTTGAGGACATGATGTTTCCTGACAACGGTCTTGGTCACAACATCTTAGGTGCAAAAGACAGCGTGGATGGTCTGTCGGGCGATACATGCCGCGAGTATCTTAAGAGGTATTTTGTGCCGTCAAATATGGTGCTCGTTTATGCCGGGTCATCATCGGTCGATGAGGTCATGAAACTCGTGGAGCGAACATTCGGGGTGCTTGACCATCCGCATCCGTCATTGCAGCGTGTATATCCTGGAAATCTTGCCGTGGTGCATGATGAAGTCAAAGATTTGGGTCTCCACCAGTCTCATTCAGTAGTCGGAGCGGTCATCCCTGGTGCGAAAAGTTCTGACCGGCATGCCATGTCGCTGCTTGCCAATATGTTGGGCGGACCAGGCATGAACTCGCTGCTCAATGTCGAGTTACGCGAAAAGCGAGGTCTGGTGTATTCGGTGGATTGCATCATGGCGATGTTTAGCGACTGCGGATTGATGGAGATATATTTCGGATGCGATGAGGATGACACAGCCAGATGTCTGCGTCATGTCCGATCCGTAATAGCACGCGTATGTGACGGATATATTACTGACACGAGGCTGTCGCGAGCCAAACGCCAGTATCTCGGACAGCTCGTAGTCGCCAACGAAAATGTCGAAGCCCGCGTCCTCTCTTTAGGCCGCCACGTGACCCTCTTTGACTCCCTGCCCGATCCCCAGCGTACCATTGATGCCGTTAATCGACTTACCACTGACGACATAGCTCATGCAGCCTCGTATCTCGCGCCGTCCTGCCTGTCGCGCCTTACTATCTAAATAATGTTAAAGACCCTAAAGTCCTTAATGACCTTAAAGTCTCTAATATATGCTTGACAAAATACGCAAAATACTCCGAGCCTTGTTTGCCCCGGTGGCAAGCAATCCCCTGTTTTTCATCGCTATAGTAATATTCAGCCTCTCATGTGTGGTTGCTGAAGCCGTAGCTATAGGTAATTTCAGGAAGTGGATTGCTGTCTATGACCTGATGCAGAGCTCCGTGTGGGCATACTTGTTGTCATGGCTGGTGTACATGTGGGACAAGCGATGGCTTAAGGGTGTGATAACAGGAGCATGGGGGCTCGCAGCCTTGGTAGAGATAGCCCATTTTCTCCTGTTGAAGTATCCGTTGGATATGCAGTCCGTATCATTGGCGCTTGACACTAATCCGCGTGAGATTGGCGGCTTTTTCCGTCAGTTTTTCACCCCGGCAGTCATAGCCGCAGCCGCAGTTGGTGTCGCGATGGTGACGGCGATAGCCATAGCTGTCAGCAGATCAAGGATGCGGGTGACTAAGCTGATACCCGTGTGGTCACTGTTGACATTGGTGCTGGTGGCAGGAGGCGTGTGGCGCATCGCGCGTATAGCCCCGATGCTCTGGATTGATGACATTGACGCATTCACGATATGGGCATCGCAAGACCACGGAAACACCGAGCTTGCCAACATAATGCAGATGGACTATGCCGATCCGGTGGTCAAAAGCACATATATAGCTAAAGGAATTTCATTGGAGCGGCATGTATATAACCATTGGGCGCAATTGCAACCAGTGGCTTTTGCTGATGAGGACATGGCTGTCCCGTCGACGGCTGACAGCTTGCAGATAGTAGTAATAATAGGGGAGTCGTTTATCAAAAGCCACTCGTCGCTCTACGGATATCATCTCCCCGTCAACCCTCGGCTGGAGAAGGAGAAAGCAGACAGTGCTCTCGTAGTGTTTTCTGACATGATTACGGCGGGTAACTTTACCAATATGTCCATAGCTAATCTGATGAGCCTCAATAATCTGACTGACGATGATCCGACGCGTCGGGATTGGTGGCAGAGCGTATATTTCCCTCTTGTGTTCAAGAAAGCGGGGTGGAGGGTGTCGCTGTTTACCAACCAGTATGATCCGCAGTCGCGTTCGTCTGATCTGGGACGTCTGTTTTTTGACCCGTTCATCATAGAGACATGTTACGATGCCTATAACGATGGTCAGGAGCCCTATGACGGTGATTTTGTCAGGTCAATGGTTGCCCGGCACGGTCTTGCTGCTCTTCCCTCGGCTGATGCTTTGACCATCTGGCATCTCAAAGGGCAGCATTTCCCTGCCCGTCAATATTTCCCTGACGATGCCTCGCATATCCGCTTCACCATGTCGGATATACCGGCTGACAAGCCTTGGCTTGACGATGACAAGCGTCAGCAGGTAGCAGATTATGCCAATGCGACTCTCTACAATGACAGCATAGTCTCCTCAATCATTGACCTCTATCGCGGGTATGATGCAGCGGTGGTGTATTTCTCCGACCACGGAGAAGAGATGTGGGACACTGCGCCTGCGGGTAACCGCAACAAGCAGCAGCCTGACGATGCCGAGTGGATGCACCGCCAGTTTGACATCCCCTTTGTGGTGTGGATGTCAGAGTCGTTCCGTGGTAAGTATCCGGAAATGGCTGACAGCATCCGCAGAGCCGCTGACCGTCCAGGCTCCCTTGACAATCTCGGTCAGATGCTCCTCCACATCGGCGGTATCAGGTCAAAGTATCTGCGCCCCGACGAGTCCATCATCTCCGGCTCCTATCGCCCGTCTCCCCGCATCTCTGCCCAGGGCTATCCCTATCCGGAGACCAAGCGATAGTCGCATCAGCGTTTTGTCCTCGTGGACGCGGCTTGCCGCGTCTTTCCAGCACAGTGGCATATATTTCCGCAAATTTCCTTATCTTTGCATCTAAGAAACCGACATAACATATGGAAAAGAAATTCAAGCGCACACTTGTCACTACAGCACTCCCTTATGCCAACGGTCCGGTGCACATCGGACACCTTGCCGGCGTGTATGTTCCGGCTGATATCTACGTCCGTTATCTGCGCCTCAAAGGCGAGGATGTGGTCATGGTCGGAGGCAGTGACGAGCATGGTGTGCCCATCACCATAAAGGCACGTCAGGAGGGCGTCACCCCTCAGGACATCGTGGACCGTTATCATGCCATCATCCGTGACTCCATGAAGGAATTGGGGGTGTCGTTTGACGTGTATTCGCGCACCACTTCCGACATACATCACGACACGGCAAGCGAATTTTTCCGCCATCTCTACGACAAGGGGGAATTCGTGCAGAAGACCTCCATGCAGCCCTATGACGAGCAGGCTGGCGAATTCCTTGCAGACCGCTATGTGGTAGGCACATGCCCTCACTGCGGCAGCGACCGTGCCTACGGTGACCAGTGCGAGGCTTGCGGCACATCGCTCAACGCCACCGACCTTATCAATCCCCATAGCGCGCTGACTTCAAGCCCTGTGGTGATGAAAGAGACCACACACTGGTTTCTCCCTCTCGACAAGTGGGAGCCGAAACTGCGCGAGTGGATACTTGAAGGACATAAAGAGTGGAAAACCAATGTCTACGGCCAGTGCAAGTCATGGCTTGACATGGGCTTGCAGCCCCGTGCCGTCAGCCGCGACCTGTCGTGGGGTGTCCCAGTGCCTGTAGAGGGCGCGGAGGGCAAGGTGCTCTACGTATGGTTTGACGCTCCCATCGGTTATATCTCCAACACCAAGGAAATTCTTCCTGACAGCTGGGAGAAATACTGGAAAGACCCCGAGACACGTGTCATCAACTTCATCGGCAAGGACAATATCGTGTTCCACTGCATCGTGTTCCCTGCCATGCTGATGGCATACGGTGACGGCTTCCAGCTTCCCGACAATGTGCCTGCCAACGAGTTCCTGAATCTTGAGGGCGACAAAATATCCACATCGCGCAACTGGGCTGTGTGGCTTCACGAATATCTCAAAGATTTCCCCGGCAAGCAGGATGTGCTCCGCTATGTGCTGACCGCCAACGCCCCGGAGACCAAGGACAACGATTTCACATGGGCTGACTTCCAGCAGCGCAACAACAGCGAACTCGTAGCCATCCTCGGCAATTTCGTCAACCGCGCTCTCGTGCTGACCCACAAATATTTCGGCGGCGTAGTCCCTGCGGCAGCTCCTACCGAGGTGGAGAAAGCATTGGAAGCCGAAGTGCTTGACCTCAAGGCTCAGATTTCGGAGGCTCTTGACACATTCCATTTCCGTGAAGCTCTGAAGCTCGCCATGGATATGGCTCGCGCCGGCAACCGCTACCTGCAGGAGACAGAGCCTTGGAAGCTCGCCAAGACTGACATGGAGCGCACCGGCACTATCCTCAACACAGCCCTCCAGCTTTGTGCCAATCTTGCCATAGTATTTGAGCCGTTCCTCCCCTTTATGAGCGAAAAACTGCTTAAGATGCTTGGCGGCGAAAAGATTACGTGGAATATGCTCGGATGCTTCGACCTTATACCGGTGGGCGCCGAAATCAAGCAGCCCGAACTCCTCTTTGACAAAATCGAAGATGACCAGATACAGGGTCAGCTTGACCGTCTTGCCCGCATCAAGAAGGAAAACGAACTGCGCAACTACCGTCCCGAACCTCAGGCAGAGCCTGTTGATTTCGACACATTTGCCAAGTGCGATTTCCGCGTAGGCACGGTGCTTGAGTGCGAGAAAGTACCCAAAGCTGACAAGCTCCTCCGTTTCCTCATAGACGACGGCATGGAAAAGCGTACCATAGTCAGCGGCATCGCCAAGTACTACAAGCCTGAAGAACTCGTGGGCAAGCAGGTATGCTTCATCGCCAATCTGCCTCCACGTAAGCTCAAGGGCATAGAGAGCTGCGGCATGCTCCTGTCGGCTGAAAATGCCGACGGCTCTCTCGTGCTTATCTCTCCCTCAGCGCCCGTAGTGCCTGGTGTGAAGATAGGCTGATGCCACATACACACCCATACCTATGAAACCGCGAATCCTTATAATCTATACCGGCGGCACTATCGGCATGATTGAAAATGCCCAGACCGGTGCCCTTGAACCTTTTGACTTTGACCACCTTATCGACTGTGTGCCCAAGGTCAAGATGCTCGACTATGAAATATCGCATATACAGCTGACCGAACCGATTGACTCCAGCAATATGACTCCCCTCCATTGGGGAGACATTGCCGGTGCGGTTTCCGAAAATTATAACCGTTATGACGGCTTCGTGGTGCTCCACGGCACCGACACGATGGCTTACACGGCATCTGCTCTGTCGTTCATGCTCGAAAACCTAAGCAAGCCTGTCATCATCACAGGGTCGCAGCTTCCAATAGGCGAGGTGCGCACCGATGGCGAGGAAAATCTGATTACTGCTCTTGAGATTGCCGCATGCCGCACTCCCGGGGGCGATCCGCAGGTGCAGGAGGTGGCGATATTGTTTGAAAACTACCTCTGGCGCGGTAACAGAGCCAAGAAGCATTCGTCGACCAATTTTAATGCTTTCAAGAGCTACGACTATCCTGAATTGGCACACATCGGTCTGAGCATTGACTTCAATCAGGATGCGCTGCTGAGATTGCCTTTTCGCCGTCCGCTTAAAGTCAACCGCACGATGGATGTCAATGTATGCTTTGTTGACTTGTTCCCAGGGTTGAGTCTTGACGCTATAGAGTACAAATTGGCGCAGCCGGGACTTAAAGGTATCGTGTTGAGAACCTATGGCGCAGGTAATGCGCCCACCGATGAGGCTTTTATCAATCTGATGCGCCGCCGCATCGCCGAGGGTCTTGTGGTGGTTAATATATCGCAGTGTGATGCCGGAGGTGTGATGCCTCACCGCTATGCTGCCGGTGATGCTCTCGCTTCGGCTGGTGTGATATCAGGCGGTGATATGACTGGCGAGGCTGCCATAACTAAACTGATGCACCTCTTCGGCCTCGGGCTGACCCCATCGGAGGTCAGCAACCTTGTCGGTGCGAGTCTGTGTGGCGAAATCACGGTCTGAACGGCTTATGAGAAGTGTTGTTGCTGTCGGATGGTTGCTATGTCTGTCACTGGCAGCATCGCAGCTGCTTGCAGCGTCTCCTCGACGCTGGATAGAGTCATTGCCCTCCGCATCGGAGGTGATTGACGGATATATGTGTGATGGAGTTGAGGAGCGGATAGCCATTGCAGCCTCCAATCCTATTGAGGATGTATGGAAACTGGTGGCAACAGGCGGATTGATAGCAGTGGAGCGTATGGAATCCCATGGCGCGGATGTAGGTCTGACGGATTGCTACAGGATGATAGTGCTCCGATCGCCTGACAGGGCGATAAAACCTGGCACCGTGATGGGTTATCTGCAACCTACGGCTGCCAACGGCACTTTCGAAGCCCGCATTTATACTGATACTGACGGCAACGGCACGCTGACCGATGCGAAATCGTTCAGAATCGTGGTGACGGAGGATGCAATGCAATTTTACCGCGTCCGTTCGGGGTTGAGTGTCAACATCTTCCGGATGCTCCCTTACATGTTTCGCCGCGCAGTGGATTACCGTCCCGATGACCACAATGGTCTTGACGGTTGCGTGCGTTACCGCTCCTGTTCCTTGCCCCGCTACTTCTGAGAGCTGTAAACCTTAGAGGTTTTGGTGGTGTTAATAAAGTGATATGATTACTTCGTTTATACCATCACATGAAGTGGCGCAGTGGCTTATGGGCATCATACGCCATCTGCTTGACATCATCGGGTTGCGCCATGAGCCACGCATTGAGGCTTTCCTTTACATAGTCATAGTGGCTGTAGTGGCTATATTCATCGGCTGGCTGATTCGTAAAGGCATCTTATATGTCGTGCGCCGTCTGGCAGGCATGCGTCATACTATGCTTGACGATGACCTCCTCCAGAGCCGTGTATTCACCAAATGCAGCCATATCATCGTGCCGATAGTGCTGCTGTCGCTCGTGCCCTTCACGCTCAACTATGGCAGCCAGTTGCGCATGATTGTCATGAAGATTCTCTATATCTATGCTGTGCTCGCTTTTACTTATGCCATGGCTGCTGTAGTGGACTTCATATGGGTAAGATATAACCGCAAGGAAAACACGCGCAATCTTCCTCTCAAGGGCATCGCGAACACTATGAAGGGTATACTGTGGATCATAGCTTTCATAATAAGCGTGTCGGTGCTGATTGACAAATCCCCGGCGGCGTTGCTGACTGGCTTGGGCGCGTTTGCGGCAGCGTTGATGCTGATATTCAAGGATTCGATACTCGGATTTGTGGCTGGCATACAGCTTAGCCAGAATGATATGGTGCGTATAGGTGACTGGATTGTGGTACCTGATACACCTGTCAACGGCAATGTCATTGACATTTCGCTATCTACCGTCAAAGTGCGCAATTTCGATAATACCATTATTACCTGTCCCCCCTACATGCTCGTACAGCACAGTTTCCAGAACTGGCGCGGAATGAGCGAGAGCGGTGCACGACGCATATTTTATAATCTGACGGTTGAAAACAGCACTATCCATCCTGCTGATGATGCCTTCGTCGAGTCAATGGTAGGCAGGTATCCGATACTCAAAAATTGGGTAGACGGATTGCGCTCATCAAATGCTCAAGTGGCATATAATAAGGACAAGATGAGCGTCAACGGCACGATTGAGACCAATCTCGGACTGTTCAGAGCCTATGTATGCCTCTATCTGATGAACCATCCGCAGGTGGCGAAAGACCAGCAGATGCTTGTGCGTCTGGAAACACCGGTGGCACAGGGTACCACTCTCAACATCTATGTGTTCACCGCCACCACCAACTGGACTCTTTACGAGGCGATAATGAGCGAACTCCTTGAACACATCACCGCCATAGCCCCGACATTCGGCTTGCGCCTCTACACCCCCATCACAGGCGTAGCCGGTGGCGTCCTCAATCCCACCGACATCGCCTCCCCCCTCCGCCCCACAGCATCCCCCACAAAATGAACGAAGATGTAGGGACATGCCGTGGCATGTCCGCGTATCAGGCGACCGAAATATCATTCCATCATGTCACTTGATGATACAAAAGCAGTGGAAGACTGGGAGGTCTTCCACTGCTCTTATATTGTATTGTTGTCACTGGTTTACTTCACCGGCTTGATGCTGATTGCATAGCCGCCGCCGGCAAGCGCATGCAGTTTGAGTGTGCTCTTGTTGGTGACGGTCTTGGTCGTTATCTTGTAACGTGTCTGACCGTCAACGGTATTGGCATCGGGAGCCTCGGCATAGATGGTCGCGGTGTATTTGCGTCCCGGATCGAGGAACGACAGGGTGATCTTGCTGTCACGGTCGGCGGTGCCGGCTGTAGAGCCTACATACCACTCGTCGCTGTTCTTGTCCTTACGTGCCACGGTCACGTAGTCCATCGGCTCTGCTTCGAGGTACACTGACTTCTCCCACTCCACAGGCACGTCCTTGATAAATTGGAAAGCATCCATGTGACGGGCGTAGTGTTCGGGGAGGTCGGCTGCCATCTGGAGCGGACTGTACATGGTCACATAGAGGGCGAGCTGACCGGGGATGGTCGACGCTATCTTGGAGTTGTTGTGGCGCGAGAATGTCGAGAGGTCAAACTCGAATATGCCGGGAGTGTAGTCCATAGGACCGCCTTGCAGACGGGTGAAGGGGAGTATCGAAGTGTGCCACTTGGCGTTTCCTCCCATAGCCTGGTATTCGGTGCCACGTGCGCTCTCGTTGCCGATGAGGTTGGGATATGTGCGGCTCAGACCCGTTGGGCGGCTCGCCTCGTGGGCGTTGACCATGATATGATGCTTTGCAGCCTCGGTGATGGCATAGAGGTAGTGGTTGTTGCTCCACTGGCTGTAGTGGGTCTCGCCGCGAGGTATGATGTTGCCCACATAGCCGCTCTTGACAGAGTTGTAGCCGAGGTCGTTCATCAGCTTGTAGGCTGCGGGAAGATGACGCTCGTAGTTGCGTGTAGAGCCTGAGGTCTCGTGATGCATCATCAGCTTGACACCTTTCTCCTTGGCATACTTGTTGAGACCCTCGAGGTCAAAGTCGGGGTAGGGGGTCACGAAGTCAAACACATAGTCCTTGGAGTTGCCGATCCAGTCCTCCCAGCCTTCGTTCCATCCTTCCACGAGCACCTGGTCAAAGCCGTGTTCGGCAGCGAAATCGATGTAACGCTTGACATTTTCGGTGTTGGCGGAGTGGTGTCCGTGAGGTTTGGTCTTGGTGTAGTCGGTTTCGCCGAGCTTGATCGATGCGAGGTCGTTGGTATATGACCAGTCTCCCTTGCCGGCAATCATCTCCCACCACACGCCCATGTATTTTACAGGCTTGATCCACGATGTGTCCTCATAGGCAGTAGGCTCGTTGAGGTTGAGGATGAGGCGCGATGCGAGGATGTCGCGGGCATCGTCAACCACCATGATGGTGCGCCATGGAGTCTCCTCTGGAGTCTGCATGTAGCCCTTCATGCCTGTGGCATCAGGGGTCAGATGCGAGGTGAATGTGTTGGTTGCCTCGTCGAGATTGAGGTGCATGGTTGGATAGTCCTTTACACCAGCCTCGTGGATGTTGAGGTATATGCCGTCATCAGTTTTGAGCTGCAGGGCAGTCTGAACGCCTGTCGGAGAGAACAGGGTCGATGACGCATTGGCAGAGCTTTCCTTCTTGTGCTGTTCCCATGAGTCGCGGATGTGGCTCATGCGGCTCTTGGTGTAGTTGTATTCCTGTGTGTCATAGTCACCGGGAATCCAGTATGCCCAATGGTCGCCGGTCATGGCAAACTGTGTGTTTTCCTCCTTGATGACGAAGTAGGTCATATGGGGCTGCGCCGGGAACTCGTATCGGAAACCGAGTCCATCGTTAAACACACGGAATCTGACAATCATGTAGCGGTCAAGGTCAGTCTGCGTAAGCTTAAGAGCCATTTCGTTGTAGTTGCAGCGGATGGAATCCTCCTCTCCCCACACGGGAGCCCAGGTTTCGTCAACGGCGCCGCGCTCGATGTCGGTTATGGCAAATCCGCTTGTCATCTGGAGCGCATCGGCAGAAGTTTTTACAGCATCTGCGCTGAAGTCGCGGCGGCTGCTCTCGCTTGCCAGCGTGAATCCGAGCCGTGACGGCAACACCACAGGTTTCCCCTTGTAATCCACCTTGTAGGTGGGGATGCCCCCGGCAGCTATGTCGACGTCTACCACCAAGGCACCGTCAGGACTCGTGACCTGCTCCGCCCCGAGTGCCAAAGGCACTCCGACAGCTGCCAGCATCAGTAAGTTTTTCATTTTTCCTTCCATAAGGTAATGCTAAATGAGATAAAAATTAAGGATAATCGTAACACCAACAAAGATACTAATAAATCCCGAAATATAAATCTCCATTTCCCGATGTAGTGATGGTATGTTATACCAAAAAATCCGTAAATTTGCAGATATGATGAGTGGTGCTTCTTTTGGGCGGCTGGTGAGGGCTGCGGTGCTTGGGCTGGCTCTGGTGCTGGCGGTGGGCGATGCTGTGGAGGTGTCGGCTGCGCCTGCGGCGGTGTCGCAGACTCAGGGCAAGAAAAAGGCTCCTGTCAAGAAGAAGACTCCAGCTAAGAAGGGGGCTCCAAAGGGGAAGAAAGCGCCTGCCAAGAAGAAAAAGAGCACGAAGAAAAAAGCGGCTAAGGCTCCGGCGCGTACATCGAAGGATGTCAAGCGCGAGCAGCAAGCTACAGCAAAGGATATTAAGGAAACATCAGCCAAACTTGACGAGAACCGCAAATCCACAGCCTCGCAGCTCAACCGTCTCAACGATCTCCGTTCGCGCATAGCTCAGCAGACTTCGGTCATTGCTGCCACTCAGGCAGATGCCGCTGCCATATCGCGCCGCATAGAGATGCTTGACGATACCATCGGGCAGATGCGGCAACATGTGGAGAAACTGCGCGAGAGCTACGGCAAGATACTGCGTCGCTCGCAGGGTACGGAGCGGAGGCTGGATCACCTGTCATTTGTCTTTGCAGCCGAATCGTTTCAGGAAGCAGTGCAACGCATGCGTTATCTGCGTCAGATAGGACATTGGCGCAGAGCCAAGCAACAGGAGCTACAGGCAGCTGTGGAGGCTCTGCATGCTCGTCAGACCGACATGTCGGAGCTGCTTCGGCAGAAAAACGCGCATATCGTCAGGCTCAATACTGCCAAGGCGAGCGTCGAACGCGATTCCAAAGAGACATCGCAGATAGTGGAGCGTCTCAAACAGGAAGGGTCGCAGCTTCAGGCGCACCTCGCCCGTCAGCAACAGAAGCTACAGAAACTGGATCGCGAACTTGACCGTCTCATCGCTGCCGAGCAGCGGCGCTTGGAACAGGAACGTCTGCGCCGCGAGAAGGCTGAGCGTGAACGTCAGGAGCGTGAACGTCACCGTCAAGAGCAAGCATCGCGCAATGACAAGGGTGGCGCGAAACCGTCAGCCGGCAAAACGCAAGAGAAACCCGCCAAGCGCGGTGGTCGCGGAGATGTCCGTGAGGCAGCTCCGCTCACAGCCTCGGCTTCGGTGTCACAGTTTGCGCGCATGAAGGGGCGTCTGCCTTTCCCCGTGGATGGCAAATACCGAGTGATCAGTGCTTTCGGCCGTCATCCGCATCCCGACTTCCCTAACATCGAGGTGCAGAATTCGGGTATCGACATAGAGATGCTTTCATCGAGCCGCCGTGCGCGAGCCATCGCTGACGGCACGGTTTCGGCGGTATTCAACCAGCCTGGTTACAACAATATCGTGATGATACGCCACGGAGAGTACATCACTATCTATGCAGGCATCAGCAATCTCGCCATCAAGACAGGCGATACAGTAAAGACCGGGCAGACAATCGGGCAGGTACAGCCTGACCCTGACAATGACGGCCGTCATGTACTCCACTTCGAGCTGCGCCATGAGCGTGAGAAACTCAATCCGCTCCTGTGGGTGAGATAAGCCATCACTTAGAGGGTGTTTAATAACAAAAGTTAAATCCTGAGTGGTGTATCTTTTGATTAAATGGCTGGATGTGAGGAGGGAGCATAGCGGTGCTATGTGACCGACAAGCAACAGCCAGTTAACAAAAGAGACACCAAGGCGATGGTAACTTAAAAAAACTTTAAAAAGAATGGAACATGTGAATGATATAAAGATAGCATCATGTCTGCGGCTTTTGAGCGTATTCGGCTCTATGCCTCAGTCACATAGCCCGCTATGCTCGTTCGGCATAGAACCGAATCCATCTCAAAATCCGCAGCTCAGGATTTAACTTTTGTTATTAAGCACCCTCTTATACCAATGGCACATAAAAGCAAGTCAACCGCACTGATAGTGAAGACTATGGGCGTTTTCTCAGGCGTCCAGGTCATCAGCATCCTTGTGTCGGTAGTCCGCACAAAGCTCGTGGCGATATGGATAGGGGCTGTGGGAGTCGGTCTGTTCGGTGTGTTCAACACTGTACTTGACCTGTTGGGCAATTTCGCCCAGATGGGTATGAACACCGTGGCGGCACGCGAACTGGCGGCACACGAGGAGCACTCCCAGCGCGTGCGCTACATATTGATGGTGCGCCGCATCTGCCTGTCGCTCGGACTGCTGTTTGCGCTGCTGACCATAGGGTTCTCGCCCTTGCTGAGCCGATGGGCGTTCGGTGACGGAGTGATGACATGGTGGTTTTGCCTGCTGTCGGTGGCGATATTCGCCATGGCTGTGTCAGGCGGCGAAGGGGGCATCCTTATGGGACTCCATAAACTCAAAGGGATAGCATTGGCTACTACGTGGGGCAATGTCATAGGTCTGGCTGTCACGGTTCCGCTGTTTTACTTCTGGCGCGCCACCGCCATCGTCCCGTCGATAGTCATATTGTGGGTTATCACTACGTCTATCATGTGGCATTATGCCCACAAGGCCACGCGTGACATCCTGTCTGTGGGCTGCAAGGGCATAACATGGCGCAGCAGCATGACCGATGGATTCCATATCATAAAATTAGGATTCTATATCATCATTTCCATAATGATGATCAATCTCGGCGCGTATCTGTTTCTGGTCTATCTCAACCGCACTGCCGACACAGCCACGGTAGGGTATTTCCAGAGCGGCTTCACGCTTATCAACCGCTATGTCGGGCTGGTATTTGCGGCTTTGATGGTCGACTTTTTCCCGCGTCTGAGCATGTGCCAGCGGTCACGCAGAGCCATGTCAGCCACGGTAAGCCAGGAGCTTGGGGTCATAATGGGAGTGATGATTCCTCTTGTACTCCTGTTTATCGCCTTTGTCCCCGTAATAATAGAAGTGCTCTATACGCGCGATTTCCAGATAATCCAGCCGATGGTCTATATGGGTATCATCGGCACGGTATTCAGGGCTTTGTCATGCACGATGGCGTATGTGATGCTTGCCAGAGCCGACGGCTTGGTGTATATGGCGGTGGAAGTGGCAAGCGCGGCAGTCTATGTCGGGGCAAGCATCCTATGTTTCAATCTGTGGGGTATCCCGGGCATGGGCATCGCATATATAATCTGGTATGTGGTCTACACTGCCGTGGTAGGTACATTATACCGTCTGCGCTATGGGCTTAAACTTTCTGGAGCTATTTTAAAGCTGTCCGCGTGGGCTGTAGTTGCGGCAGTTGGCAGTTGCGCATTGGTCATGCTGTCCGACGGTGCGCTCATCGCTCATTGTGCGGTAGGATTGGCTGGAGTGATTACCGCCATCATTATCTTGCCCAAACTAATAGGTCGTAAAAAGAAGAAATGCATATGAACGAATCCATACAGAATGATTTCAATGAGATAAAGCAGCAGTTCATGCTGATGAAAAACGGCGTTGTGTCCGACTCCATGAAAGCAGCGGGGCTGCCGCACCGTATAATCTGGGGTCTTAATATGCCGCAATTGCGAGAAATCGCCGAGCGATATGAGCGAGACAAGTCTCTGTTTGATGCGTTGTGGCATGACACGGCTACCCGGGAGAGCGTCATTATCGCTCCGATGCTACTGCCATATGCCGACATCAGCGTTGATGAGGCGATTGCCCTCATTGATGAAGCTCCGACGCTTGAAGCTATCGATTCGCTGACGTTCAATGCACTGCGTCACCGCTCAGATGTCTGGGATATGGTAGCCCGTATTGATGGTTCCGAGTCGCTTAACCGCAGGTATGCCATGATGAGGTTGCTTGCACGAGTGGTCCGTGGCAATCTCTCGCAGGCAAAGTCTATCGCCGAACGTGAAGCCGCGCGCCAGGATCCTGCCACATTTACTGCCGCAGATAACATCCTCGCCGACATCGATTTCATGTCAGAAAACATATAAACGTAGGGGAGGAGTGTGACATCCATGCCGTTTACCTAAACGCAGAAATCACATGGACGTCGCGTCCCTACAAGAAGGGTAATTACCAGATTTGACGAGTTCTACAGCACCCTCACACAATCCACGCGGGGGCGGTGCGCCACTTACAGTGGCGGAAATATGAGGCGTGACAATAGGACGGGTCATTCAAGCCTAACGGCTTGAATGACCCGTGCCTAATATATGCGACCCCGCTGGGGTCGATATTGTATCGTCTATGCTTAAGTTAACAGCAGAGTATTGCGTCCCATCGCGTCCAAGGTTGCTTGGTGGATTGGGAGAATGTTATTTCTTGGGGATGGTAAGTTTCTGCCCGGGGCGGATGCTGCTGCCTTTGATGCCGTTAGCGCGCTGCAATGCTTTGACTGTGGTGCCGTTGCGCTTGGCTATGCGTTCGAGGCTGTCGCCTGATTTGACGGTATAGGTTTTGGGCTTGGTTGTTTTGTTTGCGTTTTTCTTTGTCTTTGATTTTGAAGCCTTGTCTGTTTTATTCTTGGCGTTCTTGTTTGATGCTGAGACCTGCTGGTTGGCAGCTTTTTCAGTGGCTTTAGGCTTCTCTGTTGTGGCAGATGTTGCAGGCGCTGTGGTGGTGCGCTCTGATGAGCCATACACCCTGCGTTGTGGCACACTTGGTGTGGTTTCGTTGGCTGTGGTGGTCTGTTCCGCAGGGGCTGCCGGGACTATGGTGACTGTTGATTCCTGCTTCGGAGCCGGAGCAGGGACCTGAGGCACTGTTTCCATCGTACGGCGGTGAGGTGCCGGGACAGGAGTGCGGCTTGCCATTAATGCTTCGGTATCAAGCTGGCTTCGTGACGGGATGGCGGTCATGTCAGCCTCGTAGGTCTCTATGACGAGCTTGTCACCCTCTTTCACTTTGCCGCGGCGAAGGTTATTCCAACGCTTGATGTCGGTGGCGCTGACTCCGTATTGCCGGGCTATGTCGCGCAGGTTTTCACCGCGGGTCACCACATGCGTCTTCTGGACTGGGCGGTCTGTGAAGCTCTGCACAAGGTCGAGATTGTGGGTGGCGTTGAGACTCTGTGCCATGTCGGGCTGCTCAGCTCCCGGATCGATGTATTCGAGACCCTCGCTGCCGTCTTCGGCTGTGCGGGGTTCTACATATGTGCGGCGGCGGTAGATATCTTCGTCATAGGCGAGAATCTGAGGTTCGCTCATGACGTAGCTGAGCACCTGCTGAGATGGGAGCACAAGGGTGTAGGGCTTGATGTCACCGGGTATCACATCCTTGCGATACTGCGGGTTGAGCATCCTGATTTCATCGATGGGGATGTTAAGTACCTGCGCTATCTGGTTGAAGTGCACACGTTTGTTGACCTTGATTGTGTCGGTCACGAGCTGATGGCTTACCACACGGGGCTGTATGTTGTGCTCCTTGTAGTAGTTCATCGCATAGTTGGCGGCGATGAAGGCAGGTACGTAACCACGGGTCTCGGCAGGAAGGAAACGGTAGATTTCCCAGAAGTCCTTTTTGCCTCCGCCGGCACGGCGCAGAGCCTTGTTGACGTTGCCTGGACCGCAGTTGTAGGCAGCGATGGCGAGTGACCAGTCGCCGTAGATGTTATAGAGCTGTTTGAGGTATTTGGCAGCATTGCGTGACGATATTCGCGGGTCGCGACGCTCGTCTACGAGCGAGTTGACTTCCATGCCCAGTCCCTTGGCGGTGGCTGGCATGAACTGCCACAGACCTGTAGCCCCCACGCGGCTGACAGCGTTAGGTTTAAGCGCGCTTTCTATGACAGGGAGGTATTGCAGTTCGGTGGGCATTCCCTGCTTCTCAAGCTCCTCAAGGAAGATGTTGCCATAGTAGTTGTGGAGGGCGAGCATGTCGCTTACCATGCCGCGACGCTTGCCCACGTACATGTCGATGTATTTGCCTACCACAGAGTTGTATGGCATTTCTATCTCGGCGGGGAGTTTGCTCAGTCTCTCTTCGTATTCCTGGGGGGTGCCGAGCTTCTGCGGCATCTCGTCGCTTGACGCACCCTTGGCATAGTTGCGGAGGTAGAAGCTCTCCTCAAGCTCACGACACTTGGTCTCAAAGCTTTCGGGCGGGATGATGTTGTCATCGGTGATGGAGTGCTTGATGTCAAGGATTGACGGGGCGGCAATCGCGTATGCCGCTGCGGAGAGGGATATTAGAAAAGCTGATATGCGATTTTTCATCATGAACTAATATAAAGAGAGATGTGCGTTATATTAAAAATTCAATGCCCACTGCATGCCTACGCCTGGGAATGTGGCACGTGCGTCGGGTATGACTGCGGGGGCTACATCCATGGAGAGATCGGGGGTGATGTCGAAATGGGAGAGGGATGCATCGACATAGGCATCTACTATTGCGAGGAGATATACGCCTACCATCGATATGATGCAGAGGTCGCGGTTGCGGCGGTACATCTTACGTCGGCTGTCAAATATGCGTTGCAGATCGGCAGTGTTATAGTCATCGAGGGTGGTACCTTTGGCAAGGAAATCAAGGTAGCTCTGCGATGACGGGTCGCCGTCCACAAGATCCACGTAGGCGCGTGTGTAGTCGCGGAGCATCTTGTTGTTCCATGCAGTGCCGTAGCCGAGCCCCATGAAACCTCCAACGATGATGGGAAGCTTCCAGAAACGGCGGTTGTAGATCTGTCCGAGTCCCGGACACAATACGCTGAGCCATACAGCGCGTGTAGGGTCGGGATTAAACACCTTGACTCCGGCGGCATCGGCATCCCAAGCGGCTTCATCGGCTGGGGCTGCAAGCACAAGCTCGGGCGCGAGCACAGGCAGTCCGTCGGTCAGACTGTCGTTTTCGATGTCTTGCGGCAGCACTATGCCCACCTGCAGCGAGTCGGGAAGGGCGCGCACCGGTGATTCGCGATGGGATGTGCGTCCGGCTGGCTTGCGTCCGGCTGGCTTGTCGTTATCGTCAGCCCATGCTGCGACAGCCTGCGTAATCGCAAGCAGAAGCATCAGAGCCATTGCCATAAAACGTGACGATATATGTTTGAAGCCGTGAGCCGAAATGTCCATTTCCAAAATAACCGAAATCGGAAGCCTGATTATGGTGTGGCTGCCTGTTATGGCAGGCTACACTATGGCAAAAGTAGCCAATAATCTCAGTATGTGCAAGATTGACAGGCCCTTTTAAACTTTTTTGACGGCTTGCAACTATCGTTGTCACGGACGGCCATGACCCGGTGGCGGCCCCATCGGTCCGCGTCGGAAGTCATTGTCGACTTTCGGCTCGTTGCCTTTGCCGAAACTGTTGAATGTGTAGGCGAATGTCACCATGACGTAGCGTGTCAGGGTGTTGAAGCGACTGTCGTCAATATAGTTGGCGGTGACATTGCGCTGCACGTTGCTGCGCTGTCCGAGTATGTCATAACCCTTGAGGGTAAGTGTTGCGGCTTTGTTGCGGAGGAACTGGTAGCCTATCGAAGCGTTCCACATCCATGTGTTTTCGTCAAAGCCGGCGGTGTAGCCCTTGGTGCCTTCATATGACAGTTCGCTGTTGAGCACGATTCCCCATGGAGTATACCATGATGCGTTGAAATTGGCGCCGTAGGTGTGCACGGTCATGTTGCCCACAGTAGGGAGGGAGTTGGTGGTGTGTTGCAGCGAATAGCGGGGACGCAGTTCAAGGTCTATATCCTTGGGGCGCCATGCTATAGAGGGAGATATGTTGAGGTGGAAAGTCCCGCTTCCGTTGCGCAGACCATTGTTGAAGCCTATCTGGCGGTCGTAGCTGAGCATGACGTGGCTTGTCATCAGCCACAGCTTTGAGGCTCCGAGTGGTTGCGAGAGCATGTTCATCAGGCGTAGGTTCCACACTCCGTTGACGTTCTCGTAGGTTGTGCGCCGCGCGCCTGTCACATCGTCGAAGGAGGTGCGTGAAACCACGCTGTTCTGCACCACATTGCCCATGAGCATCACAAGAATGGATCGCTGAGCCTCGGCGTTGTAGTCCTGGAAGCGCATACGCATGCCATGTGTGAACGACGGGTCAAGTGTCGGATTACCCACGATTACGTTCATGGGGTCGCTCTCGTCGGCTACAGGTTGAAGTTGCGTCAGTGATGGCTGCGACGATCTGCCGAAGTAGTTGATGCGGAGCGATCGTGTCTTGCTCCAGTTGTGTCGGTAGCGCAGATAAGGTGCTACGTTGAGCACATGGCGGGTGGGTATGCTCCGGGCATCGTCAAGCAGGTTGATGCTCGTGCTGCTCTGGGGCACAAGGGAGATTCCGGCATCCAAGCTGTATTTCGTAGTGATACGTTTGAAGCCGAGACGTATGTCCTGATTGAAATAATTGTTGCGGAAGCGATTGCTGAGTTTGTCGGAGGGGTAGTAAATGCCCGTCTCTGCGTCAAGGACATCGGTCAGTCGGTCGGCGTTGTTCCATCGGTACTCAGCCTGGTAAGCTGCGGTAAGGAAGTTGCCTTTGCGTCCTATAGGCTCGGTCCATGTGACGCGTCCTGACAGACGGTCGCTCCACTCGTGGTCGTTGCCGAGCTGGTCGGATGTCTCATCTTCATCGATACCTGTGGCTGAGGCTGCCTCTTCCAGAAACAGGCGTGTCAGCGAGTAGTCGTCGCTATGGCTCCGTTGGTTGGAGTGGTTGACATTTGCCGTCACCGAGAGCGAACGTCCGCGCTTTGAGGCGAATGAGTGAGAATATATCACGCGTGCTCCGACCTCAAAGTTGTTGTTGTGCTCGATGTTGTCATTGAAGTTGCGGCTCAGGGGCGCAAAAGCATCGCCGAGGTTGAGGGTTGAATCCATGACTGCCGAATTCTGACGCCCATAGTTTATGCGCGGTCTCACCTCAAGGGTGTTGAGGCTGTCAGGCTTCCAGAGTATGCGGAAATCTGCGCGGAAATTGTGGGTGTTGTCGTGGTTGCGGCTTCCTATCCGTGCCGCGCTGACGCCTCCGTCGGTCAGATACTGGCGGTCGGTAAATTCTGTGGAGTTGCGGTCGGCATGGCTGTAGAATACGTTGCCGCCCACGCGCAATATCTCCTTGTTGCCGACATTGAAGTTGAATCCGAGGCTCTGCGACTCCGAGATGCCATTGTCATCGCTGCGACGGCGCCATCGCGCACCGCCGTCGTTAAATCCTATGTCATTGATATTGTTCGCATTGCCGAGTATGGTAAACTGGTTACCGTTCCAGAATCGGTTGATTGTGAAAGCCCCTTTGTAGCGGCTGTCGGTGCCGTAACCGCCCTCGACGTTGCCTGTCCATCCGTTGTTCTTGCCTTTCTTGATGCTGAGGTTGATGACAGTCTCGTCCTCTCCGTCATCCACACCTGTGAGCCGTGCCTGGTCGCTTTTGCGTTCTACGATCTGGAGCTTGTCTACGATGTCGACGGGCAGGTTCTTGGATGCCACAGTGGGGTCGTCTCCAAAAAACTCTTTGCCGTCAAGCAGTATTTTGGTCACTTCGCGTCCGTGGGCGGTTATTTTGCCGTCAGAACCGACTTCCACGCCTGGCAGACGCTTTATGAGATCCTCGACCACGGCGTTAGGACGGGTCTGGTAGCTGTCGGCATTGTACTCGACGGTGTCACCCTTGACCTTGACCTGTGTTTTGACAGCCACGACTTCCACCTGACTGAGCATCAGCGACTTCTCCGAGAGGCTGAGAGTGCCGAGGTCGATGCGTTGTGCTGCCGAGTCAACCTGCACATCGGTGTCATAGGGTGCAAATCCTGTATAGTCGGCTTGGATGATATATTTGCCGGGATTGACGTCGGCAAACGAAAACTTGCCGTCGAAGTCGGTCACTTTGCCGCGTATGAATGTGCTGTCGGGGCGCAGCAGGCGCAGGGTGGCGTTGATGACAGGTTCGCCCTGGTTGTCGGTTACCGATCCGGTTATGTCGGCTCCGTATGCGCTAAGTGTCAGCAGCGCGAAAGGAAGCGACAGAGGCAGCAGGCGCATGGCAGCATTCCTTTTGGGTCGAGTTGGCTTGGTCATTTGGTGTAGGATGATCAGGAATAATAGTGGCGGCTATCACTTGCCGCTGATAGCTTTTCAATCAAAATAACACCATTATTGACACAAGTTTAGTCAAAAGGTTTAATCAGCTGTGAAAAAATATTTTCAATAGGTGGTTGTGGGTATATGCCGTAATCCGTGGACATGACGCGGCATGTCCATATATAGTTTATCTCATAGCTTTGCCTGTCTTGTAGGGACGCGGCGTGCCGCGTCATCAAACGAAATACATCTCGCCTGGTATGTTGACGCGGCACGCCGCGTCCCTACGTCGATGTATCCCCCATGAGAGTAAATGGCATTACGACATGACCCTACTGTGCGCTGTGCTTGGCTATGATTTCCTTAGCGAGCTGGATGTGGCTTGTGGCTCCGCGACTGGCAGGGTCATAGAGCAGGGCGGGGAGCCCGTGCGAAGGAGCTTCGCTCAGGCGTATGTTGCGGGGGATTACGGTGTCAAACACCATGTCGGCGAAGTGTCCTTTCAGTTCCTCGTAGATCTGGTTGGCTAAGCGCAGTCGTGCATCATACATCGTCAGAAGGAATCCTTCGATTTCAAGCGCGGGGTTGAGCTTTGACTTTATGATGCGGATGGTGTTGAGAAGCTTGGTGATGCCTTCAAGAGCGAAATATTCGGCTTGCACGGGGATGATTACTGAGTCTGCTGCCGTCAGTGCGTTGACTGTGATGAGCCCCAGCGATGGCGAGCAGTCGATCAGTATGTAATCATAGGCATCATGGGCAGGGGCGAGCAAGCGGCGCATGACCGTCTCGCGGTCGGGCTTGTCTATCAGTTCCACTTCGGCTCCGGCAAGGTCGATGCGTGACCCTACGAGGTCAAGACCATCCACGCATGTGGCGACCTGGCTGCCCATGAGAGGGTATTGGTCCACTAAGCATTCATAGATGGACGATGTCATCGAGCGCGGGTCTATGCCGTATCCCGAAGTGGCGTTTGCCTGTGGGTCGGCATCGATGATGAGCACTTTTTTCCCCTCGTTGGCAAGTGATGCCGCAAGGTTGATGGTGGTGGTGGTCTTGCCTACACCGCCTTTCTGGTTGGCTATCGCAATGATTTTACCCATTTAATATTGTATGTTAAGGAGATTTGCGATGCAAAGTAATCAAATATCGTCCGTTCGTATGCGCTGATGGCTCAAAATTCGTCTGTAAATGTAGATAACTTTTTGTGAGCCTGTATCACACTGTCCCTAAGCATCTTCGCCGATGCGGTCTATGTTTGCCATCAGCCTCTCAAGCTCTTCTTCGTTGTTAAACGGGATGGTGATGCGTCCGCGTCCGTGTCGGTCCATGGTAAACTGCACCGGTGTCTTGAAGCGGGCTGACAGATGGTCGCGCAGTATGTCGAAGTCGTGGTTGGCAGGTGCTGCTTCCTTGTCCTTCTTCATTGGGGAGCCGTTTTGCAGTTCCTTGGCTATGGCTTCGACTTTTCTTACCGACAGGTCTTCCTTGAGTATGCGTTTGTAGAGAGCCAGCAGGTCGGCAGGAGTCGGCACAGAGAGCAGGGCGCGGGCATGCCCCACATCGATTTTCTTGTCGCGAAGGCCGAGCTGGACTTCGGCGGGGAGGTTGATAAGGCGCATGAAGTTGGCTATGGTGGTGCGCTTCATGCCTATGCGTTCGCTCAGCCGCTCCTGGGTGAGCTTATACTGATCTATCAGCTTCCTCAGCGTCAGGGCGATTTCTATAGGGTTGAGGTCCTCGCGCTGTATGTTCTCAATTAGAGCCATCTCGGTCAGTTCGGTATCTGACACGGTTCGGATGTAGGCTGGCACTTTCTGAAGCCCGGCAAGCCGTGCCGCCCGGTAGCGGCGTTCGCCGGCTATTATCTGGTAGGCATTCGGTCCCGTCTTGCGCAGGGAGAGCGGCTGTATGATGCCCAGTTCGCGGATTGAGGCTGCCAGCTCGGCGATGGATTCTTCATCGAAGTCCCTGCGTGGCTGGTCGGGGTTGGGGGTGATGAGGGAGAGGTCTATGTCGTTGATGGCAGATGTACCGGCTGCGGGCACGTCATCCATGGATATAAGTGAGTCGAGGCCTCGCCCGAGGGCTCTGCGTTTTTCTGTAGCCAAATCTGTTGAAGTTTTTTGTTGATTGTATTTATGGTGCAAAAGTAGTCATTTTTCTACTCACAACAAGGGTGTGAGACTCATTTTCACCTTAATTATATATATGGGAGATCTCTTCCCAATGCGGTCTGAGGGCGTAAGTGTCATGTCAGATAAAAATTTTTTCACCTTTTTAAACCTTTTGCAAACTGTCTGCGTTAGTATTGTAGCTATCACAAAGCAAAAGAATGTTAAACGACTGTTATTAAAATAAATTTAAAAAATTAAACAATTAGTTTGCTGTTGTGCACAATATTCGTATCTTTGTGCCGATAATCAACGTTAATTACACTAAAGATGAAAAAGATTCTTCTCGTCGCTGCAGCTGCTCTCGGCATGCTCTCAGCACAGGCTCAGCAAGCGCTTGAGTACTCGAATTTCGGCCAGAACTGGTCTCTTGGTATCGATGGTGGTGTCACAACTCCCATGGTAGGCCATGCATTCTGGGGATCTATGCGCGGAACTGTAGGTATCCACCTCAGCAAGCAGGTATCTCCCACATTCGGCTTCGGTTTTGAGGCTAACGGTGCTTTCAACACCTCTTCTTGGAACCCCAGCTTCGTGTCTGACAACAATGGCCGCAGCACCACAGCTTTCGATCAGAGCTATGTTGGCGCTTTCGGTACAGTGAACCTTTCTAACCTCTTCTGCGGTTACAAGTGCGGTGGCCGCTTCTTTGAAGTAGAGCTCCTCGCAGGTGCAGGTTGGGGTCACGAATACTGGAACAAGGGTGTGTCTCCCTACTATGCTGTAGGTTCTCTCACTGACCCCAAAGCCAACAGTGACTACAACTACTTCATGACTAAGGTAGGTTTCAACCTCAACTTCAACGTTTCTAACCACGTTACCATCGCGTTCAAGCCTTCTATCGCTTTCAACATGACTGGTACTCCCAACACTCCTCTTAATGTAGAGGGTACTAACGTGGCTTACAACGTTCACCAGGCTACTTTCAACGCTGCTGTAGGTGTTACCTACAACTTCGGTCCTGGCTTCAAGTGTGTTGACACCAAGAATCAGGCTGAGATCGACGCTCTCAACGCTCAGATCAATGACCTCCGCGCAGCTCTCGATGCATGTGGCGTATCTCTCGCCGCTTCTCAGGCTGAGGTTGCTGCCCTCGCTTCTGAACTCGAGGCTTGCAAGAACCGTCCCGCACAGGTGGTTAAGGAAGTCAACAACAACCTCAACAGCGTCCGCTACGTATTCTTCAAGAAGTCATCTCACGTCATCACAGCTGACCAGATGCCTAACGTAGAAATGATCGCTTCTTACCTCAAGAATCACAAGGGTTCAAAGGTTGTCATCAAGGGTTATGCTTCTCCCGAAGGAAACCTCGAATTCAACCAGAAGCTCGCTGCTAACCGCGCTGAGTCTGTAAAGAAGGCTCTCATCAACAAGTACAAGATCTCTGCCGACCGCATCACTGCTGAAGGCGAAGGTATCGGTCACATGTTCACCGAGGACTCTTGGAACCGTGTTTCTATCTGCACAATCGAAGACTAATCCCATTAGGAATCTCTAACCTACGCTGCCCCGCTCTTTGAGAGCGGGGCAGCTTTCGTTTGTTCATATCAGGCTTTGTTTGTAAGTCTTATAAGATTTATAAGATTTATATTTGTGACTATGGCACTGTCTTTGCCGTTTTGCAGAAAATGACTAAATTTGTATATTCTGACATATAGGCTTCCGTTGCCTTGTGCTTATTCTTATACCATATTGAAATACAAATACTTAATCATATGAAATTCAATGTACCAAGCAAGTCGCTCTACTCGTTTGTATCGGCAGTTAACAAGGTGATCAATTCCAAGAACGCCATGACCATCCTTAACAACTTTCTCTTCTATCTCGAAGGAGACAAGTTGCAAGTAGTGGCATGCGATATGGAGAACACTCTTGTGGCGCGCATCGATGTGATGGATGCCGAAGGCGGTGGCAAATTCTGCATTGATGCCGCCCGCATCATTGAGTTGCTCAAAGAGCTTCCCGACCAGGGGATACAGTTCGTGATCAATGACGAGAATCTCGCTGTAGAGATCATCTACTCGTCGGGTACATTCAATCTCATGGCAATCAACGGCTCGGAATATCCTTATGACCCCGAGGCTGCCACAGTCAACGACTCAGAGGTGGCTTCGTTTGAACTCCCTGCTTCCAATATACTGCGAGGCATAGACAACACTATATTCGCAGCCAGCCACGATGACCTCCGCCCGCAGCTTGCCGGTGTGTTCTGGGACATTCATCCCGAGGATATCACTTTCGTAGCATCGGACACCAAGCAGCTTGTCAAGTTCGTTGACCGTGCGCTTAAGACTGGATGCGAGACATCGTTTATCCTCCCCTCCAAGCCTTGCAACGTGCTCAAGAATGTGTTTACACGTGATGGCAATGTCAAGGTCAACCTCTATGAGAAGTGCATCGTGTTCGAAAGCTCTGAGTTCTGCTTCACTTGCAGCCTGCTCAAAGGCAGATTCCCCGATTACAATCGTGCCATCCCGCAGAATCCATCGTACACCGTGCTCGTTGACCGCGAGGAGTTTATCCGTGCGTTGCGTCGTGTATCGGTATTCAGCGGTGGTCAGGGTCTGGTGAAGTTCAAGATATCACAGTCGTCTATCAAGATGCGCACCGACGACAGCGGTACCTGCGGCAATGCCTATGAGGAAGTGGCATGTGAGTTTGACGGAGACTCGCTTCTGATCGGTTTCAGCTTCAAGTTCCTGATTGACATGTTCAATATCCTCCATGGTGATGAAGGCATCATCAAGCTCACTGACCCCAGCCGTCCAGGACTGATACTGCCTGTGGAAAATGATGAAGATACGGAGTTGATAATGCTTCTGATGCCGATGACTGTCAACGAATTTCAAGACTGACGATGAAACTGCAACTTAAGAAACCTATCATATTTTTTGACCTTGAGACCACGGGCATCAACCTGATGAGTGACCGCATCGTGGAGATTTCGCTCATAAAGGTCATGCCCAACGGGGAGGAGATAGAAAAGACCCGGCGTATCAATCCCGGTATCCACATCCCTGAGGAGGCTTCGAAAGTCCATGGCATCTATGACGAGGATGTGGCTTCATGTCCGTCGTTTAAGCAGGTTGCTAAAGACCTTGCCAACATATTCACCGGATGCGATATAGCCGGATTTAACAGCAATCGCTTTGATGTGCCTATGCTCGATCAGGAGTTGCGTCGCGCGGGCATCAAATTCGACTTCTCCAAGGCCCGTTTCATCGATGTGCAGACCATCTTCCACAAGCGCGAACCCCGTAATCTCATAGCTGCCTACAAGTTTTATTGCGGCAAGGATCTGACTGATGCACATTCGGCAAATGCCGATACACGTGCCACTTACGAGGTGCTGATGGCTCAGTATGACCGATATGAGGATCTGCCCACCGACATGGCGGAGCTCTCGGAGTATTCGGGCTTCCACCACTGTGTCGACCTCATGGGGCGTCTCATATATGACGATCAGGGGCGAGAGGTCATCAACTTCGGTAAGTACAAGGGCTGTGTGGCTGCCGATGTGCTCCGCAAGGACCCAGGTTATTACAGCTGGATTCTTCAGGGCGATTTCTCGGAGAATACCAAGGATGCCTTTACCCGCATCAAGCTGTCTCTCAAATCTTGAAAACACATATCAAAGCCATGTCTGTTGTCGGCAATCCTTCTGATGCGCCTCTGCAAGGCAAGCATATCATCCTCGGCATATGCGGCGGTATCGCTGCATATAAGTCTGCATCGTTAGTGCGCCTGCTGGTCAAGCAGGGTGCCGAGGTGCAGGTGATAATGACCCCTGCCGGTCGGGAGTTCATCACTCCTGTGACGTTGTCCACGCTGTCAGGCAAACCGGTGATTACGGAGTTTTTTACAGCCAACACCGGCGAGTGGCACAGCCACGTCGACCTCGGTCTGTGGGCAGATGCCATGGTGATAGCCCCGGCTACGGCATCGACTATCGGCAAGATGGCAAACGGCATTGCCGACAACATGCTTGTCACCACTTACCTGTCTGCCAAGGCTCCTGTGTTTGTGGCTCCTGCCATGGATCTTGACATGATGGCTCATCCCTCCACCACGCGTAATATCGCCATGCTCCGCTCCTATGGCAACCACATCATAGAGCCTGCCGAGGGCGAGCTTGCAAGCCATCTCATAGGCAAAGGACGCATGGAGGAACCTGAAAATATTGTGACATATCTGGCTGATTTTTTCCGTCACAGCCATGCCCCGTCATCGGCTGATGTGAGCCTCAAAGGCAAGCGCGTTTTGATTACTGCCGGTCCTACATATGAGAAGATTGACCCGGTGAGGTTTATCGGTAATTACAGCACAGGGCGCATGGGCTATGCCATAGCGCGAGAAGCGGCACGGCGTGGCGCGGAGGTAACGCTGGTCAGCGGACCCGTCAGCCTGTCGTTGGATAGTTCTGCCGTGGATATTGTCCGTGTGGAAAGCGCACGTGAGATGCTTGCGGCATGCGAAAACGTGTTTGATGACTGTGACATTGCAGTCATGTGTGCTGCCGTAGCCGATTATGCGCCGGCTACATATGTCGACCATAAAATCAAACGCGAGACTGACGACATGCCATCAATCGCCTTGGTCAAGAACCCTGACATCGCTGCTACTCTCGGCAAGCGTAAGCGTGATGACCAGATACTGGTGGGCTTTGCTCTGGAAACTGACAATGCTGATGTCAACGGCGCAGGCAAGCTCCGTCGCAAAAACCTTGACATGATAGTGGTCAACTCTCTCAAAGATGCTGGCGCAGGCTTCGGTACGGAAACCAACAAGGTGACAATCATCTCGGCTGACGGGCATAAGGAGTCTTATGCTCTCAAATCCAAAGATGAGGTGGCAGCCGACATACTTGACGCCATATCGTCGTATGCCGGGAATAACAAAGATTGACAAACTCATTTAAGCAATGCTCTCACGCTTTCTCCTCTTCATCGCGGTCATCGTCGCTGCTGTGGCTGTCCCAACGACGGTTGCGGCGCAGGAACTGATATGCGATGTGCAACTCAACACCAACAACATATCTACCGAAAACGACATCTTCACGGAGCTTCAGGAATCCATCAAGAGCTACATGAACGATACGAAGTTTTCATCGGCGCAGATTGCTACGAATGAGCGCATAAACTGCCGACTGAACATCAACATCCAGGAGGTCAAGGACGGCACCATCAAATGCGACATACAGATACAGTCATCACGTCCGGTGTACAACGCGTCTTATCCAACCACTGTGCTCAACTATCATGATACCAAGGTCAGTTTCCCCTTTGAAAGCGGGCAGCGGCTCAACCATGTTGAAAACGATTGGGACTCCGATCTGACGGCTCTGCTCGACTATTATGCCTATCTGGTGCTGGCTATGGATTTCGACTCGTTTGCTCCTCGTGGCGGACAGCCCTTCTGGGATATCGTCAACAATATCGTACAGCTTGCCCAAAGCCAGGATGCTGAGGGATGGAAGTCGTTTGGCGACACCAAAAACCGCGCTGCTGTCCTTGCCGCTTTCACCCAGCCCTCCACGGCAGAACTGCGCGACCTCAATTATGCCTATCATCGCAAGGGGCTTGACGAGATGACTGTCAGCCCTGACAAGGGGAGGGCAGCGATTACGCAGTCGCTTGACATACTTGACAAGGTGCACAAAGTGTCGCCGATGAGCGTCGGGCTGACGCTGTTTGAGGATGCCAAGTTTGACGAGATAGTCAATATCTACACCAAGTCGTCAGACACGGAGCGAAAGACGGTATATGACCTCATGCGCAAACTCTACCCCACGGAGACTCAGAAGCTCGAGATGCTTAAAAACGGCACGAACAAAGTAAATAATTAATTCTCCTCTAACCCTGTAAGCCGAAATGTTATCCCGATTACATATAACCAATTATGCACTTATCGATGACGTGGATGTCACATTTGCTCCTGGCATGAACGTCATCACAGGCGAGACCGGAGCCGGCAAGAGCATCATGCTCGGGGCTTTGTCGCTCATACTCGGCGCGAGAGCTGACAGCCGTGCTGTCAGCCACAAGGATGCAAAGAGTGTCATCGAAGCGACATTCCGTGCTGCTGACGTGGCTTCGGCGCGCCGCTTTTGCGAGGCTAACGACATTGACTGGGACGATGCGGAGTGCATACTCCGTCGCGAACTTACCCCCACAGGGCGTTCGCGCACGTTTATCAACGATACCCCCGTTACTGTCAGCCAGCTCCGCGAACTGGCGATGATGCTCGTGGATATCCATTCACAGCATCAGAATCTCCTCTTGGCTGACCCCTCTTTCCAGCTCAGTGTGATTGACAATATGGCTGGTAATGCAGCCCGTCTGGAGGAATACACGCGCCGCTACAAGGTGCTTCGCGATGCCATGCGCAAGCTCCGCAATCTCCGTGAGGAGTTGCGCAAGGGTCGCGACGATGAGGAGTTCACGCGCTATCAATACGAACAGCTTGACGCCCTTAAGCTCGTCAAGGGCGAACAGGAGGAGCTGGAGCAGCGGCGTGATGTCCTTTCACATGCTCAAGAGATAAGCAGTGCGCTCGATGGTGCCCTCTCTGACCTTGACACTGACGATGACAGCGTGACTTCGAGAGTCTCGGCTGCCATCCGCTACCTCAGCGCGGTTGCTGAGCGTCTGTCTGACGGAGATGAGCTTCTCAGCCGTCTGGAATCGGTGAAGATTGAGGTGGAGGATATAGTGGAGACTCTTGGCGATGTTGCGGCATCGCTTGACGCTGACCCGCAGGAATTGGGAGACATCGAGGATCGTCTCAGCTCGATATACTCCATGCAGTCACGCCACCATGTAGATACGGTGGAGGAGCTTATAGCGTTGCACGAAACCCTCGGGCAGCGTCTTGACAGCATACAGAACGGTGACGAGGAGGTGGCAGATGCCGAGAAGGAAGCGCGTCGTGCCATGGCTCTCGTCAAGGAGGCTGCAGCGGCTCTCACACGTAGTCGCAAGGAGGCTGCCGGGCGTCTGGCTGCTGACTTGCGCGAGGCTGCCGCGCCATTGGGCATGAAGAATCTCCAGTGCGAGATCCGTGTCTCTCCGGCTGACATATCCCATACCGGGGCTGACAATGTGGAGTTCTTGTTTGCGTTCAACAAAAACCAGCCTCTCATGCCTGTGGCAAAGACTGCCTCGGGCGGCGAAATATCGCGACTGATGCTCTCTCTCAAATCCATCATCGCGAGCCACATGCAGCTTCCTTCGATTATCTTTGATGAGATTGACACAGGTGTGAGCGGTGACGTGGCATGCCGTATGGGCGAGATGATGAGCGGTATAGCCTCCACCATCCAGGTTATCACCATCACCCATCTGCCTCAGGTGGCTGCCAAAGGCACCAGCCACTTCAAGGTCTACAAGGAGGATGACGATAAAGCCACGCATACACATATCTCACGCCTTGATGACGAGGCGCGTGTGGGCGAACTTTCGCTGATGCTCAGCGGTTCATCCACTGACGAGAAGTCTCGCCAGGCTGCCATCTCCCTCCTCAAGAAATAACAAACTGAAAATGGAATCAACTGACTATATATTCGGCATACGCGCTGTCATCGAGGCTATCGAGGCTGGGCGCGACATTGACAAGGTGCTAATCAGCAAGGACTTGAACGGTCCCCTCATAGGCGAACTGCTTGAGGTCATAAAGCGTGACCATGTGGTGATGCGCCGTGTCCCCGTAGAGAAAATCAACCGTATCACGCGTAAGAATCATCAGGGGGTCGTAGCTATGCTCTCGGCTGTGACATACCACAAGCTTGAGCATCTTGTGCCTGAGCTTTATGAGGCTGGCATACTGCCGTTTATCGTGGTGCTTGACGGCATCACTGATGTGCGTAACTTCGGTGCCATAGCCCGTACATGCGAGTGTGCCGGGGTCGATGCGATAGTCATCGGCGAACGTGACAGTGTGGGCGTGGGTGGCGATGCCGTCAAGACTTCAGCTGGTGCGCTCAACCACATCCCCGTATGCCGTGAGCGTGACATCGCATGGGCTGTCCGTTTTCTCAAGGACAATGGTGTACAGGTAGTTGCTGCCTCCGAGAAAGCCACAGTCAATTATACCCAAGGCTCTTATGACACGCCTGTGGCGATAGTAATGGGCGCGGAGGATACAGGAGTGAGCCAGAATGTGTTGCGCCTCTGTGACACCCAGGTAGCCATACCAATCATGGGCAAGATAGAGTCTCTCAACGTGTCAGTGGCAGCCGGAGTGATGATGTATGAAGTAGTGCGTCAGCGTCTTAATGCAAATGTGGAAGTAATATGAAAGTAGGTATCATACAGCAGTCCAATAGCTCCGATGTCGCTGAAAACCGTCAGCGCATAGCTCAGGAGGTGCATCGTCTGGCATCTGAGGGCGCGGAGCTTATAGTCAACCGAGAGCTGCATGACTCGCTCTATTTCTGCCAGGAGGAGAATACTGATAATTTCGACCTCGCCGTAGCCATCCCTGGGGAAGCCACGGACTTCTATAGCAATCTGGCGCGTGAGGCTGGGGTAGTGCTCGTGACCTCGCTCTTTGAGAAGCGGGCTCCGGGATTGTATCATAACACGGCTGTGGTGTTTGAAAAAGACGGCTCTATTGCCGGCAAATACCGCAAGATGCACATCCCTGATGACCCTGCATACTACGAGAAATTCTACTTCACCCCTGGAGATCTTGATTTCGTGCCGATTGATACGTCTGTAGGACGTCTCGGCGTGCTTGTATGCTGGGACCAGTGGTATCCCGAGGCTGCGCGTCTGATGGCTCTGCGTGGGGCAGAGATGCTGATATATCCCACCGCCATAGGGCTGGAGAGTACCGATACGCCCGATGAACAGGAGCGTCAGCGCGAAGCGTGGACCACGGTACAGCGCGGACACGCCGTTGCCAACGGTATCCCGGTCGTGACCGTCAACCGTGTCGGGCATGAGACAGACCCGTCGGGTCAGACCGGAGGCATACAGTTCTGGGGCAGCAGCTTTGTAGCCGGACCGCAGGGCGAACTTCTCTATCGTGCGCCTGCTGACCGCGAGGAGTCAGTGATAGTTGATGTGGATATGAAGCGCAGCGAACAGGTACGCCGCTGGTGGCCCTTCCTCCGTGACCGCCGCATCGACTGCTTCACTCCTCTCACCCGCCGTTTCATCGACTGATTAAGGACTCTAAGTACCTTAAAGACCCTTAAAGACCCTAAGGACTTTAAAGTCCCATCAAAAAGCAAGCTCCTCAAACCAGATGGTTTGAGGAGCTTGCTCTTTGAGCCGCGAGTGGGACTCGAACCCACGACCTTTTCGTTACGAATGAAATGCTCTACCAACTGAGCTATTGCGGCTTGATGTGGTGCAAAGGTACTAATTATTCAGCGATTGTTTGCTATATGTCATCGTAATTTTTGCATTGGCAAGGTCAAGTTGTGCCATGCGTGGCTCACCTACATAGGGCGAAACGTCGGTGATATACGAGGTGGTGCCATAGTAATAGTCCTGCACATCTTCGGTAGTGACATTCACGGGCATCAGCACAAACTCCATGTCCTCTGGTTTTATCTCATCCTTGGCAAGGAGGTAGCGGATGTAACCTCTCATGTCCGAGAACTCATAGGTGTTGGTAGCGGAGCCGAATGCGGCGTAGAATGAAGTTTCGTTGTCAGGGATGGCGTTTTTGCTGAAAAACTCATCCTTTTTGCTCTTGAGCACCATCAGCAGATAGCCTGGAGGGCGTATGCCGAGCTGATTGTCGATAGCGGCTGCCGGGATTGACATCTTGACGGCGTTTATCACAGCGAGAGAGCCGGTGTTTGCGCGGTAGTGGTCGACTAATTCCGCGCCTGGATATGTCATCTCGATGTTATAGCCTACGGGACCTACGAGGATTGCCTTCCCGTCATCAGCGAGCTTGGAGATGGCTGCCGATGGGGTATATGACATCTTACTGTCGTTGAGCACCTCGGGCGATACAGCCATGGGCATGAACGTTTCCTCGCCGTAATAGAGCAGGATACTGTTGGCTTGGAAGCGCATCACGCGTCCGCTGCCGAAGGTGGTGGTTATGTAGAACCCGGGATACTTCTGGATGAATGATTTCAGGTTGCTGAACAGACCGGGGTTGTTCACATAGTCATCGGCAATGCTCTGTCCATAGCTGTTGGGGAGCTTGACGCGCAGATAGCGCACTGGCAGATTGAGCAGCGAGTCGCTGTTGAGTCCTATGGCTGACGGTACTGTGACAGCCGAGGTCAGTGGTGTGGGGTCAACGTACTGCGACAGATCCTGGTCGCTGAAAAGAGGGGAGGGTAGAGGTCCGTTGAGCTTGTGGATCGTCACTCCCATAGGCACAAGAGAATCGCCGGTCATGGCAGTGCTGTACATGGCAAGCTGGAGTACTGTCGAGTCGGGCTGTTTGCCCTTGTATTTCTCATCGATGCCTACTGCCGGCATGTACTGGGTGTAAATCTCTGACTCTAAGCGTCCGTAGTCATCGGCAGATAGCCGTCCGAGCAGCTGCATGATGGTGCGTGACTGTATGGATGCGTCTCTAACCGAGATACCTGTCGGCGCAGACGCCGTGTAGTTGACCACTTCCACCTGATCCTCTATAAGGGAGGATCCGATGGTGTTGTTGTCGTCGTCACAGGCTGCCAGAGCGAGTGAGGCGGCTAAGGCAGGTATGATTGCCGCTTTAAGATTCATGTGCGGATAGGGGTGTTACTTCTTTAGCAATTCCTCGTAGAATGCCACGAGGCGTGGGGTGCGTTCCTCTTCGGATGTGAATTTCAGGAACGGTTTGCCGGATTTCTCGGCATATTCGATAAGTTCGGGGTCTACATCGGCATCGGCTTGCATGACGGCATCGGCGTAGTCTATAGCGAGTCGTGTCAGAGCCTTGTGGTCCACGTCGCCTTTTGCTATCGCTTTGATGTCCTTTTTGGCAAGCCCTTCCTGCAGGAGCTTCTCTGCGAAGCGGCTGTCAAACGCGCCTTCAAACGCATCGTTGTGGAGGGTGTAGACTATCTTGCTGTTGCAGAATGACGGTTCGTCGCTGTAGAGACGCTTGAGATACATCGGTGACAGGGCGGTGATCCATCCGTCACACTGTATGATGGCAGGTTCCCATCGCAGTTTCTTGACCGTTTCAGCTACACCGCGCACATAGAACATCGACCGCTCGTCATTGTCCTCCTTGTCGGTCTCTGTCTCGAGTCCCTTGACAGGCGGCTTGTGGAAGTAGTCATCGCTGTCTATGAAGTAGACCTGCATCCTGACAGGGAGCAGTGTCGCTACCTTGATGACCAGCGGGTGGTCATTGTCATCGATAGGTATGTTGAGCCCTGAGAGGCGGATGACTTCGTGGAGCTGGTTGCGGCGTTCGTTGATGGCCCCGTACTTGGGCATGAATGTGCGCACTTCGTAGCCGCTTTCAGCCACTCCCTGTGGGAGTTCGCGTCCGAGGAGTGTGCGTGGGTTTTCTGCGAGATAGGGGGTGATCTCCTGTGAGATGAATAATACTTTGGTCTGGGCCATTAGAGCGTGTCTTAGCTTTTAGTAGTCCCTCCTTGCGGTCATCAATGCCGGAGGGCGCAGTCAGGGGAAATTAACCGCCGCAAAGTTAGCAATTTTTTCCCAAATACGAAAACCCTTGCCGCCTCTCTGCCCCACTGCGCGCAGCCGAGGTATTGCAAAGCAGGGATTAATACGTTATATTTGCAAATCGAAAGTCGCACTTTTAATTTGCAAGAATGTTAAAATATATTCCGCGTGCCATTACTCAGTCAATCTCGGATGCACACAAGTATTATCCGGTGATAATATTGACTGGACCTCGTCAGACAGGCAAGACAACATTGGCAAGACATATGTTTGATGATTACGTTTTCGCTAATCTCGAGGATATTTCTGTAAGAAACATCGCACTTGCCGATGTCAATGGTTTTCTCGATAATCTCGGCGGCAAGGTCATCCTTGATGAAGTCCAGAACTATCCAGAGATACTGTCAACCATACAGGCTCGTGTTGATGTCAATCCGTCATTGAGATATATACTCACTGGCAGCAATAATTTCGCACTTCTGCATCATTCTGCCCAGTCGCTTGCTGGACGCGCAGCCCTGTTCACGGTGCTGCCATTTTCATTTAAGGAACTTGACCGTGATGAGCTTGACATTGACACATCCCTGCTTATGTGGCGTGGTTTCTATCCGGGCACTATAGCTAATGGCATCCCTCCGGCTATGTTCTATAGAAACTACTATGCTACCTATATCGAGCGTGATGTCAGAGGGCTGACTCAGATACAGAATCTTGACAGTTTCCAGCGGTTTATAAGGCTATGTGCCGGACGGGCTGGCTGTGAACTCAATAAATCATCGCTCGGTGTGGAAGCTGGTGTGACAGCTCCCACAATATCTTCGTGGCTATCCATTCTCGAAGCATCATATATCGTCTATCTGGTACAGCCCTATTATGCCAATGTCAACAAACGGCTAACAAAGACTCCCAAGATATATTTTTATGACACAGGGCTAATGTGCTATCTGCTTGGTATAGAGACCTGGCAGCAATTATCGGTGCATCCACTGCGGGGTGCGGTGTTTGAAAACATGGCAATGAATGAAATGATCAAAAATCGCTATAACCAGGCGAAAGAGCCCAATGTCATGTTCTATAGGGAAAACTCTGGGAAAGAGGTAGATATGGTGCAGTCCGAGCCTGACGGGCTTCATATATATGAAGTAAAGGCTGGAAAAACTTTTCTTGCCGATTTCACGGCTAATCTCAACTATCTGAGGTGCCTGCTCCCTGATGTGAAGTCTGCTGCCATCATCTATGATGGCGATAGCATGGGAGAGTCGGTGCTTAATGTCAGACAGCTCTGACGCCACTCTGCCCCCCTGCGCAGCCGTTTTGTCGGCATCGGGTTTGCAAATCGAAAGTCTGACTTTCAATTTGCATAAATGTTAAATAGTGTGAGCGACGCGAGATGGTTGTGTGTAGGCTGGCTGCGTGGCGAGATGAGTGGGGTGGCAAGAAAGCATCAAGGCATCCGTCAAACGCGGATGCCTTGATGTAAGTGAGTGGATTTGACATGCCATGGCTATGTCAAATACTTCGTATTATTGCCAGATCAGGCGGATCGGCATGTATTTGTAGACTGATTGGTCGGTCAATTCGAGGCTGGCGGCGCGGTTGGCAATACGCATGTTGCTGAAAGTGACTTTTGAGCCGTACACGTCAAGATAGCGATACCAGTAGCCGAACTCAGGACTGTTCGTACCGAATCCCTGTGTGCCAGAGAGCAGCGTACGCGTCCATATATTGGCATGGGTCTCATACTTTGGCGAGGTTGCCTCGTAGTAGCCGCCATGAGGAATATATACCTGGGCATACTGACCGGCGGAGGTATTGACAGTGGCAACCAATGACAACTCTCCTGATGTGTTGGATGTATTGGCTGATTTGACTCCCCATGACGTTACCTGATCTTCAGTCGGAATTTGGAAGTTGCTTACGCCTAAAGACGGTATGATGGTCTTGGGATCATTGTAGCTTGAAGATTTTTGAGTCGAAATCTTGAAGTAGGCTCCTATTGCATCCGCGTTGTTTTTGAAGCCGGCGTATGTGGATATGTATGGCTTGTTGGAGGAGGCTCCGAGGTTGCGGTCAAGGATATAACTGCTGCCTACACGCACCACTTCATAGTAGAACCAGCCGTTGATTTTCTCCTCCTCGCGCTGATACTTGTTGGTCGAAGATGTCAGCTGGTGGAGATAACCGGTCTGGTAGAGTGGGTAGTGGATGGTCGCACCATAGGAATTGACTACCGTAAACTCGCCTATCTCGATGTGTGGTGATGACGTGCTGTTGGCAGTGATGGTGTATGTCCCACCATTCTCTGAATAGGTGAAATTACCGCTTACTTTAGGGTTACGGTCGCCTGCCAGTTTGGGGATACGGTAGGTGAGTGTGTATGCCGGCACAGCGGGGAATATGAGTCCCTGGTTGCGTTCAAGCCCTCTGTAGCTGTCCTCCGGACGAAGACCCTTGCACTGCTCGTCAACAAATTTAAACCAGTTGCTGATAGTGCCGCCGGGGAGTCCTTCAAGAATCACGGCTCGGTTGTCGTCGCGCTTGTAATTACGTCCGGCTTGGTTGATTTTTACAGTGCGTGTAAGGTCACCTGAGCGCACCGTAAGCTCGGCGGTACGTGTTATATTGGAGTTCTCGTTTTGTGTGATAGGCACATTTAACACGTATGTGGTGACTTTTGCGCCGGCGGTGCCGTAATCCTGTATGGTCTTGCTGGCTTCTGTAATGCCACTCACAGTCACCCATGACATGCTGGAGCCGGATACGGTGATTTCGTAAGGTTTGCCGTTTGACGCATGTGTGCCAGTCCACGATGTGGCTACGGTGATTTGCGCCATGTTGGCGTCCCATGTCACGTCCACATCGTCACCCACGCCGAGCATATAGTCACGGTCGGCTATGATGTCGGTGATTTCGGGAGTCTTATCGGTGATGTAAACAGCGATACGGTTGTCAGGCTCGGCATTTTTTGCCTCCTCGATGGTGGCATATCCCTGAGCTCTGACCTCCTTGATATTGACTATGTAATGGTGGTTGCGCAGGATATGCAGAGGGCTGTAATGGTAATTGTCGGGGATTTCAGAGCCGGAGTAGCCGCTGCGTTCGCGGAAAGCCACGGTATAGTAGCCTTTGACACCGTTGTATGTACCCTCAATGATGATGCGGCTACGTGTGATATACTCAAAATTCGTACCAGGCTTCTTATCATCTGCCATTGTCTCAAACACACGGATTTCCGATGACGCGCTCTGGAGGGTAGCGGCAGTGGATGATGCGGCACCGTCGGGGATAGTGGGTGTGGTCGGTTGGAGATTCCAGCCTGTAGGAGCTACGGTACCTATATCAGACGTGCCTGTGACCGTGAACTTGCTGAATGTGAAGTTCTTGGCTCCATTATTTACAGATACCTTGGCAGTATTGCGCACCATGGTAATCGATGAGCCCTTGGCTATGATGTCTTTGAGGTCTTTGCGTCCCCACATGATGCCGCTATTGACATCGTTTGACAATATATGGGTAGGGTTTGTGTCGGTGTCACTGACGTTGGCATTGACCACGAGATGAACCGACTTGGTGCGTTTGTGGATGGGGACAGTGATTTTGTAACCGCTGCCAGCCGTTTCCCAACCTGAGGTCAGGGTGGTATGCTGGAGATAGTTGCCTGTGGTGCCTGTCTGGTCGTAGCAGAACACTGTCACCGACTTTATGGTTGGGTCGCCACCGGCACGTGAACCGATATTGACCACCTCATGGTCAGGCACCGAGAGGGTGAGCGTCAGTTCAGAGGGTGCGTCCACGTCCATGTCTGCTCCGGTGACTGACGGCTCATTATCGTCTGAGCATCCGGCAAGCATCAGCGCCGGGACTGCCCAGAGAAGTTTGCTGATATATCGTGATAGTTTCATGATCAATAATTGGTCGAGAGTTGATGTGCAAAATTAGAAGGATGTGTGTGTGATACCTGAGGGAGCTCCGCCAGTCCATACGCCATTGTCATATGTGCCCACATGATTGTAGCGTTCAAACGAACGGCCTCCGAATAGAACCACGCCATCACCGCCACCTGAAGGCTGGGTGCCGTATTTTTCCCAGTAGCTTGCATTGTCGGAATAGGTAAGTTTGGTGTAGCCATCAAGAGCCATGCCGCCGCTGGTGTGTTGCTGGCTGCGGTTATTATTCTGGAAGATTACATATCCTCTTGCAAATTTAGCCGGGATATCGTAGTAGTAATAGTCGATGCCGTTCTCGGTCTTCTCTTTGGTCATAAGAGGTGTCGCGCTCCAGTCGGATAGTTTGTCACTGTCACTGTTGTAGATATATATGCGGGGATTGTCATAGCCTGCTTTTCCGATGACGCGGGCATAGTAGGCTCGTTGCTGCGTTGTCGGGGTGGATGAACCAGGCGTGAGTCCGGTAAGTTTGATGGCTTTCTCATAGTCACCGTTAGAGACTTTGAGCTTGATTTTGGTCTTGTACCATCCGTTTATCTGACGATAATCCGATGACTGTATATCATATTCGAGGGTAAACTGCACAGGTGTGCCGGTGATGGCATTGTCGTTTGAGGCTACGCCATATTTGTTCCACCATGATGTGATTTTGCTCTTGGAGTAGACATAGTATTCGATGTCCTCCACATAGGGCTTTTCATCATAAATGTGGTAGTAGGGAGCAGTGGTGGGATCGTAGACAATCCAACCCTCGCGGTCCTCGTAGTCAAACAGGGGGATGCCCGGGTCAAGATGGTGGGCGGCGCGGTGTAGGGTGTAACCTTGTTTGATATCATGGCCGGAGTAGAAGAGCAGGAGCGTCTTGCCTGGTTCTGGTTTACGGTCGCCGGTAGCTCCGTTATCGTGCCAATGCTGATTTTCATTGACGTTAAGGTCATAGTAGTACCATCCACGGTTAGTGTTGTCGCCAATCATAGTGGGCTTGATGGTGCGACCGTTATACTGGTATTCTCCTCCGCCGTATCCTGGAGAGAAACCCCATACCGGGGCATTGGTAGAAGTGCCTTCGGTCTCGCCGACTTGGGTGTATATGTATATTTTGTGGTTATCGTTATATATATTGGAATATGTGTCATCCTTCCACCAGTCGTTCCAGTTGGTGCTTGAACCTGCACCAGCACTGTAGTCTTCGGCAGGCCAGTTGCTATAGCTGTTTTTAAGGAACTTGCTTGACGATGAGCCGCCGTTGTAGTGGTGGTAGTCGTTGATGGCACGGAAATATATGCGGTAGTCACCAAGGGGAGGCATGGTGGTCACCTGTACTCGTATCATCAGATTTTCGCGACTGTATTCGCTTCCAGGTACTCCGGTGCGTGGATACACGTTGAAGTAGTGGAGGGTGGTGGTTTGTGGGTTTTCGCGCAGATGCACGGTTATGTCGCCTTCGGCAGCATTGGGATTGGCAGAAATCTGTATTCTGGAATTGGCAACGATATGCATACGTGATGAGGCTGAGGCATTGAGGATGACATTGCCGCTCGTGCCGTTGACAGAGCCATTGACACATTCCATGTCGATACCTTTGAGATTGGTACGGAAATGGAATTTTTTGGTGTTGATGACACCTTCGTAAGTCTCATTATACTGGATTTTGAGAGCTACAGGGGTTATTTCGAAGAATGGGGTGATGTCATATTTGATTTTCACTTGTTTCTTGATATTACCTGCCTGGATGTAGCCAAATGCCTCGCCTTTGGTAAGGTCATTGCTTGGTGTGCTCTGCTGGACGAGTTGTACGATATTGACGGCGGGGTTAGGCTCAAAAGTGATATTGCCGTTCTGTATGGTGGCGAGGATGGCTTTGACTTCAGTGCCGTTGTCACCGGGGAGTGTGGTTTCGCAGACAAATGTTGCGCCGCCGGTGCCGTCGGTCTGGTAGGCGATGGCATCTTTGTCAAAGGATGTAACCTCGGCTATGGTCTTGTCGAGTGTCAGGAAGGTGTGGATCATGTCGACCGGAAGGATTTCTTCCATCCAGTCTTTGGCTACGATGGTGGCATCGAGTTCGGCTTCGCCGAGACCCTTGATTTTGCCGATTACCTCGTAGTAAGTGCCGCGGGGCAGCTCCTTGCAGTCCGGGTCGTCGTCATAAGCACCCAGGGGTATGGTGTAGCGGCAGCGGACGTTGCCGTCAGCTCCGGTGGGATCGGTGACTGTGGCAGAAATCTTGAGCGTGGTCTGCTTGTCGGCGGCATAACGCTCGGGGAGATAGATGATGCCCTCATATGCCCACTTGGTCGTGGGTGCGGAGGGGCGCCCTGTCGATGAGGGCTGTGAGGCATTTATTACATTGACCCCGTGCTTGTGGGCATTGTCGGGAGTTTCGGTATAAGCGTTGTAGTGCTTGCCGTTGCCGCTGACTCCATCACGGGTCTCGGCATGCTTGTCTTTGTTGGTGACGAGATATGCGGTCTTGGCTACGTTGTCTACGGTGACGCTGTTGATGACCATGCCGTTGTTGCCAAAGATGTCCTGATTGAGCGTCTTGTCAAACAGCAGGTCATACTTGACTTTGACGCAGGCAAACTGGAGCGACAGCGTGGCTACGGCGGGGTTGGTGGTGGCAGAGGAGGGTATGGTGACCTTGCCCGACGGTTCATAGACCATGGGGAGATTGCCCGGTGCGAGTTGGTTCTGACCGTCGAGGTTGATGATGACATCCTTGAGTGCCTGCTCTGTCTTGATGCCGGTGACATATTGCTCGAGGTTTGCCACGAGATATATGTTATAATCGCCGGGCTTGACATCGCGGATTTCGTAGATGGCGGTCTTGTTGGGGCTGACAGGCATCTCCTCAGGGATTAGGAGACCGCGGTTGATTACCGTGGTGCCGTCTGCCGAAAATGCGATCAGGCGCAGCGAGTTGATTTTGCCCTCGTTGCCGGTGATAGGCATCGTGGGGTCGGAGTCATCGCCCTCGGCGCGTGAAGCTGTCTCCATAGTCTCGGGCACTGCAAGGTTGATGACCAGCTGGGTGCCCGGGGTCGCCGTCTGTGACGGGCGCGGAGCGTCTATCTCCTCGTTGGAGCAGCCGGTCAGCATCGCTGCGCCTATGGCGGCTGATGCTATCAGCGTGTAGATATGTCGTATATGCCGTATCATATGTTATGAAGAGGTGATTGGTTTGATGCAAGAAATTATGTGGTGCTGTAGGAAGGGAGAGGGAGAATGAGCGTCAGAGGTCTACGTTCTGTATGCGTTTTGACCATGAAAGTATGTTGACGTTGACCTGCACCCACTTGGGTATCGGGTCGCCGAGGGGGAAGTCGAGCGAATACTCGTATTCGCGGTCGAGATATTCCTGCTCGCGCCAGGGGAAGGGGTTCCAGGCGTCTTTGCCCTTGGCGAGCAGACGGGGCACATAGTCGAGATGGGTCACATGTCCGGTGTTGCGGTTGGTGATGATGATGCGGGTGTTGTGGTCAAGCATCATACGCGGGAAGCTGAACTCGGCATAGACGCATGCGGCGTTGTTGCCGTCGATGTTCTTGTTGTCGGTCCATGTGCGCAAGGGGGTGTATGTGATAGCCTGGTCGTGGTAGGTGGTGCCGTTGAGATCCAAGCGGCTGTTGCCCTCGGGGAATGAGAGCTTTATGTCGTAGTGTGAAGGGTCGATTTTGGTGGGGAAGTCGGTCTGCCAGAAGGAGATGACTAAATGGTTTGTGACGCGCATCAGGGGCACTGTGGCGGTCACATCGGTGTCGGGCTTCTGCACGTCGCCTTCGATGGGCTCAGGTACAAAAGGCACATCAAGAGTCTGTCGGCTCAATGTTGCCCAATGTGGGTCGAGTTGCTGACCTTGGTTGACAACGAGTCCGTTGTTGTGGTCAAGGCTGAGGAAGTAGCTGTCGGCGGGGTTGCCGGCTGCCAGAGGAGTGCGGCGGAATTTCGCGCCCTGCTCCTGGAGTGATGCCTGATAGCCTGCCTGATGGCCCTGGGCTACGGCATAGACGTTATATTTTCCCGGCGCGAGGTCAAGGTCTATCTGGAAGTCCTTGCGCTTGAGCGCGTCGGAAGAGGAGGCGTTAGCCTTCTCGATTTCGGTGATGTACTTACCGTTCTGGTCAAACACGTACAGCGTCACAGCACCCACATGGTCGTTAAACATGTCTTTCGTCTGGGTGTTGTAGTCGTAGACGAATTTAACACTCGTATGGGTAAGGGGTCGGGTAGCGCAGTCCTCGAGGTCGTCGTGCATCAGCCCGCAGCCTGTAAGCGACGCCGCCAGCATCATTGATGCGAGGGTCGGGAGGAAGAGATACCTTTTGCCGTTAAGTGTTTTCATTTGTGTTGTGTAGAGATGTGTAGGAGAAAAGTAAAAAAGAGGAAAGACTGCGGAAGCCCTGTCGGCGCGGAAGCCGGGTAGGCTTCCGCAGTCTTAGTTATAGGGAAGTTAGTTTCTCGGATTAGAGGTCTACGTTCTGTACACGCTTAGCCCATGCGAGCATGTTGACCTCGACCTGGATGTAGTATTCGTTCTCGTCATCGGGGGTGTCGGGCTTGATGACGGGCACGTCGGGTGAACCGGGGTTAGATACAGACTTCACGTCAAGCTCATACCATGTGTTGCGCACCATGCCGTAACGGCCGAGCCACTTGTCGTTGTTGCCGCCGTAGGTATCATTGCCGATCTGCCAGGGAGTCTCGGCATCGCCAAAGTGCTTGATGCGGGCGATGTAGTAAACTGTGCCCTTGTCATAGGTAGCGATAGCCTTGTCATTGGCATTTGCGAGACCGAGGGCTGTTGCAATCTTGGCATATTCAGCATCGGAGATAGCGGCAGAGCCGTTCTTGATGGTGATTTCCTTGAGAGAGTGGAAGCCCTTGGTGGTAGCTACTGCGCCGAGGTCGGCAGTCACGTTGTTAGAGTTGAGGGCGGTCTTTGCCTTAGCCTCTACTTCAGCCTTGAGGTTGGCAGTGCTCCAGAGAGCGGTGCTTGCGCCGATCTTGTAGAAGTTTTCACCGGCGGGGATGCCGTTGGGCTTGTATGTACCCTTGAGTACCACGCGGGTTGTCTGTCCCTGCATCTGGTGGTTGATGTCGAAGGTGTTTTCAAGGCAGTAAGCCATGGCGGGAGCAGAAGTGAGCGCGCCGGCGTTGATTACGTTGAAATCAGCCTCAACAGCGGTCTGGCTAAGAACGTCCTTGCTGTAGTTGGGGTCGATAGCCCAGAATGCGCGGGCAAACTTTGTGCCTCCGAAGAAGCGGTCCTTGTTCCAGATGTCGGCATAAGAAGCTTTGAGTCCCTCAGTAACCTGTACGGGGTAAGAGCTCTTGTTAGTGATGTCGAGAGCCCATGCGTTGATGGTCACTTCGTCAGATGTGTAAGCACCACCGGTGGGAGTGTAATTGTTAAGGGTCTTTACAGTCACCTTAGAGGTAGCGCGCTGTACGTGGATTGTTCCGGCAGAACCGGAGATGGTAGCTTCTGACTGTGCGATTTTGCTCTTGTCGATGTCAACAAGCACGGTGGGTTCTACGGTTGCTGAAACATACTTGGCTGCATTGCTCATGGTCAGGTAGTTCTTGCCGCCCTGAGCGAGAATCATGCTGCCGGTCTGGGCTTCCTTAGACCATGCGCCAAAAGTCTGGTTGGCAACGGGGAACTTGAACTGGTCATTGTAGTTGAGCACGATGACAGCGGCATACTGGCTGTTGTCGGTGAGGTTGATATTGCTCAACTGTGCTACTGTCTTTGATGTAGAGGTGATTTCACCGGGAGTGGCTGCGCTCCAATTCATGCCGGTGAGGTCAGCTGTGCACACGAATGTGGCAGCAGCCTCGGTAGCGGCTTTCTTGAACACGATGATCTTACCGTTGGTGACAGCATACTCATCGGGTGTACCCTCCTCGTAGCTGACAGCACGTGTGCCGCCCTGGGTCTGGGGCAGTTTGATGTCAAACTGAGCGAATCCGGATGAAACGGCACCCTGGTCATTGCCGGGGGCGTTGGCGTCGAGAGCGGGTTCGTCGCTGCTGCACGATGCCATCATTACGGCTCCGGCTGCAAGCAGTGCATACTTTGTAACTTTCATAGAGTTGATTAAGTTGGAAATGGATTATGATTTATGAGTGGATTTTTTTTGATTGCTGTGGGGAGCCTTTAAGGTCATTAGGGTCTTTAAGGACTTTAAGGACTTTAAGGGATCGAGGATTATTCCTGGTTCTGGCGGGCGAGGCGGCGCAGACGTTCGAGAATCTCGAGGTTGGTCTCGGCTGATGCTATGCCGGCGTTCTTGGCTTCGGTGAGGTAGCGTTCTGCCTGATCATATTCCCCGCGGTTCATCGCCAGCACGCCGCGGGCATGGGCTGCTTCGGGTGTGTTGCCGGCTTTACGGAGGTAGTTCTCAGCCTTGTCCCAGTTCTGGTCGTTGAGGGCGGCGCATGCGGCGTTGAGGTTGGCGGTCTCGTCGTCGGGGTAGGTAGCCACGGCGATGTCCATGACTTCGTTGAACTCAGGAGATCCGGGCTGCAGTGTTTTTGCCACGAGGAACATCTCGTTCAGGCTGACCTGCTTGGGGGTCTTGAGCATGATCTCCTTGGTCTCCTCGACGGTGAAGGGGCGCACTACGTAGCTGACGGTGTAGTCAGAGTGGCGCAGACCGGGATACCAGTTTTTGAGCATAAACTGATAGGTCTGAGGGAAACGGCGGCGTATCTCGTGGTCCTTGGCATCGGGATCCATAGCGGTATCGTCTATGAGGGCGAGTATTTCGGTCTTCTCCTTGAGGTCGCTGCCAACTACCAGTCGGCGCAGACCTTCCCAGTCCTCAGGAGTGGCGTTGGAGGTGAAAATGTTCTCAGGCAGCGTATATAGACTGCGGACATATTCTTTGAGCGAGGCGGCACGACCGTTGGCGAGGCGTGTGTTGTTGTCATACGGACCTTCGGGCGATGCGTAGCCGTGGATGTTGATTTCGGTTATGGAGACGTTGGGGTCGTTCTTCACGAGGTCGATTGTCGCTACAATCTTGGCAATCTCCTTACGGTTGCCGCGGTAGTCGGGGAGGATGTTGGTCTTGTTGACCACATAGTCCACGAATGCCGAGCCTTTTTCGGCACGTGCCTTGACAGCCTCTGCCTTGGGGGTGACGAATGTCATGGATGGCTTGGGCGCGGGGCGGTTGTCAAATTCGCCTACCGGCACGCGGTCCTGGTCCTGGAGTGTGCCGCATCCGCAGAGGTCTTCGGCGAGGTAGAGCTTGGAGTAGTTCATCCACTCGGCAAAGGGTACAGTCTCTGATACATTGACTGTCTGGGCGGTGCCGTTGTAGCGGCGCATGGTATTGGCTCCGGCTATGCGACGCTGGGGTTCACGCTCCTCTTTGAGGGCTACGTTGCGCCCGTTGAGCACAATCTTGCCGAATGCTATAGAATCCCCTTCTCCTACGAGCACGGGGGTATAGATGATCTGCTGGTCACGCTTGAGTTTCAGGTCTGTGACATCCACGTCAAAGGTCACGGTCATCTTATCGCCCTTGCGCACAAGGTCGACATTGGAAAATTTCACAGCCTGGAGTGTTGCCTGGTTTTTTTGTCCCGCCATGGCAGTGGGCATGATGGCTGCCACTGCTGCCAGTGAGAGTGCGATATGCTTGATATTCATGATGTTATGAATGTATTGCTTCGTTGGATGTGTGCTATATAAATAGGTGGGAGATGAGTAGCATCAGAACATATACATGATGCTCAAGCCTACTTTGGTCAGTCCGAAGTAGCTGATTTTCTTCTCTTCGATGAGGGTGTTGCAGCGACCATACAGTTTGAGGGGTGAGTAGGCGTATCCTGCGCCAATCTCGGCTTCAAGGTTCCACCGCTTGTTGAGCATCCATTGATAGCCGTATGTCAGACCGGCTCCGACATACCATCCCTCTACGTGGCGGGCTTTCATGACCCCGTCGTTGGTCATCATGGGGCCGTTTTCCTCATTGGTCAGGTCGGGGAAGCCGCTGGCAGAGCCTATCGGAGGAAATTTGACGTTACGCATGTTGTACTGGCCGCCGAGAGCGTGTATACCCACAAAATGTCCGTTGAACTTCTCGCAAAAGAAATAACGGTATTCAGGCATTACGTTCCAGAAGCGGTAACGCTTGAGATTTCCGAAATCCCAGGGGTTGAGCGTACCGAATATCTGCACGGTCGACTTGCGCCCCACACCGAGTTCGGCTCCGATGTTGAGATTGGTGGTTGCCCAGCCGATGAGGTTGGTCTTAACAGCGGCTGTCTGTGCGTTGAGAGCTGTAGTTGTAACCATCAGGAGTGCGGTCAGCACAATCCATTGACGAAATTTCATAATGACGGTAAGAAGTATATATAATATGTATGGTTATATGCAAGAGTGTGGAAAAATATCCCCTATAGGGGATATAAACATGGCATGCCATGTTTATATTATTAAGACTGCTTGTATGATGCTTTTTTGGGGAAGCAAGATTACTGCAATGTATCTGTCAGAATTGAGAGCGGAATGCGATTGCAGGCAGAGATGTAGACTGTCTGCCGTATTGATGTACTCTGTATAATATTTCCGATTGCAAAATTAGTGAAAAATTATGAAATGGAGAACTATTTTTGCGATGATTTGTAGTGATTGCAGAAAATTTTGCAAAAATATGTTGCATAACAGTTTTTATGAGGGTGTGGCTGTGTCTTGAAGCTATTTTAACGATGTATTGATGTTAAAACAGAGATGAAAATTTTCTAACTTTGCCATAGAGTTATAAATATACTGATCATGCCGCAACATACACGACAAGAAAAAATAGAGGCTCTCGGACGTGTCATCGATACCCTTGACGAGCTGAGGGTCAAATGTCCCTGGGACCGTGTGCAGACCAACGAATCCCTTCGACCTAACACCATAGAGGAGGTCTACGAGCTGTGCGACGCTCTTCTGGCAGAGGATGATGTCAACATACGCAAGGAGCTGGGCGATGTATTGCTTCATGTGCTTTTCTATGCCAAAATCGGGGAGGAAAAGGACGCATTTGACATCGCTGATGTCTGTGATGCCCTTAATGACAAACTGATTTTCCGTCATCCTCATGTGTTTGGTGAGCGTTGCAAGGTCAACGATGCCGGCGAAGTGATGCAGAACTGGGAACAGCTCAAGCTCCGCGAGAAGGGCGGCAACCGCACTGTCCTCGCCGGTGTCCCGGTATCGCTGCCGTCGCTGGTCAAGGCTTTCCGCATTCAGGAGAAGGCAGCCCATGTGGGTTTCGACTGGGACGAAAAGGAGCAGGTGTGGGACAAGGTGCGGGAGGAGACCGCCGAGTTTGAGGCAGAAGTGGCAAAGGGTGACCATGAAGCCATGGAGGCGGAGCTGGGCGACATGTTCTTCAGCCTCGTAAATCTCGCGCGTGTCTATGGCATCAACCCCGACACGGCTCTGGAGCGCACAAACCGCAAATTCATCAACCGATTCAACCACATCGAAGCAGCAGCCAAGGCTCAGGGACGCTCCCTCAGTGACATGACCCTCGCCGAGATGGATGCACTCTGGGACGATGCGAAAGCCGTCACAGATATCCCCAAGCTATAAGCCATACTTAACGTAGGGACGCGGCGTGCCGCGTCATCAAACACCTGCTTATCAGCCTTGATACGTTGACGCGGCACGCCGCGTCCCTACATGCTCGTAATCGTTGCTACTACCTGTAAATGAAACTCTGCATCACCGAGAAACCTTCAGTAGCTGCCGATATCGCCAAGATACTCGGGGCTTCGACGCGCCGTGACGGATATTATGAGGGGGAGGGCTGGAAGGTCACATGGACTTTCGGACATCTCTGTACCCTCAAGGAGCCGCATGACTACACTCCTGCATGGAAGCGGTGGGCACTCGGGGCGTTGCCGATGATACCGGCTGGATTCGGCATCAAGCTCATCGACAACGACAGCTACCGCCGGCAGTTTCATGTCATCGAGACTCTTATCTCTGAGGCTGAGGAGGTCATCAACTGCGGTGATGCCGGACAGGAGGGAGAGCTCATACAGCGGTGGGTGATGCAGAAGGCTTCGGTCAGCTGCCCGGTGAAACGGCTGTGGATTTCGTCGCTGACCGACGATGCCATACGCGAGGGATTCGCACATCTGCGTCCGCAGGCTGACTTTGACAATCTTTATTATGCCGGACTGTCACGTGCCATAGGCGACTGGCTGCTTGGCATGAACGCCACGCGCCTATATTCTCTCCGCTACGGTCAGGGTGCAGGGGTGCTGTCGGTGGGGCGTGTGCAGACTCCGACCCTGGCACTGATAGTCAACCGCCACCTTGAGATACAGAATTTCCGTCCTGAGGACTATTGGGAAGTCAAGACACTATATAGAGGCGTCACTTTCAATTCCACCAAGGGGCGATATACCTCGGAGGATGATGCCAGCCGCGCCGCGCAGTCCATAGCCGGAGTAGACCTCTATATCACTGATGTGCAGGATAAGAAAGGGCGCGAGGCACCGCCGCGCCTGTTTGACCTGACATCGCTCCAGGTGGAGTGCAACAAAAAGTGGGGGTGGAGTGCCGACGACACTCTTCGGCTCATACAGACGCTCTACGAGAAGAAAGTGACCACCTATCCGCGTGTCGACACCACCTATCTTAGCGAGGACTTGTATCCCAAGATTCCCGATATACTGCGGCGCATGACTCCGTATGCGGCTTTGGCTGCTCCGGTGCTCGCTTCGAGGCTGCCCAAGAGCAAGAAGGTCTTTGACAACGCCAAGGTCACTGACCACCACGCCATAATACCCACAGGGCAGTCGCCTACGGTGCTTGTCGGCGATGAAAAGAAACTATACCATCTGATAGCCCGCAGGTTCATCGCTGCGTTCTATCCCGATTGCATCTTCAACTCCACGACAGTAATGGCTAAGGCTGCCGAAGTGGAATTCAAAGCCACAGGCAAAGTCATTACTGAGCCTGGGTGGCGCAATGTATATGCTTCTGATGCCAAGGAAGCTCCGACTGATGGCAGTGACGATGCCGACAACGCAGCTATGCCCGAAATGACCGTAGGCGAGCACGGTCCCCATGAGCCGTCGTTGCTCAAGAAAGCGACCCAGCCCCCCAAGCCATATACCGAAGGCTCCCTGCTCCGTGCCATGGAAGGGGCGGGGCGCACAGTAGAGGATGAGGCTCTGCGCGAGGCGATGAAAGAAAATGGTATAGGACGTCCGTCTACACGTGCTTCCATCATCGAGACGCTGTTCAAACGTAAATACATCTACCGCCAGCGCAAATCCATACTTCCCTCCCAGGCTGGTATAGACCTCATAGCCACCATCAACGAGCCGCTCCTCAAGAGTGCGAAACTCACAGGTCTGTGGGAGAGCAAACTCCGCCGCATCGAGCGCGGTGACTACGCCCCTGCCGATTTCATTGCCGAACTGAAGCAGATGGTCAATCAGACTGTCATCAATGTGCTGTCTGACAATTCAGGACGCACCATCGCCACGGCAGCCGAGAAGCCAGAGCCAAAGGCATCCGAAGCTGAGAAGCCCAAGAAGCCGCGCAAACCGTCAGCTCCGCGAGTGCGCAAGCTCGAAGACATAAAGTGCCCATTATGCGGCGAAGGGCATTTGCTCAAAGGCCGCACCGCCTACGGATGCTCACGCTATGCCGAGGGCTGCCCATTGCGCCTCCCCTTTGACACCTACCCCGCCGACCTCACCCCCGCACGCCTCGCCACCACCCTCCGCAAAAATCCCCCCACGGCATGATGGAAACGTCCCTACATCCATGTGTTCGTTAAATTAACAGCATTGTGGCATGCCCCTGCCTATCGGCGGCGGTATTTGTCGAGGAGGTAGGGCAGGGCTATCCAGAGATGTATGATAGCTGCCGCTGACATAATCAGTCCGAGTATGTAGTGCCATAGACCCAGGTGGGGTATCTTGACAGGGGAAAGCAGCTTGACGAGACCTGTTGCCAGAACGGCGATGAAAAAGACCAACAAAATCCATGTGTCAGTGCAGAACCATCTGTGCCGGCTCTGCATGGCAATCAGTGGCTTGAAATATACCGTGGCATGAAAAGCCACGCATGCTGTCATCAGGAATCCAAGAATATAATGGATAGCTTTGAGCACTGGACGTGGCTGTATCAGTATGCCGTGGCTCTTTAGATGCAGCATTATGCCTGTTGCCAGTACGAGAATGAAAGTCACACATAGCGTCGTGTCGACCGTCTTTTTTAATGTCTTACCTTGTGTCATATCTTATACGTTTTCTGCAAATATAGCAAAACAACCTCTAATCATCAATGGTACAGTAACAGCAATGGCTGCGACACTGAAGCCGCAGCCATTGGTGATATTGATGCAGGGAAGCAGTGCGCTCCCTTTAGGTCAGATACTTAGTCAGCAAATTTTGCTTTCTCGAACTCGCGGTTGAGGCGGGCGATGTTGCTCAGAGGCACGTTTTTGGGGCACTCGGCTGCGCATGCACCGGTGTTGGTGCAGTTGCCGAAGCCCAGTTCGTCCATCTTGCGCACCATGGCACGGGCGCGACGGGCACGTTCGGGGTGTCCCTGGGGCAGCAGCGCGAACTGGCTGACCTTGGCACCTACGAACAGCATTGCCGAACCGTTTTTGCAGGCTGCCACACATGCGCCGCAGCCGATGCAGGTAGCAGAGTCCATAGCCATGTCGGCGATTTCCTTGCTGATGGGGATGTTGTTGGCATCGGGAGCGCCGCCGCAGTTAAATGACACATAGCCGCCAGCCTGCTGAATCTGGTCAAAGGCATTGCGGTTGACCATGAGGTCACGGATTACGGGGAATGCAGCTGAACGCCAAGGCTCGATTGTGATGGTGTCGCCGTCCTTGAACTTGCGCATGTGGAGCTGGCATGTGGTGATGCCCTGCACCGGACCGTGGGGATGTCCGTTGATGTAGAGCGAGCACATACCGCAGATGCCCTCACGGCAGTCGCTGTCAAATACTACAGGCTCTTCGCCTTTGTCTACGAGCTGCTGGTTGAGCATATCGAGCATCTCAAGGAAGCTGGAACCGGTAGATACGTTGTCAAGATGGTAGGTGACGAACGCGCCCTTCTCTTTGGGGCTGCGCTGACGCCATATTTTCAAGTTTACGCTTATTGAATTTTCCATGACGGGATAAATCTCTTGAATAAGGGGGTTGAAGAAAGTTGATTTACCGGTTAAGACTTGTAGTTACGTGTCTGTACCTGGATTGCTTCATACTTGAGGGGCTCCTTGAGGAGGATGGGCTTCTCATTGTCACCTGTGTACTTCCAGCAGCTGACATACATGTAGTCCTTGTCGTTACGTGCTGCTTCGCCGTCGGCTGTCTGATATTCCTCGCGGAAGTGTGCGCCGCATGATTCGTTGCGGTGGAGGGCATCGATAGCCATCATCTTGGCGATTACGAGGAAGTCCTCAAGGCGGAGAGCCTTCTCGAGCTCGGTGTTGAGGTCGTCAGCGCTTCCGACGATGCGGAGGTCGGTGTAGAATTCTTTCTTAACCTTCTCGATTTCGTCAACCGCCTTTACGAGACCCTGGAGATTGCGGCCCATACCCACGAGATCCCACATGACGTGACCGAGACGCTTGTGGATCTGGTCGGGGCTCTTTGTACCCTTGATAGCCATGAGCTTGGCGATGCGGTCACGCACACCCTTCTCGGCAGCATCAAATTCAGGAGTGTTGGTCTTGAAGTGGGGCACCTTGATCTGGTCGCTGAGATAGTTCTGCATGGTGTAGGGGAGCACGAAGTATCCGTCGGCGAGACCCTGCATGAGGGCAGAAGCGCCGAGACGGTTGGCACCGTGGTCGCTGAAGTTGCACTCGCCGATGGCGAAGAGACCCTTGACCGATGTCTGGAGTTCGTAGTCTACCCATATGCCGCCCATGGTGTAGTGGCTTGCAGGGAATATCATCATAGGTGTCTCGTAGGGATTGTCATCAGAAATCATCTGATACATGTCGAAGAGGTTGCCGTAGCGGTCAGCCACGACATCCTTGCCGAGACGGTCGATAGCGTATTTGAAGTCGAGATATACGGCGTTGCCTGTGCCGACACCATAACCGGCATCGCAGCGTTCTTTGGCGGCACGGCTGGCGATGTCACGGGGGCAGAGGTTGCCGAATGCGGGATAGCGGCGTTCAAGATAGAAGTCGCGGTCCTCGTCGGGGATATCGGTAGGACGTTTCTTGCCGGCGCGGATGGCTTCGGCATCTTCTTTCTTCTTGGGAACCCAGATGCGGCCGTCGTTACGGAGCGACTCGCTCATGAGGGTGAGCTTTGACTGGTCTTCGCCGTGTACGGGGATACAGGTGGGATGGATCTGAGTGAAAGCGAGGTTGCTCAGATAGGCACCCTTCTTGAATGCCTGTACAGCAGCCGAACCGTTGCAGCCCATAGCATTGGTCGAGAGGAAGAATGCACGTCCGTAGCCGCCTGTAGCGAGCACCACTGCGTGAGCGGCATAGCGCTCTATCTCGCCGGTGATGAGGTTGCGCATGATGACACCGCGGGCGCGACCATCGATGATGACGATGTCGAGCATCTCGCGACGGTTGTAAGAGCGCACTGTGCCTTTCTTGATCTGACGGTTGAGCGATGCGTAGGCACCGAGCAGCAGCTGCTGGCCTGTCTGACCCTTGGCGTAGAATGTACGTGATACCTGTGCGCCGCCAAATGAGCGGTTGGCAAGCAGACCGCCGTATTCACGGGCGAAAGGTACACCCTGTGCCACGCACTGGTCTATGATGTTGTTTGACACCTCGGCGAGGCGGTACACGTTGGCTTCGCGTGAGCGGAAATCGCCGCCCTTGACGGTGTCGTAGAATAGGCGGTACACAGAGTCACCGTCGTTCTGGTAGTCCTTGGCAGCGTTGATACCGCCCTGGGCTGCGATGGAGTGGGCGCGGCGGGGGCTGTCCTGGATACAGAAGTTGTAGACATTGAAGCCGAGTTCGCCGAGTGAAGATGCGGCGGATGCACCAGCCAGACCGGTACCTACGACGATAACATCGAGGTTACGCTTGTTGGCAGGGTTGACGAGCTTCTGGTGAGCCTTATAGTTTTTCCACTTGTCGGCGACGGGACCTTCGGGAATCTTGCTGTCTATCTGGTATTGGGGGAGTTTGGCAGATTCGATGTCGGCGTAGTCCTTCATTATAGGAGTCGAGTCGATCATGCCCTCGAGATTTTTTATATCAGCCATTGTGATGTAGTAGGTTTAATCGTTGGGGAGATTAAGATGAGTGAGTGTGGCGTTGAAGTATGACTTAAGTCAGAGATTATTACTCAACGACAATCAGGTCAATTTCAGACTCCGAACCCTCGAATCCGTTGACGGGACCTCCGTTCTGGTCATCCTCGCAGGCAAATTCCTGATACTGCTCGATGAGGACGGGATCGGTGGTGTAGAGACCGCGGTGAGCCTGCACGGTAAACACGATGGCTTCGGCGAGGAAGAGGCCTACGACGATGGTGGTCCACCAGTTACCGATGCACTTGAGGCGGGGCAGCCAGGTGTCATTGTTCCATCCTGCGCTCTGGAACATTGACCAGAAACCGTGGGTCATGTGGAACCACAGGGCGATGAAGCCGATGACATAGACGATGAGTGTCCAGGGCTGGCTGAAGGCGATCTGCAGGAAGAGTGTGCCAGCCTGGGGAGGAACGGCTACGCCCTCGTGCATGTAGGGAGAGTGGAAGATTTCGGCAAGCTGCATCTTTGCCCAGAACTGTATCAGGTGCACTACAGCGAACGCCAGAATCACGATACCGAGCACGAGCATGTTTTGCGATGCCCATTCTACCTGAGCCGGCTTGCGTACTACGGCATAACGGTCGTTGCCGCGGGCTTTACGGTTCTGGATGGTCAGCCAGCAAGCGTAGACAATGTGGAGGAGCATCAGCAATCCGAGGCCCATTGATGCAACGAGTGCATACCAGTTGGCTCCGAGAAACTCGCATACTACATTGTAGGCTGCAGGCCAGAACAGAGCCACGCCATTCATTACAGCGTGAAAGGTAACAAATAGGATGAGGCACGCGCCAGTGATGGCCATTACGAGCTTACGTCCTATGGATGAACATGTTAACCACATAATAGTTTGGTTGGAAAATTAATTATTTAATTGATTTCTACTTCTTCATGGGTTCAATTAGTCCACAAATTTAGCTATTATTTATGGATTTTTCAAAATATTATGATGGAGTTGTTTCCAGTGTGATTTTATGGAACGAAGCTGTGTTATGAACGTAGGGACGTGGCGTGCCGCGTCATCGTATTAGGCGATGTATATTGCGTTTGATGACGCGGCACGCCGCGTCCCTACGTACATGTGATATCTGTGCTAAGTGAACAGCTTTTGGACGCGGCGTAATGGTTTTATGGTCTAAGGGGTGTGGACGGAGAGGGTGATGTTGTCGGCTTGGCAGTAGAGGGTGAAGAGGTGGCTGGCGAGGTCGGCGGTAGTGTCTAAGGGCATGTCGGGACCGAAGGCGTGGATGGTGACGGCGATGCGTGAGGTGGAGAGCGATGTCTTGGTGCGCTCGTTGTCGGTGGTGGGAGAACCTATGGGTCCGTCGGCATCGCAGACTACCGGTAGCCCCTCTATGTTGACCGGACCGCGTCCTATGCCTTCGTAGGGTTGTCCTGCACGACCTACATCTATGCGCAATGTGTCTCCGACAATCTTGTCTGCGTCAAACACCCCTACAGAGTAACCGGACATTAGTGACAGCAGGTTGCCTGTGTCAACGAGAGCACTTACTGTGTAGAGCCCCTGTCCCTTGAGGAAGCGGCGCATCATCTGTTCCTGGCTCGGGCGGTAGCGGTTTGGCTCTTTGCCGAGAGCCTTGTAGATGGCGCGTGTGGCGGCGATGCCTGGCCGCCGCGCTATGTCGGGCATCTCAAAGAGCGCAGTTACTGACTCGCCGTAGCGGTTGATAGCTGCGGTAAGTTCCTCAGGAGTGGGACCGTTGACCACATCTGCGGTCAGCAGCAACATCTTATAACCGGGGCAAGCCGATGCTATGGCAGGAGCGATCGTAACCTCCATCTCTTACCCGCAAAATTGTGGCAGATGCTCCAAAGCCTCTGCGGTAGATGATACGATCTCTATGCGTGTCAGGATTTTGCGGTCAAGGAGACCGATGTCAGCCATTTTTTCAAACTGGTCTATCAGATGGTCATATATACCGTCAATGTTGACTATCATGATGCGTCGGGCGGGATCAGTGATGGTAAATGACATCATGGCAAGTGTGGCGAGGATTTCGTCAAGGGTGCCGTAACCTCCCGGCAGGGCTATGAACCGCTCGCCGAGATTGATCATTATGTCTTTGCGCTGGTTGAGGTCTTCGGGAAAGAGGTTTTCTTCGTTGCCGTCCCATTTGTCGCTGTGGCGCGATGACGGCACCACGCCTATGACTTTGCCGCCGGCGTTTTTGCAGCTTTCGGCTACCAGTTTCATGTCGCCGATACCTATGCCGCCGTAGATGAGTGTATGGCGGTTTTCGCCTATCCAGCTGCCTATTTTGATGGCGCTTTCGTCAAAAGATTCACGCAGTCCGCTGCGTGAGGAGCAGTAAACGGTAATGTTCATTGTGGGGAAGGGGGTGTAGTTGCAGATTCGTCAGTATTGGTGTCTTTTGGCTTGACAGCTTCGGGATATGACACCCGGGAGTGGTAGATGGTGCGCAGACGTTGTGTGAATATCTCTTTGACCATCTTTATGTCGCGGAAACTCAGGGGAGAGTCATTGTGGAGCCCGTCGGCTATCTGCTGGTCGATTATGCGGTTGACGAGGTCTGATATGGCTTGTGCCGAGTGGTCTTTGAGCGAACGTGATGCCGCTTCCACGGCATCTGCCATCATCAGGAGCGATGTCTCGCGGCTTCGTGGATTGGGACCCGGATAGGTGAACGGCGTGGGGTCTACCTCCTCGTCAGGATGTGACTGGCAATAGGTGGTGTAGAAGTATTTTGCCAGCCCTCGCCCATGGTGTTCGGATATGAAGTCGCGTATCACCTGCGGCAGCTTGTGCTTGTCGGCGAGCTTGAGACCGTCAGAGACATGGTTGATGACTATGCGCGCGCTCTGCACGGGGTCAAGCACATCGTGGGGGTTGACACCGTGCTGGTTTTCGGTAAAGAAGGCGGGATTGTTGATTTTGCCTATGTCATGATACAAGGCGCCTGCACGGACGAGCTGTACATTGGCTCCGATACGTACGGCTGCTGCTGATGCGAGATTGCTGACAGCCATGGAGTGCTGGAAGGTGCCGGGGCACTCTTCTGACAGCTCACGGAGTATGGAATTGTTGATGTCGCTCAGCTCCACGAGGGTCACTCGTGACGTGAAGCCGAATACTTTCTCGAATATGAAAATCAGGAAGTAGGCGAATGATATGAGCAGGGCATTGAAGCCGAACGCCACAAACATGTGTGTGCTGAGTTTGTCAAGTGTGCCGAGATGCAGAAGTTCGAAGGCTACGTAGCTGATGGCGTAGGCAAGGAATATGAACACGGCGGTGCGCACGAGGTGGCTTCGCTTTGACAGCTCGCGTATGGAGGTGATGGCTGCCACGCCTGCCACAAACTGTACCATGACAAACTCCAATGGGGCTGCTGCCGCAGTCGCCACTATGAGCACCATGACAAGGAAGATGAACATAGCCGTGCGTGAGTCGGCAAATATGAGCACCATGATGGGCAGTATGGTCAGGGGCATTACGTAGAGCCCGCTGGTCACGGTGGCGTTCATGATGAAGCTGACAAAAGCAAATGCTGTCAGCGTCACCATCAGGAATGTCATCATCCTGACATTGGCGAAGTAGTCGGGGCGGAAAAATGCGAGAAACACATACAGTGCGCTCAGGAGTATGACCACATAGAGTACTTGACCGAGCACGGGGTAGAAGTGGTGGGTCACAGCCGCATGACTCCGCTCTTGCTGTAGCTGCTCGAATGTGTTGAGGATCGACTCAAGCTGTGGAGTGACGATGTCGCCCTGGTCTATGATGCGTTCGCCCTGCTGTATGACACCTATAGGTGCCATCGCTTTCTGATAGAGCTGCTGGAGTATGCGCTGGCTCTCTATGGAGTCGTATGTGATGTTGGGCTGGAGGGCGGCGGCGAGTTCGGCTGGGGTGAGAGAGCCTTGCAGATTGTGCTGGCGCAGGGCGCTGTCAAGAGCCGCATATGCCTGACGCACTGACAGATACCCCGATGTAGATGCCGAGATGGCAGAATTGTTGACGATGAAGCGCACACGCGGCAGGCGTCCGGCTTCGATTTCTGCGTAGGTCGACTGGTCTACGATACCCTGGTTGTAGAGCTTTTTGAGCTGGGAGATGAGCAGGTTAAGGCTCTTGCGCTCGGCAGAATTGCTGCTGTGGTTGCTCAGACGGCGAGCATAATCGTTTTCGACGCGCAGCTCCATGCCGGTGTCGCGTGTGTACACAGGGTCAAATGTGCGGTCGATGCTGTCCTTGACCATGCGGGCACTCACGGAGTCAAGATGTATGGGTATGTCGTAGGGGGCAGTCAGCAGCGGATAGTTCCACGGACGTGATACTTCATAGACGTAATGGTTCTCGTCAGCTTCGGGCTGGAAGTAGATAATCAGAAACACCGAGCAGACAAAAAGCAGGCATTTTGCCCAGAAACTCTTATCTTTCATGTGTGATTATGAATTAACTCTGACTGCGCTCATTATGCCTTTGACTTTGAGCAGGCGCGTTGTTATATCCTCTATTGCCGAGGTGTCGGTGGTCAGAACTGTCAGGTCTCCGGTAAACACCTCGTTGCTTGCCTCGATGCTGAGTCCGCGTATGTCGACATGGGCGATTTTGGAGATCACGCCAGTGATTTCCTGAAGGATGCCACGGCGGTCGATGCCCTCCATGTGGATGGTGGCGCGAAATGACGCACTTACATTCTGCCACTTGGTGGCAATGATACGCGGACCGTAGGTGGCTTTGAGTGCGGCGGCTCTCGGACAGTCCAAGGCATGCACCTCTACTTTGTCTGCGGTGTTGACGAAGCCCATGACATCGTCGCCAGGGACGGGCGAACAGCAGTCGCATATGATGAAATTGCGCTCTCTGCCGTTGTCGATCAGCATGTAGGTCTCCTTGGGGTTGATTTTAACAGGGACCGTTGTCATGGATGTCTTAGGAGTTTTCCCGGCGTTGCCACGTCCAAAGGGCCACAGCCTGCCGATGAATGCTTTCTTCTCGGCGGCCTTTTTCTCGTCTTGCGGAGACTTGAATGAACGTATGATATAGTCGTCAAGCTCTATTTCCTCGGCTCCGAGGCTGTAGAACAGTTCGTCTTTGTTAGGTACGTGGAAATGTCCCAGGAGCTTGGTAGTTACCTCGTTGCTGTCGGTGATGCCGTTGCGCGTCAGGTAGTCGTCGTAGATTTTGTGACCTCGCTCTATTACCGGCATGCGTTCGCGGCGCAGTGCATTGCGAAGCCGTGTCTTAGCCTTCGCTGTAGCGAGAAATTTAAGCCAGTCGGGACTCGGTTTCTGTGACTGGGATGTGAGTACCTCTACCTGGTCACCGCTCATCAGACGGTGGGAGAGGGGGACAAGTTTATGGTTGACTTTGCCGGCGATGCATTTGTTGCCAAGCTCGGAGTGGAGGTGGTATGCGACATCGAGCACGGTGGAGTTGGTGGGCAGCGTGATGAGTTCGCCTTTGGGGGTGAATACCACAATCTCGTTGGCAAAGAGGTTGAGCTTGAGAGTGTCAAGGAAATCGAGGGCGTTGGGGTTGGGGTCGTCAAGCACATCCTTGATGGTCTTGAGCCACACTGTGAGTTCGCTTTCCTCGTCACCTTCACCGATTTTGTAGCGCCAGTGTGCTGCAAATCCCTTCTCGGCGATATCGTCCATGCGGCGTGAGCGTATCTGCACCTCCACCCAGTTGCCGTCAGGACCCATGAGCGTCACGTGCAGAGCCTGGTAGCCGTTGGCTTTGGGGACGGAGATCCAGTCACGTGTCCGTTCGGGATGTATCTTATAGAGGTCAGTCAGCGCAGAGTATATGTTCCAGCAGATTGATTTCTCAACAGAGGGGTCATCGCAGTCGTAGATGATTCGCATAGCATAGAGATCGTACACCTCCTCAAAGGGGATGTGCTTTGTCTCCATCTTGCGCCATATGGAGTAGACGCTCTTGAGACGGGCACGTGCTTCAAACTTGATGCCCATTTCTGACAGCTTCTGGGTGATGGGGGCGGAGAAATCGTTATAGACGGCTGTGCGGCGACCTTCCGACTCTTCGATCTGGCGTGTGATACGCTCGTAGGCTGCAGGGTGTTCGTACTTGAAACTGAGATCCTCCAGTTCGGTCTTGATGGCATACAGTCCCAACCGGTGAGCCAGAGGCGCATATATATATAATGTCTCTCCGGCGATTTTATACTGCTTGTTGGGAGCCATGCTGCCGAGGGTACGCATGTTGTGCAGACGGTCAGCCATCTTCAGTAGCACGACGCGTATGTCTTCGCTCATTGTAAGCAGAAGCTTGCGGAAGTTTTCTGCCTGTACTGATGCGCGGTCACCGAATTTGCCGCCTGAAATTTTGGTCAGTCCGTCGACTATCTGTGCTATCTTCTTGCCGAAATGCTGCTCTATATCCTCTACAGTATAGTCGGTGTCCTCTACCACGTCATGTAGCAGCGCGGCGCAGATACTCGTGGAGCCAAGCCCTATCTCCTGGCTCGCAATCTTAGCGACGGCAATGGGGTGGAGGATGTAAGGCTCGCCGGAACGCCGTCTGACACCCTTGTGGGCTTCCTTGGCAAATTTGAAGGCACGCTCTATTATCTCGACTTTCTTGCGGTGGTTACTCGAAAGATAGCCGTTGAGCAAATCTTGAAACTCCTGTTGTACCAGTTTATCCTCTTCTTCGGGTGTCATGCTCATTCGTATGTTAAATAACTACAAACTTACATATTTTTCCGCGTTATTGGAGCAAGAAAAGCGATAAAAGTGGACTAATGTGTATGTTCGCCATAGTCGGCTGCCATCGATGCTATGTAGAAAGCATTGGAGGTGACTACCTTTGCGCCTTCGGGAAGCGGCTCGGAGGTGGTTATGCCGGTGTAGCCGAGCTGGGATACTCCGGGTATTACCTGCATACGGGCGAAGTGGTAGAGTGTGTCGCCGTCGTTGCCGGGGGTCTTGCTTTCAAGCACGAATATGTAGTGGTGTCCCTCGGCAGCCACGATGGCATCGTCGGGCAGGGCTTCGGTCTTGTCGCTGCTGCGGCTGATCATGCCGGTGACAGCCATGCCGGGTATGAGTGATGCCTTGGCATGGGAGTCTGATGTGAGCTTGACTCTGACGTCGATTGATTTGTTTTCGGGATTCATGCTGCGGTTGACTGCTGCCACGCTGCCATGAAGGGTGATGTCTGGCTGGTTGGTGAGCTGTATGTCCACTGTCTGTCCGTGGTTTACGAGGTTGACATCCTGCTCGAAAACGCGGAGGTTGCAGTAGAGGGCAGAGTTGTTGGCGATAGTCATCAGAGGTGTCTGCATGTCGGCGAAGCTGCCGGTACGGGCGTTGATTTTGTTGATAATGCCGGATATGGGTGCTCTGACCGGGATGCGTGTGGCTATATCGCTGTCAGATATGCGCGAGGGGTCTATGCCTATCTGCACAAGCTGCTGGCGCAGTGCGCTCTTTTTCGTGTCAGCCATCTGAGAGGCTGCTTCTGCCTGCTGGAGATTTTTGAACACTCCGGCTCCCTGGGCATTGAGTGCCTGCTGCCGCTTTAGCTCGGTGGAAGCGAGGGCAGCCTCCTCTACGGCGGTCAGGTATGACTGCTGCATGGACACTATGTCGGTGTTCTCAAGGTATGCCACGGTCTGCCCGGCTTTGACTGCCTGCCCTTCGATTACGCTGATCTGCTTGATGATTCCGGCGATGAGTGGGGAGACCTCGGCTGCGTCCTGGGGATCCACTGCGAGCATGCCGTTAGCGCGTATGACGCTGCTCATCTGTCGCTGCTCTACGGGACCGAGCGTGATGCCTACGGTATTGAGCTGTGTGGAGGTCAGTTCTATGTCGTCGTGGGTCTGGTCGGTGTCGGTGGTGACGTGGTCGTCAGTGTCGGGGTGTGTGCTGCCAGTAGTGGAGCATGCGGTGGCAAGCGTAGCCATGGCAGCCAGCAGGGTGAAGTATGCGGTCTTTTTCATAGTGTGCCTTGTAGGTGATTGATTGATATTACTGTCTGGTTATAGGTGTTGACTGCTGCGGCATAGTTGGTGCGTATCCGTGCCGAGGTCTCGATGTTCTGGATATATTCGGCATATCCGATTTCACCGAGGCGGTAGGAAGCAGATGACAGACGTGAGATTTCATCGGCTTGCGGCAGTCCTTCGGCGATGTAGTAATCAAGTGTCTGACGGGCGGTGGCGAGCTGGGCGAGATACGATTTGAGGGTGTTATCGGTGTCAAGCTGAGCCTGCAGCTGGTTGGCGCGGGCTATCTCTACGTCGCGCCGCGCGGCTTTGGCTTTGGCGCGTTGCGCTCCGAAGAAGAGCGGCACAGTGATGCCTACCTCGAAACTCATGAAGTTGCCCTTGTCAAACCGCTGTCGGTCAACTCCGTAGGGGTTGAATCCGCTTATGACCGCCTGGGCGGTGGCTCCGACGGTGAATCCCGGGAGAAATGCCTGGCGTGCCACTGTGAGATTACGCTGGTTGACCGCTACCTCTCCGGCGGCAAGCAGCCCCTGAGGTGTCGACGAGAAGTCTATGCCGAGAGCGGGTGCATCCATGACAGCCAGATTGGTGTCGGCTGGCACTATCGGGCTGTCGGTGTTGAGGAGCCTCTGCATGTCGGCTTGACGCGCCTTGTATTCGTCACGGGCGTTGGCGAGCTCGATGCGGTTCTGGCTGAGCATCTGGCTGGCGTTGATCTCCTCCAAGCGGCTGGTCTCTCCGGCAGCATAGCGGGCGGAGGCGTAGCTGAGAAATGCGGAGTAGACGCTGTCTTGCATCTCCCTTATTTTGACGATCTGGCGTGCATAGAGCATGGAGTGGTACGTGCTTGTGACATCGCGCACGAGGTCGTTGGCGGCGGCTTGGGATTTTATGCGCTCCAGTTCGGTCTCGGCTTTAAGTGCTTTGTGCTTCGCCACGTAGACAGTCGGAAATTCGAAATCCTGGCTGAAGTTTATGCCGTTTTCCGGTCCTCCGCCTCCTGTGGCATCCTGGCTCAGGGTGATGGCGGTAGGAGGCAGGTCGAGTGACGCTCCCTGCATGTCATGGGCTTTTTCTACCGAAAGGTTGGCTGCCCTCAGCCCTGGATTGTCGGCGATGGCTATGCCGATGCACTGCTCCAGAGTCAGCACATGGGGCGCGGTGTCTGACTGCGCACGGGCTGTCAATGTCGTCACGGCTGCGGCGAGCAGGGATAGTATGATATGTCGTATGTTCATTTTCGTTGTCTTTTTGTGAATGTTTCGTAGATGGCGGGGAGCACCACGAGCGTCAGCACGGTTGCTGTAAGGAGTCCGCCTATCACCACGGTGGCGAGCGGTCGCTGCACTTCTGCGCCGTCTCCATGGGATAGTGCCATGGGCAAGAATCCGAGCGATGCCACGAGGGAGGTCATCAGCACTGGGCGCAGACGGTTCTGGCATCCTTGCATGACGCGCTGGCGCATGTCGGCGATACCGTTTTTCTCCAATGCGTTGAACTGCCCTACGAGCACTATGCCGTTGAGCACTGCTACTCCGAACAGGGCTATGAATCCCACGCCTGCCGAGATGCTGAAGGGCATGCCTCTGAGAAGCAGGGCGAATATGCCCCCGATCAGCGAGAGCGGTATGGCTGAGAACACGAAGAGCGTCTCGCGGACATTGCGCAGAGTTGCATAGAGCAGACAGAGGATTAGCACGAGGGCTATGGGCACTGCGATGGCGAGACGTCCGGTGGCTTCCTGTAGGTTCTGGAACTGACCGCCATATGAATAGCGGTACCCTGGGGGTAGGCGGAGCTCGCGGTCGAGTATGCGCTGGATGTCGTCGACGGTCGACTGTACATCACGTCCGCGCACATTGAATCCGACATAGATGCGGCGTTGCCCTTCGTCGTGGGTAATCTGAGCCGGGGCATCCTTGAACTCGATTTCGGCTATCTGGTCCATAGGCACCGAACCGCCTCCGGGTACAGGTACGTGGAGGTTACGTATGGCTTCGATGTCGTTGCGCAGGTCGTGGTCCATGCGCAACACGAGGTCAAATTTGCGGTCACCCTCATAGACGCTTCCGGCTGTCTTGCCGGCAAATGCCATCTCAAGCACATCATTTGCCTGCTGTATGGAGATGCCGTATTGCGCGAGTCGCGCACGGTCATACGACACCTGTATCTGGGGCAGTCCCTGCACTTTTTCTACGAAGGGCTCGGATACCCCGGGCACGTCGCGTATGAGGCGTGCCACTTTCTCGGCGCTTGACGAGAGCACATCGAGGTCGCTGCCGTAGATTTTAACTGCCACGTCCTGTTTTATGCCGGTGATAAGCTCGTTGTTACGCATCTGTATGGGCTGCGTCATCTCGGCTTCCATGCCCGGGACGGCACTCAGGGCATGCTCCATCTTCTCCATGAGCTCGTCCTTAGTGCGTGCCGAGGTCCACTCTTTTTTGGGGATGAGGGAAATAAGCATGTCGGCACGTTCGACAGGCATGGGGTCGGTGGGTATCTCGGCACTCCCTATGCGTGTGACGGCTTGCTTGACTTCGGGAAACTGCTCTTTGAGAATCTTCTCTGCCATCGATGTGGTCTTGACCATCTGTGACAGGGAGGTGCCTTGTGCCATGCTGATTTCGGCTGCGAAGTCGCCTTCCTCGAGGTTAGGTATAAATTCTCCTCCGAGACGTCCAAACACCCATATGCTCACTCCGAACAGTGCTGCCATGGATGCTATGATGGTCTTGCGGCGGTTGAGACACGCGCTTAGCACGGGTGCATACCAGCGGTGCAGTACAGCCATCATGCGGTCGGAAATGTTAGGCTTGTGGCTGGTCTTCTTGCTGAGAAACAGCGCACTTGCCATGGGTACATAGGTCAGCGACAATATGAATGCTCCGAGTATGGCGAAGAATATAGTCAGTGCCATAGGCTGGAACAGCTTGCCTTCGATGCCTCGGAGTGTCAGCAGCGGCAGATATACTATCATTATTATGATTTCGCCGAATGCCGCGCTGTTACGTATCCTGGATGCCGAGGTGTAGACTTCGTGGTCCATCTCTGGCTGGGTGAGCATGCGCCCGGCGTATTTGTCGCGGCTCAGGAATATGTGACGGCACACAGCCTCGACTATTATGACGGCTCCGTCGACTATGAGCCCGAAGTCTATAGCTCCGAGACTCATGAGATTGCCGCTGACACCGAAAGCACGCATCATGCCGAATGCAAACAGCATAGAGAGCGGTATGACCGATGCCACTATGAGCCCGGCGCGGAAATTGCCCAGAAAGAGCACAAGGATGAACACTACGATGAGTCCGCCCTCGATGAGGTTTTTGGATATGGTCCCGGTCACTCTGTCGACGAGCTGGGTGCGATCGATGAACGGCTCTATGACCACCCCTTCGGGCAGGGTCTTCTGGATTTCAGCTATCCTCTGCTTGACGTTTTCGCTGACATGCTGGAAATTCTCGCCTTTGAGCATAAGCGAGATTCCTGCCACTACCTCCCCTTCGCCGTTGCGGGTGACGGCTCCGTAGCGTGTCGACGAGCCGAGGTTCACATTGGCAACATCGCTGACCAGAGTGGATATGCCGCCGGAGGTTTTCACGGGGATGCGGCGTATGTCGTCAAGCGAGTTGACCACTCCGAGCCCGCGTATGAAGTACTGGTTGCTGTTTTTCTCTATATAGCTGCCGCCGGTGTTGCCATTGTTGGCTTCAAGGGCTGCATAGACTTCAGGCAGGGTGATGCCGGCGCCGTTGAGGCGGTCTGCATCGATTGCCACCTCATATTGCTTGACAAAGCCGCCCCAGCCGCTTACTTCGGCTACGCCTTCTGTGCCCGAGAGCTGTTTGCGCACCACCCAGTCCTGGAGTGTGCGCAGGTCGGTGAGGGTGTATTTGTCCTCGTATCCCGGGGCTTGGCGGATGGTGTAGTGGTATATCTCGCCGAGACCGGTGGTGATGGGAGCCATGCCTATGTCGGCTTTCCCGGCGGGCAGCGAGCTTTCTGCTTCCTTGAGAGCCTGGTTGACCTGCTCGCGCGCCCAGTATATGTCGGCACTCTCTTTGAATACAAGTGTTATAACTGACAGTCCGCTGCGGCTGATGCTGCGCCGCTCTATGACTTTTGGTATGTTGGCAAGCGACATTTCCACAGGCGTGGTGATGTATTGCTCAACCTCCTGTGCCCCTAACGACGGTGCGGTGGTGATTACCTGCACCTGGTTGTTGGTGATGTCGGGGGTGGAGTCAAAGGGCAGCTGTGACAGCGAGTATCCTCCCCAAGCCATCAGCACTACCGTCAAGATGCCGATTATGAGCTTGTGATGTATTGAAAATTTTATGAGTTTTTCAAACATTATGTAATATTGAATATATATGCGTATTTGGAACCTGTGCAGATATGGCAATTGATTGCCGTGCACGGGTACGGTGTAGTAATCGTAAAAAAGTATAGGGGATAACCGACGGTTATGCCACCGCCTTCGCAGGCGGTGCGCGTAGCGGTGAATGTGTCAGGCTGCATGCTGCGTATATGGGCACGGAGCGGCTGACATGGGGCGAGACATCATGGACAGAAGAGGCGTCAGCAAGGTCGTAACACAGCAGGTCAAGAATACATACGTGTAGAGTGTGGGCTCTGTCAACCGAGGTGGTGGCAGGAGCCTTGTCGGCATCCGATTGCGGACCGCATTGGCTGGCATGGGATGACGATGGATCGGCTGGCGTGTCGCATTGTGAATATAGGCTTGCGCATACATTGCCCTCATGGTGATGGTGCGTGACCATGAGCGACACCGCCATTGTCATGGCAATAGCGATAAGTGCGGATATGTATGGCTTGAGTCTCACTGCCTTGTTTAACGCTCTGGTTTCGCTTATATTGTAAGGGCTGCGTTACTTCTATATTTTTTTAACAAGTCAGGGGTATCAAACTTGCATCGATGAGGAAGTCGGAGGGAAATGTAGTATCTTTGCATATATCTTCATACCCCCTAATGCTATATCAACGATGCCGTCATTACCATCTTGCCCCCGATTGAAGCTGAAAGCTCTGGCTATATTGTCGCTTTACACATTTGTTGTGATGCTGTTTGTAAGCAATGATTCGCCGCTTGCAAGCGTCAACAACCATGTGGATTCTGCGATATTCTTCATGTCTGGAAAGGCATGGGCTAACGGGCTCATACCTTATGTGGATTTCTCAGACAGCAAGGGTCCGCTCCTGTGGTTTATAGAGATGGTCGGATACTGGATTTCGCCGACCGATTACCATGGCGTATGGGTGCTGTCTGTAATAGTGATGACATTGACCTTCTATGTCTGCTGGCTGACCGCTATGCAGGTGTTGTGCCGTCCGCGACTGTCATTATGTGTGGCAATGACAATGGCAATCCCTTATTTTCTTGGCTTCTCGTTTTTGGAGACACGTGCCGAGACATGGTGCAACCTCCCGGTTGCCTATGGGATATATTTGGTAGTCAGGTTGATAAAGCAAAAATCTAATGGTTATGTGCCGTCGTTGACTGTGACCCAGGGAGCCATGCTCGGTGTATCGGTTATGGCGTGTCTGCTGATTAAGTGGTCAATTGCCGCGATGATGATGTCGCTCTGCCTGGCAGTGCTTATCCTGTCGTGGAAATCGGGCAAGAAGCTGGTCATTTCGTTGGCTGGTTTTGTAGGCGGAGCAGTGGTTGTGGCGCTTTCATTTGTAGTGTATTTAGTCTGTGTCGGAGCTTTTGTACCGTTTTTGCAGGAATACTTCATGGCAACTGCTACTACAGTAGGAGTGGGTGGGTCTTTTGATGTCTCCGGGTTCTATCTTAATCAGGCTCGTAAGATTTATCATTCACCTCTAAGCATGATGGCAGTATTGCTCTCACTAGCTGGTGCTTATTTGCTGTTCTATAAGAACGGCTGGGTTAAATGGCTTTTGCCTCTGTGCTGCATCGTGTTTTTTGCAATCGGAAGCTTTAGAAACCATTGGTTATATTATTTGCAGGCATCTCTGTCGTTTGCAGAGCTTGGTCTGATATGGATAGCCAGGGTCTGGTCGTATAAAGCGATGCCTGTGGCAAATATGGCGTATTATGGATTGTGTACGGCGATATGGGTTATCTATCTCCACACCTTGTATCCCATATACCATGATGATCGCTATTTTGTTGATGTGGATTCTATTGACCGTATTTTGAATGGTTATTTTAGTGACGACAGCAAGCCTACTATACTTTGCTATGAATGTTTAGACGTAGGAATAGGAATGAAAGTGGAAGCTCTCCCTGCAAATAAATATTGGTTTAAACAGAATGGTGCGCATGAAGAAATGCTAAAAAAGCAATACAATGCGTTGAGAAGTCGGTGTGCCGACATTATCTATACATTTACAGCAGAACATGACTCACTCATACGCAGTTACGGGTATGTCAGGATCTATGGAGCTGCTGACTCCATCCCGTTGGGGAAAGTAAGGGTATATATAAAATCTCCTAATCCGTAGTTCTCGGATTAGGAGACATATTTCTCTATTATTTTTTGTCAGGAAATATTCCTATTGAAGGGAGTGTTCAGCGGCGGCGTTTTTTGCCGTGGTGCTCGTCGGTGTGTGGGTCTTTGCGTGATTTCTTGCCGTTGCGGGGGGAGTGGGAGCGGTCGCGTTGCTCGAAGAGGGGGTTACCTTCGTCATCTACAAGGATGAAGTCGAGCTGCTTGCGGTCGAGGTCGGCACGTGCCACTTTCACTACCACTCTGTCACCGAGACGGTAGCGGGTACCGCGGCGGCGACCCACGAGCGAGTAGTTCTTTTCGTCAAAATCGTAATAGTCATCGGCGAGGTCGCGCACCGGCACGAGACCTTCGCATAGGTTCTCCTCCAGTTCAACATACAGACCCCACTCGGTCACGCCGGAGATCACCCCTGTGTAGACATCGCCGAGATGGTCAGCCATGTATTCCACCTGCTTGTATTTGATAGACGCGCGCTCGGCATTGGCGGCAAGCTGCTCCATGGTAGATGAGTGCGAGCACTGCTCGTTGAGCTTTTCGAGGCTTGCGCTGCGTCCGCCGGCAAGGTATTTCTCAAGCAGACGGTGCACCATCATGTCAGGGAAGCGGCGTATGGGCGATGTGAAGTGGGTGTAGTAGTCAAATCCGAGACCATAGTGGCCTATATTGTCGGTAGAATATACTGCCTTCGCCATCGAACGGATGGCGAGAGTGGAGAGGTAGTTTTCCTCGGCACGTCCCTTGACATCTGCAAGCATCTTGTTGATGGAACGATTGACCTCCTTCGCAGAGCCTGAAGTCTTGATCTTATATCCGAATGCACGTGCCACGGTGGCAAGATCTTGGAGTTTGCCAGGGTCTGGCTGGTCATGTACACGATATACGAAAGCTTTGGGCTTTTTCTTGGTCTGACCTTTGCCTATGTATGTGGCAACGGTGCGGTTAGCCAGCAGCATGAACTCTTCTATGAGCTTGTTGGCATCTTTCGACTCCTTGAAATATACTCCAGTGGGATGCCCGTCTTTGTCTATGTCAAATTTGACCTCTGCGCGGTCAAACTCTACCGAGCCGTTCTGGAAGCGCTCCTTGCGCATGATTTTGGCAAGGTTGTTGAGCGTGGTTATCTCCTCTACATAGTCCCCTCTGCCTGTCTCGATGATTTCCTGAGCTTCCTCATAGGCATAGCGGCGGTCGCTGCATATGACTGTGCGGCCTATGCGGCTGTTGAGTACACGGGCGGCAGAGTCCATCTCAAAGATGCACGAAAACGTAAGTTTCTCCTCATTTGGACGCAATGAGCAGATGCCGTTACTGAGATGCTCGGGGAGCATGGGGACTACGCGGTCCACGAGGTAGACCGAAGTGGCACGTTTCTGCGCCTCGCGGTCAAGTATGGTGTCGGGATGAACATAATGCGTCACATCGGCGATGTGCACGCCTATTTCATAATTGCCGTTGGCAAGCAGACGGAATGACAGCGCGTCGTCGAAATCCTTGGCATCCTTGGGGTCGATGGTAAATGTCAGCACATCACGCATGTCCTCGCGCTTGGCTATCTCTTCGGGAGTGATGCCTGCATCGATTTTCTTGGCGGCGCTATCCACGTTTTTGGGATAGCGGTAGGGAAGCCCGAATTCTGCGAGAATAGCGTGGATTTCGGCATTGTTCTCGCCTGTTTTGCCGAGGATATCTATTACCTCCCCTTCGGGGTTCTTGGCATCATCGGGCCAGGATGTTATTTTAACCACCGCTTTATCGCCAGTCACTCCGCCCTTGAGCTTGTTGCGGGGGATGATGATGTCGTTGGCAAGGAATTTTGAGTCGGTGCTGAGATATGACAGAGTCTTGTCTACATGCAGGGTGCCTATGAAGGTCTGATCAAGCGGTTCTGTGATTTCAATAACCTCGGCTTCGGGTTCCACGCCCTGCCGACGTGCTGCCACGATGACTTTCACCTTGTCACCGTTGAGTGCGTGGAGTGAATTGCGCTCGGCTACGAATATCGACTCCCCGTCGGCATCGGTGATTACGGAGTTTTTGCCGTTGCTGCGGCGCACGAATGTGCCGGTTGTGACATTGCTCCGTTGTGGCAGTTTGTATTTGCCAGGAGATACCTGCAGCAGGTCGCCGTCAAAGTCCATCTCGGCAAGAGTCATGGCTATGTTGCGCAGTTGTGACTGTGCGGTTACTCCGAGGGCTGCGGCTATCTGTTTGTAGTTGAATGTGCCGCGTCCCTGCTGGTTGATATAGTCGCGCACCTGCTGACGCAGGGATTTGTTATCTGATGAAGACTTTGCCATGGATGGAATATGTGATTATAAAGCTGTTACTCTTTAATTAACGCTCCGGGAGGGAGTAATGTTGCTGTAAGGAGGAGTGCCCTTAAAGACTTTAAAGACCTTAAGGTCCCTAAGGACTTTAAGGTCTCTATGAAATCGGAGTTATGCGTCGATGTTGGCGTAGTTGGCGTTGGCTTCGATGAAGTCTCGGCGCGGTGCCACGTCCTCGCCCATGAGCATGGAGAAGATGCGGTCAGCTTCGGCGGCGTCACTGATGGTGACACGCTTGAGCAGACGGTGCTCTGGACTCATGGTAGTGTCGCGGAGCTCCTTGTCGCTCATCTCGCCGAGACCTTTGTAACGCTGTACCTCGGTGCGCTCGCCATGTTTGGCTATGAACTGTGCCACCTGGGCATCGGTCCAGCAGTACTCCTCCACTCCACGCATCTTGCACTTGTAGAGCGGCGGAGTCGCGAGGTAGAGGTAGCCGTTCTCAATGACGGGTCGCATGCGGCGGAAGAAGAATGTCATCAGCAGCGTGGCGATGTGGCTTCCGTCCACGTCGGCATCGGTCATGATGATGATCTTGTGATATGCGAGCTTGGAGATGTTGACCTCCTTGGGGTCATCCTCGGTGCCGATGGTGACGCGCATGGCTTTGAAAAGGCTTGTGATTTCCTGGTTTTCAAGGATTTTGTGATCCATGGCTTTCTCCACGTTGAGGATTTTGCCTCGGAGTGGCAGGATGGCTTGGAACGTGCGGTCGCGACCCTGTTTGGCTGTACCGCCTGCCGAGTCACCCTCGACGAGGAAGAGCTCGCAGTCCTCGGCTGTGCGGCTGGAGCAGTCGGCGAGTTTACCGGGCAGACCGCCTCCGCTAAGCGGTGACTTGCGTTGTATCTTGACACGTGCGTTGTAGGCTGCGTGGCGTGCCTGTGCGGCGAGAATGACCTTCTCTACGATGGTCTTTGCTTGACGCGGATGCTCTTCAAGGTATGTGCGGAGTGCCTCGCTTACAGCCGATTGCACGGCACCGGACACCTCGCTGTTGCCGAGCTTGGTCTTAGTCTGTCCCTCAAACTGGGGTTCCATTACCTTGACCGAAACCACCGCAGTCAGACCCTCACGGAAGTCATCGCTTGAAATTTCCACCTTGGCTTTCTCAAGCATCTTGTTGTCTTCGGCATACTTCTTGAGAGTCGTGGTCAGTCCGCGACGGAAGCCGGTCAGATGTGTGCCGCCCTCGATGGTGTTGATATTGTTGACGAAGGAGTAGACGTTCTCGTTGAAGGTGTTATTGTAGGTCAGAGCCACCTCTACAGGGATGCCCTGCTTGTCGGTGTTGAGGTGTATTACGTCATCGATGAGCGATACCTTGTTGCTGTCGATATACTGTACAAATTCGCGCAGACCGTCCTTGCTGTAGAACACTTCGCTGCGGAAATTGCCCTCGGCATCCTTGTCGCGGCGGTCGGTGAGCGTCAGCTTGATGCCGGCGTTGAGGTAGGCGAGGTCGCGGAGACGGTTGGCGAGGATGTCATACTCGTATTTGGTGACGGTGAATATGGAGCCGTCGGGCTTGAAAGTGATGCTTGTGCCGGTGTGGGTGCTGTCACCGATGATCTGGAGTTCGGTGGTGGGCTTGCCGCATGAGTATTCCTGCATGTAGGCTTTGCCATTGCGGTGCACCTCGGCGCGTAGATAGGTCGAGAGCGCGTTGACGCACGATACGCCTACACCGTGCAGACCGCCGGAAACCTTATAGGAACCCTTGTCAAACTTACCTCCGGCATGTAGCACGGTGAGCACCACCTCAAGGGCGCTTTTGTGTTCCTTTTCGTGCATGTCCACAGGGATGCCGCGGCCGTTGTCTACGACGGTGATCGAATCATCCTCGTTAATGGTTACCTCGATGTCGGATGCGTATCCGGCGAGAGCTTCGTCGATAGAGTTGTCAACTACCTCATACACAAGGTGGTGTAGACCCTTGATGCTGATGTCACCGATATACATGGCGGGACGTTTTCTTACGGCTTCAAGGCCCTCGAGCACCTGGATGTTACTGGCACTGTATTCTTTGGAGTTCTGGTCTTCTATATTCTCTGACATATCTTTTTATACTCTAAAAACGGGAATGGAAACCCGGCGTTTTTGACCTAACAAAGTTACGAAAAATTATTGAAAACAGGAAGTTTTTCAAGCGATACAAACCGTTTGCTGACGGAGGAAATCACATGGACGTAGGGACGCGGCGTGACGAATAATCCGTATTGATTTTACGTCAAACGATGCGTTATCCGTAGGGACATGCCGTGGCATGTCCGCCACATCAGGCGTTGTGTTGGCGAAAACTGGCAGCAACGGATATGCCACGGCATGTACCTACGCATTTCCGAGGCGGCGGTGGAGCAGATGTGTGAACTGGTAATTTTTCAGACCCCAGCGCGGGGCTATGAGCAGGTCGGCTGGTGACTGGCTGACAAAGCGATCGATGGCGATATCGGGACGCAGACGGTGCACGATGTCACAGCAGAGGTCAAGATAAGCTTCAAGCTCGAATACACCGATGTCGGTGCCAGGCGTGGCATATTCGCGAGCCATGCGCGTCCCTCTGAGTATCTGGAGCTGGTGGATTTTAACCATGTCGACCGGGAGGGCATTGACGGCATCTATCGTGGAGAGCATGTCGGCGCGTGTCTCCCCGGGCAGCCCCATTATCAGATGCAAGCCTACGGGGATGCCGGCGGCATGTATGGCTGTCACAGCTTCCACGGTGTCTGCCCAGGTGTGGCAGCGATTTATGCGCTCCAATGTAACGTCATGGCTTGACTCCGCTCCCAGTTCTATCATGACGCGTCCTCGCTGTGGACGGTTGATCTCTGCCAGCTCTTCAAGTAGCTGCGGGGGTATGCAGTCAGGACGGGTACCGATGACAATGCCCTCGACTTTATCGACCGACAGGGCTTCATTGTAGAGCTGAAACAACCGCTGGTTCCCTGCAAGGGTATTGGTATATGTCTGGAAATAGGCGAGATAACGCATGTCGGCGTATTTCTTGCCGAAAAATGCTTTCCCTTTCTCCAGTTGTACAGTTACTGAGTCGGAGGGATCGCAGTATGCCGGGGAAAATGATGCGTTGTTGCAATACGTACAGCCTCCGCGTCCTATCGACCCGTCACGGTTTGGACACGAGAAACCGGCGTTGACCGACAGCTTTTGCATCTTCCACGGAAACAGTTCGCGGAGCAGATCTGCGTAGTCGCGGTATGGTTTGGCTGGCTGCGTCATCGCTTCCGGTCAGAGGCGCGTGGCTTTGTTGAGCAGATAAGCGTCAAGCATCGCCATTGCCGCCATCGCTTCAACTACAGGCACGGCGCGAGGTACCACGCACGGGTCGTGACGCCCGCGGGCTTTAAGCACGGCTTCGCGCCCCTCGTCGTCTATGGTCTCGACTTCGCGGAGCAGTGTGGCTACAGGCTTGAATGCCACGCGCATGGTGATATCCATGCCGTTGCTCAGACCTCCCTGTATGCCGCCCGAATGGTTGGTGAGAGTGTATGCCCGGCGTGCGGTATGGTTGTATTGCCAGTTGTCAAGCACCTCGCTGCCGCGATGGGTGCTTCCCTCGAATCCCATGCCGAATTCTACGCCCTTGACTGCGTTGATGCTGAGCATCGCCGCTCCGAGGGTGACATTTAACTTGTCGAATACTGGTTGTCCAAGTCCGGCAGGTGCTCCGGCTATTATGCAGGTTACCACACCGCCGATTGTATCGCCGTCTTTTCTGACATCCATTATCAGCTCCTCCATGCGTGATGCCATGTCGGGGTCAGGGCAGCGCACAGGATTGCTCTCTATCTCTGCCATGTCAAGGTCACGGTAGGAAGCATCTAACTGCAATGGTCCCACCGCGCTGGTGTATGCCGTCACGTTGATGCCGGCATGTGACAGAGCCTGCATGGCGAAAGCTCCTGCCACCACACGTGCTATGGTCTCGCGGGCACTGCTTCTGCCTCCGCCGCGATGGTCGCGTATGCCGTATTTCGTCTGGTACGTGTAGTCGGCATGGCTCGGACGGAAGATGTGGCGCATATTTTCGTAGTCGCTGCTGTGCTGGTCGGCATTGCGCACTATGAATCCTATCGGAGTGCCGGTGGTCACGCCGTCCATGAGTCCTGATAGCACCTCTACACGGTCCTTTTCGTCGCGGGCGGTGACGATGCGTGACTGCCCCGGACGGCGGCGGTTGAGCTGTCGCTGCACCTCCTCGAGGTCTATGGTGATGCCGGCAGGCATGCCGTCGATGACGCCCCCTATGGCTGCACCGTGGGATTCGCCGAATGATGTGAGTCTGAATATCTGTCCGAAAGAGTTCATCGTTGGTCAGGATTTGGTGAGATCGGTGACTGTGGCACCGGTATAGTTGATAAGGTCGGCAGGGGAGAGGTGGAGCTGCAACCCGCGTTTGCCAGCCGATACATATATGGTGTCGTAGTCGGTGGCTGTGGAGTGGATGAATACCGGAAATGGCTTCTTCATCCCTATGGCGGTGCACCCTCCGCGCATGTAGCCTGTCAGAGGCAGCAGCTCTTTCATGGGGATGAGGTCTGCCTTCTTGGCTCCGGCTGCTTTGGCTGCCTTTTTGAGGTCGACTTCCGCATTGCCCGGGATAACGCAGACGAAATGACCTGCTTTCTCGCCTTCGAGCACCAAGGTCTTGAACACCTTGTTGATGTCCTCGCCTAACTCTGCTGCCACATGGTCAGCCGCCAGATTGTCAGGGTCCACGGTATACGGAATCAGCTCGTAGGCTATCCCCGCCTTGTCAAGCAGTCGCGCCGCATTGGTCTTCTCTATTTTCATACCCACAAATATACACACATCTCGCGGATTTTGCACCCTGCCACCCCCAAGTTTCCCACCATAATTTCACATTGCCTCGCAAAAATATTCCACACCCCCTTGACAACGGCTTTTTGAGATATTAATTTTGCAAGACTGACAACACCTCAAGGCGCATAATCAATGGTTATGTACACTTGTAGGGAGGGTGTTGCAGAACTCAGGAATCATGCAACAAACGCCATCAAATTTGTAGGGTCGCTACATGTAGCGACCGTTAACGAGCTGATTATCAATACCTGCAATGTGCGGTCGCTACATGTAGCGACCCTACAAGCGTGTTTGAATGTGGTCCTGTAACACCCTCTGCTGTCCACATCGTTGACAATATTAACACCCTATGAACTTCGATGTCCCCGTGGAAGTGCGAATATATCCAAGCTACATCCCTAAACTCAGATGCTTATGAGAAATGAGAAATCAAATATATGGGAGTTCATAAGTGATACCCCGGAGGAATTTGAACATGCCATAGCTAATGCTGAAACCCTCAATGAGAAAATCTTCTTTGAGAAGATGAGGTATAAGATACTGCATGAAACAGCTGCCAGTAACGACATCATCATGCATGACAGTAACAATAAAGATGGAATCTACATCTTGAGAGTCGGGACTGATGATTTTCAGGTTGGAAAAATCCTGGACGGATATATGGTTGGATCATGCGAAGAATTTTCTGGACTTTTCTTTTTCTTGACTCAAGATTTGGATCAGTTCATACATCGCCATGTCACGGTTGGCGAATGGCTTAGGGAACGAGATTATTCGGGCATCAGTTATGACGCAAATAACGACTACATGTAATCGACATGGGAAGTCAAAGAGGATCAGAAAATACAAACATTAAGTTTGAAATATGACACCCGAAAAAGACTATCCATACATAGGTGTGGATGAACACGGATCTCGCTTCAATGCAATGTGTCCTCCCGATAAGAAAAAATATGGAGTGGCTTATGGCGGATATAAAAACAATGCCCGTCAGGTGCTCTTCTATGATTTCGCAGTGCAGGGATATGATGTAGAGTTTTGGTACGGTGATAAGAAGTATAATCTTCTTTACGAACCAACCCATGCAGCTTTGTGTGATGAGAAATATTCTGTTGAATATGAAACTTTCACAAACCCGATGGAATTGATTCAGAATCTTGTCATTGATGGCAAGAAATTGATTGACATCATTGATAAGTTGGAGGATGTAGAACCCATGTGATCGGTGACTGAACTTTAGGGTGCATACCGGCGTTTAATTGACAGTGGGCTGAGGCTCCTTCAGCCTGCTGTCAATATGAATGTTAACCAACTAAAACCTATAGACACTATGGAATCTATCATCAATTCCCAGCTTCCCGAATTCAAAGTAAAGGCTTACCACAACGGCAACTTTATCGATGTCACCAACGAGGACATCAAAGGACACTGGGCTGTATTCTTCTTCTATCCCGCTGACTTCACCTTCGTATGTCCGACCGAACTCGTGGATCTCGCCGAGAAGTATGACGAGTTTAAGAAACGCGGCGTGGAGGTCTACTCTGTCAGCTGCGACACACACTTCGTCCACAAGGCATGGCATGATGCTTCTGACAGCATCAAGAAAATCAACTACCCGATGCTTGCCGACCCTACCGGACTGCTTGCCCGCGCTTTCGGCGTGATGATTGAGGAGGACGGCATGGCTTACCGCGGCACATTTGTCGTGGACCCCGAGGGTAAGGTGAAAATCGCCGAGGTGCAGGACAACAGCATAGGCCGTAACGCCGATGAACTCCTCCGCAAGGTCGAGGCTGCCCTGTTCGTAGCCGCACACCCCGACATGGTATGCCCTGCCAAGTGGAAAGAGGGAGCTGAAACCCTCAAGCCCAACATCGACCTTGTGGGCAAAATCTGATTTGTATAACCTCTAACACATGACCTGACACACTATGTTAGATCAGAATACTTTAGAGCAGGTGCGCGGTATATTTGCCGCGCTTGCTCATAAATATACCTTCCGTATCGCGTCAGATGCCGGCGATACGCATCTGGCGGAAGTCAAGGAATTTTTCGGCGATGTGGCTTCTACATCCGACAAGATTGATGTGGAGACAGTAGAAGCCCCCGGGGTCGAACTGCGTACCGAGCTTCTCCGTGACGGGATAGAAACCCGCATAATCTTCATGGGCATCCCTAACGGGCATGAATTTACCTCCATGCTCCTCGCCGTGCTCAATGCTGACGGCAAGGGGAAGAATCTTCCCGATGACAGCCTCGCGCGGCGCATCGCTGCAATCAAAGGTCCCGTCAGGCTTGACACGTATGTCAGCCTGACATGTACCAACTGTCCTGACATCGTGCAGGCTCTCAATGTCGTGGCTCTCTATAACCCCGATATCACCAATGCGATGATTGATGGCGGCTACTATCCCGACAGGGTCAAGGAACTCAACATCCAGGCTGTGCCTACAGTATATGCCAATGGTGAGATGCTCCATGTGGGTCGCAGTACGCTTGGCGAACTCGTAGGCATGCTGGAAGAGAAATTCGGCATGGCAGAGACTGACCCTGGCGAAGCTCCCGTGCGCGAGTATGATGTGATAGTGCTCGGCGGAGGTCCTGCCGGAGCGGCTGCCGCCATCTACAGCGCACGCAAGGGTCGTCGCACCGCTGTCATAGCCAAGCGCATAGGCGGACAGGTCAAGGAAACCGTGGGCATCGAGAATCTTATATCTGTGCCGCAGACCACCGGGGCTAAGCTCGCCGACGATCTGCGCAACCATATCGGATACTATCCTGTGGAACTCTTTGAGGATCGCGAGATAGAGCAGGTCAATCTGATAGAGGATGTCAAGGAAATCAATGTCAAAGGTGGCGAACAGTTCCGCGCTCCGCAGGTGATTATAGCCACTGGAGCGGGATGGCGACACCTCAATGTGCCTGGAGAAAAGGACTACACCGGGCGCGGTGTGGCGTTCTGCCCCCACTGTGACGGACCTTTCTATGCCGGAAAGCCTGTCGCCGTCATCGGTGGCGGCAATTCGGGCATCGAGGCGGCGTTGGATCTCTCAGCCATATGCAGCCATGTGACTGTCATAGAGTTCCTCGACTCTCTCAAAGCCGACGGTGTGCTTCAGGATAAGCTCCGCGCCGCTCCAAATATCGATGTATATACCTCCACCGAGACTGTCAGCATCGACGGTGATGGCAAAAAAGTCACAGGCATCACCGTGCGCAACCGCCAGAGCGGCGAGGAACGCACCATCAGCCTTGACGGCGTGTTTGTCCAGATCGGATTGAGTGCCAACAGCGCCCCGTTCCGTGACCAGCTCGACACCACCCGCATCGGCGAGATTGTCGTGGACGCATCGTGCCGCACGGCTGTCAAGGGCGTATATGCCGCCGGCGATGTCAGCAATGTCCCCTACAAGCAGATCGTCATAGCCATGGGCGAGGGTGCCAAGGCAGCTCTCTCAGCGTTCGACGATGTGATCCGCGGCATCTGCAAGTGACTTTGATGGATGAAACATGATGAGGCAGGGAAGTAGCATTGCGCTGCGTCCCTGCTTTCATGTCTGTAGCTGTAAATTTGATTAATGTATGTTAAACAAAATCTGTTAATTTCTTGTTTGATGATTGAAAATTCTTTAATTTAGCATTTTCAAAAGTAACATAAGACACTCAGATCTTTAATTACATAACCATTACACTCTTTTTCACACATTATTATTTATGAACAAAGGTATTTCGCGCACGTGCATAGTCCTTGCCGTCGTTTCCAGTCTCACGATGTCGTCGTGCATAGGCAAGTTTGCTCTTACCAACAAGCTCCTGACATGGAACCGCACTATCGGCAACAAATTCGTCAACGAACTCGTGTTTTTCGCATTCTGGATTCTGCCCGTATATGAAGTTTCCGCATTGGCTGACATCCTTGTCATCAACAGCATCGAATTCTGGAGCGGAAGCAATCCCGTGGCATCAGGCACCAAGGTCATCAAGGGCGAGAACGACAACTATCTCGTGGAATGTGACGGCAAAGGCTACACCATCACCTCTGAAAGCGACAAGCAGATCGTGCGGCTCGATTTTGACGAGGAGATGCGCCAGTGGGACGTTACTGTCGACGGTCAGACCTACCCCCTGATGACATTTGTAGATGACACGCACGTGGCTCTGCCTGGTGTTGACGGTGCTTCACAGATTGTAAGCCTCGACGAAGCCGGTCTGACTGCATACAAGCAGACCGTAAGCCAGCTCAGCCCCATGGCATTTGTGGCACGCTAACCCTAAAGAAATAGCGCAGGGCATCTACGCCGTCACCTTCCGCGGCGCCTTGCCTACTCCCTCATATCACCAAAACAAGGAAGGACTCAGGCTCTGACCCGCGGCCCTCGGCTAAGTGTCCGGGTCTGAGTTTTTTATGATGTGTAAGAGCTTTTTTACGGTCAGATTCACCTTATATTACATAATGACTGTTAATAAATGCGATTTTATGCATATATTTGCATAAATATTATATAAGACACTTAAATTGTCATTTCACATTAGTATTCCTAATCATTATTGTTTTATCAATCATTGCTTATGAAAAAGTTTTTTACTCTCGCTATGTTGGGGTTAGCTACACTGTCGGCTTCTGCCATCGGTCCCGATATCTTTAACAAGCTCGGAGCGGGCGTAGGTGTCGGCACCACCGGTGTGACTTTTGAGGTCGCTACACCCATCACTCCTTTTGTGCAGATGCGTGCAGGTCTGTCATGGATGCCTGGCATCACCTTCAATGCCGATGCCGACTTCACCTACTGGGCTCCTGATGCCACAACAGGCGTTGAGCGCGAATATGACGGCACCGTACAGCTCAAAGGCGACCTCGGCAGAGTGCAGGGTGAAATCATCTTCAATGTCTACCCTGTGCCCAAAGTGCCCTTCTATGTGGCAGCCGGTGCATATTTCGGAGGCAACAAGCTGCTGAAAATCACCGGTCACAGCGAGGATCTCAAAAATGCCGGCGAGGCAATCATCGGCGATTACAAGATTCCTGCCGATGAAAACGGCGACATCAAAGGCGGTTTCAAGGTCAATGGCTTCCGTCCGTATCTCGGTCTGGGCTGGGGTCGAATGATTCCTGGCAAACTGGTCAATTTCTCATGCGAACTGGGTGTGCAGTTTGAAGGCAAACCGAAACTCTACACCGACTACGGCGAAATCGACCAGTCACTCGTAGAAGACGACAACACATTTGAGAAGATTCAAAATGCCCTAAAAGTCTATCCCACACTGACATTCCGCATCAATTTCCGCGCCATCTGATTCAGATTATCAGATAAACAGATCCGGGCAGCCGACCTCTGACAAGTCGGCTGCCCGTTTCGTCTCCCATCATACTTGCTGCTTCAGATGACCATATGGTTTGTAGGGACATGCCGTGGCATGTCCGCAATACCATCGCGTGAACAACAGATATGCCATAATGCCGTTAATTTAACCGGATATGATGCAATATCGACCCCAGCGGGGTCGCATATATTAGGCATGGGTCATACAAGCCGTTAGGCTTGGCTGACCCATGTTATTTTTTTCGCCGCCGATTTCCGCCACTGTAGGTGGCGCACAGGTTTCTGTGTCCGCTACTTGAGGTTTTCCCTCACCGAGTCAAGGTATCGCTGCATGGCATCAGAGTCACGACGCTCGACGATGGCGCGGAGCTCTTCAAGGCGTTCGCTGATGCGCTTGAGCTGGTCGGGAGTGTTGGGGTTGAAGAGGATTTCGCTCAGCAGGTAGTCGTCCTCGCTCATAAGTCCGTGGGCTATCGCCAGATGGCGCTTGAACGTGGTGCCGGGCGCATCCTGATGCTTCATTATGCTTCCGAACACGAGGGTCGAGGCAAACGGAATTGACAGCGAGTAGGCTATCGTCTCATCGTGTTGCTCGAAAGTGTACTCCTCGATATGGAGGTTGAGGCGCTGGTAGATGTCGCGGAAGAATATCTTGCCGAGATGGTCGCCCTCTGAGATGATGATGGCGTTTTCGTTGCTGAGGTTGGAAAGCGATGCGAAGGTCGGTCCAAACATCGGGTGGGTGCTGACATACGGATGTCCGCACTCTGCATAAAATTCAGGCAACCCTGTCTTTACGGACGCTATATCGGAGATGATGCAGCTCTCAGGTATGTGCGGCAATATCTGTCGGAATGCATCAAGAGTGTATTTGACCGTCGATGCGTTGATGACCAGCTCAGGGGCAAACTCATCCACCTCCTCAAGTGATGCGAAGCGGCGCACACCGAATGTGAATCGGAGTTTGTCAGGGTTGGGGTCATAGACCGCCACATCGTGGGTGGCAGAGAGGAGATCGGCGAAAAACGACCCCATCTTGCCGGCTCCCATTATCAATATCTTCATGGCCAATTAATCAGCATATTATTTACATGTAGGGACGCGGCGTGCCGCGTCATCAAACGCAATACGCATAGCCTCATGCGATGACGCGGCACGCCGCGTCCCTACATTTGATGTCATATCTCCTGTTATCCGCGGTTGTTGTTGAATATTTCTACCTGCTGGCGCACTGACTCCTCGTGGATGGCTGAGAGGACTGTGCGCATGAAATCTGCCGCCATGCCCATCTCCTCGGCAAGCCGTGCACGTGTCTGCATGATTTCGTCATGGCGTCCGATCTGCAGCACGGGCATGCTGTGTTCCTTCTTATACTGACCGATTTCGCGTGACACTCTCATGCGCTTTGACAGGAGTTCTACAAGCTCGTTGTCGATGCTGTCAATCTGCTGGCGCAGGGCTGCAAGGCTCTCGGTGCTCTGCGATGAAGTAGGCGTCACGAGTGTGTTGAGGATAAGCCCCAATGTCTCGGGTGTCACCTGCTGTGATGCGTCGCTCCAGGCGCAGTCGGGGTCGCAATGGCTCTCGATGATGAGACCGTCAAAACCCATGTTCATGCTCTGCTGTGACAGCGGGGCGATGAGTTCGCGCTTGCCGCTGATGTGGCTGGGGTCGCATACGATGGTGAGTTCAGGCATGCGGCGGCGAAGCTCGATGGGTATGTGCCACTGGGGCATGTTGCGGTAGAGATGCTTGCCATAGACCGAGAAACCGCGGTGTATCGCTCCGAGTCGGCGTATGCCGGCATTGTAGATGCGCTGGAGCGCACCGATCCACAGCTCGAGGTCTGGATTGACGGGGTTCTTGACCAGCACAGGCAGGTCGGGCACCTGTGCCTCGGCAAGGGTGTCGGCTATCTCCTGCATGGCAAAGGGGTTGGCTGAGGTGCGGGCTCCGATCCAGAGGATGTCTATGCCGGCTTCGAGAGCCTCCTTGACATGCTGGCGTGTGGCTACTTCGGTGGCTGTGAGCATGCCGAGCTCCTCCTTGACACGGCGCATCCAGCCGAGACCTTCTGCACCTACGCCCTCGAAGCCTCCGGGCTTGGTACGGGGCTTCCAGATGCCGGCGCGGAATATCTTGATGCCGTTTTCAGCGAGCTGGGCTGCGGTCTCCATGACCTGCTTTTCGGTCTCGGCACTGCACGGACCGGCTATTATAAGGGGTTTGATGTCGTCAACGATGGGTTTGAGATCTTTCATAAGATGATATGTTTTTTTATTTATTTGATTACTTGTTGAGATTCTGTACGCGCATCAGGGCTTCCTCCATGCGTTCGCGCGGAGTGCAGAGTGACAGGCGGATGTATCGGTCGCCGTTGCTGCCGAATATGCTGCCAGGGGTGACAAACACGTGTGCGTCATAGAGCAGGCGGTCTGACATAGCCTCGGCTGACTCGCAGCTATCGGGGATGCGCGCCCACACAAACAGTCCTTGCTGGCGCGGATCGAAGGTACAGCCGGCTGCGGTGGCTATCTTTTCGGCTACTTCGCGTCGTTCGCGGTACACGCGGTTGACCTCGGCATACCAGCTGTCGGGCTGCCTCAGGGCTTCGACGGCGGCGAGCATCATCGGGCGGAACTGTCCGGAGTCGATATTGCTCTTGACTTTAAGTATCCACGATATGAAGGTCGGGTTGGCTGCCACCATGGCTATGCGCCATCCCGACATGTTGTGGCTCTTGGAGAGCGAATTGAACTCTATCGCTATATCCTTTGCTCCGGGGGTGGAGAGTATGCTCAGCGGATGCTCGTTGAGGATGAAGCTGTAGGGATTGTCATGGACTATGACGATGCCATGTTTTTTGCCGAATGCCACGAGTTTCTCAAACAGCTCTGCCGATGCCGGAGTCCCTGTAGGCATATTGGGATAGTTGACCCACATCAGTTTGATGCGGTCGAGAGGCAGACGCTCCATGGCTTCGAAGTCGGGCATCCATCCGCCCTCCTCGGTCAGGTCGTAGCTGTGTATTTCAGCACCGACAAGACGGCTGACACTGGTGTAGGTCGGATAGCCGGGATTGGGCACGAGCACGCCGTCGCCGGGGTTGAGAAATGCCAGCGACACGTGGAGTATGCCCTCCTTTGACCCGATGAGGGGCTGTATTTCGGTAGCCGGATCGAGTTTGACCCCGTAATAACGGTCATACCAGCCGGCGAAAGCCTGACGCAGCTCCGGGATGCCAACGTAAGGCTGGTAGGAATGGGTGTCGGGACGCGAAGCCTGCTGGCTCAGAGTGTCGATGACTGACTGTGCCGGCGGAAGGTCGGGACCTCCCACGCCGAGCGATATGATGTCAAGCCCTGAGGCTTTCATCTGGGCTATTTCACGCAGCTTGCGTGAAAAGTAGTATTCTTTGACCTGGCTTACGCGGTCAGCTGGTATGATGTCTTTCATATTTCGTTCTTGCATTCTTTATATTCGCCGAGGATTCGCAGGTCGTTGAGCAGGGGGCGCACAGCCTCGATGCTCTGGCGGTAGCGCACATAGCTGTCATATGTCACATCTACATAGAAGCGGTATTCCCACTCGCGCCCTATGATGGGCATTGACTGGATTTTGCTCATATTGATGTCGTAAAACGACAGTATGGTAAGTATGTGGCACAGCGAACCTTTGGCGTGGGGTATGGTGAATACTATCGATGCCTTGTCGGTGTCCTCGGGGCGCGGAGCCAGCTCATGAGCCATCAGCGGGTCGCATACGAAGAGGAAGCGGGTGAAGTTGCGCTTGTTGGTCTCTATGCCGCGGTCGAGGATTTCAAGACCGTAGAGCTCTGCGGCATATTCGCCGCACACGGCTGCATGCCCCGTCAGATGCTGCTCGTAAATCTCCTTGGCGCTCCCGGCGGTGTCAAATTTCTCTACCTTGCGCAGGTTGGGGTGCAGGTTGAGGTAGTTGGCACACTGCATAAGTGCCATCGGATGTGAATTGACCTCTGTCAGTTGGTCTATCCGCTGTCCGGGCAGCGCGCACAGGGTGTGCGATATGCGCATTTTGTGCTCGCCCACGATGACGAGATTGCTCTTGCGGAGCAGTTCGTGATTCTGGAGCAGCGCGCCGGCTATGGTGTTCTCTATCGCCACGGCTCCCACCATCGACGCATCGTTGGCGAGATGGTCAAACTCAGCGTCAAACGTATCAAACGCCACCGGCATTATGTCGCGGTCGGCAAAGTAGAGGTGTGCGGCTGCATCGTGATAGCATCCGGGCACACCCTGTATGCCCACTCTGAGGGCTGAGGCTGATATGTTGTCGTCTGATAGTCGTGTCATATGAGATTGTGATGTTAATAAAAAATCCCGTGCCGCTCGCTGCGGTCGGGATTTTATATCGTTGTCGCCTCATGGCTTGAGGCTGTGTAACTGTCGGAAGTCTGTAGGCACATATAAAATCCCTTTCTTATCTCTTGCCGAAATAAAAATAAGAATAAAAGTAATATGTGCTAAATCGCTTCATCGTTTGTAGATTATAACCCTATTGGATTATTTGCTGGCAAAATTAGAGAAAATTATGGGTTGACACAACAATTTGGCAGATAAAATGAACCATTAAAGAAAAATTAACAAAACCTGCCATCGCTCTTCATGCGCGCACGTATCAAAGTATGGCAGAATGGAATAATTTTTGTAACTTTGCATGTCCGTTTCGTGGGCAACAGAAACGTAATCAATCATAAATCAATAAAATACAAATACACAAACCAACAAATCCCCTATGGCAACGACCGCAGATTTCAAAAACGGCATGTGCCTCGATATCGACGGCAACTACTTCTTCATTGTCGAATTTCTCCATGTTAAGCCCGGCAAAGGTCCGGCTTTCGTGCGTACAAAGCTCAAGAACGTGCGTACAGGCCGTGTGCTTGACAAGACCTGGAACTCTGGCGTGAAGGTCAACGAGGTGCGCATCGAGCGTCGTCCCTACCAGTTCCTCTACAAGGACGAGATGGGCTACAACTTCATGCACACTGAGACTTTCGAGCAGATTGCCATCAACGGCGAGAGCATAGACGGTGTCCAGTTCCTCAAGGAGGGCGACATCTGCGAGGCTATGGTCGAGGCTGCTTCAGAGGAAATCCTCACTTGCGAGATGCCTGTCAATGTGGTGCTTGAAATCACCTACACCGAGCCCGGCATCAAGGGCGATACAGCCACCAACACCCTCAAGCCCGCTACGCTCGAGACTGGTGCCGAGGTGCGTGTGCCCCTTTTCTGCAACACCGGCGACAAGGTGAAGATCGACACCCGCGACGGCTCATACGTAGAGCGCGTCAAGGCATAAGCCGCTCTCTCCAATCATCACACATAGCTAACACCATCAGGGGCATCCCGCCGAAAGCGGGATGCCCCTGATTCTTTATAAGACTTATAAGATTTATAAAATTTATCAGATACTACTGCGGCACCTTGGCTTTGGCGCGGTTATAGTAGTCCATGACTTTGTTGACATAGGCATAGGTCTCTCTGCCTCGGCAGTAGCCGTATTTTACCACTGGGTCGTTGTAGTATTGCGGATTGGTCTTCATCAATATCGCCTCAGCCACGTTGCCGTCCCATTTTGTGGGGTCTTTTCCGTATTTCTTGGCAAGGGCTATGGCATCCAATATGTGCGCGGGACCGGCATTGTAAGCGGCGAGGATAAACTTGTTGCGCTCCGCAGGGTCGGGCACACGTGACTTGAACATGTCGTTGAGGGTCTTGATGATGTCGGTGGCGGTCTTGATGTTGGTGTTGTTGTCGGCAATCTTGTTGACGCTCACACCGTAGGCTTGGGCGGTCTTGGGCATGATCTGCATGATGCCGCGGGCGCCTGCCCAGCTCTTGGCGTTGGGGTTGAAGCGGCTTTCGGTGTGTCCCTGGGCAGCGAGCAGTCGCCAGTCCCAGCTGATGTCTTTGGCGTAGCGGCGGAAGAGTGCATCGTAGGGTGATATGACACCGTTTTTAAACAGCATCGCTCCCGGGTCATTGGGCACGGTGTTGGAGTTTTTGCTAAGCTCGAAGTAACGCTTAAGCAGTTCGGCACGCGCCATGCGTGGACGTTCCATCTTGCTCCATGTGTTGATGGAGTCGGCGAGCCATGGGGTCATCGGTGACACTCCCCACGCCGAGCGTTGCGGATAGCTCAGCTGCATGGTGATGTCGAGGTCGTTGTAGTAGGTCTTGTTGATGCGCGCTATGTCGGAGTCCACTACCGTCAGAGGGATTTTGCCTTCCGACACCATCTCTATAAGGTCTTCGGTGATGAGGGTGTCTTTGTCAATGGCGTGTATGTTGATGCCGCCGCCAAGCTCTGAATTGAGATTCTGCATACGTGCCATATACTTGGAGTCTTTCTCCACATATACGTCACGACCTACGAGCTGTGTCACGTCGGTGATAAGGCTGTCGCCCTTGGGCTGTACAAGCACCTGGAAAGTGATGTTTTCAGGTCCGGCTGGTATCACGCGGTCGGCATATTCGGCGGTGATCGGCACCTCAAAGGCTATGAGGTCTATCAGTCCCGAGTCAAGCATCTCCACGGCACGGTTGAGGTTGGGTGCCACCTTAAGGTCGAGGAGCATGTTCTTGTCGTGGGCGAGCTGGTTGAGCAGATCGTAGTCATAGCCCATCGGCTGGTCGCGGTAGATGAAGTATGACAGCGGGCTGTACAGGGTGGCAACGCGCAGCGTGTCGGGAAATCCCGTAGCCGTGGAGTCTGAGCCGCTGCCGTCAAGCCTTGCAGCCTTGTTGCGGCATCCCACTATGGCTATCGATGCCAATACTATCACGGCAAGCAATATCGGCAGCAGTCGGAGTGTTTTCATGGACGGAATATTAGTATATATCAAACATAAAACGCTCTAAGCGCATCATTTTATCGCCTAAATATACAAAAAATCCGTATGACAGGAAGAATTATATTTAAAACGTAGGGACGCGGCGTGCCGCGTCATCGTTTCAGGTATTACAATCACCTTCGATGACGCGGCACGCCGCGTCCCTACGTTTTAACTCGTTTATATCAATACTCAAACGTACCCAGCTCTGACTTGATGGTCAGGCGGTTGGCTGGGGCATCCTCCACTCTGCCTATCACCTGGGCTTCGATGCCGAAGGAGTTGGCGATGGCGATGATGCGGTCGGCATGCTGAGGTGCCACGTAGATTTCAAGGCGCATGCCCATGTTGAATACCTTGTACATCTCGGCAGGGTCGGTGCCGCTCTGCTCCGCAATCAGGCGGAAGAGGGGAGGGATAGGCAGCAGGTTGTCTTTTATGATATGCTTGTTCTCGACAAAGTGCATCACCTTGGTCAGTGCACCGCCCGAACAGTGTACCATGCCGTGGATTTCGGGACGCATCTCGTCAAGGATTTTCTTGACCACCGGGGCGTAGGTGCGGGTGGGTGAGAGAACCAGCTTCCCGGCATCGATGGGCGCACCGTCCACTGCGTCGGTCAGATGCTTGGAACCTGAATATACGAGGTCGTCGGGCACAGCGGCGTCGAAGCTCTCGGGATATTTCTCAGCGAGATAGTGTGCGAAAACGTCATGTCGGGCTGAGGTCAGACCGTTACTGCCCATGCCGCCGTTGTAACTGTCCTCGTAGGTAGCTTGTCCTGACGAGGCGAGTCCGACGATGACATCGCCTGCAGCGATGTTGGCGTTGTTGATGACATCGGCGCGTTTCATGCGGCAGGTGACGGTGGAGTCGACGATGATGGTGCGCACGAGGTCGCCCACGTCGGCTGTCTCGCCGCCGGTGCTGTATATGCCTATGCCCTGGGCGCGTAGGTCGGCGAGGAGTTCTTCGGTGCCGTTGATGATGGCTGCGATGACTTCGCCGGGAATCAGCATCTTGTTGCGTCCGATGGTCGATGACACGAGTATGCCTTCGGTGGCACCGACGCAGAGCAGATCGTCAATGTTCATTACCAATGCATCCTGGGCTATGCCTTTCCATACGCTCAGGTCGCCGGTCTCGCGCCAGTAGAGGTAGGCGAGCGATGACTTGGTGCCGGCGCCGTCGGCGTGCATGATGTTGCAGTAGTCGGGATCACCGCCGAGGATGTCGGGAATGATTTTGCAGAATGCTTTGGGGAAGATGCCTTTGTCGACATTTTTGATGGCTGCGTGTACATCCTCCTTGGAGGCAGACACGCCACGGCGCATATATCTCTGGTCGCCCATGATTTGACTGTTGGTATGTGTGAAGATTGATATAATTTATGGTGCAAAGATACGGATTTTTCCGTGAAGTTGCATCAATAACCCATCAGTGCCAGGATGGTAGGGGTAAGCAGGGCTGTCAGCAGTCCGTTGACTGTCAATCCGAGCGATGACCACGCTCCGTAGCGGTAGCTCCCTTTCTCCATGGCTATCGAGGTGCCGACGGCATGTGCGGCGGTGCCCATTGATAGCCCCTGGGCTATAGGGCTTTTGACGCGCGTCAGCTTCATCACTTTGAATCCCGACATGCCTCCGAATATGCCCACAGCGCATACCACGGCTGCTGTCAGCGACGGGATGCCTCCCAGACTCTTTGTGACCTCCATGGCTATAGGGGTGGTGACTGATTTTGCAGCCAAGGATACGATTACCTCGCGTGTCGCACCGAAAAGTTCGGCAAAAAATACCACGGTGACTATGCCGACTACACACCCGGCAAGTTCTGCCATGATGATGGGCACGAGCTGCTTGCGTATGGTCGAGAGCTGTCGGTAGAGGGGCACACCGAGTGCCACTACGGCAGGTTTTAACCAGAATTCTATCATGCGGCCGCCTTCGCTATAGCGGTCGTAGGGGACTCCTGTCACCACCAAGAAGCCTATCAGGGCGACTATGGAGACGAGTATCGGGTTGAGCAGCATAAGCCCTGTGCGGCGGTAGGCAAGCTGTGCCATCACATAGGCTACGAATGTGACGGCGATGAGGAAGTAGCTGTTTTCAAGAAATTCCATCGTTCACGATTTTTGAGGCATGGGCCGGTTATTGTTGTTGTGATGATGGTGGTGGGATGATTTGCGTATTATCTGGTGCACCCACCCGGTGATGCCGATGACTATGAACGTGCTGATGACAGATGCTCCCACTATCGCCACCCACTGCTCTCGTATGAGGTCGAAGTATCCGAGCAGTGCCACGCCCGCTGGCACGAAGAAAAATCCGAGATTCCCTACAAGAAAGTCTGCCACGCCAGCCACGTGGCGCAGCCTGATGATGCGGAGCTGCAAAGCGAGTGTAAGCAGGAGCATCCCGATGATGCTCGAAGGCACAGGTATCTCCGTCAGGTACACCACCAGCTCCCCGATGGCGAGAAACAGAAACAGTACCGCTAACTGTATGATCAGCATAAACGTAAAAATTTTTAGGTCAGTCAAAATGACTGACAAAGGTACGCTTTTTGCCGATATTACAAACCTGTTACAGACTCTTTTTTGTTCATCCAATGGCAACTCTGAAGGTGTAAATTGTGTATGGAATTTTAGTGCTTCCCATTTAAATCATTCTCAAATGCTTATCAAGCAATAGTGCATTAAATATATGGCAATATATGTCGATTAGTGCGTTTTGTTTTTGATTTTTTTGATAATTAGTGCGTTTTGTTTGATGCTATTCTGTATCTTTGCGACAAAAATAGCAGTATGGATAAGAGAATACTTGAAACGATACTTACTGATCAGGCGGAAGAACTGGCATTGAAACAGCCAATCCGCTTCTGCCAGCGAAAAGAGGAGGACAGTATTGACCTCGACAGTCCGCAGGCTCAAGTTGTTATTGGCGTGAGACGTAGCGGAAAATCCACGCTCTGCTATAATGCATTGATGAGGAAGGGAGTGAAGTTCGCATACGTCAATTTTGATGACGAGCGACTCATACATCTGACGGCAGATGATCTCAATGATGTTTTGGAGGTGCTGTATAAAATCAATGGTGATTTCAGCTACCTGTTCATTGATGAAATACAGAACATACCAGAATGGTATCTGTTTGTCAACAGACTTCTGAGAAAACAGATGCACGTCATAATAACGGGGTCAAACGCTAAGCTTCTTAGTGGAGAACTTGCCACACATCTTACAGGGCGGCATCATTCTATACCGCTTTATCCGTTCTCATTTGCGGAATATTGTGATGTGATGGATGTCGATGTCCGATCAAGATCCACGAAAGCGATCGCTGCCCGCAGAGCGGCATTTGACGAGTATATGCGTCATGGAGGATTCCCGGAACTTCAGTTTATAGGTAATGGGCGGGATTATATAGATAGCCTCGTAAACAATATATTGAAACGTGATATTGAACAACGGTTTCGGGTAGTACATACCTCGGCTTTCGAAGAGATGTCTCATCATCTTCTGAACGTAGCTCCTGCCATCGTGGTGGAGAAGTCCTTGCAGGAAACTTTCGGGTTCAAGTCGCAACACACAGCAAAAAATTATCTTAGTTACCTGAAACAGGCGTATTTGTTGGTGGGACTACATAAATATTCCACTAAAAGCCGCCAACGAATAACTGGTGAGAAGGTTTACCCTATAGACGTGGCTCTGATGAACAAGAGAAATGATGCATTTGTAGGAAACAATCTTGGGTGGCGGCTTGAGACAATAGTATATATGGAACTGTTGAGGAAATACAAGCGGCAGGGTGCTGATATATACTATTTAAATGACCGCTCAGGAGAGTGTGATTTTATAGTATGCGAAAATCGGAAGGCAATACTTGCGGTACAAGTCGCCTACGATATTTCATCAGAAAAAACAAGAAAGAGAGAAATTGCAGGCTTATTGCTGGCTGCAAAACGAACAGGATGCTCTGATCTACTTTTGCTGACAGATCATAACGACGAGGATGTGACATGCGACGGATACACAATTGCTATCCGCCCGGTCTTTGACTATGTGCTTACGTCATAGGGTAGTATCTGCAATTAATGAATTAACTGCATCTGTGAGATGGGCTAAGAGGACGTTTAACAACAAAAGTTAAACGTCCTCTTAGACTCTTATTTCTTGGTCTCGTGATATTCCTCCTCGGTGTTGACTGCCCAGATTGACGACTTGTCGGCAGCTCCGGTCCTGATGGCTTTGACGGCTTCCATGGCGGTGAGCATGGAGTGGTCCATGTTGTTGTAGCGGTGCTGTCCGTTGCGGCCTATGCAATAGAGGTTGGGGATGGTGTCAAGGAACGCTTTCACCTTGTCAAGCGAGTAATATGCGCCATAATATGCCGGGTAGGCTTTCTTCATGCGGATGCGCACGGCATCTATGACATCCTCTGATCTGATTATGCCGATTTTTTCAAGTTCGCCGACAGCCATCTTGACGAAATCGTCATCCGGCATCTCCCACAGCTTGTCGCCCTCGGTGCAGAAGTATTCCAGCCCTACCCACATTGTGTTGGCATCGTCAGCCACCATGTATGGCGACCAGTTGTTGAACACCTGGATTCTGCCGAGCTTCACGTCACGCTCCTGCACATATATCCACGTGTCAGGTACACGGTCGTTATGGGTCTTGATAGCAGTGGTGTTCTTGATCGACAGGTCTTTGACGAGCAATCCCACAGTGATGAAGTCGCGGTAGGGCAGTTCGGATGCCGTTTTGCGCACATCCTCCGGTATCTCTATGCCGTCAAGTGAGGCGATGAGATCCTTGATGGGCATTGACGAGAGGAAGTAATCGCAAGCCACAGTCTTTGTCCTGCCGTCATTGTCTCTGACCGTAACCGATACGACACGCCCCTTGCTGACATTGATTTTCTCGACCGATGTTTCCATGCTGATGCTGCCCCCCTCATTCTCCACAGCCTTGGCAACTGTCTCCCACAGATGTCCTGGTCCGTACTTCGGGTATATGAACTCCTCGATGAGCGATGTCTCCACCTTGACCCCATTGCCCTTAGTCCCGAGCCTTTTCATTATCATGTCTTTGAGGATTTTTGACAGCGAGAGCTTTTTGACTCTCTGGCTGCCCCAATCAGAGCCGAGTCTGGAGGGGTGGACTCCCCATAGCTTTTCGGTGTAATCCTCGAAAAACATCGAATATAGAGGTTTACCGAAACGGTTTATATAGAAGTCTTCAAGGGATTTCTCCTTGCGCTTGTGGACGGTGCTTGCCAGATATCCTATGCCGGCTCTCAATGTTCGGCATAAACCCATGTTGACAAATGTCTGCTTGGAGAGGACTATGGGATAATCAAAAAATCTGCGCAGGTAATATATGCGTGACACGCGGTTGCGGCGGAGCATCACACAGTCGTTGTCTTCGCTGCCCTCAAGACTCTGTGTAGGCAGAGCAGGCATCATCGCGTTCCACCAGTTAGTCACCTCGTCGCTCTTGCTGAAAAAACGGTGCCCCCCGATGTCTATGCGGTTGCCTTTATAATTCACAGTGCGTGAAATACCGCCCACGGCTTTGTCAGCCTCAAACACCTGGGGGGTGACATCGGTCTGACGCAGCAGCTCCAGTGCGGCAGTCAGGCCTGCGGGACCAGCTCCGGCTATGACTGCTTTTGGACTATGGCGATATGAGGTATTATCTTGCATATAAACTTGAATGCTGGATGTCAAACGTAGGTGTCAACAGGGTGTGAATACTTCGCGGGCGGTGCGGGTCTTGGTGCAGAATGAGCATAGCTGCCCGAAGATCAGGATGAGCATCGGGAATACCGGGGTCATCAGCCGGTCAAAGTTCCAGTAGGCTCCCACCCATACGACTATGCCCTGGGCTATCCATATGCCGCCGATGAGCAACGGGACGGGCATGACCTGGCGGTAGCGTATCATGGACAGGATAGCCACCGCCAGATATATCATGACTAAGATGGCGGCTGTATCCATGCCGAGTGTCAGCATCATGCCTACGGGCCAGTAGAGATATTGGCACTGGTTGGCACGGCACCGCCAGAAACTCGGGAAAGTCCATAAAGTTGCATAGGCAAACTCGTCCTTGTGTTTGCTGATATTGGCTTTTACCCCTTCGTGGAAGTCTGTCGTATGGTGTATCCATGAGGGTATATTGTAAGTCCATATCGTATCGCCTGGCACAGAGTCGGTGTTAGCCATGGCTGGCAGAAGGTAAGACGGGAAGCATGATGCATCGATGATGTCATACTGTACCAGACGGTAGTAATTGTTATAGTCTGAAACATCCGATATGGCGAAGAATCCGTGGCGATGCTCAAAGGCTGCTGCGTATCCATATATGATTCCGCAGACAACAGATGCGCCTAACAGTCCCATCAGCCCTTTGCGCCGGTTTCTCGCCATGATGTACAGGCACACGGCGATATAGATAGGAGGCAGATAGAGGAACGCCGGACGCAGAAATACCAGGATGAGAAGCCAGAAAGCACTCCACACGAGCGATTTCTTCTCGGGCTTCCGCATGGCGCGTATAGTATGATAGACAAAGAGGATGAGGAAGCTCTGTGACAGGGACTCGGTGCGTATCCAGTAGTTGACATCGATGACTCCCCAATAAGCCACATAGAACAATGTCATCCAGAAGGTGATGCTCTCGCTCCGGACGAGCATATGGGCAAGGCGTCGGAACCAGGGAATGACCAGGATGAACACTATCCACTGGGCAAAGGCTATGGATGTCAGCGGTAGAAGACCGTCAAGGCTCGTAAGACTCATAAACAGTGGATATACCGGAGTGCGGTAGCTGTCTATGAATGTTTCGGGACGCGAAAGGAAATAGAATTTCCATGTGTCGAAGTATGTCCATGTATCATAATCGTCATTGACCAGCCCTGGGAAAATGAAGCAGAAGAGGGCTTCCACTACCGCTATCAGGTAGATGATGCGGTAGCGTCCAGAAAGTTCACGTGACACTGCACGTCCTGCTGTCTGTAGGGTCTGGCGTAGCATAGGATAATGACCGATTGATGCAAAGATACATTAAATTAATGATATATGAGGCGGCGATTTTCGCTATATTTGCAGACATGGATTCAATAAGTGGCAAGATTGATATGAGGCGTGGGCAGATGTGGCTGTATGCGGTCATTTTTGTGGCTGCTGGTGTGCTGTTTTATCTCAGATCCGTTCCCAACATCCCGATGGAGGACAACCTTGTCTTTTCTTTTGTGAAATTTAATGTGGAGGATGCGGCGTGTGACTATGAACCCGTCCCGATTTCAGGGGTGGCTGACATCATGCAGTCGCTTCGCGACATGTATCAGGGCTCCAACGGACGCATGCCGGTACACTTTTTAGTCATTCTATTCATGGGTATAATAGGAGTTGAGACATTTTACGTGGTCAACTCTGTGGCATTCTTGATCGTAGCGTATCTGGCTGGCGTGTTTATATTCACTCGGAGAGGATTGACGCCGTTTAGACTGCTGGCTACTATGATTGTCCTGTTATATTGCATGCCTCAGACTGAGTCGCTGTGGTTTTGTCCGGCGTATGGCATCAATTATCTGTGGAGTCTCGGAGCCACGTTGCTGTTTCTGCTGATATGGAGGCGTGACTCAATGCTTTGCTGGTGGCAGGTGGCGTTGCTGTGTCCGCTGTGTTACCTGCTGGGATGGACGCATGAGGCGTTCGTGGTGCCGGTGTCATGCGCGCTGCTGCTGGCATATGCCGCCCGATACCGCAAGGTCAAGTCTTCGGCAGCCGTCCTTGCTCTGGCGTATATAGCCGGCACGGCTACGCTGCTTAGTGCCCCGGCTGTGTGGTCAAGGGCTGACGGCAGCGTTGGCAATTTCCCTGGTTTGGCTTCGTGGACTGTCAATGCCATCGGTGGATTACTGTCAAATCTGCCCTTTGACATGTCTGTCGCTGCCATGCTGTGGATGCTTTGCAGGCATAAATCTGATTTCAAACGCTTTTGCCGCAGAAATTTCGTGGTGCTTGCCATCATCTTTTTTGCCACAGGCATGGTACTCGTGCTGGCATCGGGATTTACACGCGGCAGCCTTTCTTTGTCGTTTTTCAGCGTGGTCGTGGTGCTCAGGATATTGGCGATGTATGCCAGATGGAAAGCGCGATGGTATGTGACCGCATCCGTCTTGGCGTTGTTTGTGCTCCATCAGTCGGCGATAGCTGTGGAAGCTCGCCGTCACTATTTGCACTATAAGGAAATGGTGGCTGATTTCTTTGCTTCGCCTACAGGGACAGTGGTATATGAGCCGTTGCCTGTCGCCATTCCGCTGACGCAGCCCTGGGTAGAGCCGTGGGCTATAGATGTCAGCAGCGGCAATATATTTGACCGTGCCAGAGAGAAGTGCATAATGTTCTACTACCGCCATCCGTGGCATAAGCCGTTGCGTGTGGTGCCTCCGGCAGAGGCTCGGGTGCTTAGCCGCCCCGAAGAGTTCTTCATCCCAGCCAACAGAGTTCCGGGCACTGGCGGATTCTATACCGTCGATGGCATAGACCATCTGCTACGCCGTGCAGATGGCGATTCTGCTGAGAATCATACGTTTACGGTCAGATATGATTTTTCGGACGGTGGCGCAGGGATGCCGTTGCGCAAGCGGCTCAAATACCGCCTGTACGGACTGCCTGAGACGGAAACCCTTAGCTCCGGCACTTTCACGTTCGACGGACATGAATACACAGCCGTGAGCAAAGAGACGACACTCAAGGTGGCTGCCGTGGATATGGACTGATGTGGTCTAACTTATGCCGGGGTTGGTTTGTTGATATATCATATGAGACAAGCCACGTTATTCTCCGATTTTCTGACCCTGCTCCATGTGCCACATACGGAGCGTTACAGCGATGCGCGTTTCCGTGCATATCCGTCCAAACATACATTTATCGCCCTGCAAGACCTTCTGGCTGAGTATGCGGTGCTGAGTACTCTCACAAACGATGAGTCCAAGGACGCATCCAAATTGTCCGTGCCGTTTGTTGCTCGGATGGCTGACGGATTCATGATTGTCACCGACCTGTCAGACGGTCAGGTGCACGGGCTTGTCAAAGGCAGCCGCAGAGTGACGATGCCCCATGACGAATTTATCAGCAAATGGACTGGCGAAGCACTCACAGCCTCGCCTATGGATATGGCATCCGAGCCTGATTACACCCAGCACCGTGCAAAATGTCTGACCTGTCGCGTGATGTCGTTGGCATTCAAGCTCATAGTAGCAGGGCTGATAGTCTATTTTATAATTCTCAACCGTACCTATCTCCATTGGAGTTGGCTTGTCGCACTGCTCCTGACGGCTGCCGGCACCTATGTGTCATATCTGCTCGTGCTCAAGGAGAGCCACGTGGTCAGTTCGGCAGCCGATGCACTCTGCGGAGTCATCCAGAAGGAGGGCTGCGCCCACGTGCTCGCCTCCGACGGCTCGGCACTCTTCGGCACCATACCCTGGTGTGAAATCGGCATCACATATTTCAGCGTGACATTCCTCGCCTTGCTCATCTTCCCCGTGCCGCTGATGCCCTATCTCGCCGTCATCAGCGTCTGCTGCCTCCCCTACACCCTTTGGAGCGTCACCTACCAGAAATTCAAAGCCAAAGCCTGGTGCACCATGTGCCTCACCGTCCAGACCATCTTCTGGCTCCTCTTCGCCACCTACCTCCTCGGCGGCGACTTCCACGGCATTCTCCCCATCCGCTGGTCCCCCATAGCCCTCCTCCTCAGTTCCTACGCCCTCACCCTAATCACCCTCCACTTCCTCGTCCCCCGCATCTTCCACGCCGAACGAGCCGACGCCGCCACCCCCACCACCCGCTAACCGCAGATATACACATCCATCGTGTAGGGACATTCCGTGGCATGTCCGCCCCGCCACTCCTATCATGTCATCCCGTTACACAGCAAGCGGACATGCCACGGCATGTCCCTATACCCTGGCTGCCTCAATCAAAGATTACCCTCTGACAACCCTCGCCAGAGGGTAACCCCGTTTTGTCGCATGGGATGTGGATGTATTGGGCGATGTCTCCGTAGGAGACCCATATGTTAGGCAGGGGTCATGCAAGCTGTAAGCTTGGCTGACCCCTGTTTCGCATTCATCCGCCACATTATTATCGCCTCCATGGGAGGCGTACCCCCCAGCCAAAGTGCGCCGCCTACAGCGGCGTGAGGATTTGTGTCATCGCCTGTATAGTGGTCAGGCAGACCTGCAGCCAGCCTGACCACTGCCTAACATGTCCGCCTCCGCCGGAGGCAAGAGTTCTTATTGTAATTTCTTTGATAGAGGCAATAAAAGCATATTGGATGCGTTTCAATCGTGAGAATTTATATCGAATATTTGCAAACATAATATTTCAGCAGTATCTTTGCGTTCCGAATAATTGTAACAAATTGTGCTTTTTCGGAATTGCTATATGCAGATACAACGCGACATATACCTTGATAAGGTGATAGAAAGCCGTCACAACGGCATGATAAAAATTATAACCGGTGTCAGACGGAGTGGTAAATCCTATCTCTTGTTCAATCTTTTTGCGGATTGGTTGAGAAATAATGGGGTTTCTGAAAGTCATATAATTAAAATTGATTTGGAAGATCGTAGAAACAGAGCTCTGCGCGACCCGGATAATCTTTTGGAATATATAGATTCTAGGATGCAGGATGCTGATATGTACTATATCCTGATCGATGAGATACAGCTGGCTGACGAATTTGAAGATGTGCTCAACAGCTATCTGAAGATAGACAATGCAGATGTTTTTGTGACAGGCAGTAACGCGAAGTTTCTTTCAAAAGATGTGATAACCACTTTCCGTGGACGGGGGGAGGAAATCAAGGTTTTTCCCCTGAGTTTCAGCGAATATATGTCGGTCTGCGGCAAGTCTGTTGAGCTGGGTTTTGAGGAATATATGACATATGGCGGCTTGCCTCAGATTGTTGAATACGATTCTGCCGAACGCAAGGTGAATTATCTGAAATCTCTTTTTACGGAAACATATCTGACGGATATAAAAGAGCGATATCAGGTTAAAAATGACGAGGAACTGGAGATTTTGCTTGATATTATATCGTCGAATATTGGAGGCCTGACCAATCCTACCAAGCTGGCAAATACTTTTCTGAGTGAAAAGAAAGTCACGCTATCAGACAAGACCATAAAGGCGTACCTTGACTACATATGTGATTCTTTTCTGGTGGAGAAAGCGCAACGATATGATGTGAAAGGGAAAAAATACATCAGTACGCCGTATAAGTATTATTTCATTGATCTCGGATTGCGAAATGCACGGCTTAACTTCCGACAGCTTGAAAAGACCCATATGATGGAAAACGTCATATACAACGAGTTGCGTATAAGGGGGTTTAATGTAGATGTAGGTATTGTTCCTGTAACTGTCCGCGATGCCGATGGCAGGCAAAGAAGGGACAGCTATGAGATAGACTTTGTCTGTAACAAGGGTAATCAAAGGTATTACATACAAGCTGCCTACCGCATGGAATCGGAAGAGAAAATCATGCAGGAACAAAATTCCCTGCGAAATGTCAACGATTCTTTTAAGAAAATCATAATTGTTGGCAATCCCATCCTTGTGGAGCGAGACAATAGCGGAATAACGACAATCAGCATCTATGACTTCTTGCTCAATCCTAATTCTTTAGAGCTATAGGGATGCGGATATAAGGAATATATTAGGTAGGTCTCAGAGCAAACGGCTTGTAAGGCCACTGCCTGACACGTCCGCCTCCCACGGAGGCAAAAGCCGTCACCGTAATGTCCCTACACCCTGACTGCATCAAATGGGTAGGGGGTCACAGTCCGGCGCGGGACATCAGGGCTTCGTCGTCGAGGAGGGTGGGGGTGGGGCCGTCGGCTATGACGGTGCCGTGAGCCATGATGATGGTGCGGGGGCAGGTCTGGCGCACGAGGTCGAGGTCGTGGCTGGTGACGATGACGGTGTGGTAGAAGTCCTGTATCTGCTTGATGAGGAGACGGCGTGCGTGGGGGTCGAGGTTACTTGACGGTTCGTCGAGCACCAGGATGTCAGGCTCCATGGATAGCACCGTGGCTATCGCCACACTCCGCTTCTGTCCTCCCGACAGTCGGTAGGGTGCCTGATGGCGCAGGTCTCCAACCCCTACAGCTTCCAGTGCGTGGCTGACACGCCGCTCCACCTCCTCCTCGGTCAGCTTCATGTTGCGCGGACCGAAAGCCACATCTTCCTCCACCGTGGGCATGAAAAGCTGGTCGTCGGGGTTCTGAAACACTAATCCCACTGTGCGGCGTATCTCAGGAAGGGTCTTCTTGGTGATCATTACGTCGCCGATGATGACGCTGCCCTCCGAGGCTTGCAGTAGACCGTTCATGTGGAGCATCAGTGTCGACTTGCCCGCGCCGTTGGCTCCTACGAGAGCCACTTTCTCCCCGTGGGTGATGAGGAATGACACTCCGCGCAGTGCCTCGAAGCCGTCGGGGTAGCGGTAGTGTACGTTGTCAAATTTCACGTAATGGTGGCTCATAGGTCAGATGCGGTTGAAAATATGTGTGAACAGTAGGGGGATGTCGCACAGTCGTCCTGCTACGAACAGTGCAGTCCAGACGATGACAAACAGCGTGTCGCTCCACCGCCAGCGCAGCGGATGGCTCAGAGGAAACATCCCGCAGAATCCGCGTGACAGCATGGCGCGGTGGAGCCGCTCGGCGCGGTCGGCGGTGCGTAGCAGCAGTTGCCCGACAAACACTGCCCAGAAGCGCATACCATAGGAGGTGCGTCCGTAGCCTCGCGCCGTGCGTGCCATCTGCATGGAGCGCGCCTCTTGAAGCAGTACGAAGATATAGCGGTAGAGCAGAAACAGCTGCGTGGCAAATATGTCGGGCAGCCCGAGTCCTTTGAGTCCGCGGCACACACTGATGAATCCTGACGAGAGAATCAGCAGCAGTGTAGCTTGGACTGAGAGCAGTCCGCGCACGATAATCGACAGGAACTGTATCCACCCTTCGCTTATCGCCACCGTGCCGACATGGAGCATCGGGCGATGGTCAAACAGGGGGTTGAATATGCCTATGAATGCGATGAACGGCAGCGTGTAGAGCGATAGCTTCAGCACTCTGCCATATGAGATGTCAGCCATGGTGCAGCCGACCAGTGGATAGATGGCGAAGATGATGATGCCGCCGAGATTGTCGAGCGGAAAACTCAGCACTGCCACCAAGTATACCACCGTGACTATGAGTTTGGCGCGGACATCACGGACGCTCATGGATGACGTGGAGCGGCTTGAGGTCCGCTCCACGTCGTTGAGGGTCAGCAATGCCTTGTCGATGGAACTCATAGACTCGGGTGTATGGTATGTGTGGTTATTTCACCGGCTGGGTGGCATGGCGGCGATGGCGCATGCAGGTCAGTATCGCCCATGTCAGTATGACTACCATGATGCATCCGATGATGCCTGACCATGTGCTGTCATAGTCGGGAAGTACGGAGGTGACACCCTGCACGTTGGTGAAAGCCGAGCGTGTGGCTGCTGCGGTGTCGTTGATGATGTCGGTGGAGCCTGTCAGCCGTTCTATCGACCATTCCAGTCCGTCGGGATGCGATGAGGCAATCCATGTGAACGTAATGCCGAATATGAGAGCCAATGCTCCGAACACTATCATCACAGGGCGCAGCGAGCGAGTTTCCTTAGCCTGTGACTGCGCCGGAGCTTCGCTCAGCAGCAGCGACGGACGTGTCTTGGCAACGAAATAGAGCAAGAAGCCTGTAGCGATGCCCTCTCCGGCTCCGATAGCAAAGTGAATCGAGGTCATCAGGGCGAAGAACTGGTTCCAGCTCAGAGCCGTGATGCCCGACATCTCTGTCTCGGCAGTTACAAGGACAGCCCCGGCTTCAAGCCCGACGATACAGCCGAGGATTGCACCGAGAAATATACGCCATGGAGTGAGCGAACGCCCTGCAATCCAGCGGTATACAAGTGCGTAACCTATGAATGTAGTGCATATGCCCATGTTGAGCATGTTGCAGCCTATTGCCATCAGTCCGCCGTCGGCAAACACGAGACACTGCACCACCAGCACCGATGCCACCGTGATAAGTCCAGCCCACGGTCCCAACAGAGCTGCGGCAAGTACACCGCCCACTATGTGCCCGCTCGATCCTGTGCCCGGGATGGAAAAGTTGATCATTTGCGCGGCGAATATGAATGCTCCTATCACCCCCATGAGCGGGACGATATTGGTGGAGTCGGATTTCTTTACCTTGTTGGCTGCCACAATCAGGGCTGCCACTGAGACTACGGCGGCTCCGGCTGCTACTGCCGGCGACACCAGGGCATCTGCCATGTGCATACTTGGATATACAGGTTATAAGGTTACACAATAAGGGATAATATGGTGAATCTGTCTCTTATACACATCTCCGAGCCCACGAGACAAGAGGCAATCTCGT
>OJPW01000067.1_pt1 | contig 108862 bp, 80 predicted proteins | sample 1598571 | NCBI WGS metagenome assembly OJPW01 (sample SAMN03922493, study PRJEB24848) | human gut metagenome | isolation source: stool sample | host: Homo sapiens | place: Germany | collected 2011-05
CGAGATTGCCTCTTGTCTCGTGGGCTCGGAGATGTGTATAAGAGACAGGTCCAGACAGAACAGAGCGCCAGATAAATCTAAAATGCAGGCGGCGCCAGTGCTGGTATAAAGCTCTTTCGCGGGAAATAATTTCTATACACAGAATAAGTAAGTCCGGGGGAGCACCTGGTCTTTTTAATTTAGCATTGACATCCACCGCGTTTTATGTCTTCATTCCTTTACGGAGCCTAAGAACTCCTCTGCGAGCGGATGCCTATCCCGAAAGTCAAGGCTTTTTTTGTGCCCATTTTAGGGTATAATGCGGCTATAAATGGCCGGGAGTAGGCTAATAAAATACCCGAAAGGGGAATATGCTTGCCGCCTCGCAGCGGTTCTTAGCTCCCGGCTTTTGCTATCTTGGCAAGGCCAATAAGAATCACTGCGAGGTCCACCATGTCCCAAGCTCAACTTCTCCCCACCGTTTCCCCGTCTTCTTCCCTTCCTCCGCTCACCTACAAGGGCTTGCCCGTTGTCACCACTGAAATGCTGGCGAAGGCATATGGTTGCACGCCCAAGAACATTCAAATGAATTTTGCAAACAATCGGGAACGCTTCACCGAAGGCAAGCATTTCTTCATTTTAACCAATGGAGAAGTAAAGTCATTTCGTGACTGCACCAAAACTTTTGGGTCAGTCGTTCCAGCCCGCACCCGCAACCTCACCCTCTGGCTTGAGCGCGGCGCAGCCCGTCACGCCAAGATGCTGAACACAGATCAGGCGTGGGACGTGTTCGAGATGCTGGAAGAAACTTTCTTCCGAGTGGTTAAGCCGCAACCCGCCACCCTCACACCATCCACCGCCGACGACCGCAAGCCCCTGCGCTCACTGGTGCATGCCTGGGCGCAGATTGCCGGAACGTCCCACACGGCCCTGTGGCCGCAGGTTAAGGCGCACTTCCAGCTTGCGCGGATTGACGATCTGCCCGTGGAGTGGATACCGGACGCGCTGGCCTTTGTGCAGGGGAAGATTGACGGGCAGCCAAAAGCACTGCCCGAAGCCAAGCCCGTTCACATCTTCCAGCGCATGGGCCTGACGCCGCTCGAAGAATTACAAATGGGGTCGAACATCAAGCGCATGTTTGACGGCCTGGACATGGACAAGATAGGCCCGCGCACGATGGAATGCCTCATGCTCAAGGCCAAATACGTCAACGCCATTTCTGAGGTGTACAGGCTCAATCGGACTTTGCTTCATGACATGGATAGGTTGCTGCGTGGCGTTAACGGCCAGGCAATGCAGACCCTGAACAAGAGCGGCTGCTTTTCTGACCCGGTTGCTGATACCCTGTATGAACCCCGTTACCGGCTTGACCGCATCAACGAAGAATACAGGGGGGCGGCGCTGGCTGCACTGAACAGCTATATTTGCATGGCTATGATGCTTGGCGTGTAAATTGCCAAATTGCGAAATCTGTCAAGTTGGGCCGCTCAGAAATGGGCGGCCTTTGGGTGGGTGAGGGAAGAGATGCCCGGACGGGCGAAGGTGGGTGTGCCCTTGGGCACATAGTGGGGATGGGAAAAGGCCAAATTGGGCACATTTGGCACATTTATTATTTCAATAGTTCTATATTATCAGGATGTTAGTTGGCAGCGGCAAGACCATGCTTGCCCAGCGCCTGCCTACCATCCTTCCCCCCCTTGATTTTGAAGAAGCTCTGGAAGTCACCAAAATTTACAGCGTGGCAAACAAGCTGCCCGGCCACGGGGGGCTTGTGCGCCAAAGGCCTTTTCGAGCGCCGCATCACACCATTTCGGACGTGGCCCTTGTGGGCGGCGGGGCCTGGCCCCGCCCGGGCGAAGTGAGCCTTGCCCATCGGGGGGTGCTTTTTCTTGATGAGCTGCCTGAATTTCAGAAGAGCGCGCTGGAATCACTGCGCCAGCCTCTGGAGGGCGGCACGGTGCATATAGCGCGTGCTTCGCACAGCGTGGTTTTTCCCGCTGCCTGCATGCTTGTGGCGGCCATGAATCCTTGCCCCTGCGGCTATTACGGCGACCAGACGCATGATTGCGTTTGCCGCCCGGACCAGCGGGCGCGGTATCAGGCCAGAATATCCGGCCCCATGCTGGACCGTATTGATGTGCATGTGGAGGTTCCCGCCGTGCCCTATGCTGATTTGCGCCAGAGCAGGGCCGGGGCCGGTTCGGCGGCCATGCGGGAACGGGTGCTGGCTGCCCGGGCCGTGCAGAAGCGCCGTTATGGTGCGGGCGGGCCGCGCTGCAATGCGGAACTTTCCGGCGCGCTGCTTGACGCCCACTGCGGCCTTGACGCCCCGGGGCATGACCTTATGGAGGCGGCGGTGAACCGCCTTGCCCTGTCGGCACGCGCCTGTGCGCGGGTGTTGCGCATGGCGCGCACCATTGCCGATCTGGCTGGCGCAAAAAGCATTGATGCCGCGCACCTTGCCGAGGCCGTATCCCTGCGGGTTCTGGACCGGGGGCAGGGCGGCATGGCCTGAGCAGGCCGGTTTTTCGTCCGCCTGGCCTGCGTTGGTCCCTGTTGCGTTTTACCCGCCGGGCTTCCGTTTTGATCTGGCCTGAATTCCGGTCCGGCTCACGCCCCGCCCAGAGCAATTAACGCTTCAAATGGTTGCTTGACGATCGGCAAAGCCGCCCTGCAATCATTTGGCGACAAGGAGTTGGAGACAAATCCCTGTAGAGCATTTCATACTTGAAAGACTCTAGCCGTACTGTAAAATGTTGTGCCTGAAATTTAAACTTCCGCCGGACAGATCTTGTCCGGCGGAAGTTTTTTGTTCGCATATGCGCAGATGTGGGATGCTGCGACATGACCACGTACAACAGGTTTTTTGTGCGGCAGCCTCTGCGGGGGAGCAATATTTTGCCAGCCCGGGGGAGTTGCCGCCGCCAGCCGTGCAGCGACCTGGCAGATACACAGTCCTTTAAGGCGCCTAGCCCGCCCGTCCAGAGCCGGATCTGGCTGCCTGGCCGGAATCGCGCTTTTGTCGCGCGGCCTTGTGGGCCTCTTTCTTTTTGGGCTTTGCTTTTGCCGTCTGCTTGGCCTGAGGGGCCTTGCCGGCCTTGGCCTTGCTCACGTTTTTGCGAGGTGCGGCATCGCTGCCTGCATACATACGCCGGGCCTCGCGGGCTGTCTTGCGCATGTCGGGGTTATAGCGTTCCGGGGGCAGGCAATCCAGGGCTGCCACCACCGATGCGGCATTGTTGCCGCATACCTGAAATCCGGCATCCAGCAGGCGAAACGCCTCAACCCCGCGCGTGCGCGAGTCGGGCGCGCCCAGAATGACGGCCAGCAGACGTCTGGGCCCCTGGCTGGCCGTGAAGATAAGATTGTAGCCCGAGGCGTTGACCCAGCCTGTTTTAAGCCCGTCCGCGCCGGGGTACTGGCCCAGCAGGGGGTTCTTGTTCCAGGTGACGCGCCCTTTATGGCTGATGGTGTGGGTGTTGTGAAAACGCAGGGCCTGGGGATGGGCCTGCAGATAGGCCCGTGCCAGGGTGAGCATGTCGCGGGCCGTGGTGTACTGGCCTTTGGCGGGCAACCCGTGGGGATTGCGGAACTGGCTGTCGCGCATGCCCAGGGCCTGCGCTTTGGCATTCATCATGGCTACAAAAGCCGGAGTCGAACCGCCCACACATTCCGCCACAGCCATGCTGGCATCATTGCCCGAAGACACAGCCATGCCCATGAGCAGATGTTCAAGGCTCACCACGTCATTTTCCCGCAGGCCCATGCGTGAACCGCCGGTTCCTGCGGCGGCACGGCTGACCGTTACGGTATTGTCCAGGCTCAGCTTGCCCTGATCCACGCTGTCCAGGGCCAGAAACATTGAAAGGACCTTGGTCAGTGATGCCGGGGCAATGCGCTGGTCGGCGTTTTGCTCAAAAAGAATGGCATCGTGGTCCAGATCGTACAGAATGGCGGAACTGGTTTCCAGAAAACCGTGTTCCGGAATGGGGGGGGCGGCCTGTCCGGGGCCGGGACGCAGCAGGCAGGCCAGCAGCAAAAACAGGAAAGAATACGCAAACACATTGAGGAAGCTGAACCTCTTGTGGCGGTAACGGCTGGGCATGGGGCATCCTTGGGCTAAGCCTGGCGAAAGGCAGGGCAGACCGCGCGGGCCGATCTGGATTGCGGGCCAGGCAGACATGTGAAGAAAAAGTTTAGAATTTTACTAAAATACTTCTGGCCTGTGTACTAAAGTTGCCCCGTCATGGCAAGAGATTGCGCATGTATGGGCAAAGCGGAGCAGGGGCAGTTTCTAAAAACATGTTGCCAGCGGCCAGACCAAAAAATTTTTCTGCCTGTGGCACAAACCCGGTTTAGAAACAGCCCCTGCACAGGACGATCTCCGCTACGATTCTTTAACTCCGTTCCAGCTGGTCGGTCAGGTTGTGGAGCGCAGCGGTCTGTCTGCCCAGTTCGTCCACAGCGGCGGCGGCCTCCTGCATGGCAGTCGCTGTTTCTTCAGAAATGCGGTTGATGTCCACGATGGAGGCATTGACCTCTTCCGTGGCGGCAGACTGCTGCTCGGCAGCTGTGGCGATGGCGCGGATCTGGTCGGTGGAATCCATAATCAGGGCCGAGATGCGGCGCAATATGTCTTCTGCCCCCTGCACATCCTGCATGGCCTGACCCAGAAGATTTTTTGTATTGTCCATGCTGACCAGGGTGCTTCCGGCAGCCTGCTGGATGTCTGTGATGGACTGCCCCACTTCCTTGGTGGCCGTCATGGTTTTTTCTGCCAGTTTACGCACTTCGTCGGCTACCACAGCAAAGCCGCGTCCGGCGTCTCCGGCGCGGGCGGCTTCAATGGCGGCATTGAGGGCAAGCAGGTTGGTCTGGTCCGCAATGTCTTCAATGGTGCGGGCGATGGTTCCGATGGCATTGGCCTTGCCGCTCAGGTCGTCAACGGAGCCGTAGGCGGACTGAAAGTCGCGATGCACCGTGGTTACGTCACGCAGAACACGGTAGACCCGTTCCGTACCCTGTTCGGCTGCCGCGCGGGATTCTTCTGAAAGGTTGGCTGCCGTACCAGAATTATGCGAGATTTCCAGTACGGCGGCACTCAGCTGTTCCATGGCGGTAGCTGTTTCTGCCACGCGGCGGGACTGGCTTTCAGCCCGCTGGCTGGAGGCATTGACTTTTTGCGCAAGCTCCGCGGAGGCGCTTTCCGTCACGGCCACCACGGTGCGCAGGCTGCCCGCGGCTTGCCGCATGCCTTCGCTGCGGGCTTTTTGCGCCTGTGCGGTGGCTTCTTCCGCCGCGTGGCGTGAGGCTTCGGCATTCTGGGCGTTGACGCGTGCCTCTTCAGTGCGGCGTTCCGCCTCCTGCATCTTGTTTTTCAGGGTATCCAGCATGGCGACCATGGCGTTGCGCAGCACGGCGAATTCGCTTTTATAGTTTTCGGCCACGGGTGTATCAAGCCTGCCCTCGGCCACCGAGCGTGAAAAGGCCGACAGGGACAGGATGGGGTTGATGATGATCCTGTTCAACGCAAGGCCAATGATGACAAAAAATATCAGCAAGGCCCCTGCCGCGCCCAGAGCGGTGTTGCGGTTGAACGCCGCCAGTGCGTGCACTTCGGCGTAAAGTTCCGCATCGGGAATGGCAATGCCAAGCCCCATACCTGTAGGGGAAACACTGTAAAAAATCGTGTTTGGTTGCCCGTTGATGCTTGCGGCAAAACGGATTTGCCCGTTGGGCGGCACAGAACCCAGCAGTTTTTGAGCATCACTGAAGGGCAGCTTTTCCATTGGCTTGAGCAGCAAGGCGTTGTCGGCGGGGTAGGCGGCGATCAGGCCGCTGCGCATGTCTACGGCGAAGGCGGTGGACGCCGGAGTGATTTTTATGCTGCCTACGGTCTTGCGCAGGTCTTCAATGCTTACGTCCAGGGTGGACATGCCGATGATACGCCCGTGCGGGCTGTACATGACGCCGCCCACGGTGATCATGAGCGTGTTTGAGGCCTCATCCAGATATGGGGCTGACCAGTATACCCGGTCGGGGCGTTGTTTGTTGCGGTCCCACTGGGCAGGGATGGCCTGGGTGTACCAGTCCTGTTTGTGGTAGTCGTAGTCAGCTTCGTTATATTCCATGGTCAGGGCCACTTTGCCGTTTTCCCAACGGGCATAGGAGCCGAAGTAGGCTTCACCGGGAGAAAAAACGTAGGGCTCGTACCACATGCCGCACCCCACGGCCTTGGGGTACCGGGCAATATTGAGCTTGAGGTAATCCTTGACGGCCTGGGCGGCCCCGGCCGTATCCTGCCCCCGCACCATCCACAGGGCCTCGCCGGCAATGGCAATACCCGCCGCGCCGTCCTGTGTGACAGTCATATAGGTATTGATTTTTTCAGCTTCTGTGGCGATGAGCCGTTCCACAGCAAGGCGTGTCTTGTCGCTGTAGCGTTCTTCCATATCATTCATGTTACGCAGCAGGATGGCATAGCTGATCAGCGCAATTATGATGGTAACACCGATCAGCAGTAACGCCTTGTAGCGGACTGACATATTCATGGGAACACTCCTGCAATGGTAATGATTATTGCTTTTATTTTTGCAATGTGTCCTGTCTGTTATGGATGTGTTGTGTAGTTGCTATTGCCATCAGTACTATATAAAAAATGATAAAAAGAGAAGGGAAAAAATAATTAAGGTTATATTTTATATAGTTATGAAGAAAAACATTCCTGTATAGGGGAATGTTTATCGCATGTGTCATATTTAATACGCATTTTAATTTTGTAGCACCACACTGTTGCAGTATTTTTCCATACTGCATGTGTGCAGAAAAAAAGATACATAAAAAATCCGGCCCGTCTTTGTGTGGCAAAGGCGGGCCGGAGATACACGGACGCAGCAGGCAGGTTATGGTGATTTTGTCTGGACTTGCCCTGCCGGGGGACGGGCGGTTCCGCGCCATCAGCGCATACACAGGGTAGTGGCGTGGCCAGCCGGCAAGATGAATGTGGTGCGGCGCCGAAAATGCATGCCGCCAGCGTTACAATACCCTAGCTGTCATTGTCCATGCGGAAATCCACGCGGATCTTGAACAGCTTTGTGGCGGGCAGATTCAGAATGGGCACGCCCGTTGCCTGGGTGATGCCGTCAAGAATGGCCTGCGTTTCTTCCCGCGACGGGCTTATAAGGGTAAACCAGATATTGTAGTCGTGCTCGCGCAGGTAGTTGTGGGTAACGCCCGGTTTGGCGTTAACTTCGGCCACAAAGGCGTCCATTTTGTCCTGGGGTACCTTGGCCGCGCACAGGGTGGACACGAAGCCCAGCTTGGCGGACTGAAAGTTGGCCCCGAGTCGCCTGATGATCTTGCGGGCCTTGAGACCGCGCACCCTGTCGAGCACTTCCTGCTCGTCCAGGCCCAGGCGCTGGCCGAGTTCGGCGTAGGGGCGGGGCGACAGGGGAAAGCCCGTCTGGATGATGTCCAGCAGTTGCCTGTCCATACTGTCCATGTCGGCAAGGGCGGCGTTATTTTGCTGTGTGGGGCTGCCGGTGGCGGCAGATGTTTGCGTGGTCATTATTTTTCCTCCCCGGACTTGCCGTCCCGGCCCTTTTTGCGCATTTTGGCCGGAATATAGGTGCACAGCGGTTCCTCGCCCATATGATCGCCGTCCATGCTGTGGGCGCGGGCGCGGCAGCCGCCGCAGACCTTGTGATACTCGCACTCGCCGCATTTGCCCGAATAGCAGGACTGGTCGCGGAACTGCAAGAAATGCTTGCTTTCGCGCCAGATTTTGGGAAAGGGCGTTTGGCGTACATTGCCGCAATCAAGTTCCAGATATCCGCAAGGCTGCACCTGCCCAACATGGCTGATAAAGCAGAAGCCCGTGCCGCCGAGGCAGCCTCGTGTGAGGGCATCCATACCGAAGTTTTCGGGGGTGACGCTCACGCCTTCTTCTTTGGCCCGCTGGCGCATGATGCGGTAATAGTGCGGTGCACAGGTAGCCTTGAGGTGCATTTTGGTGGTTTTGCGGAAGTCGTACAGCCAGTGGAGCACGCCTTCGTATTCCTGGGCCGTGATCACCTGATCGGCCAGGCCCGCGGCCCGGCCCATGGGCACCAGAAGAAAGATGTGCCAGGCTGCCGCGCCGATACGCTCACACAGCTCAAATATCTTTTTAAAACTTGTGAGGTTGTTGCGTGTGACCGTGGTATTGATCTGAAACGGCACGCCCGCGGCCTTGAGGTATTCGATGCCGCGCATGGACGCTTCAAACGCGCCGGGAACACCGCGGAAGCTGTCGTGGCTGGCGGCATCTGCTCCATCAATGGAGATGGAGCAGCGGTTGACGCCCGCGTTTTTGATTTTTTGCGCGGTTTCCGGCGTGATAAGGGTGCCGTTGGGCGAAAAGGCGCAGGGCAGCCCCTTGCTGTGGGCGTAGGCCACCAGCTCATACACATCGGGCCGTATCATGGGATCGCCACCGGTGAAGATGATGATGGGCTTGCCCACCTCGGTGAAGGTGTCGATCAGGGCCTTGGCTTCGGCTGTGGACAGCTCACCGGGGTACGGTTCGGGGTGGGCCTCGGCGCGGCAGTGCTTGCAGGCCAGGTTACAGGAGCGCGTGACTTCCCAGGCGATGAGGCGGCAGGCGGGGCTGCCGTCTTCAAGGGTGCGCAGGGGCGCGCTCATGCCGTGCCCGCCCGGATGCCCGCGGTGTTTGCCGTCTTCTGCCTGGCCGGGATGACCGCTTATGGGGTTGCCCGCGCTGCCGGGCATACCGCCCGGGTGGCCTCCGGCGTGGTGCATGTGCTTGCTCATTATGCTTCCGCCCTACCTTGCCAGCTTTTCGCGCAGCAGGGTTTCTGTAAAGTAGGTGATGATCATGTCCGCCCCGGCACGCTTCAGCCCCATGAGGGATTCAAGCATGACGGCCCGTTCGTCTATCCAGCCGTTAAGCCCGGCAGCGCGTATCATCGAGTATTCGCCGCTGACCTGGTAGGCGCAGAGCGGCACGTCCACATGATCGCGCACAAGGCGGATGATGTCGGCATACGGTCCGGCAGGCTTGACGATAAGGGCGTCCGCGCCTTCTTCAAGGTCGGCATAGGCTTCACGCAGGGCTTCGCGCAGGTTGGCCGGGTCCATCTGGTAGGATTTTCGGTCGCCGCTGGAAGGCGCACTTTCGGCGGCTTCGCGAAAAGGTCCGTAATAGGCCGAGGCGTATTTGACCGCATAGGACATGAGCGGCAGCCGGGAAAAACCGGCCTGATCCAGCGCTTCGCGGATGGCGGCCACGCGCCCGTCCATCATGTCCGAGGGGGCCACCATGTCGGCTCCTGCCCTGGCGTGGCTCACGGCTGTCTGTTCCAGCAGGGGCAGGGTGGCGTCGTTGCGCACCACGCCCTCGGGCGTAAGGATGCCACAGTGACCGTGGCTCATGTATTCGCACAGGCATACGTCTGTCATGACAAAAAGTTTGGGCCAGCGGCGCTTGAGCAGCCGTACGGCCTCCTGCACGATGCCATTATCGGCGTAGGCGCCGCAGGCTTTTTCGTCCTTGGTGGCGGGAATGCCGAAAAGAATGACCGAATGCAGGCCCGTATCCACGGCCTGCTCCACCTGTTTTTCCATCTGGCTGAGGCTCAGCTGGTACTGGCCGGGCATGGAGCCGATTTCTTTGCGAAAACCGGAGTCTTCGGTTTCAACCACAAAATAGGGCTGAACAAGGTCTTCCACGAGAAGGGGCGCAGTTTCGCGCACCAGGGTGCGAAGTTCGGGGGTGGCACGCAGACGGCGGCCGCGATGGAACGGAGTCATGGCTCTATCCTTGTTTTTCAGGCCAGGCTGCCTCTATCATAGCAATAACGCTTGTAAAATCTGGCAGAAAATGTGAAAGAGGCCCCTTTTTGAACAAGGGGCCTCCTCACAAAAGAAGCTACTTCAGGCCGATTTCTTCATCAGTCAGGTAGCAGGCCGGATCCTGCGCCCATATGTCATCATAATAGGCTTCGGCGCGGGCGCGGAAGTTGCCGCCACAGATGTTCAGGAACCGGCATTTGGCGCAGCGGCCCTTGACGTGGGCTTTCTTGTCCTTGAGCTTGTGCAGCAGTTCGATGGAGGGATCGTCCCATATCTGCGAGAACGGGCGCTCCAGCACATTGCCGAGCACATGGTTCCGCCAGAACTGGTCGGCATGCACCTTTCCGTCCCAGGAAATACAGCCTATGCCCCGGCCGGAACTGTTGCCTTCATTGTATTGAAGCAGCTCAAAAACTTCTTCCGCGCGTTTGGGGTCTTCGCGCTTGAGGCGCATCCACACATAGGGACCGTCGGCGTGGTTATCAACAGTAAGGATTTCCTTGCCCTTGCCCGCATCAAACAGGGCGCGGGTTTCATCCATGATGAGGTCCAGCACCTGACGGGTTTCCGCGTGGTCCAGGTCTTCCTTGATAAGTTCGGAACCTCGGCCGGAGTAGACAAGGTGGTAAAAACAGGCGCGGGGAATTTCCATGTCCTTGAGCAGACGGAAAATACCGGGAATTTCACCGGCATTGCGCTTGTTGATGGTGAGGCGCAGGCCCACCTTGAGGCCTTCGGCCTGGCAGTTGGCGATGCCTTCCAGAGCCTTGCGGAACGCGCCGGGTACGGCGCGGAACTTGTCGTGTATTTCTTCCATGCCGTCCAGGGAGATGCCCACGTAAGAGAGGCCCACGGCCTTGAGTTCGCGCGCTTTTTCCTTGGTGATCAGGGTTCCGTTGGTGGAGATGACGGCCCGCATGCCCTTGGACGTGGCGTGGCTTGCCAGTTCAACCAGGTCTTTGCGCACCAGCGGCTCGCCGCCGGAGAAAAGCATGACCGGAGCGCCGTAGGCGGCCAGATCGTCGATCATGGCCTTGGCCTGCTGGGTATTGATGTCGTCCGTGCCGTCCACCTCAATGGCGTGGGCATAACAGTGCACGCATTTGAGGTTGCAGCGCTGGGTCATGTTCCAGACCACCACAGGCTTCTTGTCCTTGGAAAACTGCAGCAGGTGGGAGGGCAGCTTGCCCGACTCACGGCCATAACGCAGGGCGTCCGAAGGCTCCACCTGACCACAGTACAGCTTGGAAATGCCAATCATCACACAATCCTTATTGTTCGATACATTTTTTCAGCGCGGCAAAGGCCTCGTCCAGCCCTTCAGGCTGGTTGCCGCCTGCCTGGGCCATGTCGGGCCTGCCGCCGCCCGAGCCGCCGCAAGGCGCGGCCACGGTCTTGATAAGGGCGGGCGCCGTGAATCTGCCGTGCAGGTCCTTGGAAACATAAACAAGCATGCCGACCTTGCCTTCTTCCACCGTGGCAAGGCAGGCCACTGCATTTTCAGAAAGCCGCGAACGCACATCGTCCATAACTTCACGCAGCGCCTTGACCGGCACATTGTCCAGCCGGGCTGCCAGCAGGCGCACACCGTTGACCTCAACTGCCCGCGCGACCAGTTCTGCGCCGGAGGCAGGGGCCGCAGCCGCTTTTTCCGACGCCTTGCGCAGTTTTTTCACTTCGCCGTGCAGGGTCTGCACGCGCTCGGCAAGCTGGCCGGGCTTGGACTTGAGCAGGGCCGCAAGGCTGCCCAGTTCGGCGCGCTGCTCCACGGCATGGCCGTAAGCGTTCCAGCCCGTGACGGCCTCAATGCGCCGCATGCCCGCGGCCACGCCGCTTTCGCTCACAATAAAGAAGGCCCCGGCTTCGCCCGTGCGGGCCAAATGTGTGCCGCCGCACAGTTCAACGGATTCAGGATCGCACATTTCTGCGCCTGCGACTGTGAGCACGCGCACAGTCGAGCCATATTTTTCGTTAAAAAGGGCAATGGCCCCGGCAGCCACGGCATCCGCCATGGGCATTTCCCTGGCGGAAACCTCAAGGTCGGCCAGAATGGCGGCATTGACCTGCCGCTCCACGGCGGCCAGTTCTTCAGGCGTGAGGGCTGCAATGTGGGAAAAGTCAAAGCGCAGGCGGCGGCCGTCAACCAGCGATCCGGCCTGTTTGACATGGGGACCGAGCACGCGGCGCAGGGCTGCGTGCAGCAGGTGGGTGCAGGTGTGGTTGCGGGCTGTGGCCTTGCGTTCGTCAGGGTCCACAGCCAAGCGCACTTCCTTGCCCTGGAGTATTTCGCCCCGGACGACTTCGATTTCATGCACCAGCAACTGGGGCGCAGGCTTATGGGTGGTAAGCACCCGGGCCTCGCCGGAGGTCGCGCTCATGAGGCCCGTATCGCCCGCCTGACCGCCGCCTTCGCCATAAAAAGGCGTGGCTTCGGTCACGGCATAGCCGCTTTCGCCTTCGCCGAGCACGTCCACAGGCTGGCCTGCAGCGTCCAGCAGAATGGTCACAGGGCTTTGGGCCGTAAGACCTTCATAGCCCACAAAGCGGCTTTCGGCGCCGCCGTCCGCCAGAGATTTGAAGGGGCTTTGTCCGTCTTCACCCTGACCCAGCAGGTCACCTTTTTTCTGGTGGTCGCGGGCGCGTTTGCGCTGCTCCTGCATATATTTTTCAAAGCCTTCGGCATCGGCGTGAAAGCCGCGCTTTTCGGCAACGTCGGTAACGATGTCCAGAGGAAAGCCGTACGTGTCGTACAGCTTGAAGCAGAAGTCGCCGGGAATCAGTGTGATGCCGCGCGCCTTGAGGGCGGCCAGTTCTTCTTCAAGCAGGTCCAGCCCCTTCTTGAGCGTGAGGGAGAAGCGCTGCTCTTCTTCAAACACGGCCCGGTCGATGAAGTCTGCGCTTTCTACCAGTTCGGGGTAGGCATCGCCCATAACTTCGGTGACCTTGCGGGCAACCTTGTGCATGAACGGCTCGTGCACGCCCATGAGCGTGGCAAAACGCAGGGCGCGGCGGATGAGGCGGCGCAGCACATAGCCGCGGTTTTCGTTGGAGGGCAGCACACCGCCTGCAACAAGAAAGGCCGCGGCGCGGCTGTGGTCGGCAATGACGCGCAGGGCCGTATCCACATCATTGGTGTCCGGGGCGCTGAAGCTGTACGTTACGCCCGCAAGCCCGGCCGCATACTGGATAATGTCCTGAAAAAGGTCGCAGTCAAAGTTGGAGCGCTTGCCCTGGGCCACGGCGGCCATGCGTTCAAGGCCCATGCCCGTGTCTATGTTGGGCCTGGCAAGCAGGGTGCGTGTGCCGTCGGCGCTCTGGTCAAACTGGGTGAACACGAGGTTCCATATTTCAAGGAAGCGGTCGCAGTCGCAGTTGCCGATGCCGCAGTCCGGGCCACAGGACATGTCTGCGCCCTGGTCCACGTAGATTTCGGAGCACGGCCCGCAGGGTCCGGTATCACCCATGGTCCAGAAATTGTCTTTTTCGCCCATGCGCACAATGCGTTCAGCGGGCAGCCCGGCAATTTCGGCCCACAGTACGGCGGCTTCGTCGTCCTCGCGAAAAACCGTGACCCACAGTTTTTCTTTGGGCAGTTCCAGTTCTTTGGTCACGAAATCCCAGGCCCATGTGATGGCTTCGCGCTTGAAATAGTCGCCAAAGGCAAAGTTGCCGAGCATTTCAAAAAACGTGTGGTGGCGCGCTGTGCGGCCAACGTTTTCAAGGTCGTTGTGCTTGCCCGAAACCCGCAGGCATTTCTGGCAGGTGGTAGCGCGGCTGTAGGAGCGTTTTTCCTCGCCGAGAAAGAGTTTTTTGAATTGCACCATGCCGGAGTTGGCAAAGAGCAGCGAAGGGTCGTTGGGCGGGATGATCGGCCCGGAAGCGACAATTTCGTGCTGGTGGCGGTGAAAAAAGTCGAGATAGCGGCGGCGTATTTCTTTGGCGGTGAGCATACTGGCTCCTGATGAGGGCTGCGCGGTACGGGCCGTGCCTTCAGGCAGCGGCCTTTCTGGTCATTGCGATAACTGTTTACGGCACAGGCCCGGCAGCCGCATGCTTACGCAGCGGCTGCCGGGCCTGCCGGAAAACGTCAGTCTTCGAGAACGGGGTCTTGGCTTTCCGCAATATCTTCGGCGGTGGGGGTGAATTCCCGGGGGTGAAGGCCCAGAAATTCCACAACCTTGGCTTCGATCTGATTGCGCAGGTCGATGTTTTCGTCCAGCAGGGCACGCACCTTTTCGCGGCCCTGGCCCAGCTTTTCTGCGCCGAAGGCGAACCATGAGCCGCTCTGGTCGATGATTTTGGCCTCGATGCCGAGGTCAAGCAGTTCGCCCGCGCGTGAGATGCCCAGGCCGTACAGAATGTCGAAAACCGCGCTGCGGAAGGGCGGCGCGACCTTGTTTTTCACCACCTTGACCCTGGTGCGCGAGCCGAAGGATTCTTCCTTGTCCTTGAGGGTCTGTATGCGGCGGATGTCCAGGCGCACGGAAGAGTAGAACTTGAGCGCGTTGCCGCCCGTGGTGGTTTCGGGGCTGCCGTAGCCCGTGACGCCGATCTTCATGCGTATCTGGTTGATAAAGATGACCGAAGTGCGCGACTTGTGGATAGTGCCCGTGAGGCGGCGCATGGCGTGCGACATGAGGCGGGCGTGGCCGCCCACCTGGGTTTCGCCCATGTCGCCTTCCAGTTCGGCCTGGGGAATGAGTGCCGCCACAGAGTCCACCACCACAAGGTCCACAGCGCCGGAGCGGACCAGCATGTCCGCGATGTCCAGGGCCTGCTCGCCGTAGTCGGGCTGCGAGATCAGCAGTTCATCGGTGTTGACGCCCAGCCGTCTGGCGTAAGACACGTCCAGGGCGTGCTCGGCGTCCACAAAGGCGCAGGTGCCGCCCAGACGCTGGCATTCGGCAATGATGTGCAGGGTGAGGGTGGTTTTGCCCGATGATTCGGGACCAAAAATTTCAGATATGCGCCCGCGCGGAATGCCCCCCACGCCAAGGGCCAGGTCGAGGCCGATGGAACCGGTGGGGATAACAGGTATATTCACATGGGCATCGTCAGAAAGTTTCATGACGGCGCCCTTGCCGTATTTGCGTTCAATAGTGGCAAGGGCTGTGCCCAGGGCTTCAGCGCGTGCTTCTTCAGGGCTGAGGGCCGGTTTTCTGGCCATGATTTTATGCTCCGGGTAAAGATATCTTCAAGCGCATCATTATAGCAAAGGGCGTGGGGCAAGGCAAATGCGCGGGGCCTCGGTCCCTACCCCTGTGGACGTGATAGGGCTGCCATTGTTTTGCGCTGCGGGCAAAAGGCGGGTCCCATCCCGCAGCATGCGAAATTTTTTGTCGCAAGCGACTTTGTCGCCACTGCCGTGCTTCGCGCTCTGGCGTCCACCCTGCGGGCGAACGTGCCTGGCCGCAGATATAATTTTCAATCAAAAATCCGCAAATATTGCGTGCCAGTGGTGTGCTCGTTGCCTTTTGTGGCATAATTCATTTTTGTATGCCTTTTGAATCTAATTACTGATAGGTGCTCTGGCAAGAAAATTCCCTTGTCCGCCCCTTGCGTAGTACGGCTTGTCTGGCATACAAGCGCGGCATGAGCACACCTGATATTATTGCGCTGTTTTCCGGCGGCCTGGACAGTATCCTGGCGGCCAAGGTTCTGGAGCGGCAAGGCCTTGCGGTGCGTTGCCTGCATTTTATCACGCCCTTTTTCGGTTCGGCCAAGGCAGTGCCCTACTGGCACAAGGTTTACGGGTTGGACATCGTAAGCCGTGACGTGAGCGAAGCCTTTGCGACCATGCTGCGGCAGCGTCCGGAGCATGGCTTCGGCAAGGTCATGAACCCCTGTGTGGACTGCAAGATCCTTCTGTTGCGCGAGGCGCGGAAATATATGGAATCCGTGGGCGCAGCGGGGCTTGCCACGGGCGAGGTCCTGGGCCAGCGGCCCATGTCGCAGCGGCGCGACACCCTGCATCTTATCATGCGTGATGCGGGCGTGGGCGGCATTCTGCTGCGTCCTCTTTCCGCCACCCATTTGCCGCCCACACAGATGGAAGAAAGCGGCCTTGTGGACCGCACCCGGCTTTTAAGCTTTTCAGGCAGGGGAAGGCGTGACCAGCTTGATCTGGCGGCGGAACTGGGTATTACGGAAATTCCCACTCCCGGAGGCGGCTGCCGCCTGACGGAAAAGGAAAATGCCCGTCGTTACTGGACGGTGCTGACCCTGCTGCCCGAAGCTTCGGGCGAGGATTTTGCCCTTGCCAATCTGGGGCGCCAGTTCTGGCATCATGAAGACGGGCGGCATTACTGGCTGTGCATCGGGCGCAACAGTGCGGATAATGACAGGCTGGCCGCCGCGGTTCGTCCTGGCGATCTGTTGTTGCGCCTGCGCGACCTGGCCGGGCCGATGGCACTGGCACGCTCCGGCACGGAATGGCCGCGCCCTGTGCTTGAAAGCGCTGCCGCGCATGTGGCTTCCTATGCGCCGAAGGCTATGGCCCACGGCGGGGCAGTTGCTGTGCGGGCGCGTCAGGGAATGGAAGATGAAGCCGCGCTTGATCTGGACGTGCTGCCGCAACGGCTGGGCGAAGCCTGGGGCGAAACGCCCTGGGACGATGTGAAGGCCGTCATCAGGGCAGAAGCCAGGGAAAGGTTTGCAGCAATGCCGCATGGGCGCGTAACAGACCGGGATGCTGTTGAAAATCAGGATCCTTCACAGATGTGACAGATGTCGGCAAAGGTTGGGAGACGTCTTTACAAAGACTTCGCTTGAAGATATAGGGGTCCATTGCGTTAATAGTTTGTGTTTGCGCCCCCAGCGGCGTCCGCCGGAGGATTACATGGATCACAAGGATTTGGAATATTTCCGTAAACTTCTTTCAGGTATGCTTGAAGAAGCCCAGCAAAAGGGCGACAGCACCATTGAAGAGCTGACTGACAGTAACGAAGTGTTCGCTGACCCTGCCGATAGGGCCACTGCCGAATCCGATCGCGCTTTTACCCTGCGTATTCGTGACCGAGAGCGACGGCTTATCCGCAAGATTCAGGCCGCATTGACCCGTATAGATGATGGAACCTATGGCATCTGCGAGGATTGCGGCGATGATATCAGCATTCCGCGCCTCAAGGCCCGCCCTGTGACCAGGCTTTGCATCAACTGCAAGGCCAAGCAGGAAGAAGACGAACACCTCAGGGGAGACTAGGCACCCCGGGCGCAGGCCCGCCGCCCCCGTATCCGGTTTGTCCGGCGCCCTTCGGGGCGCCTCTCGCGGGGGTGCCGCCGCATGCGGCCTGCCGGTAACATGTCTTTGTCGGCTGTGTGTATTACTACCGCTTGCCTTCCGGGCCGCGCCACGAAAATGGCGCGGCCCGGATTGGCCCGGACAGGACTGCGCGCCGGACTGCGCGCGGCATTCACGTCAGGCCGGGGAGGCGCAGGGCCGCCCTTTGAGGCCGCACCCATTTACGTATTTATTTTTCCGCGTTACTTTTCCACTCTTTTTGTTCCGTTTGCGGCATGCGGCGCAGGGCCGTCCTTCCGTTCCGGACACAGCAACGCTCCCGCCCCAGGCGGGTTTTTTATATTATGGACGCTCATCTCTTTCGACGTTTTTGTGAGGACCTGACGCCCCGGCTCACCGGAGCGCGGATAGAAAAGCTGCAGGAGCCTTTTCCGGGTTTTCTTGTGCTTACCTGGTATGGTGGCGGCAGCAAGCGCCAGATATGCCTGCGGTACGCCCGTAAAGAGCCATTCTGCTTTTCCGGCGCGAGTCGCATCAGCGCGGGCAAAGCCCCTTCAGCCCAGATCATGCGCCTGCGCAAATATGCGGTGGGCCGCCGCATCAATGCCTGCGTGGTCAGGTTTTGCGAGCGGCGGCTGTGGCTTTTGCTGGCCGGGGGCGAGGCCACGCAGGCCGATGGCCCGACAGAAAGTACGGGGCTGCCGGATGGCGTACCGCGCCTGACCTGGCTGCTGCTGGACTTGCGGGATGGTGCTTCGCTGCATTTTCTTGCCCACGATGAGGCACCGGAAGAGGAGGTCCCTGTCTGGCCGGAACCGGCGCAATTGGCCCAGGCACGGCAGAACTGGCGTGACTGGCCCGTGCTCACCCCGGCCTTGCGCCGTACATTGGCCTGCCTGGAAGAACCGGAGCAATGGGCCTTGCTTGAAGACCTGCGCGTCGGAGGCGGCGATGTGTTCTGCTACGGGACGGGCGCGCCGGAGTCTCCGAACGTGCCGGAATTGCTCCCTGCCTGCGACGCCCCATATATGCAGGAGGCTTCAGGCCGTGCCGTGCAGTCCATACGTGCCATCAGCGCATGGCCTCTGGCGTTGGAGCAGCAGGCAGCCCTGCTGAGCCTTGACGAACGGCATTCGGGTACGTCCATACTGGAAGAGTACAGCGCGGATGTGCTCCGCATGGTCGAGCGGGCCGGGCAGGACCTTGTGTTGTCGCGTCTTGCGGGCGACAAGGCCAGGGAAGCTGCCTTGCCTCTGGACAGGCGTGGGCGCAAGCTGGCGAAATTGCTGGATAAGCTCATTGAAGAGGAAAGGCGCCTCAGGGGCATGACCGAACTTCAGGCCGATGCTCTGGCCCTGCAGGCCCATCTGTGGCAATGGCCCGCTGAATACCGGGCGGCTTCCGTTCTGGTGGACGAAGGTCCCCATGGCCCGGCGCGCGAAATACGGCTGGACCCGCGCCGGAGCGTACGTGAGGAAATGGCGCGGTTTTTCCATACGGCCCGGCGCGGCTGGCGGGGGCTGGAGCATCTGGTTCAGCGGCGCAGGGCGCTTGAGGATGAACTGGCAGCCATACATCTTGCCCGGCGGGACAGCCTGCTGGGTATGGGGGCAACGCCTGGCGGCGAGGCCGGGGCCGCGAACGGCTTGCGCCCCGGAGGGGCGGCTGGCGGGGGCGTGTACGCGGCCCTGCCCAAAAATGTACAGCTTTTTATCAGCAGCGACGGCTTTGCCCTGTTGCGCGGGCGTGACGCCCGGGGAAACCTTGCGGTCCGTAAACTGGCAGCGCCGCATGATATCTGGCTGCATGCGGAAAACGGTCCCGGATCGCATGTTATCATACGCCGTGCTCACGGTGGGCAGGAGGTTCCGGCGCGCACCCTGGACGAAGCAGGTGCCCTGGCTGCCAATAAAAGCTGGCAAAAGGACGCGGCCCGGGCTGGAATCCAGTACGCGGAGGTGCGCCACGTCAAGCCTATGCGCAATGCGCCTGCGGGTACGGTGCGCATAGACAGGGTGCTGGCTTCGCGGGAGGTTCCGGTGGACGCCGCGCTGGAAGAAAAACTGCTGCCGGAGTAGAGCGTGCCTGTGTATACGAACTGCGGTATCTGACGCATTTCAATTTTGCGAAGAGATATTTTAAAAGAAATCCAGCGCGCTATGGAGTTTGATCGCGCAAATACGTTGCGCTTGCGCCTTGACGGCGGGCGGCGGCTCACGCAGTCGCCAGATAACTGTAAAAGTTGCATTGCTCCAGGTGCTGCCCGGTAAAAACGGCGGCATGCTGCCGCCCGGTTCATATGACAGTAAGATGTAAAAACAGCCGCCCTTGGGCGGCCGTTTGCGTATGGTGTTTGCGCCATGCGTGCGGATTGGGGCAAAGCCCGCAACCATAGGCCTGGCAGAGCCGAAGCAGGTGCTTTCAGGCGGTCGTTTGCGTTTGTTTCGCTTGTCTGCGCTGGGGCGCAGGGACATGCCGTTACTTTTGTTTTTTCAAGACAAGGCAGGCCACAGCCCCGAAAACAAGCCCCCAGAAGGGCGCACCCAGGCCGAGCAGTTCCATGCCCGAGGCTGTGGCGAGAAAGGCTATGATCCCGGCCTCCATATTGTCACTATCCCTGAAAATGCCGTAAAAACCCGTGGTGAAGGCGCTCAGGAGGGCCAGTCCTGCCAGCATGGCGATGAATGCCGGGGGCAGGGCTGCGAAAAGCGAGGTAAGGGTGGTCCCGAACAGGCCGATGAGCACATACAGCCCGCCGCAGGCCAGTCCGGCCACATAACGCCGTGAGGGATGTTCATGCGATTCCTTGCCGGTGCAGATGGCCGCCGTCAGGGATGACAGGTTGATGGCGTGGGAGCCGAAAGGGGCGAACAGCAGTGAGGCCAGCCCGGTTACAGTCATGATGCCGTTGGACGCCACCGGATAACCCGAAGCATGCAAAACGGCCATGCCCGATATGTACTGGCCCGTCAGCGTTACCAGGGCCAGGGGCAGCCCGATGCTTATGATGGTTGCGCCGGACCATTGGGGCGCGGTGAATACCGGTTTTGCCAGTGAAAAATGGATGGCCTCAAAGTGCATCATGCCGGTGAGCGATGCAATGACAACGCCAAGCACCAGCACAGCGGCAACGGCATAGCGAGGGCACAGCCGCCTGAACAGGATGAAGCAGCACAGCATGGACAAGCCCAGCAGCGGGGAGGCCTGCACGGACGTGAAAATTTTGGCCCCGAAGCTGAACAGGATACCCGCGAACATGCCAGAACTGACGGCAACAGGGATGCGCCGCATGATGATGTCCAGCGATCCGGTCATGCCGATGACCGTTATGATGGCCGCGCTTGCCAGATAGGCGCCCACGGCTTCGGCAAAAGGCACACCGGGCAGCATGGATACCAGCAGGGCCGCGCCCGGTGTTGACCATGCGGTAATGACGGGTATGCGCATCCTCCAGCTCAGTAGCAGTCCCGTAAGCCCGCTGCCTATGGATACTGCCCATATCCAGGAGGTGGTCAGCTGTTCGGAAAGGCCCGCCAGATGCGCGGCCTGAAAAATAAGCACGGCGGAACCGGCGTATGACACCACTACCGCCAAAAAGCCCGCCACCACGGCTGTGGTGGAAAAATCTTTCTGTAACTGGCTCAACTCATTCTCCGGATGTGTGCGGCCATTGCCTGTCTTGTGATTTCAGAGCCTTTGTATACCGGCGATGTCCGGCAGGCAAACAAAAGGACGTTGTCCCCGGTCCGGCGCTGTGGGGCTGCCTGCATGGCCGTTTCGCGCATGGCCCGCGCTACTGCTGCCGGCGCAGGGAGAGAACGCCGTGGTTGGTCCGGCAGAAAAGCTGTGGGCAACAAACAGGCGCTGCGTGTGCAGTGTCGTCGGGGGTGGGCGGACCTGAAAACCCTGCCCCTGCAGCAGCCCTGAACAGTTTTTTGTAACGCCACACAGAAGGCCGCTTCGTGGGAAGCGGCCTTCTGCATATTCCGGCGCGGATGCCGGCTACGGTGCGGCAGGCTTATTTGCCCAGCACTTCAACCGTGGCCATGGCGATCTGCAGTTCTTCATTGGTGGGAATGATCAGCACGGGTATGGAGCTGTCAGGTGTGGAGATGGCACGTGCACCGGCCTTGCGGGTGCCGTTTTCCTTGGCGTCGATTTTGATGCCGAGGTTTTCAAGCCCGGCGCACACTTCGGCACGCACGATGTCGTCATTTTCGCCGATGCCGGCGGTAAAGACCAGGGCATCCACCTTGCCGTCCAGCAGGAAGTAGTAAGAGCCAAGGGTTTTCTTGATGCTGCGGACCAGCATCTTGAGGGCCAGGGCGGCACGCTCGTTGCCTTTTTCCACTTCGGCATGCACGTCGCGCATATCGGTGTGGCCGCACAGGCCGAGCAACCCGGACTTCTTGTTCATCAGGGTATCCACCTGCTCGGGGGTGAGGCCCTTCTTTTCCATGACAAAAGGCACAATGGCGGGGTCGATGCTGCCGCAGCGCGTCCCCATGATGAGGCCTTCAAGAGGGGTCAGCCCCATGCTGGTGTCAAAGCACTTGCCGTTGCGCACGCAGCTCATGGATGAGCCGTTGCCAAGGTGCATGGTGATGGAGCGCAGATCGCTCAGGGGCTTGCCGAGGTACTTGGCAGTAGCGCCCGCAATGTACTTGTGCGACGTGCCGTGGAAGCCGTAGCGGCGGATGCGCAGGTCTTCATACAACTCGTAGGGCAGGGCGTACATGAAAGCTTCTTTGGGCATGCCCATGCCGAATTCCGTATCAAACACAGCCACGTTGGGCACGCCGGGGAAGAGCTTTTCAGCCACTTCAATGCCCATAAGGTTTGCGGGGTTGTGCAGGGGGCCAAGCACGGCGCATTCGCGCACAATGCCCTTCACGCGTTCGTCCACCAGCACGGGATCGCTGACGGCTTCGCCGCCGTGCAGCACGCGGTGGCCGATGCCCGCAATTTCGCTCTTGTCCTTGATGACGCCTTTTTCAGCATCGGTGAGCAGGGCGATGACCATTTCCATCGCCTGCACATGGGTGGGAAAGTGCGCGGTCTGGACGATTTTTTCTTCTTTGTCCGTATCAGGGGCGATCTTGTGGGTCAGACGGCCTTCGTCCTGTCCGATGCGTTCGGCAAGGCCGGAGCAGAGAACGGCGTGGGTGTCCATTTCCAGCAGTTGGTACTTGCAGGACGAAGAGCCCGCGTTGATGACCAGGATTTTCATGTGTCTTCCTTTCCTTGTTAACGAAATGTGGGGAGGGCCGTCCCCTCCCCTGGATAGCAGTTTTGCGGCTTCGGCCTGCGGGCGTCAGCCGTGGCGGCTTTCGAGCAGTTCAACTTTAAAAAAGTTGGGATGCTCTGCGCGGATTTTTAAAAAATCCGCACCTCAAAATGGTTGCAGGCAAGCCGGCTTCGACCGTTATGACAAAACAGGTACGGACGAACGCAGCGAAGATCTGCCGTTACGCAACCATTTCAGGCGGTAAATGCTCTAGCGCCCGGCGGCTTTTTCTGCCGCGGCCTGAACAGCCGTGATGGCCACGGTGTTCACGATGTCGGGTACGGTGCAGCCGCGCGACAGGTCGTTGACGGGCTTGTTAAGTCCCTGAAGTACAGGCCCGATGGCTACGGCTCCGGCGGCCCGCTGTACGGCCTTGTACGTGTTGTTGCCCGTGTTCAGGTCAGGGAAGATGAAGACCGTGGCTTTGCCGGCCACCTTGCTGTCGGGCATTTTTGTCTTGGCCACGCTGGGGTCGATGGCGGCATCGTACTGCAGGGGACCTTCAAGGGCCAGGCCGGGGGCCATTTCTTTGGCGATCTTTGTGGCTTCCACAACAATGTCCACGTCCGCGCCCTTGCCGGACGTGCCGGTGGAGTACGAAAGCATGGCCACGCGCGGTTCAATGCCGAAAACTTCGGCTGTATGGGCCGAGGCAATGGCGATTTCCGCAAGCTGCTGGGCCGTGGGGTTGGGGTTGACGGCGCAGTCGCCGAAAACCAGCACACGGTCTTTGAGGCACATAAGAAATACCGAAGACACCACCGAGAAGCCGGGCTTGGTCTTCACAAATTCAAAGGCCGGGCGGATGGTGTGGGCCGTGGTGTTGACCGCGCCGGAAACCATGCCGTCGGCATCGTCCTGCTTGACCATCATAGTGGCGTAGTACGTCGAATCCGCCATGGTGTCGCGGGCCTGTTCGGGGGTAATGCCTTTCTTTTTGCGCAATTCGTAATAGGTATTGGCGTATTCGTCAAACTTGGGCGAATTGACCGGGTCGATAAGGGTGGCCTTTTCCAGATCCAGGCCGAGGGTGCTGGCCTTGGTGCGGATTTCATCCACATCGCCCAGCAGGGTGATATCGGCCACGCCACGGCGCAGCAGAATGTCGGTGGCGCGCAGGATGCGTTCTTCAGTGCCTTCGGCCAGCACGATACGCATCTTGTTGGCCTTGGCCCGTTCGATCAGCTCAAATTCAAACATCATGGGCGTAATGCGCGAACTGCGCTTGCTCACGATGCGGCTGGCAATATCCTTGCCGTTGACGTGCTGTTCAAAAAGGCCCAGCACGGTGTTGATCTTGCGCAGGTTGCCCGGCTCGATGGGAGCGATAAGTTCCTGCAGGGCCAGCATGGTATTGTAGGTGTGCCCCTTGGTCAGCAGGATGGGCAGAGGAGATGCCGTCCAGCCCTGAATGAATTCGCACACTTCCTTGGCGGGGCGGATGCCGCCGGTCAGCAGCACACCGGCGATGTCCGGCGTGGAGGAAGACAGGCGCGAGGCAATGGCGGCCAGCAGTACGTCGGCGCGGTCGCCGGGGGTGACGATAAGCTGGTCTTTGGCGATATAGTGCAGCACATTGTTCACGTGCATGGCCGCGATAAGGTAGTCGTCCACCAGGGCGTCCAGGCGGTCTTCGCCAAAAAGGACTTCGGCGTCCAGGCCTTTTTTCACGTCGCCCATGGTGGGCTGGCCGATGGTCGGCTCGTTGGGGACGGAGTAAATGAGGGCCTTGCGGTCTTCGGTGCTGAAATGGGTGCGCAGTTCGTCAAGCTCTGTCTGGGTGAGGTTGCGGCGGTTGATAATGGTTGCCACAACGTCCAGGGAATAGGGGGCCAGGCTGTCCATGGTGATCTGGAGAGATTCACGGATATCTTCGGCCGTGGACTTTTGCCCGCTGGTCACAAGAATGACGGGCGTACCCAGGTTGGCGGCGATTTCGGCGTTAAGCTCGAATTCAAACACCGGGTCCTTGCCTAGAAAATCCGTGCCCACGCACAGTACAAAGTCATAGGTTTCCAGCAGTTTTTTGTACTTCTGGATAATGTTTTCCATAAGCAGGTTGCGCGCCCCCTGGTTGATGATCTGGCGCGCTTCACGCTGGGTGTAGGCGAAGGTGTCGGCGTAGTCGGAGTTGATCTTGAAGTACTCAAGCATCAGGTTGATGTCCGGGTCGCGGTCGTCCCATAGCGGTTCATTGATGATGGGACGGAAAAAAGCCACTTTGCGCATGCTGCGGCTGAGTAGCTGCATGGCTCCCAGGGCAATGGCGCTTTTGCCCGTCATGGGGCCGGTAGCCGTGATATAAAGTCCGTTGTACATAAGCTTCCCCTGATTTTTTCGGGCAGGCTGGCAGGATAACGCGAAAAGGGCGCAGGCCTTCACCCGCGCCCCGGCCTCAGTTTATGGCAACAACCGCGCCCGCCGCCTGAAGCCCCCCGGAGAGGAGGCTTGCCTGGTGGCGGGCGCGGTATTCATTCGTCAGGTCCCTACTTGGTTTCGTTGGCGTCCGGGTAGGGGAGGTCGGCCAGCTGCTTCAGCAGGGCGTAGCGTTCGGCGTAGGCATCAGCCAGTTCCGCGCGCAGCTGCTTGGAAGCTTCGGGATCGGTTTTTTCCAGCGAGGCAAAGCGGGTTTCGCCGCCCAGGAATTCCTGGATGTCCACTGTGGGGGCCTTGCTGTCGAGCTGGAAGGGATTTTTCTTTTCCTTGGCCAGCTCGGGATGGTAGCGGTACAGGGGCCAGTAGCCGGTCTGCACAGCCAGCTTGGATTCTTCCTGGCTCTTCCCCATGCCCTTGCGCAGACCCTGGTTGATGCAGGGAGCGTAGGCGATGATGAGCGAGGGGCCCTTGTAGGCTTCGGCTTCGCGGAAGGCCTTGAGGGTCTGCTGCTTGTCGGCACCCATCGAGATGGAGGCCACGTACACATAGCCGTAGGTCATGGCCATGCGACCGAGGTCTTTTTTGCCGGTGCGCTTGCCCGCAGCCGCGAACTGGGCCACAGCGCCAAGGGGCGTGGCCTTGGAGGACTGGCCGCCGGTGTTGGAGTACACTTCGGTGTCCATCAGCAGGATGTTGATGTCGTCGCCGGTGGCCAGCACGTGGTCCAGGCCGCCGTAACCGATGTCGTAGCCCCAGCCGTCGCCGCCGAATATCCACACGCTCTTCTTGGTGAAGAGGTCGTCCATGTGCCAGATTTCGTGAGCCAGCGGGCTTTCAAAGGAATCAAGGTTGGCAAGCACCATGTCGCCGTACTTGCGGGAGCCTTCGGCGTCGTCCTTGTTGGCGAGCCAGCCTTCCATGGCTTCCTTGAGTTCGGAAGAGATGCCTTCTTCTTTCAGGGCTTCTTCAATTTTCATGGCCAGCAGGTTGCGGCGCTGATCGTAGGCAAGGCCCATGCCGCAGCCGTATTCGGCGGCGTCTTCAAACAGGGAGTTGCCCCAGGCCGGACCAAAGCCGTCCTTGTTGGTGCAGTAAGGCGTGGTGGGCGAAGAAGCACCCCAGATGGAGGAGCAGCCCGTGGCGTTGGCCACGATCATGCGTTCGCCAAAGAGCTGGGTAAGCACCTTGACGTAGGGGGTTTCACCGCAGCCGGCGCAGGCGCCGGAGAACTCGTGCAGGGGCTGCTGCAGCTGCGAACCCTTCACGGTGTCGCGGGCCAGCAGCTTGTCCTTGAGGCTCACGTGGGCTTCGGCAAAGGCCAGGTTGGCCTTCTGGTCGTCCATCTGGGTTTCAAGGGGCTTCATGACCAGGGCCTTGTTCTTGGCCGGGCACACATCGGCGCAGGAGCCGCAGCCCAGGCAGTCTTCAGGGTAGACCTGGATGCGGAATTTGAGGCCCTTCAGTTCTTTGCCCATGGCGTCCTTGGTGGCAAAGGCGGCCGGAGCGCCTTCAAGCTCTTCTTCAGTCGCCAGCACGGGCCGGATGGCGGCGTGGGGGCAGACGAAGGAGCACTGGCAGCACTGAATGCAGTTTTCCACCTGCCATTCGGGAATGGCAATGGCCACGCCGCGCTTTTCGCAGGCGGCAGTGCCGAGCGGCATGAAGCCGGCCGGATCCATGGCCGACACGGGCAGCTTGTCGCCCTGCTGGGCCAGGATGGGACGCACCACGCTGCGGATGTAGTCATCGTCGTCGCAGTGGCACACTTCAGCGCCTTCGGTGGCATTGGCCCAGGTGGCGGGGTATTTGATTTCTTCCAGGGCGTCCATGCCCTTGTCTACGGCGGCAATGTTCATGTTGACGATCTTGTCGCCCTTGCTGCCGTAGGTTTTCTTGATGGATTCCTTGAGCAGGGCCACGGCCTTGTCAAAGTCAAGCACGTTGGCCAGCTTGAAGAAGGCTGTCTGCATGATCATGTTGATGCGGCCGCCAAGGCCCACTTCCTGGGCCACCTTCACGGCGTCCACGTTGTAGAACTTGAGCTTCTTGCGGGCGATGGTGCGCTTCATGGAGGCGGGCAGGTGCTTTTCAAGGTCGGCCAGCGACCAGTTGGAGTTCAGCACAAAGGTGCCGCCTTCCTTGATGCCTTCAAGAATGTCGTACTGGGTCACATAGGCCGACTTGTGACAGGCAACGTAGTCGGCACTGGTGATGAGGTAGGACGAAGTGATGGGGGCCTTGCCGAAGCGCAGGTGCGACACGGTGAAGCCGCCGGACTTTTTGGAGTCATAGGCAAAGTAGGCCTGGGCGTAGAGGTCGGTGTTGTCACCGATGATCTTGATGGCCTGCTTGTTGGCGCCCACGGTGCCGTCGGCGCCGAGGCCGAAGAACTTGCACTGCACGGTGCCGGCGGGCACGGTGTCGATTTCTTCTTCCACTTCAAGGGAAAGATTGGTCACGTCGTCGGTGATGCCCACGGTGAAGTGGTTCTTGGGCTGGAGGCCCAGCATGTTGTCGTACACGGCCTTGGCCATGCCCGGGGTGAAGTCCTTGGAGCCGAGACCGTAGCGGCCGGCCACGATGGTGGGAGCTTCGCCCTTTTCAAGGAAGGCGGTGCACACGTCCTGGTACAGGGGATCGCCCAGGGCGCCGCTTTCCTTGGTGCGGTCAAGCACGGTGATGCAGGTGGTGGTGGCGGGCAGGGCGCGCAGCAGGTGCTCGGCGGAGAACGGACGGTACAGACGTACCTTTACAAGGCCCACGCGCTGGCCCTGGCTGTTCAGGTAGTTGACCGTTTCTTCAGCCACTTCACAGGAGGAACCCATGGAAACAATAACGCGGTCGGCTTCGGGGTGGCCCACATAGTCGAACAGGCGGTACTTGCGACCGGTGATGGACTCCACCTTCTTCATGTTTTCAAGCACGATGCCGGGTACGGCGTCGTAGAAGAGGTTGGAGGCTTCGCGGTTCTGGAAGTAAATATCGGGGTTCTGGGCGGTGCCGCGAATGTGCGGATGCTCGGGATTCATTGCGGTGGCGCGGAATTCGTCCACCTTGTCCCAGTTCACCAGGCCACGGATGTCTTCGTAGTCGATGACTTCGATTTTCTGCACTTCATGCGAGGTGCGGAAGCCGTCGAAAAAGTGACAGAAAGGCAGGCTGGAGTCGATGGACGAAAGGTGGGCCACCAGGGCCAGGTCCATACATTCCTGCACAGAAGCCGAAGCGAGGAAGCAGAAGCCCGTCTGACGGGCGGCCATGACGTCCTGGTGGTCGCCAAAAATGGATAGGGCGTGAGAGGCCAGGGCGCGGGCAGACACGTGAAAAACGCCGGGGAGCAGTTCGCCGGCGATTTTGTACATGTTGGGGATCATCAGGAGCAGGCCCTGGGAAGCCGTATAGGTAGAGGTCAGTGCGCCGGCGGAAAGCATGCCGTGCACAGCGCCGGCGGCGCCGGCCTCGGACTGCATTTCACGCACGATCACTTTCTGGCCGAGCAGGTTTTTCATGCCCTTGGCAGCCATCTGGTCCATCACTTCGCCCATGACGGACGAGGGCGTAATGGGGTAAATGGCCGCCGTTTCCGACAGAGCGTAGGCAATGTGCGTAGTCGCGTTATTGCCGTCCATGGTTTTCATGTGAGCCATCTGTTCCTCCTTGGCGCCCTGGGGCGCACAAATAGTATTTCCAAATTTCTGCGTGGCCGGTCCGGCCGGGGTAGGTCCCGCACGAAAAAAGCGGTGCGGGCGCGACGTGTTCAGGGAACATAAGGTTTGCGCTGAAGAAAGCGTTTGGATTAAAAATACCGCATCAGGTCATGGGCGTCCATAAAAGAATACTGCTGTGGAGGCTCCGTGGGCGGCATCTGAAACCGCGATTTTTCGTTGCAGAGAGTCCTTACCATAAAGCTGGTTGTTTGAACAGTTAAATAAGGCATGGCTGCAAAATTTTTTCCGGCAGATCAGAGAAAATATTTTATCAGATATTCCCGGCACATCCCGTAATCTGGGAGCCGGGTGCATTTTTTACGCCGAAAAAATATGGAAAAGGCGGCAGCAAGCCCGCCGTTTTTTTGCTGCTCCGGCATGCAGGGCGTACCGGTGGATGGTGCCCGCCCGCTTTGCGGTATAGACTGTAACGCATATCCTTGTTTATTGCAGCCCCTGCGAACAGCTTTTTACGGCAATTGCCGGAAAGAACATAGGCGAAGCTGAATGATGGTATTTATTCCTTATGGTTATGAAGCATGCTGGAACAGCCGCGCGGCAAAAACATGACGCAATCAATACCAACTATGGGGTCTTTGTCGCTTGACAAGAGGCAGTCCTCCCCGTAGGGGTCATTTTACAAATAGTAACTGATGCGCCTGTGCAGCAACGCTGCGACGGGCAGAAGGGCAGCGCGCCATGCGCGTCGTGCTCGTGCTGGTGTGCCGGATTTTCCGGCGGCACGGTTTTGCCGCCAAAATTTCGGCAATGTGTTAAAAACAGGTTATATTTCCTGTAGTTATAGATAGCTAATATTTCCAGGAGGAATCATGTTCTGGAAAAATCTTTCCATCGGAAAGAAGTTGTGTTTTGGCTTCGGCATCAGCCTGGCAGGCATGATCTGTTTTGCCGTGGTGGCCTGGTATGCGTCCAACCTGGTCATGACCATGGCTGACAGCGCGTTGCAAAAACAGAGCAATGCCCTGGTTTTTGCCATGCGCGAGGCCGATCATCTGCACTGGAAAGAACGGGTCAGCAGTTTTGTCGCCATGCCGCCTGCGGACGGCAAGCTTGACGTGCAGAAAGACGGCCACAAATGCCTTTTCGGCCAGTGGTTTTATAATGGTGGCCGTGAAGAGGTGGAAGCCATTCTGCCCGGCACGGCGAGCTATTTTAAAAGCATGGAGGCTGACCACCTGGACCTGCACCGCAGCGCTTCGGATATTGAGCGGCTTGTGCAGGCCGGTGACCTGCAGGGGGCCAGAGCGCATTTTAATGCCGTTACGCTGGCCAAGTCATCGGCGGTGGTGGAAACCCTCGCGCAGCTGCGTAAAATGATGTTGCACGCCGCCGAAGCTGACAGGGAAAGCTACAAGCAGATCATGGCCCGTGAGGAATATGTGGTTGTTGCCCTGCTGCTGGTCGTGCTGGCGGGCATGCTTGTTTCCGGCGTAGCCATTACGCGGTCTATCCGCAATCCGTTACGCGGGCTTGTGGACAAATCGGCCGAAGTGGTGGCGGGAAATCTGGATGTGGACCTGCGTTTGCGGCGTCAGGATGAAATCGGCGCGCTGTCGCGTGCCTTGGGCGCCTTGCTGGATAACCTCAAGCTCAAACTGGCCGAAAACGAGAAAAAGTCTGAAGAAGCGCAGGCCAGCGCTGAGCATACCCGCAATGCTCTTAAAGATGCAGAGGAAAAAGAAGCGCGCATTGCCAGCCTGCTGGGCGATATGAACGCCATCGCCACGCAGGCCGACGTTATTGCCGCCGACCTTGCCGACCACTCCGCCACCCTGGCCCAGCGCGTGGAAACTGTCTACCGGGGCAGCGAAGACCAGCATGATCTCATGCGCAGCAGCCTTGATGACCTGGAGCAGCTTGCCTCCGCCGCCGGCGAAATTGCCGTCAGCGCGGAGCATTCGGCCCACGGGGCGCGCAGTTCCAGGGAGCATGCCGGCAGCGGTGTGGATGTGGTGACCCGCTGCGCCCAGGCCATCAGCCGGGTCAACGATCTTGCGGCCAAGCAGAACGGGCAGGTTGCCGAACTGGGCGAAATGGCCCAGGGCATTACCGGCATTATGAGTGTTATTACCGATATTGCTGACCAGACCAACCTGCTGGCCCTGAACGCCGCCATTGAAGCAGCCCGGGCAGGTGAGGCCGGACGCGGTTTTTCCGTGGTTGCCGATGAGGTGAGAAAACTGGCAGAAAAAACGGTCACCGCTACTCAGGCCGTAGGTGCAAAAATCACCGGCATTCAGGAATCCATTCATGCCAGTGTGGCCTTTATGGGGCAGACCAGCGAGGCTGTGCATGAATCCAATGATCTTGCGCAGCAGTCCGGAGCGGCGCTTTCGCAGATTCTGGATCTGGCTGCCGCCAACGTGGACAGCGCCGCCGGCATGGCCGTGGCCGCACAGCAGCAAAGCGATACCGTGGTGCATGTGGCGCAGGGCATGAAAAATGTGCAGGACATTGCTGAGTCCAGCCGTGCAGCCATGAGTGAAGCCGACCGCCAGGTGCGGGCTGTGGCCAAGATGGCCGGCGAACTGCGGGAACTTATCGACAGGCTTAAAAGCAGGGCCTGATTTTACAGACGGCGTGCTTTTGTAAGCGCCCTGCCAGACGGAAAATGTTTTTCCGTCTGGCAGGGCGCTTTTGCCATATGCGGCTCCGCAAGCACGCGATGTAGCTGCAGCCGCTTTGCCTGCCGTGTCGTCGTGTGGCGTGCCGCCGTTTGCGGGGGAGGCGCATTTTTGCATCCTTTATGTGCGGCCTGCATGCACGAATATTTTTTTTGTGCCTCCTCGTCTGGCTGCTAAAGCTAACCGAATAACTTACCGAAAAGCTTTATGTGACCACTGATGTTGCGCGTGTGTTTGCGGCTGGAAAAAGAAACTGTTGCCCTGCTAACCAATGGAGTCTTTATGTTCGCCTGGTACCGATCCTTGCGCATGACGCCCAAGATTGTGATTCCCGTAGCCCTTGCTCTTGTTGTGTGTCTGGGGCTGCTGACCTGGCAGATTCAGACGCGCAGCAGCGCCGCTATTGAAGATATTGCCCGCCGTGAACTGGCCGCTCTCGGCGGGGCCGAGGGAAATTCCATGTCCCGGTTCCTGAACATGGCTGTTGACGAGGCGTCGGCCCTGGCTGCCGCCCTGGGGCAGAGTGTGGCCCAGAACGAAGCGCCCACCAGGCAGGGTGTCATTGCCATGATCAAGGGTATGCTTATGGGCAATGCCGATATTTTCGGGGTGGGCATTATCTGGGAGCCAGGCCTGTTCGATAACCGCGACATGCTGTATGCGGGTGCGCCGGGCAGTGACGGCAAAGGACGCTTCATGCCCTACCTTTCCAGAGGGGCCGAGCTTGTGGATCTTGGCGAGCAGGTCGACCAGCCTTACTATGTCATTCCCCGTAAAACCCGCCAGACCTACGTTTCCGACCCCATTCCCTTCAAGGTCAGCGGGCAGGACGTGCTTATGTCCACAGTGGCCTGCCCTATACTGCGCGGCAATGACCTTCTCGGTGTGGTGCTGGTGGATATTTCTCTTGCCCGGCTGCAACAGATGGTTGCGGCCGTCAGCCTGTATGGCAGCGGCTACGCTTCGCTTGTCAGTGAAAAGGGTGATATTCTGGCGCATCGCGAAGAATCCCTGGTCGGCAAGAGCATCTTCGACCTTGGCGTTGTCAGGCGCAAAGGGGCGGTTACAGAAGCGTTTACCGCCGGCAAGTCGTATATGGAAGACGTGAGCGACGCGCAGGGTGTGCTGCTGCGCTACTTTCATCCCGTTGATTTCAGGGGCGGCAGCCAGCACTGGTATCTCAGCGTGACCGTGCCGCAACGTGAAGTGCTGGCGCAAGCCAGGGATATCAGCCGCATTACCGTCATTATTTCGGCCATAACTCTGCTGGTGTTACTCGGCATAAGCTATCTTGTCATCCGCAGCGCGTTGCGCCCGGTGAACTATCTGGCGGAAACAGCCGGGATCATCGCCGGGGGCAAACTGGAGCAAAATATTGAAGACAGCCGCTTCGGCGGTGAAATGAAGGTGCTCAGCACGGCTTTGAAAAAAATGATCGCCTCTTTGCTGGAGGGCATAAGCAGGGCTGAAGCCCTTACCGGGGCGGCGCGTGAAGAATCGGAAAAGGCCCGCCTGGCCATGATGGAGGCCGAGGATGCCCGCCGGGCTGCTGAAAGCGCCCGCCGGGACGGCATGCTGGCTGCTGCGGGGCAGCTTGAAGAGGTGGTGTCGGTGCTTTCATCTGCTTCCACAGAGCTTTCGGCCCAGATCGAGCAGTCAGACCGGGGCGCTGCGGACTCCGCCCAGCGCCTTGCCGAGGCCGCTACGGCCATGAATGAAATGAACGCCACCGTGCAGGAGGTCGCCCGCAATGCCAGCCAGGCTTCAGAAGCCTCGGCGGAAACCAGAAGAAGAGCGCTGGCGGGCGCGCATATCGTGGAGCAGTCATTGCAGAGCATACGGCAGGTGCATGAGGTTTCGGGTGCGTTGCGGCAGGATATGGCGCTTCTGAACACGCATGCCCAGGACATCAGCCGGATCATGAGCGTCATCTCCGACATTGCTGACCAGACCAACCTTTTGGCACTCAATGCGGCCATTGAGGCGGCCCGTGCAGGAGACGCAGGGCGCGGATTTGCCGTGGTGGCCGATGAGGTGCGCAAGCTGGCGGAAAAAACCATGTCCTCCACCACCGATGTGGGCAATGCCATCAGGGCCATTCAGGAGAGCACCGCAAAAAGCATGGCCGGTATGGATGAAGCCGTGCGGCAGGTGGAGCAGGCTACGGATTATGCCGGTCAGTCCGGTCAGGCCCTGAGCGAGATCGTCGGCACGGTGGAGGCCACGGCGGACCAGGTAAACGCCATTGCCACGGCCAGCGAAGAGCAGTCTGCCGCCAGTGAAGAAATCAACCAGACCATAGTACAGATCAACAGCATGTCGCGGCAGACGGCCGAGGCCATGGCCGAGGCCGCCAGGGCTGTTACTGATCTTGCGGCTCAGGCTCAGGCGCTGGACAGCCTCATAGACAACATGAAGCGCGGTTGACGCGCCATGGCAGACGCCCGAACGGGCGGCTGCCCCATGCCGCCCGAAGGCCGTGTGCAGCCAGGGCCGGGCAGGCCCGCCCCTGAAACCCATCGTACCAATGGAACCGGCCGGATTTTCCGTATCTCGTCAGGAAAATCCGGCCGGTTGATTTTTGTCTAAAAGCGGTCTGGTCCCTGTGGGAACAGGCACAGGCGAAAGGGCCACTGGTCCGGCTGCGGCATGCGCACGGCAGTGTTCCGGCCGGTAGCGCCGCAGGGGTGCCCATTTCGGCGGCAGCCACAGGCTGTATGTCTGATCGCTGTTCGGTCGTGCGGGCTTGCAGCCGCATCTGCCCCCGAAGCGTGGCCTATTGTGCTGCTCCGGTTCCGGCGGGGGCGGCCTGGTCAGCGTTTTTGTTGGCCGCGTGAATGGCGGTTCCGATTTCGCGGGCCAGAGTTTCTGTAAACAGGGTGGGTGCTCCGGCATCCATGCGTACCTGCCCGGGCAACAGCACGGCTATGCGCATCTGGCTGTTGGAAAGGGCATTACGGCTGGAGATGTTCTTGAGTTTGGCCCTGCTTGGCCTTTGGGCGCTGGGAACGCGGCGCTGCACCAGCAGCACGTCGGCCATGACCGTAGCGCCGCCGCTGCCCTTGAGCGCGGAAGGCGTGTCGTAGCCTGCGTCAACCATCTGCCGCAGATGTGCCGGATCTGTATTTCCGGCAGACAGCACCGTAAGCTGTACAATATATCCGGCCTCGCTGGGGTTGCCCACAATGGTGAATCCGCTGCGCTGCAGCCAGGATTCTGTCTGCGCGCGCAGACCGAAAACACGGTTGGTGTTGTCGCGCACGCTTACATAGACAGTATCCGCAATTGTATCATCGTCTTGTGCTTCCTGCAGCTTGCCCGAACGCAATACTTCCAGCTTGTCCGGGTCAGCGGCCTGACGCACGCAGGCCGCAAGCGGCACAAGGCTCAGGCAAAGCAGCAGTGCAATAAAACGTAGTCCTTTCAAAGTCATAAGAAAACCTCGGTCCTTGCCGCCAGAGGCGCGGCTGGTATTGAATGCGAAAGCGTAGGGCTTTCGCCATGCATGTTCCCGGCGGATGCATTTTTCGGGCCAGTGAACAAGTCTGTAAAAATATTTTCGTGCGCCAGGGCCGCTGTCCGCCCGGGCGCTGTCTGTTGTAAATCCTCGGAGTATGGTATGTTTCAGGAGGATTGAAGGTGGCTGCGGGCAGAGACGTCTCGCTGTCTGTTATATGTGTTGCAGGCAATTTTTCAGGGTATGCAGAATGACCGGCGTGTCTTGCCAGGCTGCAAGGCGTGGCTTCTGCCACAGCGCAGCCTGGTCATGTGGGGGAACGGTCTTTTCTCGTCCGGCAAGGGGGAACCGGCGGGCTTGGGGCTGTAACTGAAGCAAAAGGACTGTCCGCTGCGGCATCCTGACAGGGCGGCGGGTTTGTCAGGGCTTTACGGCCTTGACGATTTCACTGCTCAGCTTGTCCTCCAGGGCGGGAAGAATATCGTCGCGCCCCATGCCGGCGCCTTCGGCGCTGACGCTTACCGTATACATCTCCTGGGGCTGCTTGCCGTTACGGCCTGCGCCCACGCGGGCGCGCATGCCCCAGATGTTGCTTGTGCCGCCGTCAAGCATGCTGACGCCAAGGCCCAGCAACAGGCCGCCGCCAACGCCCCAGGCCGCGCCGCGGCCGCCGCCGGTAGCGCCGCCCACGAGCGCACCCAGCATGGCGCCGGTAGCGGTATGCCCCAAGGCTCTGCCCGCATCGGGCGGCGTACTGCGCGAACCCAGGGGGACTACCTCGTCCACCGCAACACGCAGCAGTAGGTCAGACCCCTTGGCCGAATCCGCGGGTACAAGCTCCCGCTCACTTTGCAGGTAAGCCGTCAGCATCGACTGAAGGTCGGCGTTAAATGTGGCGCTGCCGCCGCTCACGTCCACAAAGACGCTTTGCCCGGGGCTTGCCTTGATGGCGGGCAACGGTCCGGGCCTGGCTTCGGCCTGGTTGGAGCGCGGGTCAGCAGGCGAGCCGGGCGGAAAATCCGAACTGCCGGGCGCATCCGGGCCGGTATTATGGCGCGACGAGCAGCCCGCAGCCAGCAGGCAGAGCATCGTCAGGCAGATTGCCGCTACAAGGCGGTATGGTATTGGACATATGCGCATATATCCCTCATTTTGACTGGAAATTACTACTATACTACCGCAAGTGACGCACCCCTGTCCAGTTGGGTATGTCATGCTGCCATGCTTGTGGAATTGATGTGTCATCTGCCCAATAATCCAATATATTTTTCTTTTGCACCTGCCTGCCGGCCATGCGTTGCGCCGGGCATTTTTTTGCTCTTGCCGGTTCCGGGCAGCAGCCCCGGCTTCACGGCCCGCACTTGACGCCTTCGGGTTTTATCGTATCTTGCCGTTACATAAAGGGCGCGCAGGACATTTTTGGCGCAGCCGGAAAGCCAATTGAGGGCAGCATGGGCAAACAGTTGATAATAGTGGAATCACCGGCCAAGGTTAAGACCATCAAGAAATTTCTGGGACCGGCTTATATGGTGCAGGCCAGTGTGGGCCATGTACGCGACTTGCCCGCCAAAACGCTTGGCGTGGACGAAGAGCATGACTTTGCGCCTCATTATGAAGTTATAGAAAATAAAAAAAATGTGGTCAGCGACCTGCGCGCCGCCGCATCCAAGGCCGAGACCGTATATCTGGCCCCCGACCCCGACCGCGAAGGTGAGGCCATTGCCTGGCATGTGGCCGAGCTGATCCGCGACAAGGCCAAGGATATCAAGCGTATCCAGTTCAACGAAATTACGGCCAAGGCCGTCAAGGAAGCGTTAGCGCACCCGCGCGAACTCAATGCCGACCTTTTTGACGCCCAGCAGGCCCGCCGTATCCTGGACAGGCTTGTGGGCTACAAGATTTCACCCCTGCTATGGAAAACCATCAAGCGCGGTATATCCGCAGGCCGTGTACAATCCGTGGCCCTGCGCCTTATTGTGGAGCGTGAGGAAGAGCGTGAGGTCTTCAGGCCAGAGGAATACTGGCTGTTCAAGGCCCTGCTTTCGGGCGAGGTGCCGCCTCCATTTAAGGCCGATCTGCTCAAGGTCAACGGCAAGAAGGCGGTCATCGGCAATGCCGAAGAGGCGCAGGCTCTTGAGGCCGCCCTCAAGGGACAGCCCTTTGTGGTGGAAAATGTGGAACAGAAGGAGCGCGAGCGCGCGCCCCAGCCGCCGTTCATCACCTCCACGCTCCAGCAGGCGGCCAACCAGCGTCTTTCCTATTCGGCCAAGCGCACTATGAATATTGCCCAGCGCCTCTATGAAGGCGTGGAGCTGGGCGACCGCGGCCTTACCGCCCTTATCACCTATATGCGTACGGACTCCACGCGCATTGCCGATGAGGCCCGGGACGCGGCCAAGAAATTTATTGGCGAACACTTCGGCAAGGATTACCTGCCCAAGCGCGCCCGTGTGTACAAGACCAAGGGCAGCGCCCAGGACGCCCACGAAGCCATCCGCCCCGTGGATGTGTCCATCACGCCCGATGAGGTCAAGCAACACCTGCCCCCTGACCAGTACAATCTTTACCGGCTTATCTGGTCGCGCTTTGTGGCTTCGCAGATGGCCGGAGCGCGCTTTCACGACACCACTGTCACCATTGCCTGTGCTCACAGCCAGTGGCGCGCCAAGGGCGAACGTCTGCTTTTCCCCGGTTTTATGGCGGCCCTGCCCCGCGCCGGAGAAGACGCCGATTCCGATCTGCCGCCTGTGGAGGTCGGGCAGACCCTCAAGCTGGAAAAGATGGACAAGGAACAAAAGTTCACCCAGCCTCCGCCGCGCTACAGCGAGGCGAGCCTCGTGCGCGAGCTTGAAGAGCGCGGCATCGGGCGTCCTTCCACCTATGCGGCCATTATATCCACATTGCAGGACAGGGAATATGTGAGCCTGGCCGAAAGGCACTTTGTGCCTACAGATCTCGGGCGTGTGGTTTGCGGCCAACTGACCGAACATTTTTCGCGGTTGATGGACGTGGGCTTTACCGCCCAGATGGAAGAAGGGCTGGACAAGGTGGCCGAGGGCAAGGAGCACTGGGTAGAGCTTTTGCGTGCCTTTGCCGACGATTTCAATCCTACCCTTACGGCCGCTGCCAAAAACATGCAGAGCGTCAAGGGCGGCATCCCCGCCGATCTAGCCTGCCCGGAATGCGGCAAGCCGCTCATGATCAAGTTCGGCAAGGCCGGCGCTTTTCTGGCCTGCTCCGGCTACCCCGACTGCAATTTCACCAGCAACTTCTCCCGTAACGAGGAGGGCAAGGTGGAGGCCGTGGCCGCTGAAAAGCCGAAGTATGAAAAGGTGGGGCAGTGCCCCAAGTGCGGGCGCGACCTTGTCATCAAAAAAGCCCGCACAGGCAGCAGCTTTATCGCCTGCACGGGCTATCCCGAATGCAGGCATGCGGCCCCCCTGTCCACGGGCGTGCCCTGTCCGCGCTGCGAAAAGGGGCAGCTGGTGGAAAAAAGCACCAAGCGTGGCAAGATATTCTATTCTTGCGACCAGTACCCGCAGTGCGACTTTGCCCTGTGGGACAGGCCCGTACCCGGCCCCTGCCCGCGCTGTAACTCCCCCTATCTGGTGGAAAAGAAGAGCCGGGACGGCCTGAAGGTCATATGCCCGGTCAAGGGCTGCGGCTATGTGAAGGAGGAAGATCATGAGCAGGAGTGACGAACCTGGCGGCGGGGCCGTCAGTACCGGCCCTGCGGGGGCCTGTTCCGCTGACGCTGCCGGTTCCGGCGGCATGAGCGCCCCCTGGCCCGACACGCTGGAAGCCCGCGTGGCCCGGCTGCTGGGCGAAGGGGAAAGCGTGGTGCTGGTGACGGTTATCAGCCGCACAGGCTCGGCCCCCCGTGATGCCGGAACCCGTGCCCTGTATACGCAGGCCGGGCCGGAAGGCACGGTGGGCGGCGGCCTGCTCGAGGCCCGGGCCATGGAGGCCGCCGCCCAGAGTCTGTTCATGGGGCGTTCTGCCCGGGTCAGCTGCGATCTCAGCGGCTTTACTCCTGACAGCGACATGATCTGCGGCGGCGGCATGGAAGTACTGTGTGAAGTGCTGCTGCCGGAGCAGGCGGGCCTGTTCAGTCTGGCTGCCCTGGCCCTGAGCGAAGGCGTGGGCGGTGTGTGGGTGGTGGACGTGAGCCACGAAACGCCCTCGCGCAGCCTATGTCTCGACAGCCTGCCCCAGGGCGGAGAGCTGGCCGCCGGCGCGAGCCTGGACACGGCAGCAGCACGAGAGCTGGCCGCCCGGCGCAAGGGCCGTGCCGGACTGGTGGAAAAAGGGGAGTCCAGCGTTTATGTGGAACCTCTGGCTGCCCCGACGATCCTGCTGCTTTGCGGGGGCGGGCATGTTTCGCTTGAGGTGGCACGCCTGGCGCATGCCTGCGGCTTTGTTGTAGACGTCGCGGACGACAGGCCGGAGTTTTCCAATCCGCAGCGCTTTCCCATGGCGCGCCGTTGCTACGTGCTGCCGGAATACGAAAACCTGGTAAACGCCTGCGGCATCGGCCGTCACCATTATGTAGCCATCATCACGCGCGGACACGGCTTTGACCGTGAAACTCTGGCGCAGGCGCTGACCAGCCACGCCCAGTACATAGGTATGATCGGCAGCAGGACCAAGCGCGACCAGATTTATGCCCTGCTGCGCGCCCAGGGGGTTCCCGCCGCCGAACTGGCCGCCGTATGTTGTCCCATCGGCCTGACCATCGAGGCTGAAACTCCGCAGCAGATAGCGGTATCCATTGTTGCCGAACTGCTGGCCGCGCAGGCGGGCACGCTGAAGCGACTGCGCTTTGAGGAATAGAACTTCTTCGCGCCTCTGCCCGTAACGCAACTGTTCTTTTGCCGTATCCGGCGCGCCGCGTGTGCAGGCATGCGGGTGCTGTTCCAGTCTTTTTCTGCTTGCCGCACTGTCAGGCGGCTCGCCCGGGCGGCAGGATTTTGCCTTCGGCCGGGTCGGTCTCCGGTTTTTTACAGGGTTTTCCACGTCAGGGGGCGCACTCTGCGTCCTTCCTTGACATTTTCTGACGCTCGAGACACTGTGAGCATGCGGAGGCGTGTTGTATGAGTTTTACCATTGTCGCCGCGCTCATTGTGTTTTTGGTCTTCATTTATGTGGATGCCAGGCGCAGAACAGCGCAACATCTTCAATGCATTGCCGAAGAAAAAAGCAGCGTCGCCACTGCTTCGGGCATGACGGCCAGTGTGGGCGTTTTTTATCCGGATGTGCGCACGGCTGTGGTCATGGGGGCTTCGGAAGATACCGGAGCCTGCTATTATAGAGTGTTGCGCGAAGGAAAGGTCATCAATCGCAGTAAAATCAATCTTGCCAATATTGTGCGGGTTGATCTGCTGCTCAACGGCTCTCCCCGGGATTTGCCGCTGGAGTCCCAGCAGGCCACCAGTTTTCTCAAGGCCACAGAAATCGCCGGTAAAGGCATCAGTACATTTTCCACAGCAGAATTGCGGGCGCTGCAAAAAGCAGCTCTGCGTCTGGTCTTTGTGGATGGAAACGGCGCAGAAAAAATGTTGGAAATCACCGTATTGCGCATGGGCGATGAACGGCACAGGTTCAAGAGGCTGGAATTGCTCAAAGACGGCATCTGGTGGTATGCCTTTCTGAACAGTGCTGCCCGTAATGCCAGGCTGTGGCATGATGAGCACGAATTGGCGGAACACGACGGCAACATTGGGCAGGAATAGGGTATAATTTTTTATCTAATAAAATCAGTATGTTGCGAGAAAATAATACGGTGTTACAACATGCTGATTTCATTAAGTATTTTTGCAGTCTTGCTCTGACCCCCTTGCGGGGCGGCTCGATTGCTTTTTGCAATGAACTGTGTTTTTTACATTGATGCTTCGCCCGATTTTGTATGCCGGGCGGTTTTTTCAGCGTGCCGAGTCACGCGTCTTATGGAGTAGTTCATGACAAGCAGACAGCTGTTCTCTCTTCCTCTTGCCCTGGCGCTTTGCCTCGCGCTGGTCGCCTGCGATAGTGAAAAAAAAGCCCAGCAGGGGGCCATGCACCTGCCCGTGGCAATTTTTGATGTTGTAGCTCGCGATGAACCGTGGCCTGCCGAATATCAGGCGCAGGCATCCGGCTCGCGGGCTGTTGAAGTGCGCGCGCGGGTTGAAGCCATTATTGAAAAGCGGCTGTATGAAGAAGGCGATTATGTGGAGCAGGGCCAACTGCTTTTCCAGTTGGAACGCGACCATTACGAAGCGCTCATGCAGCAGGCTCAGGCCCAGTTCACCAATGCCGAACGGGAATGGCGGCGGGTGCGCCCGCTGTATGAAAAGAATGCCGTGTCGCAGAAAGAGCGCGACAATGCCCTGGCCGCCTATGAAAGCGCCAAGGCAGCCATGCGCCAGGCCAAGATCAATCTGGATTACTGTCAGGTGACGGCCCCGGTCTCCGGCTACAGCAGCAAGGAAAACTACACCCCGGGCAACCTCGTGGGCAACAATTCCCTGCTTACCTACGTGAACCAGACCGACCCGATGTACATCGATTTTTCCATTGCCGCTCCCGAGCGCATGACACGCCAGAACCTGGCCGCCGAAGGCCGCCTCGCGCTGCCTGCCGAAGGCCGTTACAAGGCGCGGCTGCGGCTGCTTGACGGCAGCATGTACAAGGGCGAGGGCGAAGTGACTTTTATTGACAGCCAGGTACAGCCAAGCACCGGCGTCATCAAGGCCCGTGCGGTTTTTGCCAATGCTGACCGCAGCATCATGCCCGGTCAGTATGTCCGGCTGTATATGGATGGCGATATCCTTAAAAACGCCGTGCTTGTTCCGCAAAAGTGCGTACTGCTGACCCAGAAGGGTTCGCTGGTTATGGGCGTGGACAAGGACGACAAGGTGTATCCCATTCCCGTGGTCGTTGGTGTGTCCGTTGGCGACAAATATCTTGTGCTTGAGGGTCTCAAGGGCGGCGAACGCATTATCAGCGAAGGCATCATCAAGGCCCGTCCCGGCACACAAGTGAGCATAATGCCCTCCGGGGGCGAACAGCCCCGGGATGGCGCGGCTAAGAAGTAGGTAAGTATGGCTGTTTCCACAAAGCCGAATTTCTTTTTACGCAGACCAATTCTTTCGGCGGTCATATCCATTGTCATCACTCTGGTGGGGGCGCTGGCCATGCGGGCATTGCCCGTGGCCCAGTACCCCGACCTGGTGCCTCCCACGGTCAACGTCAGCGTGGTGTATCCCGGTGCTTCCGCGGAGACCATCGCGTCTACCGTGCTGGCCCCTCTGGAAGTCAATATCAACGGCGTGGAAAACATGCTCTACATGACTTCCACGGCGGCTTCCGGCTCTGGCTCGGGCAGCATCAACGTCTACTTTTCGTTGGGTACAGACCCGGATATGGCCCTTGTCAACGTCAACAACAAGGTCAACCTGGCCCAGACGGTGCTGCCCGAAGCGGTGCGCCGCCAGGGCGTAAGCGTGCTCAAGCGTTCGCCGGCCATGCTGCTGGTGTTTTCGTATTTTTCGCCTGATGGCCGCTACGACCAGGTGTTCATCAACAACTGGGCGCAGATTAACGTGGTGGACGCGCTCAAGCGCGTGGAAGGCGTGGGTGACGTAACCATATTCGGCAGCATGGACTACGCCATGCGCATCTGGTTGCAGCCCGACAAGCTGGCGAAGTATGGCGTGTCCGTCAATGAAGTTGCCGCCGCCATTCAGGAGCAGAACTCGCAGTACGCTCCCGGACGCCTGGGCGAAATGCCCTCACCAGATTCCACACAGCTTACCTGGCAGATCGACACCCAGGGCCGTCTGGTCACGCCGGAAGAATTCGGCGAGATCATCGTGCGCAGTGGGCCTGACAGCGCCATGCTGCGCCTCAAGGATGTGGCCCGTGTGGAGCTGGGCGGCAAGGACTACAGCGTCACCTCGCGCTATAACGGCATGGTGGCGCGTATGGGCGCCGTCTATCTGCTGCCCGGGGCCAACGCCATCGCCACCGGCGACCGTGTGCTGGACAAGCTGGCCGAAATCGGCCTGACCATGCCTGACGGGCTTGATTACACCATTCTTGTGAACACCAACGACTTCGTGCTTGAATCCATCCGCGAAGTGGTCTCCACCCTGGTGGAAGCCATGATACTGGTGTTCATCGTTGTGTATGTGTTTCTGCAAAGCTGGCGCGCCACCATCATTCCCTGCGTGGCTGTGCCGGTCTCCATTATCGGTACGTTCGCCGGGCTGTACGCCTTTGGCTATACCATCAATACTCTTACGCTTTTTGCCATGGTGCTTTCCATCGGCATCGTGGTGGACGACGCCATCGTGGTGCTGGAAAACGTGGAGCGCATCATGACCACGGAGCACCTGCCGCCCAAGGAGGCCACGGCCAAGGCCATGAACGAGGTCACGGCCCCCATTGTGGCCATTGTGCTCGTGCTGTGCGCCGTGTTTATTCCCGTATCCTTTATGGGCGGCCTGGCAGGGCAGATGTACAAGCAGTTCGCCATCACCATTTCGGTGTCGGTGGTTCTGTCGGGCGTGGTGGCGCTGACGCTCACCCCCGCCCTCTGCGCCCTGCTGCTCAAGCCCCACGACCACAGCTACAAACCGCCCAAACCCTTTGTGTGGTTCAACAGGTTCTTTGACAGCGTAACTACAAACTATGTGAACATCGTTAACTACCTCAAGGCTTCCAGCCTGCGGGCCTTGTCGCTGTTTGCCGTCATGATCCTCATTTGCGTGTGGCTGTTCAGGGTCGTCCCCGGCGGCCTCGTGCCCAACGAAGACCAGGGGTATATCCTGGGTATGGCCATTCTGGACGACGGTGCCTCGCAGCACCGCACAACGGCCGTCAACAAGGTTCTCAACGACTTTCTGCTCAGCAACCCCGCTGTGCAGAGCATGGGTACCCTGTCCGGTCTGGACATCACGTCCATTTCGGTCAAGAGCAACTACGGCACCTTCTTTGCCCTGCTCAAGCCCTGGGGTGAACGTAAAAAACCCGAAATGTCGTCAGACGCCGTGTTGCAGACTGTGGGCGCGGTTACGCTCATGCAGCCCGAAGCAGTGGTTATGGGCTTTGCACCGCCGCCCATCAGCGGCATGAGCACCACGGGCGGCTTTGAAGGTTACATTCAGATGCGCGGCACCGGCAGCCTTCAGGACCTGGAAAATGAGACCAACCGTCTTGTACAGGAAGTTATGGCTGTGGATGCCGACGGCAAACGCAAATATCCGGCCATCGGCATGCTGCGTAACCTGTTTTCCACCGGTTCTCCCCAGTTGTACGCCAACCTCGACCGTGATCGCTGCAAGGATATGGGTGTTCAGATCAGCGACGTGTTCACGGCTATGGGCGGCACCTTTGGCGGCGCGTACGTGAACGACTTCAACTATATGGGCCGTACCTTCCAGGTTCGTCTGCAGTCCGAGGCCCAGTACAGGGTTCTGCCCGAAGACCTGGGCAACGTGTACGTGCCCAACAACAAGGGCGAGATGATCCCGCTGACCGCCGTCATGACCCTTGAACGTCGCACCGCCCCCCAGGTGGTGGAACGCTACAACGTCTTTCCTGCGGCCCACGTTATGGGTGCTCCCGCCCCGGGCTTTTCATCGGGGCAGGCTCTGGACCAGATGGAAGCCGCAGCCAAGGCCATTCTGCCCACAGACTACAGTCTGGGCTGGGTTGGTTCAGCCCTTCAGGAAAAGCTCGCCAGTACGGACACCACGGTGATCTTTGTTCTGGCTCTGGTCATGGTCTTCCTGATTCTGGCGGCGCAGTACGAGTCGTGGTCCCTGCCGCTTTCGGTGCTCACGGCCGTGCCCTTCGGCGTGTTCGGCGCTTTGCTGGCAACCTGGGCGCGCGGCCTTTCCAATGACGTGTACTTTCAGGTGGCTCTGGTCACACTGGTGGGTCTGGCAGCCAAAAATGCCATCCTTATCGTGGAATTCGCGGTAGAGGCGTGGCGCGGCGGCCGTAGCCTTGACGCGGCGGCGAGCTTTGCCTCGCGGCTGCGCTTCAGGCCCATTGTCATGACCTCTCTGGCTTTTATTCTTGGCTGCGTGCCTTTGGCAATCAGCACAGGCGCGGGCGCCAACAGCCGCCACGCCCTGGGTACGGCGGTCATTGGCGGTATGCTGGCGGCCACGTGCATAGCCACGCTTTTTGTGCCGTATTTCTTTAAGATAATCATGCAGATATCACTGAAAATACAGGGCAAGACAGATCCCAACGCCGGTAAGGACTTTACCGGGGATGGACAGGAGGATCTATGAGTTCCATCAGTAATGCCGGTCGCATGCGTCTGACGGGGGCAGTGTTTGTCCTGTCGGTATTCATGCTTTCGGCCTGCTCCCTTGCGCCGCGCTACGAACGGCCTGAAATGGATATGCCCGCCCAGTGGCGCACGGTGGATATGGGCGCCGCCCCGCTGAACACTGACTGGTGGAACCGCTTCAATGATCCGGTGCTTACCGCCCTGGTGGACGAGGCGCTGAAGAACAACCAGGATATTGCCGAATCCCTTGCCAAGATCGATTCAGCGGCCTCGCAGGTGGGTATAGCCACTGCGGATCTGCTGCCCTCGGTCAGCGGCTCGGCTTCGTCCATGGCTCAGGGGGCTTCGGAAAAAACGCCCAACACCATGCCCTTTGACAAGAGCGGTCTTTCCCGCACCACGGCCACCAATCAGGCCGCGCTCAGCGCCTCGTGGGAGTTGGACCTCTGGGGCAAGAACCGCAATAACTACACCATGCTCAGCGATGTGCTCATGAGCACGGTCATCGGGCATGAGGCCCTGCGTCTTTCGGTGGCAGGGCAGACGGCCCAGAGCTACTTTGCCCTGCTGGCCCTGGACATGCAGCTGGATACGGCCCGCCGTACGCTTAAAACCCGCGAAGATGCCTTCAGCATCTACAGCAGCCGTTACAAGCAGGGTGACATTACCGAGCTTGACTGGCAGCGCGCCCGTGCAGAGGTTGAAATCGCCCGCGCCCAGGTGCACACCAGCACCGTGGCCGTGGACAGGGCCGAAGCCGGACTGGCCGTGCTGCTCGGGCGTTCGCCCCGTGATATTATGGAACGCGGCATGCCGCGCGGGCAGGCCATCGGCATGCTGCCGTCGCCCCCCGTGCTGCCTGAAGGTCTGCCTTCCGACCTGCTGCAGCGCAGGCCGGACGTGCGTGCCGCCGAGTTCATGCTCATGGCCAATAACGCAAATATCGGCGTGGCCCGTGCCCAGTTCTTCCCCTCGGTGTCCCTTACGGGTATGCTGGGTACGGTCAGTGCGGCCGTGGGCAGCCTGTTTACCGGCCCTGCCGGAGCCTGGAGCTACGGCGTCACCGGTTCCATGCCCCTGCTGGATTTCGGCCGCACCTGGTACAACGTCAAGGATGCCGAAGCACGTAAAAAGGCTTCTGTGGCCGTATACCGCAAAACCGTGCAGACGGCGTTTGAAGACATGCGCACATCGCTGACCGCCCAGCGCGAGGCCGACGCCATCGTGCGCAGCATGCAGATCCAGGTGGAAAGCCTGCGCCGTGCCACTACCATTGCCCGTCTGCAGTACGACAACGGCTATACGGACTACCTGACCGTTCTGGATGCGGAACGCCAGCTTTTTGCTGCCGAACTGCAACTGGCATCGGCCCTGCGTGACCGCCTGGACAACGTCGTGAGCGTTTGCATGGCCCTTGGCGGCGGCTGGAACGACCCCGGCGCCAGCCCGAGCTTTCCCGTGGTCAATACCGAAAAACTGCTGAATCAGGAAACAAGCGCCGGGGCATCCGGCAAGTCTTCGGGCAAGGCCGCGGCCGAATCCGCGTCTGCCGCGCCTGAGGCCAGACCACAGGGTGGCGTGAGCCTGTAGGGCTGCCTGGCAGACTGCGCTATGAATGTAATGCCCCCCGGCCAAAAGGCCGGGGGGCTTCGTTTTTTGCGTATTCACTTTTTGTTTTGAACCGGGCTGTTCGGCGGGTCGCCATATTTTCTGCAAGGCCGACAGCCCGGTGGGCTGCTTCGCCCTGTGCCGTTTCGGCCATTTTTTATAAAAAAATGTACCCCGCATTCTGGTTTGTACTTTTGGGTAAAAATATTTCCACAGTTTTACGGTCAGCTTTACAAGCCTGGGGGACTATCGTAAGAGCAGATATGGTCAAGCCGGTAATCACCATCATTTTTTTGTGCTGTGTCTTGTTGGCCGCCCCTTTGATGGCCTCTCGCACTGCTGCCGCTTCCAATCAGGGGGCAAAATCCCAGGTGGCCGACAAGGCAAAACAGGGGGTTCCCTGTGTGGACAGGTCAAAGGCGCGTGCAGACCAGAACCGCACCGTTACCGTGAAAAAAAGAAAGGATGCCGTCCACGCCAGAGCCTGGACTTTTCGCGAGGGCAGCAGTCTTGATGCCTGGCAGGCCCAGGGCACGCCCGCAGACAATCTGCACAGCCGCGCGGTTGCCCCTGCCGGGGGAAAGGCCGTAGACACGGCCAAGGGGATTGACAGCGCCCTGAATGCGGCTTCCGGAGCACACAAAAATAAATCCGCCCTGGCACTGAGCGTGGAAGACGAAAGTTCATCCTGGCGTGAGCCGGGACCGGGCTGCATTACCCCTGACGAAAACCTGAGCATGGAAAGCAGGCATGTGGTGCGGGCCTACGCCGATACCACCGTTGGGGATGACCTGAGCATCGGTCTGGGGCCGGAGCTTATCCTTAGAAACGAGCAGCGCGAACGGCCATCCAGCAACAAGCAGCCGGACTCCGCCTTGGGCTTGGGCATGCAGTTCAAGCTCGATTTCTAGTTTTTTCTCTTTCTTTCCCGTACCGTTCTCCGAGGTAGGCCTTTTGCCGTGTACGCAACGCGTGCCGAGGTTTTGCCTGCGTTTCCGGGGCATGCAAGGCTTGCCTTCTCTCTCATTGTCTTCATGTATCCCGTCGGGCTGCCCGCACGTGAAACCGGCTTTTCTGAACCGCGCGTGTCGGCATTCTGGCGCAATGCCTGCCGAATTGCGCCGTTTTTTCGGCTGCGCCGCGGGCCGGCTGCCTTACTGCGGATTCAACTCGCTGCAATGCCTTGGCTTTGGCGTCTTGGCACTGTACTTGCTGTCCCTTCTGTGTGGTATCAGATCAGCCGCTCAGGAGGAACACATGGCGCTTTCCAATTTTCTCATACGCCCCCCCAGCGAGGCCCAGCAGGGGCAGGCCGCCGGCCAGCGCCGCGCCGCGCCGGTCGCGGGCGGAGCCAGTTTTGCCGCAGTCATGCAGGGGCAGGCGCGTCAGGCTGAAGGGACAGCCCCGCTTCCGCAAGCCGTACAGGCCATGAGCGGCCAGGAATCCCCGGCACAGGTGCGACCTGCGGAACTTGCGGGCATGCAGGCTCCCGCGCGTAATCTCGTGCTTGCGGGGCGCAGCCCCAGCGACCTCATGCGAGCCCAGGTCTTTGGCAAGGCTCAGGCTGATCTGCGCCAGACGCAGGCTATTGAAGGCCTTATGCAAAGTGTTTCCGGCAACGGCTCGACCCTTGATCTGGCCCGCAGCATGGGGGCGGCGCGTCAGTTGCACTCGCTCACCAGCACTGTGGGGGAGCGGCTTGGCGGTCTGAACGGCGGAGACTTCATTCATAGCCGTCCTGCAGCCCCGGGGCAGGGCAAGGCCCGGCAAAAACGGCAGCAGCCGGATGCAGCCGAAATGGAGCTGGGCAAGCTTTCCGCCCAGTTTGAATCCGGCCGCGATGGCATAGCGGCCATAGGCTATGACCGTAACGGCGGAACCTCATACGGCAAGTATCAGGTATCGTCACGCGCGGGCAGCCTTAATGATTTTCTTGCATTTCTGGATGGAGAAGCGCCGGATATCTCCAAGAGGCTGCGTTCGGCAGGGCCGGGCAATACCGGCAGCCGCAAGGGAGCGATGCCCGACATGTGGCGCGCCATTGCCGATGAGCAGCCGGAACGCTTTGAAGCGCTGCAGGAAGCCTATGTGCGCGAAAGCCATTACAAGCCTGCTGTGGAGGGCATAAGCCAGCGGACCTCTCTGGAGGCGGACAGCCTGTCGCCTGCCATGCGTGAGGTCATCTGGAGCACATCCGTGCAGCATGGCCCCACAGGAGCCACGCGCATTTTTGCCCGCGCAGAAGCCATGAGCGGTGACCCCGGCGACCCGGCCTATGAGCGCAGGCTTATCACCAATGTATACAAGGTGCGGTCCGGCCAGTTCGGCTCGTCCACCAGCGAGGTGCAGGCCGCTGTGCAAAACCGCTTCCGTCAGGAACGCACCCTGGCCCTCAATCTTCTGGATGGCGGACACAAGGCCAATCTGGCCTGACGACCTGAGCGCTCATGAAGACAGAACCCTTCCACGCCCATATCCAGCAGCCACACGCTCTTGCGGCCGGCGAACATCCGGCAGGCGGGCGTGATGTTGTCATCATCAATCTGACCCGTTTTGGCGATCTGCTGCAAGGCCAGGCGCTCATACACGACCTGCACCATGCCGGGTTGCGCGTGGGGCTTGTCTGTCTGGAAAACTTCGCTTCGGCCCTGCCGTTGCTGCAACATGTGGATGTGACCTGGCCTTTGCCCGGCGCGCGCATCATGGCGGATGTGGAAGGCGACTGGCGGCGGGCCGCTCTGCGGCTGCTGTCTTTTGTGCGCGAAATCCGCAGAAGCATGCCCGATGCCCGGGTGATCAATCTTACTGCCACGCTGCCCGCACGTCTGCTGGCCCGCCTTGTGGCCTCGCACCCCGGCGATATCACCGGGTTCGGCATGGATGCCGAAGGTTTTGGCTTCAGCGGCGGCGTATGGGCCTCCTTTCTTGCGGGAACAGTGCTGCGGCGCCTGAACACGCCCTTCAACCTTGTGGACACGTTCCGTATGGTGGGGGCAAACGCCATGACAGGTACGGAAAAAGCGCGGCTTGCGGCAAATAGTACGATGCCCGGCAGCAGGCCAGGTTTGCAGCCGCCGCCCGAAGCGGAACGGGCATTTGCCCGCGGCCTGCTCGAAGAGGGCGCGCCGGCGGCAGGCATTACATCGTCCTGCAAAGGCTTTGTGGCCTTGCAGCTGGGGGCCAGCGAAGCAAAAAGGCAGTGGCCCGTAGCCTCCTTTGCCGCCCTGGGCGACAGGTTATGGCGCGAGGCAGGGCTTTGTCCGGTCTTGCTTGGCAGCAGGGCGGAACAAGCCCTTGCCGAAGAGTATGTGCAGGCAGCCCGCGGTCCCTGCATCTCTGCCGTGGGGCGCACCGATATCGCACAGCTGGCGGGCCTGCTCGCCCATTGCCGTCTTCTTGTCACCAACGACACCGGAACAATGCATCTGGCCGCGGGCCTGGGGGTGCCGTGTCTTGCCATATTTCTGGCCACGGCCCAGCCCTGGGATACCGGACCGTATTTGCCGGGTTGCTGCTGCCTTGAACCTGCCATGCCATGCCACCCCTGTCCCTACGGGCGCGCCTGCCCGCACGGGCATGCCTGCCTCGGGCGTATCAGCCCCGAGGGTGTGGGCGATCTTGTTTGCGGCTGGCTTGCAACCGGGCGGTGGAATGCGGCGCTTGAGAAAGGGGCGTCCTGCATCGGCCGTGAGGCCCGCGTGTGGCAGACGGAAACGGACAGTTACGGCTTTGCCGCCTTGCGTTGCCTTTCGAAGCACGGCAGTGAAGACCGCAGCCAGTGGCTTGATGCGCAGCGCTTTTTGTGGCGTCAGATGTTTGACAAACTGGGCGAGCGTGTGCCTTCAGACGGGCAGGGCCGTGCCATACCTGCAAAAATAGCTCTCAGCCCGTCATTTGCAGCAGCGGTGGGGGACGTTCTGTCCCAGGCGCTGCAACTGCTGGCCTTGCTGGAAGAGCAGGCAGGCCTGGTGGGTAAAAGCACCATGGCCGGGCAACTCTTTTTGCGTAATTGCGAGCGGTTGCAAAATCTGCTGGACGCCAGCCCGGCGTTTACCGCCCTGGGCGGATTCTGGCGCGAACTGCGGCAGCAGAGGGGCGGCGATATGGCAGACCTGAGCCAACTGATACAGTGTTTACGCTCTGCCCTAATGGAATGGAAAAACAGTATATAAATAAAATGGCATACAGTTTGCTTTAACTGGTGCAGCCCTATGACGGCAAATTCTTCCCCGTGGGGACAGGAGGAACACTATGATAATCGTTGATGGTAATGAAAGCGTCAAAAGCATATCCGCCTTTGAAAACCTTGAGCAGGCGCTGACCAGCATCATGCGGGACGAGGAAATGGAAGGACGCGTGATTACCGACGTTCTGGTAAATGACGAAGCCTTTTCGGAAATTTATCCGCATCAGGCAGAAGACATCGCGTGCGACTCCATTTCGCGCCTTGAGGTGCGCTCTGTACCCAACGGCGAACTGGCCGTGGATATAGCCGGAGAAATGGGCAAGGTCACCCTGATGATGGAGCACGGCGCCCGCCAGGTTGCCCGTCTGTTTCGTGAAGCATCGGATACGGACGCCCTTGAGCTTTTGCAGGACCTGCTGGACGTTACCCGTGATTTCATGAATATGCTCGGCGACCTGCGCGGACGCTATGCCGAAGGCGACTCCGAAGCTTTTGCTGAAAAGACCGAAAAGCTTTCGAGCCTGATTTCAGAAATGAGCGATGGCCTGGAAAACGAAGACTGGATTCTGCTTTCCGACCTGCTTGAATACGAATTTTTGCCCATCTGCGCCGAATGGCGTGAAGTGAGTGAACAGCTGCGCCAGCAGATCATCCAGCGTGTCGCCCAGTAGGGCGCAAGGAGTTATTATGGCCCAGGGACTCAGCTTGCTGGATCAGGCCCTTGATCTCGCCCGGCAGGAAATGAACGCCCTTGAAGACGGGGCGTACGACAAAGCGGTGATTCTTGCAGAAAAACGCAACGAGGTCACCAGCATGGCCTGGTATATGCTTGAAGACGGGCGCGCCGAAGAATACCGCGGGCACCTTGTGGAGCTTGCCCGTGTGCAGGAACACCTGACTGGGCTTGCCACCAGAGCGCGGGATGCCCTGCGGCAGGATCTGCAGCGCTCCCGTCTTGAGCGGCAGCGGATGAACGGCTACCAGCAGTCCATAGGGCAGGCCCTGCAATAATATCCTGTTTCTGTCAGGGATGCTTGCGCATCATGCGCAGGGTAATCCGGGGCTGCGCGGGCGGACGCTTGGCGTAAGGTTGGCCGTCGTTGTGCTCTGGTGTGGTAAAAAAGCCGGAATCAACGGGCAACTGCCCGTTCTCAAGGCTGCAATGTTTTCAAAGAACGCGTACCGGGACTGCCGGTGCGCGTTCTTTCATTAGAGCAATTGACGCTTCAAATGATTGCGTAACGGTCGGCAAAGCCGCCCTACAATCATTTGGCCACAAGGAGTTGGAGACAGATCACTGTGGGGCATTTCAAGTGTGAAATGCCCCAGTCTTGCGACTGCAACAGGCATGTGCGCAGGCGGGCACAATGCCGGTCCGGGTATGGTTCGGGATCTGCGCCGGGATGCCCCTTGCTTCAAGAAGAACTTGCGGAAAAATTTGTAATTGGGCAGCATCACTTTCGCGTGGACGGCAGGAAGTCGCGTCAGGGTGTGCATGCCTGCAAATTTTTGGCAAGGCCTGGGGCTGCCGCGCAAACCGGCCCACCGGGATTTCCGGTGGGGGGAGCGCCGCCTTTGCGCCTGCGAAGTTTACATAAAGAAACCACGCCATAAAAATGGAGAGTAGAGCATGAACCTGGTGTACCGTGGCAAAACCAAAGACGTGTATGACAACGGCGAAGACGGTTTGCGTTTGATTTTTTCAGACCGGGTGACAAAAAATGCTGCGGGAGAAATCGATCCCGGCGGAAATACGGTGGCGGAAAACACCGAGCCTGGTCAGGGAGAGGCCTGTCTGCTCATGGCTTCGGCCATATTTGAAGAGCTGGCTGAAAAAAACGGCGTCTCCACGCACATGATCGCATACGATCTGCCTTCACTGTCGATGGATGTGCGCAGAGGAACCATGTTCAATCCCGGTATCGAGTGGATTGCCCGCTGGGTTTGCACCGGGAGTTTTTTGCGCCGGTACGGCATGGTGCCGGGCGTGTATGACGGAATGCGTTTTGCCGATCCCGTGTTTGAGATAACCCTCAAGGATGATGCCGCCGGCGACCCGCTTATTGTCCCTTCCGCCCTCGTGGCCCTGGGGGTTGTGGATGCCCGGACCATGACTGCCCTTCTGGACAGCAACACAAAAGCCATGCAGGCCATACAAGCCATGTTTGCGGCGCGGGATCTGGATCTCTGGGATATCAAGATCGAGTGGGCACTTGATGCAAAGGGCGCGCCCATGCTGATTGACGAGGTTTCGCCCGGTTGCTGCAGGGCCTTTGACATGAAGACCAAAAAACGTGTTTCAGGTATAGCACTGGCAGAGCGCTTTCGTCGTTAAGCAGGCTTGCGTAAGGTAAGGGATGCTTTCCGGCAAGCCTGCCGGATGCGTTTTTGATGTTCCAGCCGCCTGAAATCCGGAATGCGAAAACCGGGCTTCAGGCGGCTGGCTGTTCAGGCAAAGTGTACAGGCAGATGACAATTGCCCGGCCGTACGCTTTTTACCGGTGTTTTTATGGCTGTTCACTCTTTTTATTGCCTGACCTGTTGCCGCGGCGGCGTGATGGATCAGGAAAAGAGTGAACAGCCTTTGCAGTTACTTGCCTAGCAGGTTGTCATTTCTCTTGCGGCGCTATCCGTGGCTTCCTGGCAGGAATCCATAACGCTGGGAATATCGCTGACTTCGCTGGCAGCGGCAGCAAGACCACCGGCTGCGGCGGCAGGGCCACTGGTTGCCTCAGGCCCGGCGAGGGGATTCTGGTCAAGAGCCGTACTCATGTCCGTCAGGCCCATGTCATGCAATGCATCACTTTCAAGGCCTGTTCCGGCCAGTTCTGTGTTTTGTTCGCCGGCGGCTGTGAACAGGCTGTCGAGACTTTCATCGCCGTATGTCAGGGTGATGGGGGCATGAAGCCCGGCAGAATTCCCGCTGTTTTCTCCTTCATTGCCAAGATAGCCGTTATGCAGGGCGTCATCTCCCCCTTCAAGGGGCATGCTTGCGGACGTATCTGTGGTATGGCCGTCCAGAAAGGCGAAAAGCGGCTGAACCTGTTCTTCGGCGTCTTCACTGAAGTGCGCCAAGGCTGTGGCGTCAGGCCCAGGCACATCCGTATGCGTTCCGGCATTGTCCGTCGGTGCATTGAAAGCGGTATTCAGGCCATCGTCCGTCAGGAGCGTCGGGCCATCGTGGGTAGCCAACGTTGCATCCTGCGCCGAGTCCTGCGCGGCATCATGCCCGGCGGCATGCTGCGTATCCTGCGTGTGATGCCCCGCATCGGTTTCCGCAAGCGTTGCGGCCAAAGGCGCGACAGTGGGCGCGATAGGACTCCCAGCGGGGTCGTGCAACGCGTCGGCAAGATCCGGAGGCTGAATATCGACGCTGTTATCCTTCAGGTCCCAGAGAACGTCATTAAGCACATCCAGGAAATCAGCCAGATCCGAGCCGTCCAGCCCTTCAAAATTGATGGCCTCCAGGCCACCGGAAAAAAGGACGCTGGCGCGGATGGCATCGAGCCATCCACCATACTGCGCGATAAAGCCTTGTGTGTCAGCGGCTTGCAGTATCAAGGTGTAGGTTCCGCCAGTAGCAAGGACATTCAGGCTGCCGGGCTGCACCAGCCCGTTGATGGTGAGGATATTGCTGCCGCCGCCCAGATTGATTTCATTAGGCGGTACCCGAAGTGCCGGTGGTTTGAGCGCTAATGTGTATGGAGCATTCTTTTCCGCCGAGGACAGAAGAGGAGGCCTGTCCACTGTTTTCATATGTGGCAAGTCCGTAGGCATTCCCGGTATTGTGCCGGGCTGTGATATTGACTGCTCCCGTTGCGGAAGCCGTGATGTCAATATCTGAATTCCATACGCCTATGTTGCCTGCGCCGCCCGCATCGGACCGGTCAATGTCCACCTGATTGTAGCTCGTGCCACCAAGGGGGACGTTCTCACCGCTCACGGTTCTGGCGTCAGAGGCGTACCATTCGTCCTTGAGATCGCCGCCAAGCTGGACTCGGTTTTCTTCAGCAGCCGTATCATAGCTTTGCCCCGCACTGCCGCAGAAACTGTGACGACCTGCCCCTGAACAGGGCGCGAAAGGGTAATAGCGGGCATGGAGCCTCCATGATGTACTGGATACGTTGATATAGCGGCAACGTTTTGCGCGTGCCGAAAGGCATAGGAAGGAGAGAACGTAGGCGTATGCTTACTTCTCTGGGGTAAATTCCCTTCTGCCTCTATTAAGAGTGCATCTGCGGAAGTACATGGGTGAATCTGTGGGGGCTGTGATTCACGATCTGGGTTTGACCCATCATGTTTTTGATAATGTCTGTTTTTATCAATGTCAATGGATGTAGTATCATGTAAATTATGATGCTTTATGTCATTTTTTATCTAAAATAAGATCGGATACATCATATATACGATCATTATATAGTTCATAACACAAAATGTGCATCATATTGACTTCAATATTCTGCTATCCTGCATATGGGACTGAAACCGCACGAAAAATTATATGGTTTTGCCCTGATTTGCGCGGGACAGCTCTTTTTTTATGGCTGCCGGATACGGGCAACACAATTTTTATTTCGCTCAACACTTTGAAAATATGGAATGTTATCCGGCTGCCCCATATGGACCCCTGGCGGGGCCTGCCCGTAATATAGATTGGCATTATGAACGTAAATATCTGAGGGCTTAACTGGCTTTGCCATACAGATCAGGAAATTTTTTTGCAGCAGCGGAAAAAATATCCCTGAGGATCCAAGGCCGGATATGCAGGCGGATATGCAGGTCGTCAGGCGGCCATACCGCAGGGAGACGTGCGAGAAAGGCAGCGCGCCGTATATAAAGAAACGGCAAGCACGCAGGCTTCCGAGGCGCCCTGCAAGACTGGCGGGAGAGGCGGGAAGAAGCAAAGAGAAAAAGCCCTTACGAGTTATCGTAAGGGCTTGATTTCCTTGTGGTGCCGAGGGACAGAATTGAACTGCCGACACGGGGATTTTCAGTCCCCTGCTCTACCAACTGAGCTACCTCGGCTCGCGGCAGACGTGGTTTGTGTTCCACATCGCTGGAAAGGTCTTGTACCTATTTGCCGCGACCTTGGCAAGCTTTTTTTACAAATTTTATGCAATAACTTGAAAAGCCTCCCTGTTCCGGCCATACTGCCCATGCTGGCATCGGACACCGGGCAGGCGGCTTTTTAATGCTGTAGACAAAAGCAGGCAACCATGCGTGTTCGGCCTGCTGTTATTCTGCCGCCGGTCTGTTGTCGGCCTGTCATTGTTTGGCCGTCGGCGTGTCGCGAGTCCGGTCCCGGCAGGGCGGATGCTTTTTTCCTTCCCCGCGGCGGATACGTGGTTTTCGGCTGGCTCCATCAATGTGCGGCGCGTTTGTCCGGCCGCAGATTCTGCAAAAAATGCCTCGAATAAGGGTATGTTAGTGAAAACAGGCAATCCTTTTCTCCAGATCAAGCACGACGTTACAGAAATGGGTGTTTTCGGTCTGGGCAAGATTATTGTGCAGGCCCTGCTTGTGGGCAGCGCCACCGGGGCTGTGGTTGGCCTGTTCCGGCACCTGAATGACGCCATCACCCTCTGGCTTGTGGGGGCTGTGGGGCAGCGCGGTCTTGCAGATCACCTCATGGTGCTGGCCGTTTTTGGCGGTCTTTTGCTTTTGGCCGTCATTTCGGTGCTGCTTTTGCGCGCGGAGCCGCTCATCAGCGGCAGCGGCATCCCCCAGGTGGAGTTGATGGTCAAGGGCAAGTTGCGCATGAACTGGCTGCGCGTACTGCTGTGCAAGTTCGCCGGTGCGCTGGCCGCCCTTACGGGCGGCCTTTCTGTGGGACGCGAGGGGCCGTGCATCATGATGGGAGCCTCTCTGGGCGTTGGAGTGGGGACCCTGTGGAAGGACAGCACCGCTGCCAATAACCCCCGTTACCTCGTGGGGGGCAGTGCCGCCGGTCTTGCCGCCGCCTTTGGCGCGCCGCTGGCAGGCATGTGCTTTGCCTTTGAGGAAATGAAAACCCCCCTCAGGGCGCCCATGGTCATAACCTGCGCCATCACGGCCTTTGCGGCCATCTATGTGATGCAGGGCATTTTCGGCTTCGGGCTGGTCTTTCCCTTTGGGGTGCACTCCATGCTGCCGTGGCGCGAATGGTGGCTCGTGCCCGTTGCCGGTGTGGTTATGGGCGGGCTTGGCGTACTGTATAATACCGTGCTCATACGCATGACCCTCTGGGCGGATAAGACAAGGTTGCTGCCCTTGCATTTACGGGTAGTCATACCCTTTATGTGCGCCGGTCTGTTTTTGTATTTTTATCCCACAGTGCTGGCTGGCTTCGGCATAGGAGCGCTGGATCTGGCGCGCCTGTCCATCCCGCTGACCGCGCTTTTGCTGCTGCTGGGCGTCAAGATGCTTTTTTCCTGTGCCAGTTTTGCCACGGGCGTGGCAGGGGGGCTGCTCATGCCCATCCTGTTTATGGGCGGGATGGCCGGGGCCTGTCTTGCATCCACCATGCTGCTTTTTGACATGGTAGCGCCGGACAGGGCCGCCACCATACTCATCCTGTGCATGGCAGGGCTGTTCGGTTCATCCGTGCGCGCCCCCCTTACAGGCGCTTTTCTTATGCTTGAAATGACAGACTCTTACCATAACATGGTCTTTGTTATCCTTGCGGCGTACATTGCGGCCTTTGTGGCCGACAAGCTCGGCAACGAGCCTGTGTATGACAGCCTGCGCCGCCGCTGTGTCATCCAGGGCAGGATCAGGATGCCCCGGCGCAAGCCCCGCCGCCCGCAAGGCCCGCAAGGGGGGGCAGGGGGCGCAATGGCGAAGCGGGCTTTTTCGCAACCTGGCACATAGCACAAAAGTGTGCTATAATATTTTGATATTATTAAACTTAATAAATAGTGCTTGCACTTTGCTGTGGGAGTGGCTATTTTGACCCTTCAATGTAAATCAGGCCATGTGGAGTAGGTATGACCCGTAAAGACCGCACAGAAGGCATATACAGCCGCCGCGAAGTTCTGGATGAAAGCGAGCGCCGCCAGTACTGCCTTATCCAGCTCAAGGACTTGCTCTCCTATGCGTACCGCTATTCGGAAGACGTGAAGAAACGCTTCGACCGTGCGCAGTTCAATGTGGAGAAATTCAAGACCCTTGCTGACATCAAGCATATTCCCATTCTCAAAAAGAAAGAGCTTATCTTTCTTCAGTCCATGGGGCCGCGTCTGGGCGGACTGCTGACCAAGGATATCGGCGAACTCAAACGCATTTTTCTTTCCCCCGGCCCCATTTTCGACCCCGAAGACCGTGGCGAAGATTACTGGGGCTATACTGAAGCCTTTTATTCTGTGGGCTTTCGCCCCGGCGACGCAGTGCAGAATACCTTCAACTACCAGTTGACGCCTGCGGGCCTCATGTTTGAAGAGCCTTTGCGCAATCTGGGCTGTGCGGTCATTCCCGCAGGGCCGACCGATGCCGCCACTCAGCTGGACATCATGCAGAAGCTGCGCGTGTCCGGCTATGTGGGGACGCCGAGCTTTTTGATGCACCTGGCGCAAAAGGCCGAAGAAAAAGGCCTCAATCTGCGCAAGGATCTCTTTCTGGAGGTGGCTTTTGTCACCGGCGAGCGTCTTTCCGAAAAAATGCGCTCGCAGATGGAAAAGAAGTACGACCTTGTCATGCGGCAAGGCTACGGCACGGCTGACGTGGGCTGCATCGGCTATGAATGCTTCCACAAGACCGGACTGCATGTGGCCAACCGCTGCTTTGTGGAAATATGCCACCCTGATACGGGCATTCCGCTCAAGGACGGCGAAGTGGGCGAAATTGTGGTCACGGCATTCAACAAGACCTATCCGCTCATCCGTCTGGCTACGGGCGACCTTTCGTACATCGATCGCAGCCCCTGCGCCTGCGGCCGCACCAGCCCGCGCCTGGGCAGCATTGTAGGCCGCGTGGACACCACAGCCCGTATCATGGGCATGTTTGTCTACCCGCATCAGGTTGAGCAGGTCATGAGCCGCTTTGAAGAAATCAAGCGTTGGCAGATCGAAGTCACCAACCCCGGCGGCATCGACGAAATGACCCTTTTTGTGGAAACAAGCGCCTTCAAGCGCGAAGAGGAACTGCTGCACCAGTTCCGCGAAAAGATCAAACTGCGCCCCGAACTGCGCGTGCTGGCTCCCGGCAGCCTGCCCCCGCAGATCCGGCCCATCGAAGACAAGCGCCACTGGGACTAGCACGCTTTGCCCTTGAGAATGCAGCCATTCTCAAGGAGAGCACAAAGCTGTTCCGGCGTTTGACAGCAGTTTACGTTTCTGGCAGCGGGCAATGGCACAGGCCGTTGCCCGCTGCCCACATTTTCAGGCCCGGCAAGGCGACTCTGCTACGGAACCGCCTTGCCGGGTCTTTTTATTGCCCTTTTGCCCCTGTTTCGGCCGTTCTTCCTTCATTTTTCTCCTCTTTACCCGCGCCTGCGGCATGTTGCAGCATTTGTGCGGCGCACGCTCATTGGCGTTAAGCCCTTACCTCCCGGCTTAAAAGATGTTATGTGGGAATTGAACCGGATACCCGCGTGGTGCGTGCCTTACGTCCGCGCGTGCCGGGAACCGCATGGCAGGCGCAAGGCCGCCGGAACCCCTGACCGCAAGGAGCGCGCAATGCAGGAACTTGTCAATCAGACGCAGAAACTGCTGGATCTTCTGGGCCATAACGAAGCCCCGCTGGGAATATATTATACGGATGTAAAGCCGGAAGGCTTTGGTCCCAAAGCCGGAGAAACCTTCAGCCGTGAGCGTGAGGCCGCCGGAGAGATTGACTGGCAAAAGGCTTTCGGCGCTTTTTCATGTATCATCGGCAACATCCGGCTGGCGCGTAAAAAGCGCACGGCGGCGTGGATAAGTCACAAGGAGTGCGGCTGTATGGGTGGCGGGTACTATTCCGGCATGTACGCCCCCTACCTTGACATGAACGTCCGCTACGTCTCCACCGGAATGCCGGGAACACCCATCGAAGGGGAGCATTATCTGCCTTCGCCCGAGAGCATGGTGGCTTTTATGGAAGACTGCGCGCCGCCCCTGCAGGAGGGCGAATACTGTGTGATCAAGCCGCTTGAACAGTTCAGCCCCGCGGAGCCGCCATTGGTGGTGGTTTTTTTCGCGCGGCCGGAGGTCATGACGGGGTTGCACAACCTGGCCTGCTATACTGTGGGCAGCCACACCGGCGTTGTCTCACCGTTCGGGGCGGGCTGTACCAATATCATCGCCTGGCCGCTGGTGTACGAGCGCCGCGGGCAAGCTTGCGCCGTCATCGGCGGCTTTGATCCCTCTGCCCGCAAGTACATGAAGGCTGACGAACTCAGCTTTGCCGTTCCTCTGGGATTGTACGGCAAGATGCTGGACCGGATGGACTCATCGGCCCTGACGCGCGAAACCTGGGCCGGTGTACGCAAAAAAGTGCTTAAAAGCCGGAGAATATGGGGAGAGGGGGGAGAAGAGGGCGGAACGGCTTCCTGAAAGCGGCGTGCCTGACAGGGGGCAGCCCCCCACCTGCGTCACGGAGAGAAGCGCGCGTGGCGGCTTTATGAAAGCGATGCCAGATGCAGATATGGATGCAGGGCCGTTGCCGTTTGCAGTGCTCTCACCATTTTTACCCGGTTCGCCTGGGTGGCGGGCAGCAGGGGGGACCTGTCTGGGGCTGCGCTCCGTCGAGGTCCCTTCTACATCCCTGCGAAATGATTGCAAGACAAACCGACGCGCCGGTAAGCAACCGTTTCAAGCGTTCATTGCCCTAGTCTGTTTCCTGCGCCAGAATCAGGTCTACCTCATCCACGCTCAGGCCTGCGTTGCGGGCGATCTGGCGGCTTGAAAGGCCTTTGCGCCTGCCGTTGAGGATGATTTCGCGCAGGAACTGGGGCGAGCGGCTGATGCCTTCAGCCTGTTCCAGCAGGCGGCGCAGTTCCTGCGCGCGCTCTTCAAGCTTTGCGTCCAGATTCTGCAGTTCGGCCTGGCGCTGGGCAAAGGTTGCCACAATTTCCCGCTCCAGCCGGGCGTTCATTTCGATGCGGGCCAGCAGCGCTTCCTGATTGCCCTGCAGGGCGTTGAGCATGGTTTCCGAACGCCGCAGGCGCAGGTAGAAAAAGAGCACACCGCCGAGAATAGCCAGTTCAAGAATGGAAAAAGCGATAATGAGGGCAAACACGAGATTGGCATTCATACTTTGACATTCAGAAGTTTGCCCACCAAGGGGGATTCCGGCTCGCGCGGGGCATCATTGGCTTCCGGCGGCGGTGGCGGCGGGCGTTTGCGGCGGCGGCTGCCGAACTGCGGCACGGGTGGGCCGCCATCTGCATCAGGCGACAGGTGGGCCTTGTCGCCCGCCTCGCTTTTGGCGATCTGCTGCCGCTCCTGCCGGGCCATTTCAGCGGCAAGCACCCGCGACATGGCAGCAGCGGCCTGTGGGCCTACAGCTGCCGCATTGGCCATGGAGGTGGCCATGCCTGTCTGGGCATACAGCACGGCCATGGTGGCGTCAACGCTCATGGCGGTCTCCGTGGGCTAGAGCAGGTTAGTCGAGTGCTTTTTGTCTCCCCGCTTCGGCGTGCCGTACGGGCGTGATGCACCCGGCCCTTGTTACGGGCGGTTGCCCGTACGGCTGTCGGAACAATGTTGTGGCAAAGTGTTCCGCCGTAAAATTCCGGATGCTGCCGGGCGTCAGCGCAGTTCTGTCTTATTCCGCAAGATAGCTTTCAAAAAGCACATCATCAATACGACCAGAGGACAGGTAGTCATTAAGGATGCTCGTCAGGTCTCTCTTGATGGTGACAGCATTGCCCGGGTTAAGCAAGTAGTCGTCACTCTTGCCGCTCAGGTAGAAAAACAGGGCGTCGCGCAAGGATATCATCTTGTGATCCATCTCGCCGCTGACGCTGGGGCTTTTGCTGATTGTCGAAAACTTGCACACCAGAAAGCGAGCCGTGCCGTCCACCTGGCGGGGAACCACAAAGGGAGCCAGCTCTTTTACATAGTCGGCGGGCGGCACATCTACGGGCTGGGACGGAACCACGATGACTTCGGGCTTGATTTCAGGAGGAGGGGGCGGCGCTGTGCGCAGAAAAAACCACCATACGGCGGCGCCAAGAATCAGCAGAAGGGCAGCGCCCCCGGCACCAAGAATAAGAAGTTTTTGCTTTTTTTCTGCTTTTGGATCAGGGGCAACCTGGGCGGGAAGTTTTTTGTCATCCTGTACGGCCGGGCTGGCTGCTTCCTGCTCTTCTTTCAGAAACGGGGCATCGTCAAGATCCAGCTCCACCTTGCGCACGGCCGGGTCCGGCCCCAGTGAAATCTGTACTTCATCCCTGGCGGGAGCGTCTTTGACGTCAGTCTTGTTTGCCACAAGGTTCTCCTGGCCGCCACGCAGGGGCCTGCCGCCCGCAGGAACGCCCCCGCACCGGATCAGCCGAAGATTTTGTCGATCTTCTGTTTCATCGTGTCAGCAGTGAACGGCTTGACGATATAGTTGGAAACCTTGGCCTGCACGGCCTCGATGATATTTTCCTGCTGGGCTTCGGCCGTAACCATGAGAAAGGGAATGTGCGCAAACTGCTCGCTGGCGCGCACTTTGCGCAGCAGCTCAATGCCCGTCATGTTGGGCATATTCCAGTCTGACACGATAAAGTCTATTTTTTCGCGGTTGAGGACTTCCCATGCGGTGGTGCCGTCATCGGCCTCCACCACGTTCTGAAAACCGATCTGGCGCAGGATGTTACGCACAATGCGGCGCATGGTGGAAAAGTCGTCAACCACAAGAACACGCATATTGGGATTGTAAGGCATGTTGAAAGCTCCTTAACGCCTGCGGGGCGCCGTAGCGGGGCTTGCCGCGATGTTCGCGCCTGCCCGTTGCATCGTTATATGTCAGCGTCCTCACCATACAGGCTGACGAATTCTTTGCGCAGGCGGCTCAGGGCCTGTGAATGCAACTGTGAAACACGACCTTCTGTGATGCCCATGACTTCAGCTGTTTCACGCATATTCAACTCATCAGTATAGTAGAGTGACAGTACCAGCTTTTCTCTTGGCGTCAAGCGATCTATAAGAGGGGCAACCCTTTCCACCAACTCACGAAAGGCTGTTTTGCGGTAGGGTTCTCCTCCGGGTTCCTGGGCATCACCCGAGATGGTGTCCTGTATGGCGTCCAGTGAAAGCCAGAGCTGGTTTTGCAGTGCTTCAAGCCCCTGGCGCACGTCCCGCAGGGGAAGGCCGGTAATGGCCTGAAGCTCTTCTTCCGTGGCCTGGCGGCCATGCTCGTGCTCCACCTTGCGGATGGCTTCATCAAGCGTGCGCACCCGTTGCCGCAAAGAGCGGGGGAACCAGTCCAGCCTGCGCAATTCGTCCAGCATGGCGCCGCGTATGCGGCTTTCCGCGTAGGTTTCAAAGCGTATGCCCAGTTGTGGCCGGAACTTGCCCAGAGCCTCCATAAGGCCGAGCGTTCCGGAGCTGATGAGTTCGCCCAGTTCCACGCTGCGCGGCAGCTTGGCCTTGAGACGCAGGGCCAGAAAGCGGATTTTGGGCGCATAATGACGCACCACGGCCTCCTGCTCTGCCGGAGAAAAATTTTCCCAGGCGGTTGCCCCGGTTTCGAGCGCTTCCCAGGGGCCGGGGGTATGCGCTTGAGCTGTTCCGGTTTTCATGTCGCTATCCTTCCGGTTTTGCCTCTTCCACCCCGTGGCATGCTGAATGCCGGTTGTGCGCCGCCGCCCTTGCCCGCCAGGCTGTGCAGGACGCGTTATTCCACGTTAAGGTTGCTGTTGGGGCGGAACATGCGCTCGCCTGCCTGGGCCGAAATATGCATGCTAGCGGAAAAGCAGTTTTTTCCAGAAAAATTTGATGTTGCCGTCAAGATTCTCGGGCACATCCCACTGCGTTATGCCCCGCGCCAGATCCATGACGGCGCGTGATGCCGGGCTTTGCGGTTCGCTGACACAGAAGGGCAACTGCTGCACCACGGCCTTGCGCACACCCGTATCGCGCGGGATGACGCTCACAAGCTCCAGTGAAACGCCGCTTAAAAAATGATCGCAGGCCTGGGCCAGCCGCACAAACATTTCCTTGGCGGTCTTCTGGTCCGGGGCCATGTTGACGCATACCCTGAAGCGCTCCACGCCGTGGTTGGTCTTGAGCACCTTGATGAGGGCGTAAGCGTCTGTAAGGGAGGTCGGCTCGGGGGTGAGCACCACAAGGCGCTCCTGGGCGGCCATGTTGAAATAGAGAACATTGTCGCTGATGCCCGCCCCGGTGTCCACGATGAGGTAATCAAGGTCGTCTTCCAGTTCGTCCACGGCGTCCAGCAGTTCCAGCTTCTGGCCTGTGGAAAGGGTGAGCATTTCGCTCATGCCCGAAGAAGCGGGCAGAATGGAAAATCCGTAGGGCGTGGGAAAAAGGATGTCGCCCACGCTGGCACCCTCGTGGAAGAGGTGAAAGATGTTTTTCTGCGGCGTAAGGCCAAGCACTACGTCCACGTTGGCAAGGCCCAGGTCCGCATCAATGAGCACCACCTGTTTGCCAAGCTGTGCAAGGCATATGGCCAGGTTGACCGAGATATTGGTCTTGCCTACCCCGCCCTTGCCGGAAGTGACGGAAAATACCAGGGGGAATGTGCCGCTCATCTGTGTGCTCCGCATAGTTTAGGCCGTGCTTAAGCCGCCTGGCCGGGGATTTGCCTTTTGAAAATCAGTCGCCACACCAGCGGCTCCGTGGCCGGGGCAAGGCTCTCCTTGAGTTCCGCGCCGTAAGACAGTGCCGATATGGGCAAACCGGCGGCGCAGGCCACGTTGACTATAGTACCAAAGCTCACGGCTTCGTCCAGCTTTGTCCATACCAGGGACCCCGGGCCGTCGCATTTGTAGCGGTGCAGAAATGCCTGAATCTGCACCGCATCGCAATAGGGTGAAAGCGTCAGATGCGTGGCGGCGTCCACCTGTGCCAGCCCCATTTCTTCGCGCCATTGCGCGAGGCTTGTGGTGCGGTCAAGCCCGGGAACGTCGATGAACACGGCATCGGCGTCGGCCGTGGCCTTCAGCGCTTCCTGCATGGCTGCCCTGTCCGGGGCTTCGAGATAGCTGAAGTTTGAAAGTTCGGCCCAGTGCCGCAGCACCAGGCGGCCGTTGCCGCGCAGGCAGTCGGCATTGATAAAGGCTACGCGCGCCTCAGGCTCAGCCTTGCGGCGGTGCAGGGCAAAGCGCAGGGCAGTAGTGGTTTTGCCGAAGCCGAACGGCCCCGCCATCAGGTGCAGCCGCTGATCCCAGTACGCCGGTCCCCATCCTTTGACCGGAACCATGCCGCACAGGCATTCCAGCACTGATGCGCCGGGCTGTGACACCAGACGCTGGTACAGGTCCACGGCTACAGCGTCGGAAATTCCCTCACGCTGAAGATACTCAAGGGCAACGCGCTGACGGGGGGTCAGGCGCTCAAGCTGGATGGCGGGCTTCATAAGGGCAAAGAGCTGATCCTTGATCTGCTGCCACTCCTTGTGCCATTCGCCCCACCCGCCCGGAGCGCCGCCGGACGCGCCGTTAGCGGACTGGGGGCGTTCCATCCCCGCCGTGATTTCGTGGCAGACCGCGCCGTTTTTGCGATAGGTACGGTTGCCCAGGATGACGGCATCTGGCCCCATTTCGGCCTTGATTCTTGCCAGAATCTCCTGCGATGTGGCGCCGGTGAACGTCTTTACCTGCATGGCCTTTCCTTTGACTGACGGCGGTTGCGCCGCCCGTTATTGCCGTTGTGCCGTATGTTTGACAGCACACTGACTAAATGCAAATTAGGGGCCAAGCTGGAAAATGTAGCGGAATAAAAGGGGGCATGCCCTATGTGCATGGGGCATGCATCGTGGTGGCCTGTTCAGGCAAAAAATGCGGCCGGGCAAAGAAAAAGCCCCGCCGGAATCTGTACGGACGGGGCGGCTCTGTACGGTACAGGCAAGGTCCCCCTGTGCGAAGTCGTGGCGCTTCGCACAGGGGGCGGGGCGGTAAGGGCATTCGGGCCGGTTCCGGCGGACTGGGGAGTGCGCCCGGCAGGGGCCGGGCATGGCGCACAGTGTTACGGCCCATGTACCGCCCCGGATTCAGGAAAAAAAGGCGGCGCCGATTTTTTGAAAACCTGTTGAGATATTTTTGAATATTTCCCGGTTTTCGTAAAAACATTCAGCTACAACAGGGTCAAAGAGCACACCCCTGTTGTCCATAATGTACTGGGTAGATACGGAATGAGGCCACGCGCCCTTGTAAACGCGGGCAAAGCGGGTAGCGTCGTAGACATCTGCCACCGCCATGAGCCGCCCTACATATGGAATTTCATCTAAACACTCCCTGACCGCAACATATTGTGCTGTTGTTCCGACCCTGCCCGCAAAAAACTGCCCTGTTTTTGTACAAGGTCTTGGCAACTGGCGTTGATGGTAATATATTGCCATGGTGTGTCAAGAAAATTTCGCTATACTGGTGGGATGGAAAAATATCCTTATTTAAATGAAGCTGTTGCCAATGTTTTGAAGGAAAGGCGCGAAGCTCTTGCCATGAGCAAGCGCAAGCTGTCTGAGCTCGCGATGATAGAGCGGGCGTATATTACCGGGCTGGAGAATGGGAAATGGAATGTGACATTAAATGTTTTCTTTTTCCTGAGTGAGGCGCTTGAGATTGCCCCTGAGAAATTTATTGAGCTGGTCCGGAACGAAATTGAACAATTGAAAAATGAAAGGGTTCATAATCAGTGAACTGATTATGAACCCTTTTGTGTAACAGCGCTGTATGTAAAGGCTGTCACCTTTTTACGGTTTTGCTCATGCAGTGTGCGCCCTATTCCGCAGCCACGCTCCCCACAGCCTGAAGGCGGATGTCCGGCGGAATTTCGGCTTGCGAAATAACCGGCACAGAAGGCAGAAAGCGCGTGACAAGTTGGGCCAGGTGCGGCCGTATGACAGGGTTCACCAGCAGTACGGGCTGGCCGTCCGTGTTGACGGCGTTTTCCACGGCTGCACTGATGTTCTGCACCAGCCGCTGGGCCGAAGCGGGGTTGAGCGAAAGAAAGGTCGCTCCTGTATCTGCCTGGCGCACGCCTTCCTGCACCATACGTTCGGCATTGGGGGCAAGGGTGAGCACGGGCAGCGTTCCCTGGCTGTCCAGATAGGGGCGCACGATGGATCGCGCCAGCTTTTCGCGAACGTATTCCGTTAGCATGTCGGGGTTTTTTACGCCTGCGCCAAAGTCGCCCAGTGTTTCCACAATGGTGAGCATGTCGCGTATGCTCACGTTTTCGCGCACCAGCAGTTGCAGTACCTTTTGCACAGTGCCGAGGGGCAGCACGCCGGGTACAAGGTCTTCCACTGCCTTGGGCGAATGCTTGGCCACCGTGTCCAGCAGGCCCTGAACTGCCTGACGGTCAAGGAAGTCGGACAGATGACGTTTGAACACTTCTGTCAGGTGCGTGGCAATGACCGTTGCCGGGTCCACCACAGTGTAGCCCGCCAGCATGGCTTCTTCGCGCTGGCTGTCGGGTATCCAGAGCGCGGGCAGGTTAAAGGCCGGTTCGCGCGTTTCTATGCCGTGAATCTTGGTGGTCACGTTGCCGGGGTCCATAGCCAGAAAATGGTCTACCAGAATTTCCGCCGAAGCCACCTGGTTGCCTTTGATCAGCAGTGAATACTGGCCGGGCTTGAGCTGCAGGTTGTCACGCAGGTGCAGCGAAGGAATGACCACCCCCATATCCAGCGCGAACTGCCGCCGGATGGAGCGTATGCGCGCCAGCAGGTTGCCGCTCTGCTCTTCGTCAACCAGAGGAATAAGGCCGTAGCCCACCTCCAGTTCAAGCGTATCCAGGGGCAGAAGGGCCTGTACTTCTTCGGGAGTATCGGCAGTGCCGGACCCGGCCTTGGCATTCTTTTCCTTGCGCTCCCTGGCTTCTTCATCGGCATCATTTTTCTCCGTGAGGCGCGCCACCGTGAAAATAAGGCCGGCGATGACCAGAAAGGGGATGGTGGGCAGACCGGGAACAATGGCAAAGAGCAGCAGCACGGCCGAAACCATCTTGAGCGCCCGGCTGTTGAAGGTAAGCTGGGCCAGAAATTCCTCACCCATCTTGGCTTCGGAAGCCGCTCGTGAGACCAGCAGGCCTGTTCCCGTGGAGACGATGATGGATGGTATGGTCGACACGAGACCGTCGCCGATGGTCAGCAGCGAATAGGTCATCAGGGCCGTGTTCCAGTCCATATCCTTCTGCACCATGCCGATGATGATGCCACCCACAATGTTGACGATGGTAATGAACATGCCCGCGTTGACGTCGCCCGAAACAAATTTGCACGCACCGTCCATGGCGCCGTAAAAGTCTGCCTCCTTGCGCATGCCCTTGCGGCGGGCGGTGGCTTCTTCTTCATCAATAAGCCCGGCGTTGAGGTCGGCTTCAATAGCCATCTGCTTGCCGGGCATGGCGTCCAGGGTAAAACGGGCCGCCACTTCGGCGATGCGCGTGGTACCCGCAGTGATGACCACCTTGTTGAGAATGAACAGGATCATGAATATGACCGCGCCCACCACGTAGCTGCCGCCCACGACAAATTCGCCGAAAGCGCGGATGACCGAGCCTGCGGCGTCAACGCCCATGTCGCCGTTGAGCAGGATGAGCCGGGTAGCGGCCACGTTGAGCGAAAGGCGCAGCAGGGTGGTCACCAGCAGCAATGACGGAAAGATGGTGAACTCCAGCGGGGAGCTCATGAACATGGTGGTAATGAGCACCAGCAAGGATATGGAAATGCTCACGCAGAGCATGATGTCGAGAAAAAATGTGGGCAGCGGAACCAGCATGACCAGAAGGATGATGACCACGCCGGCGGCGAGCATGATTTCTCCGTTACGGGAAAATCTGCTGTAGTCGAGCTTGGGAAGGCTTGCTGAAGCCATTTTTCTGACACCTCGCTTCTGCGCCCTGTTTTGGCACGCACGCTGGAAAAACTATGAATTATGCACCTTTGGCTTGAGCTTCCAGATGGCGGCCAGCACAGTGGCAACAGCCTTGTAAAGCTCTTCGGGGATCATGTCGCCCACTTCAGCAGACTTATACAAAGCCCGTGCCAGAGGCACATTTTCGCGGATGGGAACATTGTGCTCACGGGCCGCCTGCTTGATTTTTTCGGCAAGGTGGTCCGCACCCTTGGCAAGCACCACGGGGGCCGGAGCCTCTGTGGCGTTGTAACGCAGTGCCACGGCTATGTGCGTGGGGTTGGTGATTACCACGTCGGCCTTGGGCACGTCCTGGAGCATACGCTTGCTCATGGCCTCCATCATTTTTTTGCGCTGCTGGCTTTTGACCACGGGGTCACCGTCGGCCTGTTTGTGTTCGTCCTTGACCTCATCCTTGGTCATTTTCATGTTTTCCTTGTACGAATAGCGTGACTGCCACACGTCAAAGGCCGCGATGATGAGGATGGGGATAAGGGCGTAGCTCACCAGCTTGAAGGCCATTTGCAGCATGTACACGGCGACCCCTTCGGTGGTGGCATAGTACATTGGCAGAAAGTTCTGATATTCCTTGTAGATGATCCATGCAGGTATGGTGGACAGTATGAGGGAAAACAGCAGGCTCTTGATGGTGCGCAATATGGTCTGGGGTGAAAACAGCATCTGCTTGATGCCCTTGAAGATGTTGAAACGCTGTAACTTGGGCTTGAAAACTTTGGTGGTCCACAGCTTGCCCACCTGCAGGCGCTGGGCCAGCATGCTCAGCACCGCCAGGGTAAGCAGGATGGGCATGATGATCTTGCAGACCTCGATCATAAGCTCCAGCGTGAGGCTGTAAACATTTTCCGGGTTGGGGTCGAACTCCCACGCGTGGCTCAAAAAATGGCGGAACAGCTTTTTGATTGCTTCGCTCATGGGGCCTATCCATGCATAAAGAATGGACATGCCGCCAAGCAGGCTTACAGCCTTGCCCAGCTCCTGGGATTTGGGAACGTTCCCCTCGCCGCGCTGCTTTCTGATGCGCTTCGGGGTTGCTTCTTCTGTTTTGCTGGGATCTTTCTGTTTGCCGAACATGCCGTTTCCGCCGTCGTTTTATTGGCACATGGCTGGAAAAACCACGCGCACAGATCAGGATAGCAAGAAGCGTACCCGGAGATGCCCTGCGGCGCGGGCCTGCTGCGCCCTGTTGTGGTCCTGCTGCGGCGCGGTTTTTTACTGCCGGAAAAGAAATGCGGGTGGTGCGGCACGCCCCGTGCGGCCGGGCTTGAGCCTCTGCGGCAACGGGTGTATGGCTGGGGGCAGGCGTAACGCGGCGTGGCCTGTACGGTCTGCCGCGCCGGTATCTGCGGCAATACCTACCTGTGCCGCTGTTTGTGACGGTATCTGCACCAATATCTGCGCAGCATCAACACCGGACGGCCCGGCGCTGCGGCCCGGCTGCGGGACTGCCCGCTGCCGGGGTGTTTTTTGGCCGTTTGGCGGGCCGCTGCCCTGCGATGTTTTTTCGGTGCGGCAACTACTTCAGAGGATGACATGTTTTACGGCTGGAAGATAAGCCTGCTTTCCATGGGCGGCAATTTCATGCTTCAGGGTACGGTGCTCTACTGCATGAATGCATTCATGGAGCCGCTATGCGTCGCGTATGGCTGGACACGGGCGGAACTGAATATCAGCATGGCCGTGGCCGCCCTGGTGGGGCAGCTGGCCATGCCTGTGGCGGCTTCGCTTTCCGCCCGCTTTGCCCTGCGCCGCCTCATGACGGCCGGGGCGCTGGTGGGCGGCGTTGCCACCATTTTGCAGGGCATGACGGGTAATCTTGCGCTCTTTACCCTGCTGTTTACCATTGCCTGGAGCGCCACCCAGATATGCGGCGGCGTTGTGGGCAACGCGCTTGTGAGCAACTGGTTTTACTATTTCCGCGGCCGGGCTTTCGGCCTTGTCAACGCAGGTACGTCGCTTTCGGGCGTGGTGCTGCCGCTGGCAAGCATGGCCCTTATCAATGCTTTTGACGTGAGCACGGCCTATCTTGTTCTGGGGCTGCTCACCTGCGGGCTTGCCCCCCTGTCGTGGTTTCTGGTGCGCGACACGCCGCAGGCCATGCACATGCACCCTGACGGCAGAAAGCACGAACCCCCGGCCGGGCGCTGCCGGATTGCGCCGGACACGTCCTTCAGGGGGCTGATGCATTCGCCCTATGCCTATTGCATGGGCATCGCCTTTGGCCTGGCCCTTATGGTCAGCTCTTCCGTCATGAGCCAGATGAAGCCGCGTTTTGTGGACCTGGGGCTGGCGCCGTATACGTCCATGCTGCTGGCCTGTGCGGCGGCCCTGTGCGCGGCCCTGGGCAAGTATGCGTGGGGCTGGGCCTGCGACCGCTTCACGCCGCTGGCGGCTGCGCACGTCATCATGCTGGCTTGCGCCCTGAGCCTGTGCCTGGGCTTTCTGCCGCCCACGGTGTGGGGCATGACCATCTTCAGCCTCAGCTTCGGCCTGTGTGTCGGCGGCCTGTGGACTGTGCTGCCCGCCGTTGTTTCCTACTACTACGGCAGCGGCAACTTCTTGCCGTCCTACAAGTTCGTGTCGGTTTTCATTGTCCTGCGCTGTCTGGGATATCCAATCATGGGCTATTCTTACGACCTTACCGGAGGCTACCGCGCGGCAGATGTGGTTTTTGTGGTCATGCTGCTGCTTTCTCTGGCCCTGAGCATGTGCCTGCGCGAAGATGACGCCGTGGAAGGCGGCGGAAAACGGCATAACTAGCGCATTTCACCTTGAAAAAGGTCTGTTCCACTTCCACATGCTTATACCGTTTGCGCGCTGTCTGGCAGCCAAAGAGCCGGACGGCCTTTCCTGCCCCTTCGGGCAAGGGCTGAAACGGGCGCGCGTCTTCCCGCGCGGGGCCAGGGGGATGTGCAAAGCGCGTATTTCAGGCTTCTGCCAGCCCGTCCTGCCCGCATTCTTCCGGCCACCACCACGCTGCCCGCTGGCAGAGCAGGTCGATGTCCCCGGCGGCAGCCAGGTTGAGCATCTGCCGGTACTGGCGCACGGCCTCATGGCTGTGAGCGTTGGCTTCAAACAGTCCGGCAAAAAGGCGGGCATCTTCCGTCAGCATTTTTCGGGCTGCATTGTGGCGGCGGCGGAAAGACGGCGTCAGAAAGGGCAGCAGGTCATCCTGCCCGGCCAGCAGCGAGAAATAGGCCAGGCTCGTGATAAAGTTCATGTTCTGTATGCGCGCCATGGCCTTGTCGTGCTTTTCCGCCGTGGTCATGAAGGTACGGCAGCCGATTCTTGTAAAAAAGGCTTCCACCAGAGCCACATGCTCCGGCTCCGCATTGCGGCCGGGGGTCAGGGCAACGGGAAGGTCTGCCTCCGTTTCCGGGCTGGGGCCGAAAAGAGGATGGGTTCCCACCACGGGACCGGGCCAGACGCGCTCCATCTGGCGCATGGGCTGTTCCTTCACCGAAGTGATGTCGGCCAACACCGCCCGCGCGGGCAGGTGCGGGCATACTGCGGCCGCCACCTCGCCGAATACGGCAGCGGGAACGCACAGCACGGCCATATCTGCCCCTGAGCAGGATTCCGAGAGCTTTTCCGGCGCAAGGGGAACGTCCACCCCGACGATACCAAGACCGGCAGCCTCGGCGCGGGCCACAAGCATGGCCCCCATGCGCCCCCGGGAACCGACAATGACTGTTCTGCCCGCGTGTTCTTTCGTTTTTCCGGCCTCCGTTGAGTCCACCGTGTCCGCATCCAGGCTGTCTGCCGTTGTGGCACGGCAGCGGCTTTGGTCTTTGTGCGCCGTCATGCCAGTTTCTCCCAGATATTCCAGAATTGCGGAAAGGATTTGCCGACTACCGAAGGATCGTCCAGGCGCGAACGTACCACGGCTTCGGAGCGGCAAAGGTCAAGCAGGGCCAGCGACATGGCGATGCGGTGATCGTTATGGGCCGAAAGGGTCTGGCCGTCGGGCAGAATGGGGTGATCGGGTTTGCCGTTGTTGCGGCCGCCCAGGCCGTTGACCAGCATGCCGTCCGAAAGTTCGTCCACGACCACGCCGGTTTTGCCCAGTTCCGTGGCCGGAGCCTTGATGCGGTCAGACTCTTTGTGGCGCAGGTGGGCCACGTTACGGATGCGCGTAGACCCCTGGGCAAAGGCCGCCACCGTCGCCACTGTGGGTACAAGGTCCGGGCAGTGCCCCATATCCAGATCCACGCCGTGCAGGCGCGAGGGATAGACCGTCACGGCCAGGGGCTGCACATCCACCCGTGCCCCCATTCTTTGCAGGATGTTCAGCATGGCGCGATCACCCTGAAGGGAGTCGGCCCGCAGGCCTTCCACACGTACCGGGCGGCGGCCGATGGCTCCCGCGGCAAGCAGGTAGGACGCGCCGGACCAGTCCCCCTCAACGGTATATTCTCCGGCACGGTAAGGGCCGGGGTAAACGGTGATGCGCAGGCAGCCGGGCAGGGCCTCGTCCAGCCTGCGCCACGCACCGTCGCCCATGGGCTGCCAGGGGGCTCCGGTGTCGCGGCGGGTCTGCACTTCAAATCTGATGCCGTAGTCCGTAAGGCATTGCAGGGTCAGGCCCACATAGGGCCAGGACACGGCCTTGCGGCCGCCCAGGGCCAGGGTCAGGGGCGCTGGTCCCATGGGGGCGGCCAGCAGCAGGCCGGAAAAATACTGGCTTGAAATATCCATGCCCAGTTCCACAATGCCGCCGCAGCGGGCCGGGTCAAGGCCGTGAGCGGTGAGGACACAGGGGGGGCAGTCCGGTTTTTCCTCAAAGCTTGTCTGCGTACCCAGGGCGGCCAGGGCATCGGTCAGTTCCGCAATGGGCCGTTCGTGCATGCGGGCTGCCCCGTGGATACGGAACACCCCCTGCCCGGCGGCCAGCACGGCCGTAAGCAGGCGGCAGGTGGTTCCCGACTCTTCCACATCGCAGGACAGGGGCGCTGCGGCTGTACCGCCGCGGGGGGCGCCGTTCATGCCCGTGACCTGCCAGGCTCCCGAGGCGGGCGTGCTCTCGGGCAGTTCTGCCATTGTTGCCCCGGCTGCGCAAAGGATGGCGCGGGTGCGCTCCAGGTCGCGGCTTTCAAGGGTATGGCGCACAATGGAGGTCCCCCCGGCCAGGGCCGCGCCCATAAGATAGCGGTGCGATACCGATTTGGAGGCGGGAGCCGTAACGGTCACCGTTTCCGTAATTCCGGCGGCTTCCACAGCATGGTTGGCGGCTGCGGCGCCCTTGGTCTGGCTCATGATTCTTTCTGCTCCGGTTCGTCCGTATGAAGGTCAAGGCGGTCCAGCTGCGGTCCCGTGGGGTAGCTGCCCAGAATGCGAAAGCCCGTACAGGCGTGGCCCAGCTGAACCAGCAGGTCGGCATGCCGCGGGTCTTCGAGGTCACTTTCCACATCGGCAAAGAAGACATATTTCCAGCACTGGCCGCGCATGGGGCGCGACTCCAGCTTGCGCATGTTGATGCCGTGTCCGGCCAGCAGGTCCAGCACGCGTGAGAGCGCTCCGGCCTTGTCGGGAAGGGTGAAAAGCAGGGACGTCTTGTCCGCGCCGCCATGCCCGGGCTGGGGATTCTGTAGTTTACCGCCCTGGGCGGCGGAGGCCTTGGGGCCGATGATGACAAAGCGCGTCCAGTTGCCGGGTTCGTCTTCAATGCGGCTGGCAAGGGTGCCAAGGCTCATGAGGTCGGCGAGCTTGCCGTGCCCGATGGCCGCCGCATGCTCCTGATCCGGCCCCTGGGCCGCGCGCTGGGCAGCGGCCGCTGTGGATTCCACAGGTACAAGGCCCGCATTGGGCAGGTGCGTACGCAGCCATGTGCCGCACTGGGCCAGAGGTTGCGGGTGCGAATAGACCGTGCGTACCGCGGCAAGGGACGGGGCGTTGCTCAGCAGGCAGTGCGAGATGCGTGAAAAAAGTTCGGCCTGTATAAAGACCTCATGCTTGAGAAAAAGGTCAAAGCTCACGCCCACTGTACCCTGAAGGGAGTTCTCCAGCGGCACTACGCCCAGTTCGCAACGGCCCGATGCCACTTCTTCAAAGACCTGCGCAATATCGTTACAGGGGTGAAAGGTGGCCGCATGCCCCAGGTATTCAATCCCGGCAAAATAGGAAAATGTTCCTTCCGGTCCCAGATACGCAACGTTTTGCGGCCGTTGCAGGGCGCGGGACGATGAAAATATTTCGCGCCAGATGGCCCGCAGATGGTCTTCGGGCAAGGGGCCGGGATTGCGGGCGGCCAGGCTGTCGAGCACCTCTTTTTCGCGCACGGGCCTGAAGATAATGCCCGGCGATCCGGCCTTGATGCGGCCGACCTCGCGGCTCAGGGCGGCGCGACGGTTAAAGAGGTCCAGCAGATCCTGGTCCACCGCGTCTATCTCGTGGCGGATGGTGGAAAGGCGCTCGTCGGCATTGTGGATTTTTTCTTTGCGCCCTGTTCCGCATTCCGGTCCGCACTCCGGCATGGAGGCCGGCCCGGGCCAGCGGCTGTTGCTGTCGCCCATGCTATACCTCCTGTATGTCTTCGCGTACGCGCATGCCGAAATGACGGCCCGCCTCGTCCAGACGGCAGAGCACGCGGTCGCCGGGCTTCAGCCCGACCACGCTTACGGCTTCGCCTTCGGGGGTGGTCAGGCGGATGGTTTCGGCATTCTGGAGGAACACCGTACCGGTTTTTACGCCTTCGGGGGTTTCGACCTGGGCTTCCACAAGCAACATGGGGCGCACTTCTATCTTGACCCTGCCGAGCGTGGCCACGCTGGTTTCGCCTGTGTAATCCACAACAAGCACTTCCTGTCCGGCGCGGAATTCACCAAGGTAGGTAGTATGGTCGCCGGGCAGACGAACATAGGCGTGTACGGCTCCGGCATTGACTCTGAAGGGGCGGGCAGCCACATATTCATTGCGCTCGGTTTCGGCATGCACAAGAAAGGTGAAGGCGCTGGAATTGCCCACCAGCATGCCCTGGCCCTTGCGCAGCAGGGAGAGTGTGTCGGCGCAGACGCGGTGCCCTAGCCCCACAGGCTCCACGCGGGTGACCACGGCGGGCATCAGCTCTTCACGGCTGCGAGCCATCTTGCACTGGGCCACGATATCCTTGAGGTCGGCCACGGCCGCCCTGGATACAACAATGCCCGCCACACCGCGTTCCAGAATACCTGCGGCAAGGCGGGCCTCGTCCAGTGTACCGGCTTCAGCCAGTACGCTGTCGCTCTGGGCCAGAAGGTTTTCTACAGGAATAACCTCCCATCCGCGCGCCAGCACCACGCGCTCGCCCTTGTGCAGTCGTTGCAGTACGGCCTCTTCGTCAGCCTTGGCGCCAAGGGTCACCAGAGGAGTTTCTTCGGCGGCCCATACGGGGCAGCGCGAAAGACTGGCCACCTGTTCCACATGTTCGGCGGGTACAATAACGCCGTCCACGCCCGATTCGAGAGCAAGCGTCACATCGCCCTTGTCAAAGGGGACACAACTGAAATAAATGCGCGACATATTGTTATTCTCCCACCATAGTGATGGCTTGGTCCACACTGGCGTTTTCATGCACGATGGCCCGCAGGGCCTTGACAAGATTAACTCGGCTGGGGTGCTGGAAAACGTTGCGGCCCACGGAAATGCCCGCGCCGCCCGCCTTGATGGAGTCGTGCACCATCTGGAGTATCTGGCGCGTGGACTCCATGCGCTCGCCCCCGGCAATGACCACAGGCACGCAGCAGGAGGCCACAACTTCTGCAAAGCTGTCCACATCGCCGGTGTAGGGAACCTTTACGATGTCTGCACCCAGTTCCACACCGACGCGGGCGCAATGGGCCACCACATTTTTAGCAAAGCCGTCCTGAATCTGCGGACCGCGGGCATACATCATGGCCAGCAGGGGGATGTGCCAGTTGTCGCAGGCTTCGGCCACCCTGCCGAGGTCTGCCAGCATGAGCCGCTCATTGGGATCGCCCAGGTTGACGTGAACAGACACGCAGTCCGCCCCGTGCTTGATGCCTTCTTCTACCGTGCCGACCAGGGTTTTGGTATTGCCGTTGGGCGTCAGGGCCGTGGAGGCGGAAAGGTGGACGATAAGGCCGATGTCCTTGCCCGCACTGCGGTGCGAGCAGCGCACAAGGCCCTTGTGCATGAGCACCGCGTCCGCGCCGCCCCGGGCCATGTCGTTGACGGCCTCGCGCATATCCATAAGGCCATCAACTGCACCTATGGTAACGCCATGGTCCATAGGTACGATAATGGTTCGCCCGTTTTCACGATTGATAATTCGTTCAAGACGAACTTTTTTTCCAAGGTACATGGCCTGCTCCTTTTAGTTGTTGACGTGCGTATTGCAGTCAAATTGCATATTGCCTGTAGCCTGGACCGCTCGGCGTGGGCATTTTGAAGACCGGCTGCCCATACAAAAAAAGGGCCGCTGGCGGTTTGCCTGCGGCCCTTTGAACTTCCCAACTCGTCTTTTTGCGTCAGCGAAGCTCCCGACCACAGGCATCCATAAAATACGCAAAAAAATACCAGCTATAAAAGCCAGCGGCGTAAGAGGAAGTGTGGTTGGAAGAAATGCGTTGCATAAAAAATCCTTGTTGTTTCTGCAAAAACGTTACGCCGGGTAAAAACTGCTGTCAATACCTTTGGCGAAAAAAATAAAAGGACACCTTTCGGCTGCGTTGTAGCGGAGGCGTGGTTGTTGGAAGCGTAATGTCATTGTTTTTATATTTCGCCTGATATTAAGCAGTTATGTTTTATAGCCCGCTTCGGGCACGTGCGCGTAGGGGCGGATGACCGGCATGATTGTTATAAAAGGAACATGAGGTAGTAGTCGGCAGAAAATAGTGATTGATCAATCAATCAGGCGAAGGGGCGTACTAAAAGATTCGCAGAGACATTTTGCCGGCGACGTTGGTTTTGCAAGTAGAGTAAAAGATTGTTTTGAATATACTTCATATAATTCATAGTATTATATTGTTGTTGCGTGAAATGCACTGTGCTGGGGGCATGTTGGCCTTGACAAGCTTGGGAAAGTTTTCTTAAAAGAAGACATGTCAAATGTTGACATTTAACTTTTAACAATTTCAAAATGTGCGATCGCGTTCGCCATGGCCGAACTCACGCTGCCGGTCACGGCATCGGACAGGACGGACGCGCGGCATTTTGATGAACCCCAGCATCAGGAGGCAAACATGAATCTCAGCAAATTTCCGCGCAGAGGATATGTGAAGGAGGCCACGCCTCTGGAATTTCTGCCGGCCTTCAGCAAGGCCCTTGGCGGCAAGGTCAATGTGTGGATCAAGCGCGACGACCTGTTGCCCGGCACCAGCGGCGGCAACAAGACCCGCAAGCTTGACTTCGCCATTGCCGATGCGCTGGCTAAAGGGGCGGATACCATCATTACCTGCGGGGCCGTGCAGTCCAACCACTGCCGCCTTACGCTGGCCTGGTCAGTGAAAGAGGGGCTGGACTGCCATCTGATTCTTGAAGAGCGCGTTGCCGGCAGCTATAACCCCGATGCCTCGGGCAACAACTTTCTTTTCCGCCTTCTGGGCGTCAAGAGCACCACAGTGGTGCCCGGCGGCAGCCCCATGATGCAGGAAATGGAAAAACTGGCTGAAAAACTGCGGGCCGAAGGGCGCAAGCCGTACATTATCCCCGGCGGCGCTTCCAACGCCATCGGTGCGCTGGGCTATGTGCAGTGCACGCAGGAGATCATGCAGCAGATGTTTGACCGCGGCCTTGACTTTGACCACATGGTCGTACCCAGCGGCAGCGCAGGAACCCATGCGGGCGTACTGCTGGGCATGCTTGGCTGCAATATGAACATCCCCGTGACGGGCATCGGCGTGAACCGCAAAAAGCCCGTACAGGAAGAAGCCGTGTATTCGCTCATGCAGGAAACTGCGGGCCTTCTGGGCGTTCCTACGCCCTTGCCGAGAGAAGCAGTGGTGGCTTACGATGACTACGTGGGTCCCGGCTATTCGTTGCCCACAGCCGCCATGGTGGAGGCGGTGCGCCTGCTCGCCTCTACAGAAAGCATTCTTCTTGACCCGGTGTATTCCGGCAAGGCCATGTCGGGCCTGATCGACCTTGTGCGGAAGGGACATTTTGCCGCAGGCTCCAATGTGCTTTTCCTGCATACGGGTGGTTCTCCCGCCCTGTACGCCTATCTTGACGAGTTCCGCCAATAGTCGGCGCGGGCCGCGTGGGCTGACCACGCGGCCCGTACGTTATATTTCCCCGACGGGAGAGGAAGAGAACCATGCAGAATGACAAGTTGAAAATGTACGGCGGCATATGGGGCGGGCTTGTTCCCCTTGCCATACTGGTGGTGGGGCTTGTGTGGCTTTCCGTGGCGGGCCGGGGCGGCACCAAGCCGTTCTGGGCCTGCGCCTGGCTGGCGCTGGCAGTGGGGCTATTTTTTGCCAGAAGCAAAGAGGAATACTGCAAGGCCGCCATGCGCGGCATCGGCGACAAGACCGGTATTGTCATCGTTACGGCTTGGCTGTTCGCGGGGGTGTTCGGCAAGCTGATGGCGGCGGGGGGGCTGGTGGACGGGCTGCTGTGGCTCGGCATGACCACAGGGGCGCAGGGGGCGGTATTTACCCTGCTGGTCTTTGCCGCGGCCATGCTTTTTGCCCTGGGTACGGGAACCAGCACCGGTACGTGCATCGCCCTGACCCCGGTGCTGTACCCGGCGGGATATTTCCTTGGGGCGGATCCGGCCATGCTCGGCCTGGCCATTCTGTCAGGCGCGGCCTTCGGTGACAACCTGGCTCCCATATCGGACACGACCATTGTGTCTGCGTACACACAGGGCGCCACCATGCGCGACGTCGTGCGAAGCCGCTTTCCGCTCTGTATTGTGGCGGCGGCCTTTACCGCGCTGGTATTCATGATTTTCGGCGGCGGGGGCGAAACCGTGGTGCTGCCCGAGATCCAGGCCAACCTGAATCCTTCCGGCATATTCATGCTGGTGGCCCTGATCGTGGTTGTGGTGGCTGCGCTCAGCGGCAGGCATATCATTGAGTCGCTCATTTACGGCAACGTCACGGCGGCGTTGGTGGGTATGCTTATCGGCACACTCAAGCCCGGCGATATTTTCGGTATTCCCGCCAAGGCGGGGGCTTCTACGGGGATCATCCAGTCCGGTATTGACGGCGTGGTGGGCGCGATCATTTTTGCCATCCTTATTCTTGCCGTTACCCAGATCCTCGTGGAATGCGGCATAATGACCAAGATCCTGGAATTTGCCCACAAGAGTGTGGTCAGCACAGTGCGTCAGGCTGAACTGTTTATCGTGGGGGTGACCATTCTGGCGTCCATTCCCATTTCCGCCAATGCTCCGGCGGAACTGCTGGTGGGGCCGAGCCTTGTGCGCCCCATAGGCGAAAAGTTCAACCTTGCCCCGGCGCGGCGCGCGAACCTTATGGACTGCGCGGTGTGTACCATCTTCTTTATTCTGCCGTGGCACATTGTGGTGGCCGCCTGGTACGGCGCCATGGTGAGCGCGGCAGAAAGCTACGGTATTGCGGCGCCGCCCATCAGCACGGCTCTGTACAATCCGTATTCGTGGGCTTTGCTGGTGGTGCTGATATTCTCTGCCGTCACCGGCTGGAACCGGCGGTATGCCACGCCCGAAGATGCGGCGCCCGAAGCGGCCTAACAGTTGCCCCGACACTCTGTGTCATACCCATAGGCGGCAGGCGGGATGCTCTTATTCCGGCTGCCGCCGCTTCAATTCTATCACCATGGCGTTTCTGTGCGCAGTTGTATTGTACAGTTGTACGGACGACGCTGCGGGAGCGGGTGCCCGCAGCCAATGCTGTGTATCGGTCCGCCTGAACGCCGAAGCGAGCGCCCCGAAGATTGGGAATATAAATTCCCAACAGTAAATGCTCTATGGACAAGGCATCATAATTTGCTAAGACTATCTCCAGGCAAACACATGAGGAGCAAACATTGAGCCACGTTCAGACCTACAGCGCGCAGGCCATAGATTATATCAAGCAGTGTCTGCTTGACGGAACACTCATGCCCGGCGACCCCATCCGCGAAACAGAGATCGCGGAGCATCTCGGCATCAGCCGCGGACCCGTGCGCGAAGCCCTGCAAACCCTTCTGCAGCAGGGGCTTGTGACCGGCCTGCCGCAAAAGGCCAAGCATATCCGCCATCTTACAGCACAGGAAATTGAAGACAGTTACTGCCTTGGGGGTACGCTGGAAGGGGCCTGCATTGTCCAGTCCATGGATAAGTGGGATGATGCGGCCGTGGCCGAAGTGAAGACCATACTGGACGAGATGGCGCGGCAAAGCCGCAGCGCTACAGGGCTTTCGAGCATGAGCGTTGTGGATGAAGCGTTTCACGATGCGCTGCTTTCGCGCTGTTCCAACAGGCTGATGGTCAGCACGGCCCGCAACTCCTGCGCCCATATTTCAAAGTTTCTCTATTATAAAAGCTGGGATACGCTTTTTTCGCCCCAGGAATTCTATGAGCGCCACACGCTCATTTATGATACCCTGTGCAGCCGCGACCTACAGCGTATCGAGCGTGTCCTGCGCGAGCATTATGCCGAATCCGGGCGACGTCTCGGGCTTCAGTGCGGGCAACGCTAGAGGCTGTTTTTCTGTACTTTTTGCCAGCTTGCTACGTTAAAAAGCCTTTTTACTCCAAGTCGTGTACTGTGAACGTACACGTCTTTTGTAAAAAGGCTTTTTTGCACCTGGCACAAGTTTTCTGATACAGAAACAGCTTCTCCGGTCAGTCGCATTATGGCTCCCTGGCGGGCCTTGGCCCCAGGGCCGGTAGGCAGCACCGCTGCCCCGAAGGAACTTGCGGTGAAGATGCCGTCTCCATACGCCTTTGCTCAGCCACGCGTAGCGGGCGTCGTGCTGGTTTTACGGGCGGGTGCCTAGGGGGTGCGGGGGCTGTCCTTGTCTTCAGCAGCAGGGGATGTAGCGCGGCGCAGCTTGCGTGTCTGCAGGCGTTTCAGCACAAAGTCCGTCACCTTGACGTTTTCCGGAACCGCCGCCAGCGGAAACTCCGCCCTGCCCATGTTGCGGTGTCCCCCGGCCTGCCCCACGTCATAAAAGCAGGCGTCAGCCAGGCGCCCGATGTCGCGCCCGCCGTCGCCGCGAAAGATGACAATGACAGTCTTGCCCACAATACCGCTCACCGCAATCCACTTCAGCCCGTGCACACGGGTGAAAAAGTCCGCTACAGCCACCAGCAGGTCGGCGCTGTTGACCTCATTGAGCCAGGCAAAGGCCCCGCTGCCCCGGCAGTCGGTAAGACTGCGGAAGGCGCGCGAAAAAAGTGGCAGCCAGTCACGCAGGTATTCGCTGCGCACAATGCGCCGCAGCAGGTTGTTGTCCGCATGGCGTGAAAGCCACTGGTACGCGCGAAAATCGTCTTCATCGCCCGAACGTTCGAAAGCCCCCGTGTCGGTTCGTATGCCGTACAACAGGGCGGTAGCCAGCCTGGGGCCGGGCCGCATGCGCAGGCCCTGCATGTAGCGGGTCATCATGGTGCTGGTGGCCCCGAGGCCGGGGCGGATATCGCAATAGGCGTCGGAAGAATAGGGCGATTCATCTGTGCCGGACGGCAGGGGGTGGTGGTCGATGACACAGTCAAAGACAACGCCGTGAAAAGCCTTGTGATGGTGCGGCTGGGAATCCACTATGGCAAAGCGGTTGTACTGATCGGCCTTTTCCGCCTGCCACATGCGCACCGGGATGCGCAGATAGCGTATCATGGCGAGGTTGTCGGGCCGGGTGACCTCGTTGACGCGCGCAATGTCGGCATTGTGAACCCGCGGCAACAAAATGCGCCTCAGCGCCAACGCCGAAGCCAGGGCATCGGGGTCGGCATTGATAAGGATGCACCAGCGGTCTTCCTTGTCCAGTGATTGCCGCCATTGCTTCATATTGGCGACAAGTTCGGCAGTGGGCAGCATTGCTGTGTTCATCCTCCCGAGGCCGATGCCCCTGATTGCACGGCGGATACATACGCCGCATGGCTTTGCTTTTGCCTTCAGCCCCAGGACGCATCCGGCGTTTCGCCGGTGGCAAGGGCTGACAGAACAGGCAGGGAAGCCGCCAGGCCTTCCCACTTGAAAACTTCTACCAGATGTGTGGCCGTGCTCGGGGCGTCAGCCATGATGCGCCGCGCAATGCGTCTTTGCGACGGCGTGAGGGCTGTGAGCGGCAGGTGCTGGTCGCCCTTGCCGGGTGCGCTCCAGTGCAGCAGGCCCGCCTGTGAGGGCAGGGCCGAATGCAGCAGCTTTTTCTGAGCATAGCCGAGGAGATGTCCCACGTCCAGACAAAGCCCCAGCCCGTGCTCATGAAGAAAGTTTTTGCCAAGGCAGGTCACATCGCTGTGCGCCACATTTTCCAGCAAGAGAGGAATATGGCGCAGGGCCGGGGGGGCTTCCGGGTTGTCTGCCCCATTTCGCCAGTGTTCTGCAAAATCTGCCAGCAGGGTGCGCTGCAGGTCGGGCGGGCCTTCCGGCGGGTGCAGCACCGCCACGCGCGGAACAAGGCCGGGAACAAGGGCCATGAGCCGTGCAATGACCGCCGCTGCCGTGCATGCGGCCCGGCGTGCCGGACTGGCCTGGCGCACGGCCGGTCCCCGGGACCAGGGAAGGTCTACAGGCAGGTGGGCATGCCAGCGCAAGGGCAGGGCCGCCAGATCCGGCGGCAGGTCGCCGGAGTCGTATTGCAGGCAGGCGCTGGATTCAAACAGGCACAACGCCACCTCGTCCACGCGCTCCGCGAGAAAACGCGCATTTTCTGCCACGCCGGCCGGCATGACGAAAGAGGGCGCGGCAATGCGCCCGGCAAGAGGATGCCCGGCGAGAAAGGCGGTGGGCGTCTCTGCCGGGGATGGCGCGGGCGGGGCGCAAGGTGGCGGGCTGGTGGAAAACACTGTGTTGCAATCTGTGCTTCGGAACCGGTCCCGGCGAACGCCTGTCAACTCGCCTGCCGAAACCGGTCCCGTTCAGTATCCTTTTTAGATCAGTCTGCTGCTTTCCCACCCGTGTTCCGCTGCGGCAGCCTCTGCCCGGGGGCCGCCAAGCACGCAGATATGTCCCTTGGCGGCGGCTTCGGCCAGCACTTCCGCGAAATCACGGAAGTGCTTTTCGGTGGTGGAAAGGATTTCCTCGCGCATAAGCGCGCGGGCGGCGTCCGTATCGTTGGTGAGCCAGCGGGCCAGGGACTGCGCACCCTTGGCGTCGGGCAGAAGGTAGCTGTCCAGATCGCCGATGGCGCCCACTATGGCCTGGGTAAGCTGGGCCTTGTCGGGCGTGAAGCCGCGCAGGAAGTCGGCCATGCCGTCAAAGGCCTCCAGGGTGGCTTCCACATTGGGGTCGCGATAGGAGGCGCAGACAAGGGTGCCGCCCAGGCGGTCCAGGTTGCAGAATGCCCCGTATGCGCCACCGCGCACACGCACACGCTCCCACAGGTAGCCCATGCGCAGGTAGCGCAGGATAACACTGGCAGAGCCGTGATATATATAGCCCTGATCATAGATGTTGGCGGCCTTGCCCACATAGTTGATCTGCGCCGGAGCGATGAAGGCTTCGGCCGCAGGCAGGCGCATGGGGGTTTCGCCAATGCCGCCTGCGGCGCCGGGACGCAACTGGGGCAGGGCCTGCAACAGGCGGCGGGCGTGGCTTTCAGCCTGGGACAGGCCGGAAGCCTCGGCGGTGCAGTCAAAGACCGCGCCGGGGCGTGCCACGATGCGGTTGCGAAGCTCTTCAAGGTCGGCCATGACCGTCTGCGGTTCTTTTTCCATACGGCCAAGCATGGCGCGCACGCTTTCAAGGTAGCTCAGGCCCGTGGTGCGCTCGGCCAGAGCGCCCGCGCCGGTGTAGCGCGCCCGCAGGCGCGCGCTTACGGCCGCATGCCCGGCGGACTGAAGGGCGTTTTCCAGGCGGGCCTTGGTTTCAAGCAGCATCTGGCCCACGCGCGCTTCGATGACCTTCTTGTCGGCCAGAGGCTCAAGCAGGATTTCATGTATGATGTTAAATAAATCAGGCAGCTTGTCATACACTGTCTTACCGGAAACGGCCAGATAGCTCACGGTTTTGCGGCTTTCGCGCACGGTACCCAGCAGGGGGTCGGCCCCCACGCCGCCGGTCTTGGCGGCCATGAGCGCCCCAAGCTCCGTAAAGTCGCGTCGCGCCGTACCCATTTCCGTGAGGCTGCGGGCAAAGAGCGGCAGCAGGGGAACAAGGCGGTCAGGCACGTTATCCAGCGGCAGCAACAGGGTGGTGTAGGCAACGCCCTGGGTGGGAAGTTCGTGGCTCAGGATGGCCTCCGGCACTTCCACCACATTGCGGGGGATGGGGGCGTTGTGCGCCGGCAGGTCTTCAAGCCCGAGAGCCGGAATGGTCGCCAGTGCCTCCGGGCTGTCGGGGGCGCTCTGCACTTCTTCAAGGCGCCGGGTGTCGGCGGCCACGGCTGCGCGTTCTTCGGGACCAGCTGCGGCCTGCACCGCATCCACACGGGCTTTTTCCGCTTCATCGCGGGCTTTGCCAAGGCCCGTATCCGGCAGCAGCACCACGGTGGCGCGATGGTTGTTGTTCAGGAACCAGTCTTTGATGGCCTGTTCAAATACGGGTTCGCCTGCCTGGATACGCTTTTTAAGGGCAGCCAGGGGAGCCTCCCACGCCAGGGGAGCCAGGGGGTCACCGTCATACAGCCAGGTGGACAGCGACTGGATCATGGCTGAAAGCCCGCGCGGGAAACGGCCGGAATTGTTTTCACGGTAGGCGAATTCCACCGTGTTGACGGCAGCTTCCACAGCGGCAGCGGGAATGCCTTCTTCAGCCAGTTGGGCCAGGGTTTCAAAAATGAGCACTTCGGCCGCCGGAACGTCCCGGGGGGCCACGCCCTTGAGACCGGTGGAGTAGTACATCTGGCGGAGGTCTGTTTCCAGCCCGCAGCCCGTGGTGTCTTCACCAAGGCCCGAGGCGATGAGCGCCTTGCGCAGGGGGGAGCCGGGCAGCCCTTCAAGGATGTGCTCGAGCATCTCCATCAGCAGGGCCTGATCCACGTCGCCGCGTTCGCCAAGCAGCCAGTTGACCGTGAACAGGGCGCGCTTTTCGCCTTCGGAGGCTGCATAGGGCACTTCGATATGGCGCGGTGTGTCGAGACGCTTTTGCAGGGGAACAGTGGAATCCACAGGACGTGCCGTGTATTTTTCCAGAGCCTGGCCTGCAAGGCGCAGCCGTTCAGCTTCCGGGTCATCGCCCCAGAAGAAAAAGCGGGCATTGCTCGGGTGATAATAGCGGCTGTGGAAGTCGCAAAACGCCTCGTAGGTAAGGTCTGGAATGCACTGGGGATTGCCGCCGGAGTCAAGGCTGTACAGCGTGTCGGGAAAAAGGGACTGCTGGCTCTGCTCGGCAAGCACGGAGTCCGGAGAAGAGTACACGCCTTTCATTTCATTATAGACAACGCCCTTGTAGGCCCAGGGGCCGTCCGCAGATGGGGCATCCACATGCCAGCCTTCCTGCTTGAAAATGTCTTCGTTGATGCGCGGATGAAAAACGGCGTCGATATAGACATCAATGAGGTTGTAAAAATCGCGCAGATTGCAGCTTGCAACCGGGTAGCAGGTTTTGTCCGGAAAGGTAAAGGCATTGAGGAAGGTTTGCAGGGACCCCTTGAGCAGTTCCACAAACGGTTCCTTGACGGGATATTTGTCAGACCCGCAGAGGACGGAATGTTCCAGGATATGGGCCACGCCGGTGGAATCGGTGGGCGGCGTGCGAAAACTCACGCCAAAGCATTTGTTTTCGTCCGTATTGCTGATGGAAAGCATCTGGGCGCCGGTAGCTTCGTGCCGCCACAGACGGGCGGTGCCGTCCACTTCGCGCAGTTGCTGTTCGGTGATCAGGGTAAAGCCGTGGTTGTTCATGTTTTTTCCTGCGGATATTTTTTGTCTTGCATTTTTTGCGGCAGATGGACCTTAACTATAAGGGCTGCTTCAGACTTTGAAAAGGGGCGGTCTGCCTGCCGCCATTTTTTGCGGAAAGCCCGCATCAATGCTTGCCAACCCAGCGGTGATCATGTATGTACACCCTTTCCATCAAGCACACCCAGGCAGCGGCCCGGGGTGCCCGGCGGAATGCCGCGTGTGGCGGCGTTCATACTCGTGCTTCAGGCGCGACGCCGGGTTGCAGGGTCAGGGCGTGGGTGGAAGAAAACAACCCTTTGGAGGAATCCCCATGGCTTACGTCAGCATGAAGCAAATGCTGGAAACCGGCGTGCACTTCGGTCACCAGACCCGCCGCTGGAATCCCAAGATGCGTCCTTACATTTTCGGCGCGCGCAACGGCATCCATATCATCGACCTGCAGCAGACCGTAAAGCTCTTCCGCATTGCCCACGACAAGGTGGTGGACATTGTGGCCAAGGGCGGCAAGGTCCTTTTCATCGGCACCAAGCGCCAGGCCCAGGAGGCCGTGGCTGCTGAAGCCGGACGCGCCGGACAGTTCTTCGTGACCAATCGCTGGATGGGCGGTACGCTCACCAACTTTGTCACCATCCAGAAGAGCGTTGACCGCCTGAAGAAGCTTGAAAGCATGTTTGCCGACGGCAGCATCAACCGCTACCAGAAAAAGGAAATCCTGCTTCTGGAACGCGAGCTTGCCAAGCTGGAAGAAACCCTCGGCGGCATCAAGAATATGGATCGCCTGCCCCAGATTGCCTTTATCATCGACCCCCATCGCGAAGACATCGCCGTCAAGGAATGCCGCAAGCTCGGTATCCCGATCATTGCTGTCACCGACACCAACTGCGACCCCGATGTCATCGACTATATTATTCCCGGCAACGATGACGCCATCCGCGCCATCAAGCTTTTTGTGGCCGCCTTTGCCGAAGCCTGCATGGAAGGCGAAGCTATGGGCAAGGACCACAAGGGCGAAACCGCCAACGCTGAAGAAGCCATGCAAAAGGCTGCCGCTGTTGAAGCTGCTGCCGAGGCTGCTCCCGCCCAATAGCCGGTTTTCTGCTTTCGCATTCCTGGGGGCAGCGCAACCTGATTTATGGCTGCGCTGCCCCGTTTTGGATGCACCTCTGCAATTCAGGAAGTAATTTTGATAACTCCGGCTGCAGGCCGGACGCATTTGGAGAATACAATGGCTGCTATCACTGCTCAGATGGTGAAAGAACTGCGCGAAATGACCGGCGCGGGCATGATGGACTGCAAGAAAGCCCTGGTGGAAGTAGAAGGCGACCTGGAAAAAGCTGTTGACTGGCTGCGCCAGAAGGGCATGGCCAAGGCTGCCAAAAAGTCCGGCCGCGCCACCAGCGAAGGTCTTGTAACCGTGGCTCTGAGCGATGACGGCAAGACCGTGGCCATGGCTTCGCTGCTGTGCGAAACCGACTTTGTGGCCCGCGGCGACCAGTTTCAGGACATGGCCGCCAAGGTGGCCAAAAGCGTGCTGGACAACGCCCCCGCCGACGCCGCTGCCCTTGAGGCCCTTATGGGTGAAGAAGTGACCCAGCTCATCGCCTCTGTGGGCGAAAACATGCAGCTCGGCAGGTTTGCCCGTCACGTCAAACCCTGCGAAAGCTCCCTGGTGGGCCAGTACATCCACGCCAACGGCAAGATCGGTGTGCTGGTTTTTCTGACCTGCGGCAAGGCTGAAAGTGTCGACAAGCCCGAAGTGCAGGAGCTTGCCAAAAATATCGCCATGCAGGTGGCTGCTGCCAGCCCCATGGCTCTTGATGCCGCAAGCCTTGACCAGGCCGCTGTGGAACGCGAGCGCGAAGTGTATCGCCAGAAGGCTCTGGAAGAAGGCAAACCCGCCAATATCGTTGACAAGATTGCTGACGGCGCGGTGAAAAAGTTCCAGAAAGAAGTGTGCCTTATGGAACAGCCCTACATCCGCGATGACAAGAAGACCATTACCGATGTCGTGCGTGAAACGGGCAAGGCCGTGGGCGATGAAATCACTGTTACCGGCTTTGAACGCATCCAGCTCGCTGCCGAGTAATGACATCTGACTTGTCCGAGCCGGAGCAGCCTGCTGGTCCGGCCATATGCCGGGCGTTTTTGAGCGCATGCTTGCAACGGCATTCCGGTTTTCCGCTTTCCTGTCACGTCCGGCGCGTCCTGCGCCTTGCAACGGAAGCCGAGAATCACCTGATGCCGATGGCAACGGCAATTTACTGACAAAAGGGGGCTTTCGGCCCTCTTTTGTCTTTTTTTTCGGTGGCAGTGGGCCGCCGCATCCGTCATTTCGCAAGAAGGGGCAACCGCCCCGGAGCGTGACACTATGTTCGACTTTTCATGGGTGACACACCTTTCTGCCTGGGCCGGCCTGGGTACACTTGTACTGCTTGAAGTGGTGCTCGGGGTGGACAACCTGGTTTTTATTTCCATTCTTGTCGGGCGCTTGCCCGGTGAGCGCAAACGGCAGGCTTTTCTGGTGGGCCTTGGGCTGGCCCTGCTTATGCGCATGCTGCTTCTTACCGTCATGGCGCGTCTGGCCACGCTGACCACCCCTCTGTTTGAACTGGGGGGGCACGGTTTTGCCGCCCGCGATCTCATACTCATGGCCGGGGGCGTTTTTCTGCTGCTCAAGGGTACAATGGAGCTGCATGACCGGCTGGAAGGCCACAGTGGCCGGTATGCCGGGGACTCGGGGCATCATGCGGATTTCTGGCAGGTCATCTTTCAGATAGTGGTGCTGGACGCCGTATTCTCCCTTGATTCCATCATCACGGCCGTGGGCATGGTGGAGCATGTGACCATCATGATGCTGGCGGTGGTCATCGCCATGGGCATCATGCTGCTGGCAGCGGCTCCGTTGCTCAATTTTATGGAGCGACATCCTACAGTTATCGTATTGTGCCTCGGTTTTTTGCTGATGATCGGCCTGAGCCTGCTGGCCGATGGCCTGGGTTTTCACATTCCCAAGGGCTACATGTACGCGGCCATTGTCTTTTCCATCATGGTGGAAGCGTGCAACCAGTGGGCCTTGCGCAACCGGCGCAGACGCTTCAGCATGCGCGACATGCGCGAATCCACGGCCCGCGTGATCCTGAATATTCTCGGGGGCAACGCCCCGGGGCAGGGCGATGCCCAGCTTGATGCCGCGGCCCTGGCCGGGGGAGAAAAGGAGCAGCTTTTCGCGCCCAAAGAGCGGGATATGCTGGCACGGGTCATACGTCTTGGCGGGCGCACGGCACGGTTCATTATGATTCCGCGCCAGCGTGTGAACTGGCTGGACAGCAATGCCGACCGCAAAACCGTGAACCGGTATGCCGCTTCGTCGCGTCTGGCCTGGCTGCCCGTATTGCGGCGTGACACGGACGAGGTGCTCGGCGTGGTACATCCCGGTGATATCCTTGAGCGCGGCGACTGCTCGCCCGACGGTAAGTGGGATCTCAAGTCTTACATCCGGCCAGCGCCCACGATTTTTGAGCACACGCCCCTGCATGTGATTATGGAGGATTTTCGCACACATCCCACGCCCCTTTCTTTTGTGCGGGATGAGTACGGCAGCGTGGTGGGCGTGATTACCCCGGCGGAACTGTTGAGTGTGCTGGCCGGGCAGATGGGCGACATGCCCGCCGGGCCGGAGGCCTGCCGCCGTCCTGACGGCAGCTGGGTCATGCCGGGACGTCTTACGGTAGACCTGTTCGCAAGCTGGCTGGGCATCAGTCTGCCCAAGCGCCTGTCCAGCGCTACTCTGGCGGGCTTTATTCTGGAGCGGCTCGGTCGCATTCCTGAAAAGGGCGAGCGCCTGCACTATCAGGGATGGGAACTGGAAATTACCCGTATGGACAAGCGTCGCATTGATGAGGTGCGCGCCGTGCGCATGCTGACCCCGCCGGGCAAAGGCAGAAAAAAATGAAGGGGTGCGTGAGCGATGGGAATGCGCCTACATCACGGGAAGACGCATGCGCAGAGATGGAGGAGCAGTATTTGTTCTTCAAGAAGGAATTTTGTCGCCCTGCGGACGCGAAAGTCCTTTTCAGTTTATTTTGGGCCGTCTGCGCGGCGGCGGCTCCGGGAGCTTCCCTTCCCGGGGGCGGGTGATCTCCCTGCGCGCCGCGCAATACCATCATTTGCTTTCACCCTGTCGCCAATATGACTGTAGGGCGGCTTTGCCGACCGTTAAGGAATCATTTGAAGGGGTAATTACTCTAACGGATGCGGGTGAAGGCCCCTTTTGAAAAAGGGGCCTTCACCCGCAAAACATGTTAACGGCTGCCTTCAGCCTTCATGTCATTGATAAGGCTCTGCAACACCTGAGACTGTCTCGCCAGTTCCGCGGTGGCCTGCGCGGCCTGTGCCATGGCGGTGGCCGTCTGGCTGGAAATGGCCGCAACCTGTTCCACAGAGCGGTTGATTTCGTCGCTGGCTGCGGACTGTTCTTCGCTGGCCGTGGCGATGGAACGCACCTGATCGTTGGTCTGGTCTACCAGAGCAACAATGCTGTGCAAGGTTTCGCCGGACTGGTTGGCCAGGCTGGTGGCCTCCTGAATCGTACCGATGGACACATCCACCCCGGCCACACTTTTACGTGTGCCTTCCTGAATACCGCTGATGACCTGGCCCACTTCATGAGTAGCGGTCATAGTTTTTTCAGCCAGCTTGCGCACCTCGTCGGCCACTACCGCAAAGCCCCTTCCGGCCTCGCCGGCCCGGGCGGCCTCAATGGCGGCATTGAGGGCCAGCAGGTTGGTCTGGTCGGCAATGTCGGAAATCACGCTCATTATCTGCCCGATACCTTCGGCCTGATGGCTCAGGGTGTCCATATCCTGCTTGATTTCCATACTTTGCCGTGAAACTTCGTTGATGCCCTGCACCACGCGGGACACTATGGCAGCCCCTTCCTGCGCCTGCAGGTGGGCCTGGTCAGACATTTCTGAGGCGTGCCCGGCGTTGCTGGCAACTTCGCGCACGGTGGCATTCATTTCTTCCATGGCGGTAGCCGTTTCGCTGACGCGTTGTGACTGTTCATCCGCGCCACGGCTGGACTGTTCGATCTGCGCCGAAAGCTCTTCGGAGGCGGAGGTCAGGATACCTACCACTTCTTCAAGCTGTTGTGCTGCTTGCAACATCCCTTCGGCTTTGGCACGTTCTGCGGCGGCCTTGGCGGCGTGTGCTTCCTGAGTGGCTATGTTGGCCTGATCGGCCTGACGGGCCGCTTCAGCGCTTTTTTCTTCGGCTTCGGCGATTTTTTCCTTCATGGTACCGACCATGTTCTGCATCACATGATATACGCCCCCGGCTGTTTTTTGCGGCCTGAACGTCACATTGAGGTTGCCGTGTGCGATCTCGCCCGCCACTTCGGCCAGGTAACCGGGGTCTTCGCCAAGCTGGCGCATGATGTTGCGGGTGAGCAGAATGCCCATGGCGATGGAAAGCAGAATGCCCGCACCCAGAGCCACATAGAGAAGATAGCTGGACGAATCAGCCAGTTCGGCATTTTTCTGGGCCAGCAACCTGCCCTGCTCAAGCTTGGAGGCCACAAGGTCGCCAATGGCGTTCTGGTAGGCGGTAGATATCTCCCATCCCTTTCCGGTAAGCAGGGCATAGGCCTGGGCCTGCCTGCCATCACTTGCCAGAGACATGACATCGTCTGTCATGGTGCGGAAGTCCTGACGGCGCAGCTTGTATTCCGCCAGGATCTTTTGTGCTTCAGCAGAAATCAGGCTTGATTCCACCTTGGTAGTACCGCTGTCGATAATGGCCCGGTATTGGGGAATTTCTGTCCGTACGCGCTGTTTTACGGCATCTTCATCCGTGGTGACAAAGGTCAGCAGGTCCAGACGGATACGCTGGAAATACACCGACATGTTTATAAGGTCGCCCATAGGTTCCGCCGAGCGTGTATACAAAAACGTGTCGGCCTGGCTCATGTCGTGCAGGCGGGAGTCGGCAAAAATACCCATGGACAGCGTGATCAGGGCAGAAAGGAGAAAACCTGCCAGAAGTTTAGCTTGTAATTTCATAGTAATTTCCTTGGATTTTGCCGCTTCACTCGGCGGTTAATATTTTCCAAACCGCATGAACAGATGTATTTTGAGGAGGTATGCGTATGAAGCGGCCTGAATGCCCCTGACGGGACATGGGAAAGTGGCTTGGCACGCAGGCTAATACCGTTTCGCGCAAAAAGAGTAAAGCTTATTGTTAGGGACGCAAGGGCAAAACCGTTAAAAAATTTCTTCCTGATAGGGAATGCGTTCAAAAACCTTGCGTCGCGGAGTCATGCTTATATGATAATACTGATTTTGCGGTATGTAGATATAGGGTACGTCTTCGCTGCGCTGCTGCAGGAAAAGGGAAAGCAGTACCCGGTTGACAGCCTGATGTCCCACAATCACAAGCGGGGTGTCGCCGGCAAGAAACAGGGCGCGCCGCAGTCCGCGCTGCACGCGCTCGCGCAGCATGGCGTAGCTTTCGCCATTGGGATAGGCGTATGTGTACTTGCTGGCATTGCGCCCGGCGGTCACTCCGGGCATTTTTGCGCGGATTTCGCTGTACAGCATACCTTCGCAGTCGCCGGCCCATATCTCGTCAAATTCCTTGAAGGCCATGACATGAGCGCCGGGGTGTCCCGCCAGCAGCGGCGTGGCGGTTTCGTGCGAACGCAGGCGGGTTGAGGTAAAGACCCAGTTTATGTCCTTGTGGCGCATGTGCCGTGCCAGGGCCTTGGCCTGGCTGCGCCCTCTGGCAGTCAGGGGCGGGTCGCCGCCGATGCGCCCGCGCACGTTGAATTCCGTCTGGCCGTGCCGCGCAAGATACAGACAGTGAACCCAGGCGCTGACCACGATTTCGCGTATGGCAGGATAATAGGGCGAGCCTTCGCAAGGGCGCTCGCCCAGAATGCGGTTGGCGGTGGAGTCTACGCAGAGCCAGAATTTTTCCTCTTCCAATGGCTCATAAATGGCCTCATAATAGCTTATGCGCTTCATAAAGCTTTGCAGGGCTTCATCTTCGCTGTAGGCGGCGTATTCCGGCAGGGTGGCCTTGCGGCGTATGCATGCCTTGAGGAGCAGCTGGTCTTCATTGACACATTCCACAAACAGCACAGGATGGTCGGTAAGCGTTTTTTCAATAAGAATACGTCGTGCGCGGCTTACGTTGGTGGCGTCCAGAATTGCCACCTCGCCTTCGGCGGCCAGCCATGTCCGGGCAAGTTCCATATTCCGGCGGCAGATCATCTCGCGTGCTTCGCGGCCCGATTCGTTGGCGGGATTGTAAAAATCCGGATTTGTGGATTCCGCGCCCATAAGCGCACGGCGCATGTCGCCGTTATTGAACAGTCTGGCCTGAATGCCCTCGGCCAGCAGCCCGTCACGGATGCGTTTTGCCAGAGTGGATTTTCCTCTGGCGGGCAGGCCGACCATGGCTACATAAAGTTTTTGCATACGCCCTCCATTGCCAGAGTAAGATAAATTATCATGAAATAAAAGCGGGTGTGCCAATACCCGGAAAGGAGCATAGTATGAAAGTTATCGGTCTTCTGGGCGGTATGAGCTGGGAAAGCACGGTTTCATACTATCAGATTATCAACCGTGTGGTCAGGCAACGCCTTGGCGGTCTGCATTCGGCAAAATGCCTGTTGTACAGTGTGGATTTTGCCGAAATTGAGGCCTGCCAGGCCGAAGGCCGCTGGGATGAGGCGGCGGCCGCCCTGGCCGGGGGCGCCCGGCGTCTTGAACGCGGCGGCGCGGATTTTTTTCTGATCTGCACCAATACCATGCACAAGGTGGCTCCCCAGGTGGCAGCGGCCGTGCAGATTCCCCTGTTGCACCTGGCCGGGGCTACGGCAGATGAACTGCTGCGCCGGGGCATGACCAGGGCTGCCTTGCTGGGAACGCGCTACACGATGGAAGAAGATTTTTACAGCGGAGTTTTGCGGCAACGGGGCATTGAGGTTCTTGTGCCTGATGCCCAGGACCGGGGCATGATAAACGATGTGATTTTTCAGGAATTGTGCCTGGGGCGCATTGAAGACGGCTCACGCCGCAAGATGTTAACGGTTATCGAGGGCCTCCAGGCCAGGGGCGCACAAGGGGTTGTGCTCGGCTGTACAGAGATCGGCCTGCTGGTGCAGCCGGAACATACGGATGTTCCCTTGCTGGATACCACCCTGCTGCACGCCACGGCAGCGGCGGAAATGGCGTTGGGCCGCTGAGAGGCCCTTGCCGGCTTTGAGCGCCTGCATGAGTGCAACCGGCGCGTGGGCAGGGTGGGCAGCCTGCGCAAGAGTTGTTTTGCCAGGAATTGCGCCTCTGTCGGCCTGAGGGAAAGGCCGTTTTGGCTGCCCAGGGTTGCGCGGGCAACGCCTGCCACGAAAACGTGAGCCGGTTGGCCGTTGCGGGGGCTTGCCGACGACGCAGCGTCTGCGCGTTTGCGGCGGCCCCGCAACGAGCGCTATTAGAGCAATTAACGCTTCAAATGATTGCTTAACGGTCGGCAAAGCCGCCCTAGAATAATTTGACGACAAGGATTTGGAGACAAATTCCTGTAGAATATTTCAAGTGTGAAATGCTCTACAGCAGATTAACTTTGCGAATATACATTTTCAAAGTCCAACTCAAAGTCTGAGGTATGCTCACTTCGGGGTTTAACAGCGCAGATAAACTGCGCTTCCGTAGCGGGCGTCTGCTCACACATCTGTCAGAGCAATTTAAAGGTTAATTTACTCTAATTTGGGGGGAATACGTATTACAGGGCGATAATGCCGAAAGGCCCGTTACAGTTCAGGATGTACCCGCGGGTACTGGTCCTGTGCTGTAACGGGCCTTTTACGGTCAATAAACAGGAATTATCGCAACGGCGCCCTGTTTCGGAGCCGTTTTTTTTGAAACTGTTCCGGCGCGTGGGCGCAGGCATCCGCCACAGGGGTGTTCAATGCCGCTTACGCGCTGCCGGACGCCGGAGTGAGTTTACAAATGCAGGGCGGCATATGCTCAGGCATGTGTAAACTGTGTTAGCTGACCAGCAGCTTCAAAAAGCGCTTTTTGCCCAGTTTGATCACATATTCCCCGGCGGACAGGGGCGTTATGGCGTCGTCGCAGCGTTGCCCGTCGATGGAGAGTGCTCCTTCCTTCATGAGGCGTTTGGCCTCACCGCGGCTTTTGACCAGGCCCGCGGCTTCAAGAAAGACCGGAGGGGTGCTGTCTTCGCCGTGCGCGCACTGGTGCTCGGGCATTTCGTCAGGTACGCCGCCATCCGCAAAGACCGCATTAAAGCCCTGCTGGGCTTCGTCGGCGTCTTTCCGGCTGTGGTAACGGCTGACCATTTCGTGGGCCAGCGTTTCCTTGGCGGCTTTGGGGTGCACCGTGCCGGTGGCCACATCCGTCTTGAGGGTGGCGATATCTTCCAGGCTTTTGGTTGAAAGCAGTTCGTAGTAGCGCCACATGAGGTCGTCGGAAATGGCCATGATCTTGCCGAAAATCTCGGAAGGCGCTTCGTCAATGCCGATATAGTTGCCGTAAGACTTTGACATCTTGCGTACGCCGTCAGTGCCTTCAAGCAGGGGCATGGTGAGAATGCACTGGCTTTCGATGCCATAGTGGGCCTGAAGATTACGGCCGACCAGCAGGTTGAACTTCTGGTCGGTGCCGCCCATCTCCACATCGGTCTTGAGGCATACGGAGTCATACCCCTGGCAGAGGGGATAGAGAAATTCGTGGATCGAAATGGGCCGTTGCTCGCGGAAGCGCTTTTCGAAATCGTCGCGCTCCATCATACGGGCGACGGTATAGCTGGATGCAAGCTTGATAAAGCCGGTGGCGTCGAGCTTGCCGAGCCATGCGGAGTTGAAGGCCACTTCGGTCTTGGCGGGGTCAAGGATTTTGAAGACCTGTTTTTTGTAGGTCTCGGCATTGGCGAGCACCTGCTCTTCAGTGAGCGGGGGGCGGGTTTCAGAACGGCCCGAAGGGTCACCGATGCGCCCGGTGAAATCGCCGATAAGAAAGACTACATGGTGGCCCAGTTCCTGAAAGTGACGCATCTTGTGCATGACTACCGTATGTCCCAGATGCAGGTCGGGGGCGGTGGGGTCAAAGCCCACTTTGATGCGCAGGGGAGCGCCGCGCAGGATCTTCTTGCGCAGTTCGTTTTCGTCGATCAGTTCGGCCACGCCGCGCTTGATGGTAGCCATTTGGCGGTCAATGTCGGTCATTTGCCCTATCCTCATGTACCGGCTGCGGTAATAAATCTGTTGCGGTAAAAAATTCGGCACAGAACCGATGTTCTGTGCCTGACTTGGACAGGTGACAGTAGCCTCAACGCGGCGGAGGTGTCAAATTTTTCATTCCCATACACGGGCAGGCAGGGCGCGGCCGGGGCCGCCCCCGCTACATGCCGAGCAGCGCGAAAACGCGGCTCTGGCTCAACCCGCCATGCACGGAGAGCGCGGCCACGTTGTCATGGGCGATCATGTTCAGGGTTTCGTCCATAACGGCATCCACCTCATGATCTTCAAGCAGCTGGGGGGTGCTCAGATTGACGACGTCCTGTACGGCTGCTGGGGTGGAGCCGGAATCGTCCTTGCCGGGCAGGGGAAACGCAAAGGCATTGAATTTGTTGAGTCCGGAAATTTCCATGGCAGTGTCCTCATATATGGCCGCGAAGGCGGGTGTGGTCAGATTTTCCGCACAGGGCGGATGCGGAAAAGTATGCAAATTAAATGCCATTGCCTATGTATGAAGGCCACCGACCCTCTGCCTCCCCCCGTGCAGACGATTCAAACGAAGGCCATAAGGGCATTTCAAACGCTGGCTGTTATGAAGGAAAGATGACTTGCGCAAAGATTGGGTGGCGCATTGTCCGCAGGTACAGACAGGAGGGCAGCATTTTCTGCCGGTCCGGCTGCTTTTGGCCTGACTGCCGCCAGTTCGCTGGCGTTGGCTGGCTGTCGCCGGGTTGTCCGTCACTGGCCGATTGCTTCGGCAGGGGGCGGCAGGGCAGTGGCCAGGCAGGCGGGTGGCTTTGTATGGGCAGCAGCAAGGGGAATGCCACAGAGTTTTTTGCGTAACCGGCCGCCGGGGCAGCTTGGGGCGCGGATTGTACGCGACAAAAAAACTGTTGCAGGCTGCTGTGTCCAAAGGGGCCGGGGGTCAGGCAGTCAGGCGGGATTTACTTGCGCTTGTGATCTCGGCCGGGGCTTCGTCTTCTTCATCCTCGGTGTCATCATAAAGCTCCAGGCAGGCCTGGAGGCGTTCAGAGCCGGTGGCGAGAATGTCATCCCATTTAAGATGCGGACTCTGGGAAAACCAGTCAAGTTCTTCGGTAAACAGCAGCCGCAATGCGGTTCCCTGATCACACAGGCTTTTGCAGGTACCCATTTTTTTGGAAAGAAAGATGTATGGAGGGTCCGAGCCTGCAGCCTTGTTGGGTACAACAAAGAAAAGATACGTGGAAGCCAGGGTTATGGCAGAAATATCATCCGGCAGGCAGGCACAGGCTCCCCCCGCGGAAAGATTGATCAGGGGAAGCGGATTGGGGTGGCTGGAGGCGTAGTACTGGGCCAGCAGGTCTTTCAGTTCCGCCCGCGTGGTGGGGGGATTGTCCAGCGGCGTGATGCCGGCCAGGCGGCTGCGGTCTTCATTCCACGGAACCCTTTTATGGCGGCGCATCTGCCGCACTGCACAACTGCGGGCAAGGCGCAACCGCAGGCTGCGCAGGTCGCCTTTTTCATCTTTGACCTCTTCCAGCACCATGCCCGGCCCCTGGTAGCCCATGCGGCTGATGCCGGATTCTTCCCGCTGTTCCAGGCTGAAGAAAAATTCGCAGGTATTTTCTTCAGCCTTGCTTTTGCCCTGCTGGACTTCTGCGTGGCGTGGCACAAACAGCACTTCGCGACCCTCAACATTGCGCAGCCTGCCGTGCATGACGATATCTGTCGGTTTGCCTTCACGTGGCAGACAGCACTTGATGCGCACTGTTACCCGTTGGCGCATGGCGCGGGCGAATGCTTCCGTGGTATTGGAGTTCCAAAGGCAGTAGGAGGTAGGAGCCGTCATGAGGCACTCCGTTCCGCGCTTGTCCAGGCAGACGAAAATCGTCCGCAAGGGCGGATATGTCGTTGGAGCCGGTACACAGGCTCCTGTTCATGAACGCATACGCGAATGGAGAAACTATAGAACTGCAGTAGAGTTTTAACTAATACCCGTAAATATATACGCCAGGCTTATATGCCCGTCAATAATTGCAGACAGTACTATTGCGCATACAGCAGTGCTTTGCCACGCTTCTGGTGCTGCCCGGTTTGCAAGGGGATGGATATTTTTCGGCCGTCCCGTTCATGCAGGCAGCCGTGCCGGGAGCACCTGGATTGCTCCATGCTGCCCGTGGGACCCGCGCACAGGTACGCAGGCAGGAAGTGCGCCCTGTTACAGTTGATGCGGTGTTTTTTTCTTATGCGCAGCGAAGCATGGCAGTGCGTTGCGCGCAGGCCCGGGTAGTTTTATATCGACCGGATATGCATTTCAGAGTTTTTAAAACGCTCGCCCGGTGGCTGGCAGCACACGCTGTCAGCGGTATTTTCCTTTACCTGTGCGCCCGCTGGCAATGCCCGAAGCTGCATCGCGCTGCTGTGATGGACGCATATGCCCGGAGTGTCAGAATACTTGGTGAAGGTAGCAATGTTATTATAGCGTATTTTGCATCTTGCGGCGGAGGATATCAGAAAACCTGTTTGGCGTAAAGGCTTTTCGGCCGTACCTGCAAGAGAGGCCCCCTGCACACAGGGGGCCTCTGATCAAAGGCTCGCTTGCCTTCCCGGCAGGCTTTTTCTGCAGTGCCACCGGAATGGCGCTTGTTCGGCTAGCTTTCCTGCTTGACCTTGGACTTGGTCATGGCAAGGCCCAGGCCTTCAAAAAGTTCGAAGATGGCGAAGCCGTACCACAGGGTGTAGAGCACATAGAAAATGAGCATGGCGCTCATAAGCACGAGGTGTTCGGAAACCTTGGCAGCCGGTACACTGTAGAAGTTGTTGCCCGGTTCAATGGCACGGCGCAGCACATGGTCGACCACCTGCGATTCGACAATCTTGTGCTGTTTTTGCAGTTCCTTGATGGTGGGTGAAAGCACGTACCACCATGCCGAGGCTACCTTGAGGGCAGGCTCGCCATCATACTTCTGCGCCACGGCTGCGGCGTCATTGTTATAAAGATTGTCAGAGTCATCAGTGGCCGAAGCCAGTATCAGGCCAAGATTGCCGGAAAAGCTGACTTTGCCGTCCTCGGCGCTTACGTTGGTCGCGCCGGACTTTTCAAGTATCATGGCGGCCAGCGGAGCAAGGTCGCCCTTTTTGAGCTTTACGGTAATCTGAACGTCCTTGCCTTCGACGCTCTTGAGGTTTTCACGCACACCGGGGATGAAGTAGGACGAACCCTTGGACAGTTCGTTAAATACGTTGTCCGCATACTGCAGGCCGGTGACATGGTTGCCCAGCTCATCCTTCATGATGGGCATGAGCATGATTGCAAAAAGGATAAGAAACGAAATCAGCAGCAGGCAGCCTCGAATAAAGGGCGCTTTAGCATGTACTAACATAATCAGGCCTCCCCTCTGAGCTTACCGATGTTGGCGAAGAACTTGCTGAAGACCCAGATACCGAAGAATGCCACAACGACCCAGAAAACGACGTTGCCCACACTTTCAATAATGCCCACAACCTTGGGCGACCAGTTGAGCACTTCCATTTCCACCAGTTTTTTGGGCAGGGTGGCCGCGCGGTTGATAAAGCCCGCGATGATGGAGATGGCGTAAAAGCCGCGGATGTGGATGCCCTTGACCACCTTGGTGGTCAGAGCGCCGACCTGGATGCCCAGCAACGAGCCGAGCAGCATGCCGATGGCCAGGGTGTAGAAGACATAGCCGTAAATGGCATACTGGCCGATGGCCGCAAAACCGGCGGTGAATATGATCTGCAGGATGTCCGTTCCTACAGTGGTCATTGAAGACACGCCGAAGATGTACACGAACATGGGGAAGGTGACGAAGCCACCGCCCACACCCATGATGGCGGCCAGCAGGCCTACAAAAACGCCGCCCGCGGCCACAATCCAGCCGGAAATGCGACGGCCGCCGGGTACGAGGTCTTCGTCAAAGGAAATCATGGGGGGTACGCGCAGGCCCTGAAGCTTGACGGAAATGCCGGTCATGCCGGAGCTGCCGCCGTGGGCATCCTGGCTTGCCGCCGCGCCGCCGCGCGAACTTTTCAGAAAGTCAAACAGGGCATAGAAGCCGAGAAAGCCCAGCAGAACAGCGTAGATGCTGCTGATGAACAATTCGGAAAGCAGCGGGTCGGCGTTATACAGGCCCTTGTTGATGGCCCCGCCGATGAAGGTTCCCACAACCGATCCGCACAAAAATGCAACGGCCAGTTTGCCTGATACGTTGCCGAGTTTTTTGTGGACGGTTGTGCCCATGATGGCCTTGGCGAAAATGTGGAACAGGTCAGTACCCACCGCCAGGATGCCCTTGACGCCCACGGCCATGAGCGCCGGGGTAATGATGAAACCGCCGCCGGCGCCGATACACCCGGTGATGAGACCGGCGGCCAGGCCCACTGCTATGGATGCCAGAAAGATGTTTGTGGTGTAAAAGGCTGGCGCATAGGCGGTTTTGCCGCCCAGCATTTCGTGGTACTCATAGGCTTCTGCCAGGCAACCCGCAAGAATGGGAACTGCCAGCGCCAGCAAGAGAAGCAGTTTTTTGCGGTTTTTGAGAATGGAAGTGGAGACTTCCAGGTCCCATTTGGCGTAAGCCCTTGAGCCGCTCAGCAGAAACTCGTAAACTTGTCTGCCAAAACTCATACTCTCCTCCAATACGATTGTGGCCGGCCAACGGCCGTAATCATGGCCCCAACAATAAACGCGCGCGGTCACAGGCGGCTGCGCGGCGCGCCCCGGTGCAGCCTTGTGCCCATAACCAAAAGCTTTTCTTGAATAAAAAAGAAGAGCTGACGGAAATTTCCCCGCGCACAAAATCACCCTGACATATTCTTTGGTTTTTGTAAAAGAAATTTATCACGAGCGGCATTTTTTTCATGGTTTACAAGGAATAAAGTACCCCACACGTGGTGCTTTTAAGAGCTTTTATCCAAGCTCTTGTCACTAAAGAACAAAAATACGCATCGTTCTGCTTGGTTTCGTGTGATTTCAGGTGTTTTGTCGTGTTATTGTGAAAAAACACACTATTGCTTTTTGGCAAGTCCTTCACTTTGCCCGAAAATCACAAGTTCCAGCCAGTCCAGCGCGAAGTCCAGCGCCGCCACGTCGCCTTCGGGGCTGTCCTGCATGACTGCGGCCTTGCGCTCTTCGCTCGTGTCCACATGGCTGAATATTTTCATGGCCGTCACAAGCTCGCGAAAACGGTCAAGCTGGAAGAGGCAGAGCACCGTCATGGTGGCCATGCGCGGCTCCAGCGGCTTGCCTGTAGCCCGCACCAGGGCCATGAGGCGCATGTAACGATCATTGGCCCTGTTGAAGGGCTGCAGTTCTTCGTTTTCCATCCATTGATGGGGAGTGCGGCTGACGCCCTCGTCAAAGCCGTGGCAGTGGGCCTCGCGCACCACGAAAAAGCGTTCGGCAACGCCGTCTGCGGCCATCTTCGTGCCGCGCCCGATGGGATAATAGCGGCAGGCTCCGGGTCTGTCTTCATATACGGAGCAGCCTGCGGGGCTTACAAAGGGGCAGGGTTCGCCGGGGCCATCCTGCATGCGCAGCATGGGCAGGGGAAAACCCGTGTCGGGAAAGGAGCGCATGGTGGTAAAGGTCGCAAGAAAATCCTCGCTGGTCATGCCCATATGCCGGCGTAGCCGCAGGATATCGTATGGCGTGAGGGGGAGGGTCAGCTCCGCACAGCAGCGGTTGAAACAGGGAACGCCGGGGTGGCAGTCAAAACAGAAGGTTTCATCGGGTCCCAGTTCCGGCAGGGTGTCGAGAAATTCGCGGCTGGCGTCATTGCTCATGAAGGCTCCTTATGAGTTGCGGGCATTGCTGGCCCGGCGGCTTGCGTGGGAGGCAGGGGAGAACGGGCGCGCATTGCGCGCCGTGATTTGAAGCGGTTGCAGAACGAGAGTGCTATTGTTTTTACAGGCGCCCTTACGGCGGCGAGGGCAGGTGTTCGCCTGGCGCAAGCCGGGTTCAGCCGTTGCCCGAAGGCCGTGCAGATGAAGCAGCGGAATGCGTTTACCCTGTGGGACTGCCTGTATCGCCGGAATGGTTTGTGCCGTGCCGCCACGGGCGGGTTTTGCTCTCTGGCCGGAAGCGTGACTGTTCCGGGACGCGCCCTTGGTGCATCCCGGAAAACATACGGCGTTCGGGTGTCAGGGGTGAAGGCCGCCCGTGACGGCACGGTCTGGATACGGTTGCCGCCTGAAGCCGTGATTTGCAACGGGTACGTCTGCCTGCGCCTGTTGCGCGGCACTTTCGGCCCGCCTTTGCCTGCGGCATTTCAGGGGTGAAACGCTCCTAGATAACTTTGTTCAGGGCGTATTCGATGATGCCTTCCGCCCCGGCTTCGCGCAGGCGCGGTATAAGGTCGCGCACCACATCAACCTGCACGACAGACTCTACTGAAAGCCATTTTTCGTCCCGCAGGGGAGAAACTGTGGGCGAATTGAGCGACGGCAGCATTTCAAGGATGAACGCCAGATTGCCCGCCGGGGCGTTCATTTTGAGGGCGACCAGATTCTCTGCCCGCAAGGCGCCCTGAAGCAGCAGGTCGAGCTGCTCGATCTTGGCGCGCTTGGCCGGGTCGGCCCAGGCGTCCCTGTTGGCGATGAGCACAGGGTAGGACAGCATGACGTCATCAATGATACGCAGGCCGTGGGCGCGGATGGTGGTGCCTGTTTCGGTCACTTCCACAATGCCGTCGGCAAGGCCTTCCACAACTTTGGCCTCTGTGGCCCCCCAGGAGTAGAAGACATTTACGGGGACGCCGGCCTGTTCGAAATAGCGGCGGGTAAGGCCTTCAAGCTCGGTGGCGATGCGTTTTCCCGCCAGGTCGGCGGCACACTGGTAGGGGGCATCGCCCGCCACGGCCAGCACCCAGCGGCAGGGGCGGTTGGAAGTTTTGGAATACACCAGGTCGGAAACGCGCACCACCTTGTCTTCGTGGTTGCGTTCGGTGAGCCAGTCAAGGCCGGTTATGCCCACATCCAGTACCCCGGCTTCGATATAGCCGCCGATTTCCTGCACGCGGCACAGCGAGGCCGTGATTTCAGGATCGTTGATGTCGGGAAAGTAGTTGCGCGTATGCTTGCGGATTTTCCAGCCCGCACGTTCGAAAAGATTGATGGTGGCTTCTTCCAGCGAGCCTTTGGGCACGCCGAGCTTGATGATGGGTTTTATGTCCGCGCTCATGATTCTTTCCTTTATACGCCGTAAACTTTTTGGGGATCAAAGACCATCGGGGCGCACTCGCTGACGGCGCCATCCTTCCATTCCCGGTAAAAGCAGGTGCGCCGTCCCGTATGACAGGCCGCGCCGCCCACCTGGTCCACAACCAGCAGTACCGTGTCGCTGTCGCAGTCCAGCCGCACAGCGAGCACTTTTTGTATATGCCCCGAAGTGCCGCCTTTATGCCAGATCTTTTCTCGGCTGCGGCTCCAGTAGTGAGCCTGGCCGGTCTCAAGGGTTTTACGCCAGGCTTCTTCATTCATATACGCCAGCATGAGCACCTCGCCGCTGGCGTGGTCCTGTGCGATGGCGGGCAGAAGGCCCTTGCTGAAATCGGGGGTGAAAGCCTCGCCGGGGGCGGCGGAAGACTGCGGTTCGGGGGCTGTCATGGTCACTCCTTGAAAAGGCTGCGCCCTGAGCGGCCCGTTACGTGGGCGTTGTTGGGCGGCAAAGGGAATAAACGTACTCGTAAGAGGCATGGGACGCAAGCATCACATGCATGCCGGGCCGTGCACCGGGGCGTACTGTCTGTATCGGGAGGCGGTGGCACTGTTGTTTCACCTGTGACGCATTGGGCGCTACTGGGTTTTTTGCCTGTCCGGGCGGCCTGGCCCATGTGTGCATCTGCGGCAGGGCCTTGCGGGCCGTTTGGCGGGAGCGGATGGGCGAACTTGCGCAATCCGGCTCGCTGTGGCATGCTGACCCGTTAGTAGTTTCATATCTAAACGCGGCGTTCCGCCGGGAAAATATATGCCTGAACATCAATCAAACAGCACGCCAGACAGTAGTTCCACGGCGGTGGAAGGCACATCTGCGCGAGATCCGGAAGCTCCCCTTGAAGGGCTTTCCGTCAGTGAACCGGAAGATGCCCTGCCCAGGGTGAACCTGGAAGACATGCCCGAAGACATGCGCACCGCCTGCGCCCGCGCCGGCTGGCAGGGCCTCATGCCTGTGCAGTCGCTGGCGTTGCCCTACCTGCTGGAAGGGCGCGACATCATGGTGCAGTCACGCACGGGCAGCGGTAAAACGGGCTGCTACCTGCTGCCCATGCTGCCCCGGCTTTCTGCCGACCTCAAGGCTCCCCAGGCGCTTGTGCTGGCCCCCACGCGGGAGCTGGCCGTGCAGGTGGAACGTGAGGCCGCCGTGCTGTTTGAGGGCACGGGCATTGTCACCGTGGCCGTTTACGGCGGCGTGGGTTACAAAAAGCAGATGGACGCCCTGCGCAACGGTGCGCAGCTTATTGTGGGTACCCCGGGCCGTGTGCTGGACCACCTGCTGCGTCGCACCCTGGACCTCGGCGACCTGCGCGAACTGGTCTTTGACGAGGCCGACCGCATGCTTTCCATCGGTTTTTACCCCGACATGAAGGAGATACAGCGCTATCTGCCCAGGCGGCGCATCCACACCTGCCTGTTCTCGGCCACCTATCCTCCGCATGTGCTCAAGCTCTCCGGGGAATTCATGGCCGAGCCAGCCATGCTTTCGCTTTCACAAAAAGAAGTGCATGTGGCCGAAGTGCAGCATCTCTTCTGTGAAGTGAAGCCGATGGACAAAGACCGTGCGCTGGTGCGTCTGCTTGAGACGGAAAATCCGGCGTCGGCCATCATTTTTTGCAATACCAAGTCCAATGTTCACTATGTGGCCGGTGTGCTGCAGGGCTTTGGCTATAATGCCGACGAGCTTTCCGCAGATCTTTCGCAGTCGCGGCGCGAAGCTGTGCTTGAAAAAATCCGGCAGGGCAAGCTTCAGTATCTTGTCGCCACGGATGTGGCGGCGCGCGGTATTGATATTCCCGAACTTTCCCACGTGTTTCTGTACGAGCCGCCGGAAGATCACGAAAGCTACATCCACCGCGCCGGGCGTACTGGTCGTGCCGGGGCTGCCGGTACCGTCATTTCGCTGGTGGACGTCATGCAGCGCATGGAGCTTGACCGCATTGCCAAGCATTACAAGATCGGTCTTATCCCCCTGCCGCTGCCCACGGACGAAGATGTGGCTCATGTGGCCGGCACACGCCTGACGGCCATTCTTGAAGGCCGCTTCCGTAAGCTCACGGGGCTTGAGCGTGTGCGCGTGGAACGCTACGCCGCACTGGCGCGCGAGCTTGCTGCAGAGCACGATGATGAAGAAAGCGTTTTGCTGCTGGCGATGCTGCTGGACGAAGCCCATCAGGAAAGCCTGCGTGAAAACCGTTTTCCCGACCAGTCTTCCGGCACGGCCGGGCAGCAGGGGCGTGCCGGTTCCGGCGGCCGTGGCGGCAGAAGCTCCAGAGGGAGCAATGGCCCCAGAGGCGGTGCCGAGCATAAAGAAGAGGGCGCTGCCGAGGGCGGTTCCCGGACCGGAAAACGTCGTAGACGCTCTTCACGCCGCCGTGACGGCGAGCAGGGCAGGGAGGCCGCGCCCAGGAACGCGGCAGGCAAAACGGATACCGCTGAGTAAGCAGACGGGGTTCTATGCGTCACATGGACGGTACACCGGTCGCGCCCGAAGGTGCATCCCCGGAAACAACGCCGGGCGATGCTCTTGCAGGCACGCCGCGGCAGGCTCTGGACAATTTTGCGGCCCTTTTTGAGGACGCAGACTTTACCGTGGAACTGGACTATCTGGGGGTCGGCCGCATGCAGTTTCTGCGCCGCCGCCAAATGCTGCTGGAGCTGCGCGGCCTGTATGTGGCTCTGTGGCGTCTTGCGCTGGCCCGGTCTTTTCCGCAGGACGCCGGGCAGATGTTTGATACGTTTCTGCAGGAGTACAAGGCCGGGCACAAGGACAGGACCAGCGCACAGGTGCTCGTGCGCGCCCGTGAATACTGGGGCATGCTCGAGCCTATGGGCGATGGGGACTTCAGCGAGGTGGCCCGCCACCTCACGTCTTTTTTTGCCCGGACAGACCAGGGAGACAAAAGCGTCAACCTCAAGCTTGTCCTGCATATCCGCAAGGTTTACCAGCTCATATTCGACAGACTTATCTGACGCTGTTCCGGGGCGCGCCTGCATTTGTGCCGCGCATGCCCCGGCCTTCGCCCGTGCCGACAGGCCCGCGCCTTACGCGATTGCGCCTGTCCGGCGGCTACGGCCCGGGCTTGCGCCAGTAAAAATTCACATGTGTACTTTTGCTTTGGAACCGGCAGAACATGAATATCGCACACTCCATTGAAGAACTGGATTTTTCGGAAAACAGCGGCCTTACCATCGGCAATTTTGACGGTGTGCACCTCGGGCATCAGGCCCTCATCCGTCATACCCTGGACGTCTGTTCCGGCGAAGGGCTGACGCCTGTGGTCATGACGTTCTGGCCCCATCCGCGCCAGGTGGTCATGCCCCATCTGGGGCATATGCCGCTGACCACGCGGGAAGAGCGCTTTGCCCGGCTGGAAGCGCTGGGCGTGCGCCATGTGCTGGAACTGCCTTTCACGCATGAACTTGCCGCTCTTGATGCCGCGGGCTTTGTGCGCGCTTTTCTTGAGCCTTTGCGGCTGCGCCATCTGGTGGTGGGCTATGACTTCAGCCTGGGCCGCGACCGTGGCGGGCATGTGGACGTGCTGCGCCGTCTGGGCGCGGATGCCGGATTTTGCGTGGAGCAGCTGCCCCCTGTGGTGGTGGACGGCACCGTGGTCAGTTCCACCACGCTGCGCAAGCTCATAGACGAGGGCGATGTGCGCGAGGCTGCGCGTCTGCTTGGGCGTTTTCACGGTTTCAGCGGCCAAGTGGTGCATGGCGACGGGCGCGGGGCTGGGCTGGGCTTTCCCACAGCCAATCTGGCCCGTCCGGAAGTGGTCATCCCCAGGGCCGGGGTTTATGCCACTCTAGCCACTCCGGCCGGGAGTGAAAAAGCCCGGCCGGCGGTAACCTGCATAGGCTGCAAGCCCACCTTCGGCGAAAATGAGCTGAGTGTGGAAACTTTTTTGCTCGAAGGCGGCGGCGACCTGTATGGGCGGACGCTGCGTCTGGACTTTGTAGAGCGGCTGCGCGGTGAAAAACGCTTTGACTCCGTGGATGCCCTCAAACTGCAGATCGCTGCGGATGTGGAGCAGGCGCGGCGCATACTGGCGGCCTTTGTCCGGCAGTAGGCGCGGGGCCGATGTACAAGAGACGCTTTGCCGTCAGTCCGGTATGGTAATGTACATGTATGGTGTTGCGCGGCGGCGGCAGCATGCCTGTGCCGGGTGCACGGATTACAATGCTCCGGGGAGCAGGCGGCACGGGCCGGTCCATCAGGACCGGCCCGTGCCGTTTTTTATCTCTGCCGCTGTTTTTCAGCCACAGGCACACGTTCGTGCGCGCAGCCGTAAGCCAAGGCGCCAGGTGCTACGAGGGATTCTTTTTGGACTGAGCGGCAATCACCTCGGAGAGATGCCTGAGGGATGTCTTCCACAGGTCAAAGATTTCTTCCAGATTTTTTTGGGTCATGCCGTAGCGCATGAAGACGTCCATTTCCATTGTCAGATCCTGATCCTTGTCAAGGTAGGTTCTGGTGTACACTTTCTGGGCGTTCCACTTGTTGACTTCAGCCATGGGAAAATCTTCTGTCTTCCACATGCCGATGAACTGCAGGGCGCTACAGCTCTTGCCATCGGTACAGCCTGAAAACCATATGGCGTATTTGATACCATCCATATGGCCCTGGATGAGGGGCGTACCCTTGGATGTGGAGCTTAGCTCTGCGCTGCCGAAGCCCTTGGCGATTTCGAGTATTTTCTCCTGGTCGGAGGCGGTAATGATATCGCTGTCGGCCATGGCTCCGGCGGCAAAAATACAGGTCAGGCACAGGCTCAGTACGAGCGTTAAAAGTTTTTTCGGTTCTTCCGGGTTTTCCGTGGGTAACCCCTGTCAGGAACTGGCCGGGTAGAGG
>OJPW01000075.1_pt1 | contig 106729 bp, 81 predicted proteins | sample 1598571 | NCBI WGS metagenome assembly OJPW01 (sample SAMN03922493, study PRJEB24848) | human gut metagenome | isolation source: stool sample | host: Homo sapiens | place: Germany | collected 2011-05
GCTGCTTGTCGGAATCCCATTTGGCTACATCGATGCGGTAACCCGTTGTAAACTCAATGCGCTGGCTTGCGTATATGACGCGCATACGGATGGGGACATTCTCCACAATTGGCACACCGTTCTTTTTCCGGCTTTCCAATGCAAAAATGATGTTTCGTTTGATATTCATAATTGGGTGCGTTTGAAATTCTACACCCAAATATACACCCAATATTTGGAATAGCAAAAGATATTCAGAAAGATTTAGATTTACTATGTATTCCAAATTGTGTGTGATTATCAGTAATTTGCAATTTTATGATATTTCTTGAATGTATAGGTTCGAGAGCCTATCTCTCCGCCACGTTGAAAGCCAAGAGGCGACAACGATAGGTCAAATCCTGCAGGATCAAATCCTTGCAGGATTTTTTCTTTTTTGGGGTATCGTCAAAACCAGCGCGGAAAAGGCTCTGAAACAGGTAGCAGAGTATCCAAATCGTTACCTGAAGACCTTACACCCGATCAGGTAACGATTTGTCCGGAATTGTCTTACTTGCAGTCGAATATGGCTGAGAGAATCTGTCGAGACGAAAAACGGGGTCAGTAATTTTGTAAACATTATAATTCCCTTTTTGTATGGACAAATAAACCGGTCTTCTTTCCATTAGATAGAACGATCCGGAATAGGGTATCGAACGTATGTTGGAATATTATCATCGTAAGGGCTATTCCGACAGTTGGATCAATCAACGACTGCAATCTATCGAGATTCGCAAGGAACTGACCGACGAATGGGAACGGCGCGTCGTTAAAAAGGCCGGAAATATGCCGTTTTAACCGGTATCATCACGCTGACGGCACCGTTCGTCATGGCGTATGGGGGTGTATCGGGATTGAAACATCTTCGGTCTAAAAAGTAACGATACACAAAATATAAATCCTTTCTCTCGGGAGGAGATATAAATCAGGGGATAGAGTTGCAAACTCTATCCCCTGATTTATGTTACAGGCCGAATCCGCGTTTTACTTTCGGTCCGGGTTTATGATTTTCTCCAGTAACGTTCGGCTTTAGCGAATCCGATCTACTTTCTTTTATCGTAATACGCCGGTAGCCCGATTTTTGTTTTGCCGGAGCAACGAGATTGATTTTTTGCAGACCGAGGGTTTGTAGCGGCTGCCCGTTCTTGCTGGTACGACCCGGACCGGGAAATGTGGAAGGATCCGGTCTTTCTCGCCTCCTACCGGGTCCGCATCCATTTCCATACGGACGGCACGGCCGAAGAGTACGAGGTTGAGTTCACGACGATTCGCGGCTGTTATCGTTTCGATTCTCGGCGCGGGATGATGACATGGGAAAATGGCGAGCACTGTGTCGTTTCGCTGATGCCCTCGTATATGACGGAGGTCATTTATGAGCCGGTAGCGTGGAAACACGCCTGCGAGGAGACGTATAAGTTCGTATACGCACGTTTGTCCGTTATGAATTGAGCCGACCTCGGATAAAAACGGATCGAAACCGGGTTACGCAAACTTCGTTTATAAAAGCGGTTCTCGTGCAGTCTGTGCTTTTCCCCTTTCATACGTTAAGGCTTTCGTTGTCCGGGGGCGCGGGGACCGGCCGTTCGGTTTTGGCTTCGACTCGGAATAGACTGAAAATTTCCGGTTTGTCGGAGTGGTAAGTTTCTTATTAATAAATTATTATGTCTTGCGCCTTTTTGTGCCGCATCATCTTTTGGCATCAGTTCCGAGGCGGTTTTCCGGTCGATTTTTCCGGTTTTTTTACAGAGCCAGCAGTTCGGCTTCTTTCGTCCGTGTACTGCCGGCAATCTGTTCCTCCAAAGAAGGCTTGGGGCCGTTTGGTACGTTTGGGCGTAACGGTCGGCTTAAAATATGCAATGCGCTACGATATGAAAGTTCCGTAAAATGGCCGATCGGAAGATTGGCTTTCTTTTTATATGTGTAGTATATTATTCAGTAGATTCGATATACGAATCCTTATAACGCTCACCCGTAAGTCTAACCATAAATCCCAATCTTATGAAAAACACCCAAACTTTTTCCAACAAAATGGTCGACCTGACCGGTATGCAGGATTACGAACGAATTACGGCTGAGTTCAACCGCTTGACAAAAGACTATTATGCGAAGGAAAAGAATCCCGTTCAGAGGTTCCGCACTTTGCGCCAAATACGGATCAGACTTGCGTCGGCTAAAAAGGTCTACGAGGTGGCCGGTAAAGAGAGCGAGTATATTATCCGCTTGTTGAAAAACGAAGAGGAGATTGTTTTGATGTTCGCATCCCAGGCGAAAGGTTCGGATCTTTCGCCGACCGAAAACAGAGCCTTACGTCTGAACTGGTCGGGCAAACAGATCGATTTGGTCGAGATCGTCTACGGTCTTTATGTCGGCCGGTGTATCAACGGAGGACGATGCGGCATTCAGGAGATTGCAGCCGTTTTCGAGCGATTGTTCGGTGTCAGATTGCCGCATATCTACAACCGACTGTTGGCTATCCGGAACCGTAAAAACGGACGGACCCCGTTTTTGAAATGGCTCAGCGAGCAGATCGAGCGGGATGCCGACCAGAAAGACGAATAAGTAAGTGACCCGTAATCGCCAAACAGAGGACAGGAGGCCCGAAAAGGGCCTCCTTTAAAAAATGGGATGAGAGTAATATGGTGTAAATAACACTACTACTGCGATTTATCGCTATTTATTAGAAAGTAGTCAAGTGTTAAAACCGCACGAAAAGGCATAGTTCGGAAGGAGTTGCGTTACCAAATCGTTACCGCAATCTCTTTCCGGATTTTGCTTTTAATGTATTGGTTTTCCGTTTCTTGCATCGGACTTCATAACCTCGGATAACTCTAAGTCATGTATCATTGCAAAAAGTTTGAAGAGTTATGGCAAGAAGCACTTTCAAGATCCTGTTCTACCTGAAACGACAAGCCTTGCCGTTTTTCTCGCTCCGCCTTTACAGATAGAAAAGAACTTTGAAAATGCTGCGCTTCATAACTCTAAATTTTCTTGTTAAACAATACGTAAATTAGAGTTATTTGTTGCGGCGAAAACCGATGTAATATACTGAAATACATATAGATAAAATACAAAATTCTTGAAGGCCTAAGGTAACGATCTAGTAATCCAAACCCTTCCTGACCCTGCTTTTTCATGCTGTTTTCCTGCATTTCAGATAAACAGGAAATAGGAATAAATAATTGATTGATAAATATTTATGTTCCATTGTCCCTTTCCCGTTTTTATAGCGTTAAATCACCATTGAATAGGATATTTTTTACCGCCGATCTGCACTTCGGCCACCGGAACATACTCCGGTATCAAACGGACAGGCCTTTTGCCGACCATGATGATACGGCGGCTCACGACGCCTGGCTCCTCGACCTTTGGCGGTCAACCGTGGACAAGAAGGATATGGTTTACCTCCTCGGCGATTTGACATTCTTCAAAAGCGAAGACGTCCGGCATCTGCAGGAAAAACTTCCCGGACGCAAATATCTCATATCCGGCAACCATGACGGCGCTCGGTCAAAGCCTATTCGAACTATTTCCAGACCACGGCACAGATACTCGACCTGACGGTTCGTCCAAGTATGTGTTCCCGGCTGACAGACAACATGGTGCTGAATCTGTGCCATTATCCGCTACTGACCTGGAACCGCAAGCCTCACGGCTCATGCAGCATGACCGAGCATTGCCACGGCAAGCTGGACGAGTACAACCGTCAGTCGCCCGACCTGAGGTTCGACGTGGGAATAGACGGTGAGCTGTTCCGTCGATGCGGAGGATTTATCAGTGTCGAGGCCATGTATGAAGCGGCGATGGAGAAAACGAAAGGCGAACCTTTCGCCCAACATGCCCGGCAGGATTATTTGCCCGAATACAGATAGAAATTAAGGGTTAATTAACATAAAGCAATCCCTGACCTACTTATCGTAGGCCGGGGATTTGATGTTATACTTACTCTGTTGTATCGGGCTAACCGGGAACCTCGGTTTGAACTATTCGGAATTTCCGGACAGTTGCCATAGAAGAACGACTCCTTTCGTCGATCTTCTGCGTCAGCCACACCTTTTTGCATTAGAACGGTTCCTCAATGTGCCGCATATTGTCGAGAAGTGTTTCCCGGATGCCGGATTCGGGATAGATGATGTTTCGTCCGCCGATAACGGTGAAAGGTATCTGCTGTGTGTCCCGTAGGTTCTGCAACGTGCGGGGCGATATATGCAGGTAGGCGCACACTTCTTCTCCCGTGAGATACCGTTCTTTCATGACCGAGGGACGGTAGTTGTCGATGGCTTTCCGCAAAGCCTTCTCCGTTTCACTGATCCGCGAAAAGGCTTTCTTTACCTCTTCGTTTTCGCTGTTCAGATAATCCCAAGACATGACCTACTTATTTTAACCTGACGGAGACAGAAACGGTGAAGGAAGCGACACCTATCGATGCGGCCGTTTCCTTCAGCGCTCTTGCCAGCCGTTTCTTCTCCTCCGGCGTATATCCCGGCAAGGTGGTAATGGCGATGTGCATGGCGTAACCTTGTTTGCCTACCATCCGGCCAACGCTATTTTCCGCGTCGGTGCGGGAAACGCCTTGTCGATGTCGCGCAGGTCTTCTTCCGTCAGGATTATAGCGAGGCTGCGGGCGTTCTCCTCCACATGGGCGATGCTGCTTGCCTTGGGGATGGCGATGACGTTCTGTGTGCGCATCTCCCATGCCAACATGATCTGTGTGGGCGTGGCATCGTGCCTGCGGGCTATCTCCACCAGCGTCTTGTGGTTGCGCAACCGTCCTTCACCGAGCGGCGTATAGGCCATCACGGGTATGCCGTGCCGTCCGCACCACGGGATAAGGTCGTACTCGATGCCCCGGTCGCGCAGGTTGTAGAGTACCTGATCGGCGGCACACTCCTTGCCGTGCGGCAGGGAAAGGATATGCTCCATGTCCGCCACGTCGAGGTTGCTCATACCCCATTGCCGGATTTTCCCTTCCTGCTGCAACTCCGCCAAAGCACGGACGGTCTCGGAGAACGGGTAGTGTCCGATCCAGTGCAGCAGGTAAAGGTCGATGTAATCCGTGCCGAGCCGTTGCAGACTCCGTTCGCAGGCCCGTTTCGTGCCTTCGTAGCTGGCATTGCCCGGAAGAACTTTGCTGACTATGAAAGCCTTGTCACGGCACTCCCTTACGGCTTCGCCTACGAGATCTTCCGTACCGTACATCTCGGCGGTGTCTATCAGCGTCAGTCCGAGGTCGATGCCCCGACGCAGGGCTTGTATCTCCTCGCTGCGCCGGCGCCCCATCTGGTAGGTCCCCTGTCCGAGCGGGCAGACTTGCCGCCCGCCGGGGAAAGTTATCATTCGTCGTCTCATTATGTTCCTTATCATTTTAGCAGATTCAGTCCCAGTGCGTAAGCGGCCTCGCAGTCCTTCGGAAAGAACTCCGTGCGGTATGCCATCTTCTCCTCGCCGGAAAATGCCCCGCAGACATACTTGGAGTAGTCGTCGAACTGGCAGGTGTTGAAGGCGTACAGCAGGCCGGGCTTGGAAAAATACAGTTCCAGATACCTCTCGAATGAGCGCAGGTTGTCCCGATAGCCGCGCTCCAGCATATCCCGTTCTGTCACGTTCATCGTGTAAACGCAGGCGGTTTTCATCCTGTTCGTCACCAGTGTCGGGAAACCTTTCTTATAGGTCAGGTATGGGAAGAACAGCCGTTCGTAGAAAGCGTGGAGCAGGCTCGTTATGGTATTGTAATAGATGGGGGAACCGAACACGACGGCATTGGCAGTCCGTATTTTTTCCAGCACGGGGCGTATGTCGTCCCGAAGGGCGCACGTCCCATAACTCGGTCCGTCTTTCAGCTTGCAGGCGAAACAGCTCTTGCAGCCGGTATAGTGCAGGTCTCCGAGATTGATGCGCTCCGTTTCCACCATGCCCGGGAAAGCGTCCCGGCATCCTTCCAATACCTTGTCAAGGAGCGTGGCCGTGTTCCTGTTCCGCCTCGGACTGCCGTTAATGGCATATACCTTTTTCATCTTCCGCTCCCTTTCATGTATTCTTTGATGGTACGCCCGTCCCACCGTACTCCGGTCTTGACGACCTTGGCGGGGCTTCCGACCAACAGCTGGTTGCTGCTTTCGAAGCTTTTGGTCACGATGCTGCCCCAGCCGATGATGTTGTCGCTGCCGATACGCACGTTCTTGCCGATCTTGACGTCCTTGCCAACCCACACGTGCTCGCCGATCTCGATGAAGTGCGGATGGTTGGTCGGGTTGCCCTCCATATCCATGATGGTATGCGCGTCCGTGCACCAGATGTCCACACCCCACCCGATCATCGAATCGCGTCCTATGGTGATGTGCGAGCCGTCCTCCTGCAGGTAGATGACCGCCCCACAGGTGATAACATGCTCGCCGATGTCCATGCGGCAGTTGTTCGCCGTGCGCGGAGTGCCCGTCCACGGGTCGAACGCCGTGCCGATGGCAAGGTGCATCCCGAACATACCCCGACCGCCATTGTGGCAGACGGTCAGTGACTTGCCCACGTTCATCTCGTTGCCGTCCCCAATAATCAGGATATTGAAGGCGATATTGCGCAATAGCCTTACCGCTTCCTCTTCCGAGCCGAAATGCAGGTTCACCCGGTTGCCGTTTCCTGCTATATGTATGTGGGAGTTATCCACTATCTCTCTCCATGCCGGGGCGCTTCCTCCGAGGCATTCGACGTCTCCCGTCGGGAAATGCAGCACAAGGCTGTTGTCCGTTCCTGAAATCTTTTCCATCTTCTTTATCATCTTATCCGTTACGGTGCAAAGGTACGGCAAAGACCGTCCGGCATGATTGTCCTGCGGCTCAAATAACATTGCAGAAAAGGTCAATTTGAGGGATGATTCCCGACCTTTTACATGGGCAATAAAATCCCCGGCGCAATGGTCGGGGATTCCGTCATACCAAATTTATTTCAGGTTCTCGCGGTAGAACGCCTCGATCTTGTCGAACGGAATCTTGTCGAAGTTGTCGTAAAGGTCGGTATGGCTGGCACCGGGCACAATCAGCAACTCTTTGTTGTCGCCTTTCAGTTTCTTGAATGCGTCCTCGCCCATATAGCGCGAGTGGGCTTTCTCGCCGTGAACCACCAGCACGGCCGAACGGATCTCATCGCTGTATGCCAGGATGGGCGCATTGAGAAAAGCCAGATTCGAGGTCTTGTTCCAGCCGCCGTTGGAGTTGAGCGAACGCTTGTGGTAGCCGCGCTCCGTCTTGTAATAGGCGTGATAATCTTTCACGAACTGCGGCGCGTCGGCAGGCAACGGATCGACCACGCCTCCGGCAAGGGCATACGTCCCGTTTCTGTAATCTTCCGTGCGCTGTGCATTGAGCGTCTGGCGCATCCCGTAACGGGCGTCCGCATTGTCCGCCGCATCGAAGTATCCGTTGGCGGTGCAACGGCTGATGTCGTACATCGTAGCGGCTACTGTCGCCTTGATACGGGTGTCGATGGCCGCCGCATTGATTGCCAAACCGCCCCAGCCGCAGATGCCGAGGATGCCGATCTGTTCCGGGTTCACGTCGTCACGGGTGGAAAGGTAATCCACCGCCGCCGAGAAGTCCTCGGTATTGATGTCGGGTGAAGCTACATAGCGGGGCTGGCCACCGCTCTCGCCGGTAAACGAGGGGTCGAAGGCGATGGTGAGGAAACCGCGCTTTGCCAATTCCTGCGCATACAGTCCCGATGCCTGTTCCTTGACAGCCCCGAATGGTCCGCTGACGGCAATAGCGGGCAGCTTGCCCGTGGCATTCTTGGGCATATAGAGGTCGGCGGCAAGCGTGATGCCGTAGCGGTTATGGAACGTGATTTTGCTGTGGTTCACTTCGTCGCTTTGGGGGAACGTCTTGTCCCATTCCTGCGTAAGATTCAGTTTTTCTTCCATGATGCTGTTTGTATTAAGGCGATTTTCCTGTGCCGTGAGGCCGCCCATGCCGCAAAGGCAGGCGAACAAGGCCACGGCCGATGTCTTGAATGAATGTCTCATACTGTTTCCCGTGTTGGAAGTTACCGGATAAAGTTCGTCATGATGCCCGGTTCCCTTTCGGGTATCGGCTGTCCGCCGTTTTTCAGGCTTTTCAGTACCCATGCCATGTTATCGCCCAAGGTGCGCATCGTCTGCAATCCCTCGGCGTCCTGCGAGGCTTCGCCCGGCAGACGACCATGCACGCTGTTCCAGTACTGGGAGCTTACGACGGGCATGTCGTTTATCGTGAAATACTTGTTCAACCGGTCGAACGTGGCGCTTGCTCCTCCGCGCCGACAGACGGCTACGGCAGCCGCCGGTTTGTAGCGCAGCAGCGACGACGCGGAATAAAACAGCCTGTCGAGCAGGGCGCAGAGCGAACCGTTGGGGCCCGCATAATAGACGGGCGAACCGATGACGATGCCGTCCGCCGTTTCCAGTTTCTCACGGATCGTGGTGTACAGCGCATCGCCGAACACGCATCTGCCCGATTCCGCACAACGGTTGCAGGCGATGCACCCCTGTACCGCTTTGGTGCCGATGGAGACGATTTCCGTTTCTATGCTATTCGCTTCAAGGGCTTTCGCCACTTCCGACAAGGCAATGTAAGTGTTTCCTTTGCCCTTCGGACTTCCATTAATCAGTAATACTTTCATCGTTATCCTTTTTAATACCAGTCATGTTTCTCATCCCGGTCGAGCGCATCGATACGTGCCATTTCTTCCGGGGACAGCTCGAAGTCGAACACGGAGATGTTCTCTTTCTGATGGGCAGGATTGCTTGAACCGGGGATGACCGTCACGCCGTGCTGCAAGTCCCAGCGCAGGATGATCTGTGCGGGGGATTTGCCGTGCGCTTCGGCTATCTCCTTGACAGTCTCGTTACTGAACATCGCTTTCGTATAACCGCGTCCGCCGAATGGATACCATCCTTCGATGACGATGCCGTTGCGGTGCATATATCCCCGTACCTCTTTCTCCTGATAATAAGGATGTATCTCGTTCTGCGTCATCACGGGCTTGATGCTTACTTTCGGGAGGAACTCCCTCATCTCCTCGATATAATAGTTGGACACGCCGAGCGAACGTATTTTGCCCTCGGCCACGGCGCGTTCCATCGCCTTGTAGGCTTCCACGTCGTTGTCGCCGGGATGGTGCAGCAACATCAGGTCCACATAGCCGATGCCGAGCCTTGCGAGGGATGCTTCGATGGCTTCCTTCGCGTGGCCGAACTCGTTAGGATAGAGTTTGGTGCAGATGAAAAACTTCTCGCGGGGCAGGCCCGAGCGGCGGATAGCTTCGCCTACCTCTTTCTCGTTGCCGTAGAAAGTAGCGGTGTCGAACTTGCGGTAGCCTAACTTAATGGCGGAGAGGATGGCGTCGATGCACTCGTCGCCGTGCAGACTGTACGTCCCCAGTCCGAGGACGGGCATGGCGTATCCGCTGCTGAGCGTGATGACGGGCGGCTTGCCGTTCTCGCCCTCGGTCAGATCGAACGGGCCGTCATCGTCTGTGTCGGTATCGCTTGCATCGCCGGTGGAGGTTTCCTGCCCTGTACCATTATCGGTTACAGGACCGTCCGTACCGCAGGCGTTCGCCGAAAATGCCAGACAGAGCAGCATCGTGATGAATACCCGTTTTATTCTCATAATTTCCTGTTTTTTAATCTCTTATTGTAGTGCGAAGATACGGAGAAAAAGCTATCGCATAATTGCTGTAAGGCTCAAACACTGTTGTTGAAAAGGTCAATTTGCAAAAAGCGGACTACGGCGAAAGCATAAAAATCCCGCAACGCAGAAAATAGCGTTGCGGAATTTATCAACTCTCTTTACGGGCGGCATTATCTCGTTACAACATCAACAGGCAGATTGAAAATTTTTGCCACTTTCGATATCGTATCAATATGTCTTCCGGTTGCGGCGGCAAAATGATGGGTCGGACCGCATTCGCTCCATCGGTTTACGAACTCCCTTGCTCCGCAAGCAAAGCGCGTCCGCATGTTCGTGTCGCCGAACGACAGGATTTTCCCCTCTTCGTTCATGCCTTCCGCTACTACGAATTTGAAGTGTCCATCGCCGTCTTGCGTAATGGCAAGATATGTGACCGGTCCCGTATAAGGATAAAACTGCGTCAAATATCCACCGCCGGTCTTTCCATGAAACACTTTCACGATTTTCATGGTAGGTTTCTTGCATGAGATGTCGGCATCTCCCGAACCGCTGTGGCCTATGATTGCGATGTCGTCATTGAAATCGATGGAATACATTTCCGCAAGCTGCCCGGTTCCGGAGATGGTTTTCATGATGCTCATGGCCATTGCCACCTTGATGTCGCCTTCAACGGCACACGCCGTACCTTGCTTGATAAGCATGGAGAACGCCGGTATCAGCATACTGTCGAGAATTCCGGCCTTGCCTTGGGCGAACCCGTCGTAATGGGAAGCGATGAGGCCGAGTTTTTCGTCCTTGACCCATTGTTCGAACGCCACGACATATCTTGCCATTTCCCATACTTCCTCGATGCTCCCTCCGCCTTCGATGTCAAAGGTGTCGAGGATGTCTTGCGCTTTAGTCCGTATGATCTCTTTGTCGGTCACGTTGTCTGCTATGGCCCACATCTTTTCCCAGTCAAACTGTTTGGTATAAAGATGCATACGGCGATACAGATTCGATTCGTCGATATACAGGTCCATCATGCCGGGATAGGGACGCCCTATTTGGGCGATGTTGGTATCGCGGAAACGACGGCGTACTTGTGCCGCGCGACACCAATCTTCGATCTGCGATTGCACTTCCGGATCGCCCCCTTCGACGACACCCGTAATTACGGCGTGGCGCTTGCCGTAACGTTCCAAATCGGCCACCATCTCGCCCACGGCTCCGCAGGCATACCCTTCGCCCAGCCATGTCGCGATATCCGTATGGTCGTAATCCAGCGCTTTCAGCTTCTGGATATTCACCAGCACGACAGGAACATCCAGATCCTTCACCGCGGGAAGCATATTGTAGGAGGTGGCGTACGTGAGGAGCTGCATCATCACAATGTCCACATCGGCTGCACGGAATTTATCGCCGGCCGCCTGCGACAGCTCCTTGGTCGTGACCAAACCGCCGTCCACGATCTCCACCGTGTCGGGCAGCGTCTTCTTAAACGCTTCATACTGAGTCTCGAATTCCGACACCAACGAGGGGAACTGGGGTAAATATGCCTCCAAGGCGATGGAAAATACGCCTACTTTTGCTTTTGTGTTTACTAACATGTTCTTGATTTTAAAGAGTAAAGAATTGATAATTATCTGTACGACTTCTCGAAAATATCCGCACAATCCTCGTGCGTCATCTCGCAGGGGTTGGCGGCGAAAAGTCCGCCCATCGTCTCGCGGGCATTGCGGGCCAATGTGTCGCATTCTTCCTTCGTGATGCCGTAGTCGCTCATTCGCAGGTTATCCACGCCGCAGGCTTTCTGCAACTCGGCCAGCGCGGTCAGGAAATCTTCCGGCTTGTTGGCATCCTTCATCCCCATGGCACGCGCCATCTTGACGAACTGTCCGTCGCAGACGTGGCGTTCCACGAAAAAGCGGTAGAACTCGTTGGAAATCATAATCAGCCCCGCGCCGTGCGGCAAGTCGTGGTGGTAAGCGCTCATGGCGTGCTCCATCGAATGTTCGGCGGTAGTGCTGGTGAGCTGCATCGTCAGTCCGGCAATGGTGCTGCCGTAGGCCACGCCTTCGCGGGCTTCGATGTCGCCTCCGTCTTTTACCGCACGGGGCAAGTATTCGGCGATGTACCCGATGGCCGACAACGCTATCGGCTCGCTCAGTACGTTCACGAAACGGCTAATCATTACTTCCGTATTGTGAAACAGGGCGTCGAATCCTTGATAAGCGGTGTACTCGGCAGGGACGGTGCGCATCAGTTCCGGGTCCACAATGGCGAGTACGGGATTCAGCGAAGGGTCTCCGAACCCGATCTTCTCGTTGGTCTCGTGGTTGGAGATAACGCCCCAACAGTTGATTTCCGAACCTGTTCCGGAGGTAGTGGCGATAGTCACGATGGGAAGTCCCGGATGCAGTAAGGGCTGCGCCTTGCCTGTGCCACCGCACACGTAATCCCACAGGTCGCCGGGATTGGTGGCCATAGCCGCCACAGCTACGGCCGAGTCGAGCACGGCACCGCCTCCCAACGCGAGGATGAAGTCGCACCCGTTTCCTTTGGCGCAGGCGGCAGCCTCCATCACGACCTCTTTCGAAGGGTTTTCGTGAATGTTGTTACAGATGACGTAAGTTGCGCCGGCTTTATCCAGTTGGGCCGTCACACGGTCGAGCGTGCCGCTTGTCTTTACGGACTGACCGCTTGAAATGAGCAGCAGAGCCTTTCTGCCCGGAAGCTTCTGATTGCCGAGCTCGTTCAGTTTACCTCGCCCGAAAAGCAGTTTCGTCGGCGTGAAAAGATTGAAATCCATGTTCATAGTTTTACTTGTCTTATGTGTTAGATATTTCGATTCTACGGATATTTGCAAACACAAAAGTAAAGCGAAAGCCTCACAACGGGATTGCTGTGAGGCTCAAAGATCATTGCTGAGAAGTTCACTTTTTATTCTTTCTCTTTTGACAAACCTATTTTTGTCTGTTAACGGGATTGAATTGCTTGTCGTAGTCCAGCAGGTATTTTGCCAATACGGGGTCGTTGAAGTCGGTTTTCAACTTGCCTGTATCCATTCGCCGGATCGTTTCCATGTCCTCTGCAGAAAGCTCGAAATCGTCGATGGCGAAATTGCTGGCCATGCGCTCTTTATGTGTAGTTTTGGGGATGGCGACGATCCCTTCGCTCGTCAGGAACTTCAACGCCACTTGTGCATTGGTCTTGTCGTACCGTGCGCCGACGGTTTTCAACCGTTCGTCGGTAAAGATTCCGTCGGTGCCTTGAGCCAGCGGCCCCCATGCCATCAGGCGGGTGTCATAATCCTTGATAAGTCCGCGCATTCTGTACTGCTGGGAGAATACATGTGTCTCCAATTGCAATACGGCAGGCTTTACGTCCATGTTTTCCGCCAAATCCACAAAACGTGCGTCGTAAAAGTTACTTAGACCGATGGCCCGCACCTTGCCATTCCGGTAGGCCTTCTCCATTGCACGGTAAGTCCCGTAGTAATCGCCGAAAGGCTGGTGGACGAGCAACAGGTCGATATAATCCGTTCCCAACTTGCGGAGAGATTCGTCGATGCTGCGTGCAGCCTTTTCCTCTCCGGCATTGGAAATCCAAACCTTGGTGGTAAGGAACAGTTCGCTGCGCGGCACGCCGCATTTGCTCACAGCGGCCCCTACGCCTTCTTCATTGTAATAAGCCTGCGCCGTGTCTATCAGACGATAACCTGTGCCGATAGCCTCCAGCACGCAGCGTTCGCACTCTTCGGGGCTGACGAGATATACGCCGTAGCCCAGAACCGGCATTTCCACGCCGTTATTCAATAAGATCGTTTTCATGGTCATTCTTTCTTTTTGCCAATTGAACCATATGCTATTCGTTTGTCTGTCAACAATCTAATCCTTCCGTTCATGTATTTCCACGCACCGCAAACGGCTGGCCGGAATGCCCCGAGCATTTCCGTGTAACGCGAGCGGGGTGTCGCCCGGATTCATCGTTTCCTGTCGGCCGAATGCGTCCAACAGTCCGGCCACGACAGACTCGGCTCCGGCATTTCGGAGAGCCTCTGTCGAACGGATACCCTTCGCACAGTTAAACACGTGCTCGCCGAAATGTGCGGTATCCGCGAACCTACCGCCAAAACCCGTGTGCCGTGCTACGAAGCCCAAACTTCGGCTGAAAGATTGTTCGTCGGCGCCCCCTGTATCACCTCGTGTCCCTGTTCAATCAATTTAGCTGGCGACATCACCCGTGCCTAAAATCCCGAATTTCATCTTTCGTTTCGTCGAATCCGTTCTACTTCGCTTCTATTTTTTTGATGAATTTGGCAGGATTTCCTCCCACTACGGTCATGGGCGGCACATCGCGGGTGACGACGCTGTTCGCGCCGACGATGGAGCCGTAACCGATCCGTACGCCGGGCAGCACAGTGGAACCTATGCCGATCCAAACCTTATCTTCAATGACAATGGGTTTACCGTACGTCGCGCTGCGGTTGTCCGGATTCGGGTCATGATTGATGGTGATCAGGTTCACTTTCGGCGCGATGAACACACCGTCGCCGATGGTGATGCCGCCACGGTCGAAAAACGTGCATCCTTGCTGAATCCAGCAGCCTTTACCGATGCGGATGTTCTTGCCGAAATCCACGTAAAACGGAGGTAACAACGTGGTACTTGGATCGATTTCCCGACCCGTGATACGGAGAAGATAATCGTGTACCTCTTCGGAAGAGAGCCATCCTTTGGCGTTCATTTCCGCAGCCGTCTTCATCGTATCGAAAATGGTGCCGATCAGCTCCTCGTAACCGGGTTCTTCAGGCGAGACCATCGCACCCGATAGGTCTTTCTCGAAAATATCCATGTAGTTATTCATTTTTATGATTGTATAATTTATATGTTGCGGCAAATGTAAAGACCCGTTTCATACTGTTTATAAACAATATTACGGATAGTTATACCTTGATTACTGGTTCGTGACAGAGGATTCTGCAACCTATTGCTTTGCCGGAATTTGCACCTCATTCGTGTATCCGGTGTGTTCCGATAAATCGTGTCGTGGCCAAATCCATGTCGTCGTAAATGGGACTCTTTCCCGTGTCGAGTCCGGCGATAGCCCGCATTTCCTGTCCGGTCAGCGTGAAATCGAAAATATTCAGGTTTTCCGCCATGCGTTCCTTGCGAACGCTTTTCGGAATGACCACTATGCCCCGCTGGTTCAACCAGCGGAGGATAACGGCCGCCACCGTCTTGCCGTGTTTTCCCGCAATGGTTTTCAGTACCGGGTTGTTGAAGATGTCGTTTTGCCCCTCGGCGAACGGCGCCCATGCCTCGTGCTGGATGCCCTCTTTTGCGAGGAAAGCGTTGGATGCCGCCTGTTGGTAGAACGGGTTGGTCTCGATTTGGTTGACGGCAGGCTTCACCTCGTTGTGCAGGAACAGGTCTTGTAGACGTTCATCGGAAAAACTCGTCACCCCGATAGCGCGGATACGCCCTTCTTCGTATAATTTCTCGACGGCCCTCCATGCGGCGTAGTAGTTGCCGTATGGCTTGTGCAGAAGAAAAAGGTCGAGGTAGTCCAGCCCAAGCGCCTTCATCGACCGATCGAATGCACGCAGTGCATCGTCGTACTCATAATCCTGTACCCACAGTTTTGTGGTAACGAACAGTTCTTCGCGTTTCAATCCGCTGCTGCGAATGGCATTGCCTACCTGCTCCTCGTTAAAATAAGACGCTGCCGTATCGATCATCCGATAGCCGACTTCGAGTGCGTCACCCACGGCCCGCTCCGTAGCTTCCGGAGCGATCTGATATACCCCGAAACCGACAGCCGGCATCATCACTCCGTTGTTCAGTCTTATTGTCTTCATTTCGTATCTGTTTGAATTTGTTGCGAAATTACCGTCTCGGCATGACAGGTCCGATACATAATTCGTGGAGATGTATTCACTTTTCGTGGTATTTGGTTAAATTCGCAGAGTGAGATTGATAAATCGGGAACGGGATGGAACGGAACAAACTGTATTTCATTGACTCGATTGACAATTACGGCGTTACCGAAGGTGCGGACCATGTAATCCACATACTTTGCACGGCAGGTTGCATGAGCTTCTCCTTTCAGGAAACGCATTACAATATCGCTGTCGGCGATTATGTCATCCTGACCGACCTCTCGCTCGCTTCGGACTTCTCCCGATCGGAAGATTTTACGGGTATTGTCCTATGCCTTTCCGAATCGTTCGTCTCTTCTATGGCATTACGCAGCAACTACGGCATCATCGGGCATATGTCGCTGCTTCAGAACCCGGTAATGAAACTTTCCGAACAGGATTTCCGGAAATGCCGTACCGACATGCTGCGCCTTCGTGAACGCATGGAGGATAGCGGACATCTTTTTCACGAGGAGATGATCGGACATCTGCTCATGGCGCACATCCTCGACCTGTACGACATTCATGCACGTCAAAATATTTTCAGGCAAGTGCCCGAAAGAATATCTTTTCTTTTGCGGCGGTTCATCGACCTGCTCTATCAGGGCGAATACATCCGAAACAGGGATTTGTCTTACTATGCTTCGAGGCTCTGCATTACGCCTCACTACCTGTCCGAAATATGCAAAAAGGCGAGCGGAAAGCCGGCGACATACTGGATAACTCGTTTCACCCAACAGGAAATCGGCCGGCTGCTTTGCCGCAAAGAACTTACGCTGGCAGAGATCGCAAGCCGCATGAATTTTTCGTCCGTTTCCTATTTAAGTCGTTACGTGCGAAAATGGGCCGGGGTTTATCCGACCGAATACAGAAACAACGTACAGCGTAAATAATCCGAAAGCAATGAGACGAGTACGGCCGCAAGTCCTCCCGTCGTCAATTTAAAACGGCTGTCGGCGGTACTCCATATTGTTTTTTGAAGGCCGAGGAAAAATGAGACTGGTTCTTGAACCCTACGCTCGTATAAATATCCGCGATTTTCTTTCCGCCTTCCTGCATCATGACGTAGGCCGCTTCGAGCCGTTTGCGGATAAGCCATTTTTCGGGCGTCAGATCGCTGATTTTCTTGAAATCCCGTTTAAAAGTGGCGAGGCTTCTTCCTGTATAGTGCGCCAGTTCTTCCATCGTGAACTCATACATGTAGTTCTTATTCATAAAGTCCATAATATCGATTTTCCACGGTTCGTTGAAATCGAACAACGTGGATGCGAACCGTCCGTCGATATGGAGCAGAGCCAGCAAGCCCTCCTGCAATTTCAGATGCATGAAATCGTCCCTCGGTTTCACTTCCGGATCGAAAAAAGGAGTCAACGATGCAAAAAGGCTCGTTATTTCCGCGGTTTTAGGCAACTTGATTACTTCCGGTTTCAGTTTGGACGTATCGGCCGGAATCTTGCATTGCCCGAATTTGGCATACATTTCCCGCAGAAAATTCCGGGTAAAATTCAGGAAAATGCCGCAATATCGCTCTCCATTGAAAGTCCTTTTATACATGGTGATATGGTGGTCGCGCGGAATATACACGCATTCCCCCTTACCTACATGGATCTGCTGTTTGCCGTTGTCGAGAATCATTTCGCCGGAATAGACGTAGTTCATCGCATACTCCCGCGAACGATGTATGCAACCGCTGATATCATCGTAAAAAAAACTGTAAAACACATTTTCATAGTTGAAAATGAGCTTCATCGGACCAAGATCCTCTTCTTCTATTCGTCTTTGTTTCATCGCGATTTTATCGGGGAAGGATAATTATAATGTTGCTACTTTTCAATTAGCCGCATCCGCAGCACAGGAAACGGGTTGCCCTGTTCGTCGGTCTCGTCACGACGGAAAGTCTGAAATCCCGAACGGAGATAAAATGCTTCGGCTTTTTTGTTCTGTTCGTTCACGTCCACATATATCGCATCATACGTGCGGATCGCCATATTCAGCAGTTCTCGACCCAATCCGTGCCCGATGCAGGAGGGGGAAAGAAACAGCATTTCGATCTTCCGTTCCTTAATGCCCATAAACCCGGCAGGAATGTTATCGTTATAAACAACGACAAGGCTCTCCACCCCCTGCAAGGCGGCTTTCACTTGCGGCGCGAGATTCCGAATGTCTTGTTCCGACAGAAAATCGTGGCTGGTACGGACCGAACTCTCCCACACCTTCACCAACTCGTCCACGAGTTCCGTATCCCTATTATCTTTTGTTTTGCTCTCTATTCGTATCCGACCCATGTTTATCAGGATTATTTCTTGTCTGTAAAATTACAAAATACAACCCGGAATTCCATTGTTCAACGGCTCATTTATTAGGAAAAGTATTTTTCCGGTCTTTAATCGATTCAATGCTAAGAGATAATGTGTCTGATTAGGGTGTAAGATTGCAACTGGCTGAAGATCATTACAAGATTTAAAGAAAGACATAAGAAGAAGACGACTTTCGGGTCGTCTTCTTTATTTTTGCACCCCAAAATCGGCCGAGGGTTTCCAGATAGGAACCTTCATGTATCGGATTAGGGCACGAAAAAAATGACTTGCAAATTTTGCGGAGGAACTTGTAAAAAAATGGCTATCAAGAGAACGGGAAACAACGCTATAAATGCAAACACTGCCATAGGAAACAACAGGCGGATTATTCTTACCAAGCCTATATCCCGGAATTAAACCGGACGATCTCGGAATATATCAAAGAGGGTGTCGGGATCAGAGGCATCGCCAGGTTACTGGAAATATTGACGACTACTCCCATTAGAAGAATCGTCTCCATCTCCAAAAATATAACAGCTCCGCATGTAACGGCCAATGCAGGGTATGAAGTCGATGAGGTCAAAACCTTTGTCGGCCGTAAAAAAGATCATATCCGGGTGGCATATGCTCTGAACTGCGCTGACAAATCCGTCGTCTGCTTCTCTGCCGGTCCTCGTACCAGTGAAACGCTGAGTAAGGTTGCTGACAAACTGGCCAATGCCAGATCGATCTATACGGATAAACTCCGGCGATATAAGGCGTTCATCTCACCGGAAATCCATTTTTTGCATATGACTTTTCATGTCGGCAGGAATTTCTGCGGTTTTCATTTGGGGAGCTGAGGCCGTTTCCCGAATCCTGCTTATTTTTCTCCCGGGGGAAGAATATTTCGGGCAGGAATGGCTAACTTTATGGCGGACGATAAAAACGATCCGAGATGAATCTGAAAAAAATAGGTATTCTTTGTTTGGGACTGATGGCGGGCGGTTTGCTGCAGGCCAAAGTCCGGCTGGCTTCCGTTTTCGGCAGCGACATGGTTTTGCAGCGGCAGTGCGAGGCGCCTCTTTGGGGCTGGGCCGAACCGGGGGCCGAGGTGGCGGCGACCGGGTCGTGGGACGGATCGACCGTCCGAACCCGTTGCGGAGCGGACGGAAAATGGATGCTGAAGCTGAAAACTCCCGACGCGGGAGGACCTTATACGGTTACCGTTTCGGACGGGGAGGCCGTTACGTTGGAGAACGTGCTGATCGGCGAGGTGTGGATCTGCTCGGGGCAGTCCAATATGGAGATGCCGGTAGGAGGATGGGGCCGCGTGCGCGATTATGCCCGCGAGATCGAAAGCGCCGACTGGCCTCGGATACGTCTGTTCGGCGTCAAGCGGGTTTCCAGTTTGGCTCCGAGGGAAGATGTACAGGTCGTAGGCGGAGGCTGGCAGCCTTGCTCGCCGCAGACGGTTCCCGACTTCTCCGCCGCCGGTTACTTTTTCGCCCGCGAGTTGCATAAGGCGCTCGGAGTCCCTGTCGGAGTGATCAATACTTCGTGGGGAGGTACGGTGGCCGAGTCGTGGATGAGTCCCGAGGCGCTGGCCACGCATTCCGATTTTGCGGAGCGCGTCGAGCAGGTTCGCTCGGCCGGGGCCGACGAGAGCCGGTTATGGGCCGGATTCCGCGATGACTCGGCTCGCTGGGAGCAGGTTGTCGCGCAGCGCGATCCGGCGTATCGGGACGGAAAGTGTCTGTGGAAGGAGCGATCCTTCGACGACAGCGACTGGGATACGATCACTCTGCCCGCCTATTTCGATGCGGAGTGTCTGCCGGGCCACGACGGGATCGTCTGGCTGCGCCGGCGGATCGAGATACCGGCCCGCTGGCGGGGGCGCGACCTGACCCTTCGCCTTAGCTACGTAGACGACAGGGACGTGACTTATTTCAACGGAGTGCAGGTCGGCGCGACCCATGCGTTGGAGCAGGAGCGCGTCTATCAGGTGCCGGGCAGGCTGGTCGAGGGGGGCGAGGCGGTCATCGCGATCCGTGTGCTCGACACCGGAGGCGACGGCGGGCTCAATTACGACGGTCCGTCGCTTCGCCTGAGTCTGTCCGACGACCGGTATATACCGCTGTCCGGCCCGTGGAGATACCGGGTCGGGAGCGAGTTGGCCGATTTGCCGGCCCCGCCCGTTCAGCCCGATTTCGATCCGCACCGGCCGACCGCGCTTTATCATTCGATGCTTCGTCCGCTCGTTCCGCTGGCCTTCCGAGGCGCAGTATGGTATCAGGGCGAATCGAACGCATGGCGGGCCGAGCAGTACGGGACGCTTTTCCCGTTGCTCGTCGAGGATTGGCGCTCGTGCTGGGGGCGCGATTTCCCGTTCCTGTTCGTGCAGTTGGCTAATTTCGGAGCGCGGCACGACGAGCCTGCCGCTTCGCAATGGGCCGAGTTGAGGGAGGCTCAGTCCGAGGCGCTGCATCTCGACGGAACCGCTATGGCCGTGGCGATCGATATCGGCGAGGGCGACAATATTCATCCGAAGAATAAGCAGGAGCTGGGCCGCCGTTTGGCCCTGATTGCCCGTGCCCGGGTGTACGGCGAGTCGGTGGCATGCAGCGGTCCCGTGTACCGGACCTATCGGATCGAAGGCGATAAGATCCGGATCCGGTTCGACGAGGCCGAAGGGCTGGCGGTGCGGGACGGCCGTGTCCTCCGCGGGTTCGCTGTCGCAGGGGCCGATCGCCGGTTCCATTGGGCCGAGGCTGCGATCGACGGATGCGACGTGGTGGTCGGCTCGCCCGAGGTCCCGTATCCTTTGGCCGTTCGCTACGGCTGGGACGACAATCCGGACTGCAATCTGATCAATGCTTCCGGACTGCCTGCCTCGCCGTTCCGGACCGACCGCTGGCCGGGAATCACGACCGGCAAGAAATAATCCGGCATATCTTAGGGAGAAATACAAGAAATCTGTATCGGCAAGGCCGTTTCTTTTAGGTAAATATCTCATCTATGGGAAAGGGGCCGGATCATCCTGCTCGGTACGAGCGTGATTCTGTTATGCGGGTCTGGAGAATAGTCGTAGTTTTAAGTTGAGTTGTAATGAGTTTTAGGTAACTGCTATTGCTACGTTGCAAAGAGTCGTTCTGAGGGGTGGGAAGAGGCCCGTCGAAAAGTCGAAAGTGCCTTGGGCCGGGGGAATATAGCTGAAACGGACTGTATTGTTTCCGTCGTTAATCAGGTGTACGGTCTGTCTGTTCGGTTGTTGCCTTGCGGAAGCATGTCTTGCGGAGTTTTTTTCTCTATTTGTTGATGTTACATTCCCCGGGAAACCGCGTTGACGAGAAAAACGAGTCACGACGTTTGGTTTTCAGTTCATGGTTAGTGACCATGCTTTTCGACGAAAATCGCGTTTCAAACGAAAGGGAAACATTCGGTGAATCAATAGAATATCTGTTTGCCGTTCCGGTAGATAAAAATGCGATTCTCTTTTCCCCGCGTACAGTTGTGCAGACGGAACAGCGCGTGGGCCGGAGCTTGTTCGTATTTCAGGGTCTTGTCCTCCCGTCCGGTCTGTCTGCCGAGCGAGCGCCACGTTCCGTCCTGCCAGCAGAACAGTTCGTAGATTTCGCCGGGTACGATGCCGTTGTCGTCGCTACGCGGATGATAGACGATCCGCGTGATCCGGCACGGTTTTCCGAAATCGAAGCCTACATAATTGGGCCCGTTCGGATCGCGGTAGAAATGGCTTACCCGGTCGCCGTCACAGAGCTCGCGATTCGTTTGGCCGTATATGCCGTGGTTCCCGATCGGCGTGCCTTCGAGACGGACTTCTTGCCCTTTGCCGTCGTCGCCCCAAAACTCCAGCTCGCCGATAAAACCGTAGGGACTGTCTCCGAAATCGTATATCGCGTACCGCGCAGGTGCGGCATGGCGTATTTCGACCTGCTGGCCGTAGTATGGTACCCGATCGATCGAATGGATCGTGACTGTATCCGATAAGTCGCTTTTATTCGCGGTCTTAAATTGACAATGTAACATGACGTATGCATAGAATAGTACGTGGGTCCGATAAGGTACCTTACTGTAGAGCACTATTTTCGGTACTGTTTCGGAAGCCTCGGGCTCCAACGGCAGCATGTTCCCGTCATTCGTTAACAAAAATGGGGGGCCTGCCGGGTCGAACTGTCCGTTGCGATAAAAAGCGGGCAGGTAAACGATGTTCTTGCCTATTTTTTCGAATCGAGCCTTCCCTCGGTGTATCTCGGCCCATGCTACGGGAGTCCAATTCAGGTTCTCGGGATCATAGCAGCATAGGTAAGCATGACGGTCGTAGCTGTTCTTTTTATCGAAAGAGACTTTTACGTTCGCGCATTCGATGTAGTGGTCGGTGACATCTTCGATACCCGGGTTACGGAAAAGATCGGGCATGTTGGCGGACTCTGCTTCGGACGGTGCGTTTCCCGAAGCGAAAAAATTCGAACGGTAAACTTTGGGAACCGTGCGGCACGAACGTATTTCGACGGCGTCAGGAATACCCTCCGTTGTTTCGAACGGGTATTTGAACCAAAAGATGTCGCTGATGACTTCGTCTCGGTCGTCGCGGTAGAAGAATTGCGTGTTATCGTAAAGCTTTACAGGCCGATTTCCGATTACTTCCGTCCAGCTGTGTGAGGCGTTCGAGTTTCCCCAATAGGGGATAAAGTTCATCGTGGCCGGTATGCCGAGGCTGCGGAGGGTCATAATGACCATATTATTGGCTTCGATACACGTGCCCAGCTGCGCATGGATGTAATTGTAGCGGCTGAGTGGCAACATGTATGGATACTCGCGGAAAAAAGGCCCGTTCTGCGTGAAGTTCCATTTGATCGTGCTGTCGAGATATTTACCTGCTTCGATGGCGGAGCGAGTGTTGAGCGTATCATGGGCCCATGCGTATTTCTCCCTCAGATATGGATAAGTTCCTTCCCAATGGTCGTTGTCGCTCTTGTAAGGTAGGACAAATCGACAAAAGGTCTCGAAGTCCAGCTCGCGTGACCAAGGGGAATTATACCAAGTTTCAAACGACCGATCGATGTGATCGATCAAAAAACGGGAAGAAAGAAAGGTCAAGTCCGGCTTATAGTTGCAGATACCGGGTTGGAAGTCGTCCAGCAACTCATAGAGACTGTCGCACAAGTAGTATGGAGTCGTATCGGCATAGCGGCCGTGTTTCTCCAGATAGTTCGTTAATAGGTCGTAGAAAGGTTGAACCGGTGCCGCTGCCGCACTATCCATGCTGTATTTGCCGATCATGTTGGCGATCAACTGCTCGGCTGCAGAATGTTTCAGCGGTTCGTTTCGATAATGAGTCAGTACTTTCTCTATTTCAGCCCGGTTTGATCCGGCTAACTGGAGCGCGGTCGAGAGTCTGGAATCTTTTTCGTGGCAACACAAAAAAAGTGCGGTGAGGCTCAGGCAAAGCGATCGAAAGAACATAGTTTGTAAATAATATGATTAAAGCGGGCGATTGTTCTGAAAACTGAAGACAATATAAAGATAATATTTGGAATATTTGTTAATGGGAAACGTTCCGATTATACTCGGCGACGTGTCTCATTCGGATTTGTGTTTGTACAGAAGTTCTGCCGAAAGAGTGCGGTATAGGCGATTCCGTCCCGGCCGGTTGTAGGTTTCGGGCAAAACAGCTATTTTTAGCCGGGCAACCGACGGGAGACTATGAGAAAATTCGGAAATACGGGCGGCAGCGAGTCGAACATGCGGATCAAGGTGGCCGTAGGCTATCTGTTGGTCGCCGTGGCGGCGGTTTTCGCCGTTTGGTACATTTACATGCGGATTGCGCCGTTGGCCGTTCGCGAGGACGCTACGCAGGGGGCGGCGTACCGGAAAGTGCTGGTTACGGGCACGACGATCTCGTCGCTGTACGAGGCGAGCTACCGGGCGAATATCTATCTGCAGGACCCTTCGGTCGACAATTTGGAAGCTTACGACCGGGCGATCGACACGGTCTACGGCCATATCGACTCGCTTTGTCGATTGCAGATACCTCCCGAGCAGATCGGCATTCTGGAGGAGATTACCGAGCTGCTGAAGTGGAAAAAATCGAACCTGATCGGTCTGGCCGCCACGATGAGCCGTCTTCGGGAAAGAGAGGTGCTTCGTCACGACAGCCTGTTGCGGGCGCTCGAACGAAAGGACACGCTTTCGCCGGTGGTCGTAGTGATCGAGAAGCCCGTTCATAAGGATACGATTCGTTTGGTTCCTTCCGAGCGGGACCGGTTTTGGCGGCGTTTCGCGGGGCCTCTCATGACGGCGAGAGACACGCTCAAAGAGATGCCGAGGAGCAGCGAGATTCCTGTCGATACGCTCGCTCCCGTTGTTTCGCAAAAGATGCCGTCAGATGTAGGCGGCGCTCGATTGCAGGCGAAGCCGGCGTTACCTTCCAGACGGCGCGACCGGACTGCGGAGGCTATCCGGCAGCAGCAGCATACGCTGATGCTGATCGATCAGACGATCAACGATCGGGCTACGCTGCTTTTGCAGAAGATGAACGACGAAAACATCCGGGCAGCGCTCGACGAGATCGGTACTCGCGACCGGACGCTCAAGCGTGCGGGAGAGTCCGTGCTGGGGATCGCGTTGGGTGCGTTGTGCATAGTGCTTCTTTTCGTTGCTCTGATATTCAGCGATATAAATAAAAGCAAACGTTATAAACAGGCCCTTGAGGAGGCCCGGCGCAAGGCGGAGGACCTGATGGAGAACCGGCAGCGGCTGCTGCTATCGATCTCCCACGATATTCGTTCCCCGCTCAATTCGATCATGGGTTACGTCGAGCTGCTGTCGTCGAATCCTTCTCCCGATAAGGTGGCGCGTTACACGGCCAGCATGAGATACAGTTCGGCTCATCTGATGGAGCTGCTGACCAATCTGCTCGAATATTCCCGGATCGAAACGGGCAAAATGACCCTCGACGCGGCTCCTTTCGAGGTATTCCCGCTATTCGATCAGACCCTCGGCATGTTCGTGCCCTCGGCGGAGAGAAAGGGCGTGTCGCTCGTAAGCGACAACCGCGCGGAGAAGGGCATGTACGTCAAGGCTGATGCGGCCCGAATCAGGCAAGTACTGATCAATCTGCTCTCCAACGCCGTGAAGTTCACCGACCGGGGGTCGGTAACGCTTTCGGCAGTCGTTCGGTCCGGAGACGGGAACGGTGCGCCGCTACGGTTGGAATTCGCCGTGAGCGACACGGGGTGCGGCATTGCGCCGGAAGAGCAGAAGAGGATATTCGACGAGTTTTCGAGGGCCGATACGGCCGGCAAGGAGGGCAGCGGATTCGGGCTGGCCGTCGTGTCGCGTCTGGTCGAGCTGCTGGGAGGAACGTTGGAGCTCGACAGTCGGATCGGCGAGGGGAGCGTTTTCCGGGTCTCGATACCCGTGCTGTCCGTCTCCGTTTCCGAAATTCCGAAGCCTGTCCCGGCCGAGACTCCCCCTCGGGTCGCTCCTCGTTCGATACTCGTTGTCGAGGACGATCCCTCGCAACGAGCCATGTTGGGCGAAATACTGAAATCGGCCGGTCACAGGGTCTGCTTCTGTGATCGGTTGGAGCAGTGCGTGGATAAGCTGGCCGATGTCGATATGGTGCTGACCGATATTCAGCTGGGCGGATTTTCCGGCTATCAGCTGCTCTCGGCGATCCGTTCCGCTTCGGAGGACTGGGCGCGGAGGTTGCCCGTGATTGCCGTTTCGGCTTCCGACCGTCTGGAGAAAGAGAGCGACGGGTTCGACGCCGTGTTGCGCAAACCATTCACGCAGAGCGAGCTTCTGAGGACGATCGCCGACATGCCGTCCCCCGATCCGGGATACGATTTGGGCGAACTCCGGGAGATGATGAACGGTGATGAGGAGGCGGTCCGGACGGTCGTGGAGACTTTCGTGTCTTCTACGCGCGACAGCCTGAAACTGCTCGAAGAATACGAGGCCTCCCGCGACTGGCCGTCGCTCGCCAAGCTGGCTCACCGGATGCTGCCGATGTTTCGTCAGCTGCATGCCGACCGAACGGCGGCCGATCTGGAAGAATTGGAAAAGAGCGGTTCCTCGGTGGAACCGGCGCGAATATCTTTTCTGGTCGAACGCGCGATCGGCTCGGCGAAGCGAATCCTCGGAAGAATGTCCGGCTCGCTATAGCTCGATACCGTACAGCTTGAGCTTGTTGTACAGGGTTTTCCGGTCGATCTCCAGCAGACGGGCCGCCTCGCTCTTGTTGTTCCTCGCGCGACGCAGCGCATCCAGAATCTGCTCTTTCTCGTTGACCTTGCGCAACAGGGGCGAAGCGGGCGGCTCCGGCATACTCTCCGCATCGGCCGTCAATTCTTCCGGCAGGTCGGCTATCGTGACGATGCGCCCCTTGCAGAAGAGAACGGCCCGCTTGATCGCATTGCGCATCTGGCGCAGGTTGCCGGGCCATTTGTAGCGGTTCATCCATGCGGCGGTCTCGGCGTCGAATCCTTCGACCTGCTTTTCCAGCTCGCGGTTGGCGTCCTGCAGGAACGACTCGGCGAAAGCGGGTATGTCCTCTTTCCGTTCCCGGAGCGGGGGAATCTGCACGGTGAATTCGTCGAGACGGTGGAACAGGTCCCCGCGAAACTTGTTCTCGCGGATCGCTTCGAGCAGGTTCTCGTTCGTCGCGGCGATGATCCGTACGTCGACGGCCGTTTCCCTCACGCTGCCGACGGGACGGATCACGCGTTCCTGAATCGCGCGGAGCAGTTGTACCTGTACGTCGTAAGGCAGGTTGCCGATCTCGTCGAGGAAAACGGTTCCGCCTTCCGCCGTCTCGAAGACGCCCTTTTTGTCCGAAACGGCCGACGTAAAGGCTCCTTTGGCATGTCCGAACAGCTCGCTGGCGGCCAGCTCGCGCGAGAGCACGCCGCAGTCGACGGCGACGAACGGACGGGCCTTCCGCTTGCTGTTGGCGTGGATGAAGCGGGCCGCGTATTCCTTGCCCGTGCCGCTTTCGCCCGTGATCAGAACCGACATGTTGGTCGGCGCGACGAGCAACAGGTGATCCCGGAGCTTGGCGGACGCTTCGCTGTGTCCCCATACGATAGCCGTTCCGGGCTCCGAAGCGGACTGCGTTTCCGGCCGTGAACGGCGCTGTTCGTGCCGTGTAACCGCCGCGGTCATTTTTTCGCGCAGTATTTCGGGGTTGACCGGTTTCTCGAGATAATCGAAAGCTCCCAGTTTGATAGCCGCCACCGCCGTGCTGACGTTCGCGTAGCCGGTCATGATGATCACTTCGCTGTGAGGCGATTTGTGCCGTATCCATTCGAGCAGCGTGATGCCGTCGCGGTCGGGCAGGCGCAGGTCCGACAGCACGACGTCGAACACGCACTCCCCCATCCGCTTGACCGCCTGCTCCGCACTGACAACGCTCTCCGCCTCGTATCCGTTCTTGGACAACCATGTCCGCAGCATGAGGGCGAAGGCGACGTCATCCTCTACAATCAGCACCTTTGTCATCGGATTCTTTTCGTAATGTTTTTCGCTTGCAAAGATAGCAATAATCGTATAAAGAAAAGGCCTGTTCGCAAACAGGCCTTCGGCAGGCGGTCCGGTTTCGCCGGGCGACCGTCGGGCTTTCCCCTGCGGTCGGGGCGGGGATTTTCTTTTATGGGACGGACGGGCCGGCACTTCGTTCGACCATATCCATAACCGTTCCCTGAGCGTCGAGAAGGAGAGTGATTTCGGTCCCTTTCGGGTTCGGTACGGTAATTTTGTACAGCCTGATCCCGGCGTTGGCGTAGGCTTTCTCGATCGATGAGCTTGCGTACCGCGAGGCGATTGCGTACCGCACGGCCTGAGGCAGCTCGCTCGGGTCGATCTCGACGAATCCCGTTCGGACGGCCGTTGCTTGCGTCGACGCGTTTCCTGCAAGGGCGTATGCGGAGACGGGGGCCGTCCCTGCGGCGGTAATCAGTGCGGCCACGGTAAGCAATAGCTTGTTCATGAGTTCTTGTCGTAAGGGTTAACGGATGAGATCCTGCGTATTTCGGCTTTCTATGCGCGGGGCGGCTTGGTGCGCGGCTCCTTAGGTTGCCGGCGTTTCGGATGCCTGCCGTATGAAGCCTTCCTTGTCGAGGATGACCGTGGCCGACCAGCCGTCGCTTTTCTTCACGATTACCTTGTAAAGGCTTGCGGCAGCATCGTGGTAGGCTTCCTCGACGAAGCTGCCCGGATATTTTTTGTCCAGCGCGTCGCGGACGGCCTGCGGCAGATCGCTCGGCGCGATGCGGATAAAGCCCTCTTGTGCGGTGATCGGAAAAACGGACGATGAAACGGCTGAAGCGGTTCCGGTTGCTGAAACGATGGCTGCGAGTACGGCAGCCGCGAATACGACCTTTTTCATGGCTTTGGCGTTTAAAAAATTCTTTCTACTTGTTCTTTGCTTTCGACAAAAACAAGGAAGAAAAACCGTACCAGAGCATGATATTTTTGTCGGTTTCGTTTTTATTGTGTTGATTTATAGTTTGTTGGTTTGGCGTTGCGGCGGAAGGGAGGCTTGCCTCGGGTTGGGGAGATTTGTGGAAAGATGTGGAGGAATTCCACGCTTCGCGGGGAGAAAAAGCGCAGAATCGTTAGCGATCGCTTGCAAGATCGCATACCGGCGGCGTCTATTTCGTTTGCAGGATCTGGCCGCGTTCGCTGTGGGAGATTACGAGCAGCTTGTCGCCGAGACAGAGCTTGCTGCGACCGTTCGGAATGAAAAAGGCGCCGTCGCGCTTGACCGTGACGACCAGTTCGTCGTCGGGAAGCGGAAGGTCCATCAGCCGGTCGCCCGAGGCCAGCATGTCGGCGGTCACTTCCGTTTCCGACAGCGTCGACTTGATTTCGTCGGGCAGTTCCTCGAAACTGAAGCTCAGGGCGGCAGGCTCCGAATCGTCGACCATTCTCAGCTTTCCGGCCATATAGCCTACGGTGGTCCCCTGAATGACGAGCGACATGATCGTGATGAAGAACACGATGTTGAAAATCAGGTTGGCATTGTTGATTCCGGCGATAAGCGGATAGGTGGCGAAGATGATCGGCACGGCTCCCCGCAGTCCGACCCATGACACGTAGGCTTTGGCCCGGCCGGAGATTTTGCGGAAAGGCAGCAGACATAGGTAGACCGTAGCCGGACGGGCGATCAGGATCATCGCGACGGCGATCAGCAGTCCGATGCCTGCGACGGGCAGCAGCTCGGTCGGATTGACGAGCAGGCCGAGCGTCAGAAACATGACCAGCTGGGCGAGCCAGGCGATACCGTCGAAAAAGGTCGTCGTGCTGCGGTGATGCGGCATCTTGCTGTTGCCGATCACCAGACCGGCGAGATAGACGGCCAAATAGCCGTTGCCGCCGATCAGGTCGGTGAACGAAAAGATGAAGAATACCAGCGCGAGCAGCAGAATCGGGTATTGCGACTGGTTGTCGACGTCGAGCCGGTTGACGAAGAAGAGCGATATGCGGCCGAGCACGTAGCCGGCGACCGCGCCGACGCCGATCTGCATCAGCAGTACGCCGGCCGAGTGTCCGAAACTCATGTGGCCGACTTGAATGACCTGAATGAACAGGATCGTCAGGATGTTGGCCATCGGGTCGTTGCTTCCGCTCTCGAATTCGAGCATCGGACGGAGATTCTCCTTCAGCCTCAGACCCTTGCTTCTCAGAATCGAGAAGACCGAGGCGGAGTCCGTCGACGAAATGACGGCTGCCAGCAGCAGCGACTCGTAAAGCGTCAGCGTGATCGATCCGAAAAAGTAGCGCGTGACAAGAAAGATGATTCCTCCGGTAATGGCCGTGGTGATCATCACGCCCAGCGTGGCCAGTATGATGCCCGGACCCAGTACGGGGCGGATTTCCTTGAACTTCGTGTCCATGCCGCCCGAAAAAAGGATGACGCTCAGCGCGATCATGCCGATGAACTGGGCGATCGTCGGGCTGTTGAACTGAATGCCCAGCCCGTCGCTGCCGAACACCATGCCGACGCCCAGAAACAGCAGCAGGACGGGAACGCCGAACTTGGAGCCCGCTTTTCCCGCGAGAATGCTCACGAACAGCAAGACCGCTCCGACCAATAAGATATTTCCGGCGTTCAGCACCATAAGGCTACGGGATGAATGGGACGAACGGCTCCGGTTTCCGGATATGCGTCCGGGGCGAGCCGCACCAAATATACTTCATTTTATGCTCGCGTGCAAAGCGGCTCGCGCGAAAAGTCTTTTCGGATTATAAAAAGGAAGGATCGGCCAGAACGGAGAAGGCTGTCGCTTGCGACGGGGCACCCGGAAAGCCTTTTCCTGCAAGTTGCCGTGCAGCCGGGCGAAAGTCCGGCCGTCGGAGTTCGAGAGCAGGGAACGAAAGGCTCGCATGCGGTCCGCCCGGCCGTTTGCCGCCTCGGATAGGCGTCGGATCAGGGCCGTGCTAACGGGCTCATTGTGAAACGACAGCCCGGCGAATTGTGGAACGGATTTTGAAAGGTAGTACGTAACGTACCGCGAAATACCTATTTAAAAACTTTTAATAAAAAGAGTATGAAAAAATTAGTCTACATTCTATTGGCCGTTTTCGCTCTGACCTCCTGCAGGGAAGAGCCCGATCTGTCGGAGCTGAGCAGCGATTTTCTCGTATTTACCAACTACGACAAGAGCACGGAGTTCAGCAACATGAAAAACTATTACATGCCCGACAGCGTGTTGGTGATCGGCAACGAGGACAAGGCTGAATACTGGACGGGGGATCAAGCCGCTCCCTACCTGGAAGCCTATGAGGAGAACATGCAGAGTTTCGGCTATACCCGTGTCGCTACCAAAGCGGAGGCGGCTCTCGGACTGCAGATCAGCTATGTTCAGAGCACGCAGTATTTCGTGGGGTACAGCTATCCCTACTGGTGGGACAGCTATCCCGGCTACTGGGGCCCGGGTTATTGGGGCAACTGGGGCTACTGGTATTACCCCTATAATATCGTGTACAGCTATCACGTCGGATCGCTGCTGACCGAAATGGTCGACCTGCGCGTTCCTCAGGGACAGGAGAAGAAACTTACTGTCGTGTGGAACTCCTTCATGAGCGGACTGCTGACCGGCTCGAACACGATCAACACGGCGCTGGCCGTTCAGGCGATCGACCAGTCGTTCGTGCAGTCGCCCTATCTGAATATTACCTCTTTAGCCCAATAAGCCAATTCATTAACAGACGATAAAACGTAATATTATCATGAAAAACATAAAAAGCAAACTGTTCGGGTTCGTCGCCGCTGTCGTCGTGGCGCTTTCTCTGCCTGCCACGGGGCATTCGCAGATACTTTACAACGGCTATTTCAATATCGACTGGCAGTACAACTGGCCGCTGGGCGACAGCTATGCCGACAAGTCGAGCGGCTGGGGCATGAATTTCGAGGGCGGCTATTACTTCCCGTCGAACGTCGGTCTGGGCGCTTTCATCGCGTTCCATACCAATAACAAGTACATTCCCCGCCAGACTTTTCCCATCGGCGGAACCGGAGCTATCACGACCGACCAGCAGCATTCGGTGTTCCAGTTGCCGTTCGGCGTTACGGGCCGCTATCGCTTTACGCAGGGACGCGTGCTGGAACCCTACGTGGCGGTGAAGGTGGGTGCCAACTATGCCCGGGTCTCTTCCTATTTTTACGTGCTTGAGGCCTATGAGAAGACTTGGGGATTCTATGTTTCCCCGGAGTTGGGCCTGAACGTCTGCCCGTTCAGCCAGAACCGGATCGGAGTCCATGTGGCCGCGTATTACAGTTATGCGACCAACAAGTGCACGACGCTCAATTTCAAAATGGACCAACTGAGTAATTTCGGTCTCCGGGTGGGTTTGTCATTCTGACACTTACCGCATATTCTTCACGAAAAATTCCCGGAGAGAGAGTCTCCGGGAATTTTTTTGTTCCGCTCGTTTCCGTCCGCCTTCCTGCCGGAAAGGCTATCCTCCGATGCAGTGGTATTCGATCCGCGTGCCGGCGAATTCTTTCTTGTCGTAAATGTTGCGTCCGTCGAAAAGCACCGGGGTGCGCATGACGCGCTCGACGACCTGCCATGCCGGAAGCCGGAATTCCTTCCATTCGGTCACCAGAATCAGCGCATCGGCGTCTACGGCGGCTTCGTACATCTCCTTGGCATAGCGGATACGGTCGCCGATGCGCGCCCGGCATGTCTCCATAGCCACCGGATCGTAGGCGGTTACGGTTCCTCCCGCCGAGAGAATCCGGTCGATCAGCACGAGCGACGTGGCTTCCCGCATATCGTCCGTTTCGGGTTTGAAAGCCAGCCCCCACAAGGCGATCTTCCGCCCCGTCAGATCGCTGCCGAAACGCTTGGTCAGCTTGTCGAAAAGCACCCGTTTCTGCCGCTCGTTAACCCGCTCGACCGCCGAGAGGACCTCCATCGGATAGCCGTGCTTCTCGGCCGTTCGGATCAGCGCCTTGACGTCTTTCGGGAAGCAGGAGCCGCCGTAGCCGCAGCCCGGGTAAAGAAACTTGCTTCCGATGCGCGTGTCGCTGCCGATTCCCTTGCGGACCATGTTCACGTCCGCTCCGACGATTTCGCACAGGTTGGCGATGTCGTTCATGAAGCTGATGCGGGTGGCGAGCATGCTGTTCGCAGCGTATTTGGTCATCTCGGCCGAGGTGACGTCCATGAAGATTACCCGGAAATTGTTCAGCAGGAAGGGGCGGTACAGCCGACTCATCAGTTCTTTCGCGCGCTCGCTCTCGACTCCGACCACTACGCGGTCGGGGCTCATGAAGTCTTTGATGGCGCTGCCTTCTTTCAGAAACTCGGGATTGGAAGCCACGTCGAATTCGACTTCGGCTCCCCGGCGGGCGAGCTCCTGCCGCACGACCTGCTGAATCCGGCGCGACGTGCCTACCGGAACGGTGCTCTTGGTGACCAGCAGCGCATATTCCTTGACTGCCGAGCCGAACGTACGCGCCACTTCGAACACGTAGCGCAGGTCGGCGTCGCCGTTCTCGTCCGGAGGGGTTCCTACGGCGATGAATACGATCTCGATGCCGTCCATGCAGGAGGCCAGATCGGTCTCGAAACTCAGCCGTCCCGACTGCATGTTCTTCTGCACGATCGCGTCGAGTCCGGGCTCGTAGATCGGAATTCGCCCGTTCTTGAGCTGTTCGATTTTCGAGGCGTCCGTGTCGATGCAGACCACCTCGGCGCCCATTTCCGAAAAACAGGCGCCCGAGACGAGTCCGACATACCCGCTTCCTACCACTGCTATTCTCATTTTCTGAACGGTTTTTGATGTTCTTGTTCTCGGCCGGGCTCTCTCTGGGGTATCCGTCGGCCGCGAACGGTGAACAAATATAGTCAAATGTTCCGAATCGGCCGTGTCGTGCGTCGGGGTATTTCCCGGGTTCGGACGGCGCGGTGCGTGAGGGGCGGGGCGTGAAATTTATCGCCCGGCGCAAGGCGGTATTCTGAAACTATTTTTATATTTTTGCAAGGCGTATTACAAACCGGTCAATGGAACTGAAAATTTTCGTCATCCTGACTTTCGTCATTTCGGCCTTGTCCGGGTGGCTGACCATACCCAAGATTATCCTGATCTCGAAAAAGAAAAAGCTTTTCGACGAGCTTTCCGCGCGCAAGTCCCATCATGGAAACGTTCCCCGTTTGGGAGGAGTCTCGTTCTTCCCGTCGTTTCTTTTTTCGGTGACTCTGTTGCTGGGCATGTGCTACTATCAGGGGCTGACCGTAGCCGCATCGCCTGTCGAGGCGGCGGCATTCAAAGAACTGTTTTTCGTCATAGCGGGCGGGACGCTGCTTTTCTTCGTCGGTCTGGCCGACGATCTGAGCGGCCTCTCCTACAAGCCGAAGTTCGTGGCGCAGATACTGGTCGGCGTGCTGCTGATTTACGGCGGCGTGGGAATCGAGAATCTGGGCGGACTGTTCGGTCTGTACCACATTCCGTCGTCCGTCGGGTGGGTGCTGACCGTGCTGGTGACCGTCCTGCTGGTCAACGCTTATAACCTGATCGACGGCATCGACGGGCTCTGCTCGGGGCTGGCCCTGCTGGCGTTGGGGGCTTTCGGCGGCTGGTTCTGCTGGAATCATCTGTATGTGTACGGGATGATGGCGATGGGCATCGCGGGCGTGGTGAGCGTTTTTTTCTTTTACAACGTGCTGGGACGCCGAATGAAAATCTTCATGGGAGATACCGGCTCGCTGACGCTCGGCTTTCTGATAGCCTTTTTCGGTCTGAAATTCTACAACCTGAATATCAATACGGATATGTTCGGCATACAGGCGACGCCGGCTGTTTTTCTGGGTATCGTCTTCATTCCGGCTTTCGATACGCTACGCGTGTTCTGTGTCCGGATCGCGTCCGGCCTTTCGCCGTTCTATCCCGACAAAAGGCACATCCATCACAAGATGCTCCGTCTCGGCCTCACCCATTTCCAAAGCGCCATGCTGATCATCGTGATGCAGACTTGCTTCATCCTGATGAACGTGCTGATGAAGAACGTCAATATCAACTTGCTTTTCGGGATCGACCTGCTGTTGGGGGTGCTGCTGGTCTGGCAGCTCGACCGGATGGGCGATCGGCGCGAGCGTAAAGGAAAGGCGTAGCGATCCGCCGCTTGCCTTTTTTCAAAAAAATGAGAATAATATGCTTATGAACCGGATAGTCAAACTCATGCGATGCGTCGTTTTCGCGGCGGCGCTGTACGCGGGCAGCCTGTCGGCGCAGCAGGTCACGCCTGCCATGATCCAGCGGGCCAAAGCCATGGGGGCCACCCAAGAGCAGATCGATGCCGCGCTGGCCGAACGGAACGAACGAAGCGGCCGGCCTTCGTCGACGCAGGCGCAGGGCAGCGAAGTGGTTCGCTCGGACCCGGACAGGCAGACGAAGGATACGAGGCAAAGCGGCGATCCTGACGGCCGTTTCTATTCCGCAACGGAGCGTGACGGTTATGCTGCGGGCCGTCCGGAAGCGGGTCGTCCCGGTTTTTCGGAGCAGGGGAGATACGCGATGCGCTCGGACACCGATTCGGTGACGCGCCTCGGAATCATGTCCGTCGACCCGCGCGCGTCGGTGTTCGGCCGGGAGATTTTCTCCGCCCGGAACCTGACGTTCGCCCCGAGCTATAATATTCCGACGCCGCCCAACTACGTGCTGGGCGCCGGCGACGAAGTGGTCGTCGAGGTATGGGGAGACGCCGAGTCGACGATGAAGCACCGGGTTTCGCCCGAGGGCAGCATCAGCATTTCCGGCGTCGGTCCGGTCTCCGTGGCCGGTCTGACGATCGAGCAGGCTCAGCAGCGCATCCAGTCGAAAGTCGACCGGATCATGAGCGGACAGGTTCGGGTTTCGCTGGGCGAGATACGGAGCATCAAGGTGAATATCTCGGGCGAGGTCGCCGTGCCGGGGACCTACACGCTGCCGTCGCTGGCTACGGTGTTCAATGCGATCTATTCGGCCGGAGGTGTCAACAACATCGGATCGCTGCGTCGCATTCAGGTTTATCGCAACAGCCGGAAGGTCGCCGATCTGGACGTTTACGACTATCTGGTCAACGGAAAGTACGAAACCAATATCCTGCTCGAGGATAACGATATGATTATCGTGCCTCCGTACGACAGCTATGTCGCCATAGGGGGAAAGGTGAAGCGCGAGCGTATCTATGAACTGAAGAAGGGCGAGACGCTGGGCAAGCTGATCGAGTACGCCGGAGGTTTTACCGGAGACGCTTACGCCGAGCGGCTGACGGTATACCGCAAGAGCGGCCGCCAACGCAGTCTGGTCACGGTGGAAAAAGCCGATCTGGACGCCTTCCCGATGATGGACGGCGACTCGCTCCATGTGGACGTCGTGTTGCCGACCTATTCCAATATGCTGACCATCCGGGGAGCCGTATGGCGTCCGGGGGATTATGAGCTCGGGCCGGACGTTCGGACGCTCTCGCAGCTGATCGCCAAGGCCGAGGGACTGCGCGGGAGCGAGTTCGCCTCGCGGGGACAGATTTCGCGGTTCGACAGCACGACCAGTATCTATACCGTTATTCCGTTCGTCGTGAGCGACGTGGCGTCGGGTCGGACCGACGTGGAGCTGCGCAACCGCGACGAAGTATACATTCCGAACGTTTTCGACCTGAGGGAGGATTATTCCGTGACGGTCCGGGGCGAGGTGAACGCGCCTCAGACGCTCGATTACCGCGACGGCATGACCGTCGAGGACGTGATCGTGCTGTGCGGCGGGCTGCGCGAGTCGGCTTCCCGGGCGAGAGTCGAGGTGGCGCGGCGGATCAAGGACCCGACTTCCACGTCCTATTCGCCCCGACAGGCCGAAACTTTCCTGTTCGACATTTCGGAGGATCTGGCGATCGCTCCGGCCGACAAGAGGTTCGTGTTGCAGCCGTTCGACGAGGTGTATATCCGGCGTTCGCCCGGCTATTCCGAGCAGAAGAACGCGGAGGCCGACGGGGAAGTGCTTTTCCCCGGGCAATATGTGCTGGCCCATGCGTCGCAGCGGTTGTCCGATCTGGTGCGTCAGGCCGGCGGATTCACCGAGGAGGCTTATGTGCGCGGAGCCAGCGTGCAGCGCAAGCTCACGCCCGACGAGATGGCGAAAGTGAAGGCTACGCTCGAAATCGCCCGGACCAATCAGGATCGCGACTCGGTCGTGCAGGATGCCGTCGAGATTCCCGAGTATTATTCGATCGGAGTCGACGTGGAGCAGGCCGTGAAGAAGCCCGGAAGCAGCGAGGACATCGTCCTGCGGGAAGGCGACCGTCTGTTCGTGCCGAAATATAACGGGACTGTGCGCATATCGGGCGCCGTGCTGTATCAGAACTCGGTCGCGTACGAGGGGAAAAAACTGAAAAACTATGTGGCTCAAGCCGGCGGTTTCAAGCAGAGGGCCCGTCGTCGTCCGTTTATCGTGTACATGAACGGGAAAGTGGCTTCGACGCGCGGAGGGTTCCTCTGGAAACGGTATCCTGCGGTGGAGCCCGGGTGCCAGATCGTCGTTCCGATGAAGCAGGAGCCTAAAGGCAACGGACTGGCGAACGCGATAGGCATGATGTCTTCGACCGCTTCGCTGGCCGCCATGGTCGCTTCGATCATTAATCTGAGCAAGTAGGGCCGGTTGCGGCGATGCAACGTTTGTCGGGCCGCAGGGAAGCACCCTGCGGCCCGATCTTTTGCCGGCGGTCGTTTCCCGTGAAAAATCGCTTCCGCGAGCCCGCCGGACCGAATCCGTTTTCTCCGTCCGGAACCGGATGCAGCGGGCCATGCCGGATTCCGGGCGGCGCATGGGTCGATCTCCTGCGGCGGTTATTCGTCGCTGCGGGTTCGTTCCTGCCGACGGCGGCATCGATCCGACTTTGTCGAGAGAATAGAATCCGGTCGGTTGGGTTGTCTTTTTGTGTCCGGTTTCCCGTTCGTACGCTCCCAAGGAGTCCCGATATGCTTTTATGTGTAGTCGCATTATTGCGTACAACTGATCCGGATGATATTTTCCGTCCGGACCTTTCCTCGGTCTCGGGTTTGCGGCAGAGTACGAAAAAGCGGCGGTTCTCGATCGAGAACCGCCGCAGATAAGGAAACCGGAACGGGTGCTACTTGCGGATAGCCGCCACGCCCGGGAGCTCGATGCCTTCCATGTATTCGAGCAGCGCGCCGCCGCCCGTCGAGACGTAGCTGACGTCGCCGGCCAGGCCGAACTTGTTGATGGCCGCCACCGAGTCGCCGCCGCCGATCAGCGAGAAGGCGCCCTTCTTCGTGGCTTCGACGATCGCCTCGGCCAGCGCACGCGAGCCTTTGGCGAAATTGTCCATCTCGAATACGCCTACCGGGCCGTTCCACAGAATGGTTTTCGATTCGGCGATCACTTTCGAGAACGCTTCGATCGCTTTCGGGCCGATGTCGAGACCTTCCCAGCCGTCGGGAATGTCGTTCGACGGGCAGATCTTCGTCTCGGTGTCGTTCTTGAACTCTTTGCCGCAAACGGCGTCCTCGGCCAGATAGATCTTCACGTTCAGCTCCTCGGCTTTCTTCAGGATGTCGAGGGCCGTCTGGAACTGGTCGGGTTCGCAGATACTCGTGCCGACCTTGCCGCCCTGAGCGGCCTTGAACGTATAGGTCATGCCGCCGCCCAGAATCAGGTTGTCCACGCGCTTCATCAGGTTCTCGATCACGCTGATCTTCGTCGAGACCTTCGAACCGCCCAGAATGGCCGTGAACGGGCGGGCCGGATTGTCGAGCACCTTGTCGATCGCTTTCAGCTCGCCTTCCATCACGTAGCCGAACATCTTGTCATTGGGGAAATACTCGGCGATCAGCGCCGTCGACGCATGCGCGCGGTGAGCCGTGCCGAACGCGTCGTTAATATAGCAGTCGGCATATGAAGCCAGCCTCTTGACGAACTCCTTCTGGCTGGCCTTCACTGCCTTCTTCGCGGCGGCTTTCTCCTCGTCGCTGGCGTCGTCGGCCAGTCCGCGGGGCTTGCCCTCCTCCTCGGCGTAGAAGCGCAGGTTCTCGAGCAGCAGCACCTGTCCGGGCTTCAGCGCAGCGGCCTTTTTCGCGGCCTCGTCGCCCATGCAGTCGTCGGCGAAATCGACTTTCACGCCCAGACGGGCTTCGATGCCGGGAATGATGTTCCTCAGCGAGAACTTGGCCTCGGGGCCCTTTTTCGGACGTCCCAAATGCGACATCAGAACGACGGAGCCGCCCTTTTCGAGCACTTTCTTGATCGTCGGGATAGCGGCGCGGATGCGCGTGTCGTCGGTAATTTCCAGCTTCTCGTTCAGGGGCACGTTGAAGTCGACGCGGATAATCGCGCGCTTGCCCTTGAAATCGTACGTGTCGATTGATTGCATAATCGGTCTGTATTTACGGGTTAAACTTTTTAAATATATTTAAGAACTCTCCAAAGTTACGCAATCTATTCATATTTTTCGCATTCCGCTATAAGATTTTGCCGGAAAAATGTAACTTTGCTTATAATTTAACTTCTTGGAGGCATGTACGGGAAAATGAAACAGCATCTGCGCGCCGAACTCGACTCGCTCGGCGAGGCCGGGCTGTACAAGCGCGAGCGGGTGATCGTCTCGCCCCAGCGCGCGGCGATCGGGGTGGCCGGAGGAAAAGAGGTGATCAATTTCTGCGCCAACAACTATCTGGGGCTTTCGGACCATCCCCGTCTGATCGAGGCGGCCAAGCGGGCCATGGACAGCAGGGGCTACGGCATGTCGTCGGTGCGTTTCATCTGCGGCACGCAGGATATCCATAAGCAATTGGAGGGCGCGATCGCCGACTATTTCGGCACGGAAGACACGATTCTCTATGCCGCGTGTTTCGACGCGAACGGCGGCGTGTTCGAGCCGCTGCTCGACGAGAGGGACGCGATCATCTCCGATGCGCTGAACCATGCGTCGATCATCGACGGAGTCCGGCTGTGCAAGGCCGTGCGCTACCGCTATGCGAACGCCGACATGGACGAGTTGGAGCATTGCCTGAAGCTGGCTCAGGCCCAGCGGTTCCGGGTAATCGTTACCGACGGAGTCTTCTCGATGGACGGCAATGTCGCTCCGATGGACCGCATCTGCGCGCTGGCCGAGCGCTACGACGCGCTGGTCATGGTCGACGAGTGCCACTCGGCGGGTGTCGTAGGGCCTACGGGCCGGGGAGTAACCGAGTTGTTCGGTCTCCGGGGCCGGGTCGATATCATTACCGGCACGCTCGGCAAGGCGTTCGGAGGCGCGATCGGCGGATTCACGACCGGCCGCCGGGAGATCGTCGAGATGCTGCGCCAGCGTTCGCGGCCGTACCTTTTCTCGAACTCGTTGCCGCCGGCTGTCGTCGGGGCGGGGATCGAGGTGTTCCGGATGCTCTCCGAGAGCGACGCGCTGCACGACCGCTTGACGGCCAACGTCGAGCGCTTCCGGGGGCGGATGCTCGCGGCCGGGTTCGACATCAAGCCGACGCAGTCGGCGATCTGCGCCGTAATGCTCTACGACGCGAAGCTGTCGCAGGACTTTGCGGCACGCCTGTTGGACGAGGGCATTTACGTGACGGGTTTCTACTACCCGGTCGTTCCGAAGGATCAGGCGCGGATTCGCGTGCAGGTGTCGGCCGGGCATACCGAGCAGGAGCTGGACCGCTGCGTCGACGCTTTCGTGAAAGTAGGACGCGAGCTGGGCGTACTGCGTTAGCTCCGCGGAGCGGAAGCGGGCGGAAGTCCCGGCTCGGCGGTCGGGGAGTATACTAAACTTAACGAACGGAATATTTATGGCAAAGATTTCATTGGATGCGATCGATCGCAAAATACTGGGGTATCTGATCAAGAACGCGCGGATGCCGTTTCTGGAAATCGCGCGCGAGTGCGGTATTTCGGGCGCGGCGATCCACCAGCGCGTCAAGAAGCTCGAGGATGCCGGCGTGATCCGGGGTTCGAGACTCGAGGTCAATCCGAAAGCGCTCGGCTACGATGTCTGCGCCATTATCGGCATCCGGGTTTCGGACCCGACCAAGAACATGCTGACGGTCGAGAAGCTGCGTCAGGTGCCCGAGATTACCGAATGCCACTTCATTACCGGCAAGTACAACATTCTGGTCAAGCTCTACTGCACGGACAACGAGCACCTGATGCATACGATATTCGACCATATCCTGCAACTGCCCGAGGTGTCGCAGACCGAGACGTTCATCTCGCTCAGCGAGTCGTTCGGGCGTCAGGTCGAGATACCTAACTTGGGAGACGAGTAGATTATGGCCGTTATCCGTCTGACAAAGGAATTTTCGTTCGAGATGGCGCACACGCTCGACGGTTACGACGGTCCGTGCCGCGAGATACACGGTCACTCGTACCGGCTGTTCGTGACGGTCAAAGGCCGTCCGAAAGACGATCCGTCGGATCCGAAGTGCGGCATGGTAATCGATTTCGGCGACTTGAAGCGGATCGTCGCGGAGCAGATCGTCGGACGTTACGATCACGCGCTGGTCATGCGGCGCACCGAGTCGAACGCCGGGCTCGTCGAGGCTCTCCGCTCCCGCTACTCGAAACTGGAGGTAACCGATTACCAGCCTACCTGCGAGAATATGGTGGCCGACTTCGCTGCCCGGATCGCGGCGCGTCTGCCCGAGGGCGTGACGCTGCACAGCGTCCGGCTGCACGAGACGGCCACGTCGTTCGCCGAGTGGTTCGCGGGCGATAATCCGTGAGAAGCGGAGATGAAATTTCCCGTGCGGAATATTGACGGGCTCTCCGGTAGGAGGACGGGCCCGTTCTGACTGAGTTTTTTGAAAGAGGACCGAGTTCTGGCGGAGACATTCGCGCAGCGGTCTTATGCGGGCGCCGCGCGGCATGAGTGCTCGGCACGGATCGGAGCGGGGACGTCCTCCCGGCGGGGAAATCTCCGCGAAAACAGCGCTCATCGAACGCATAATCGAGCGGCAGATACGTTCTCGCCGCGTTCATACCGGAGGGTTTATGGAGAAAGTTTTTCTGGTCGATGCCTACGCATTGATTTTTCGTTTCTACTATGCTTTTATCGGACGGCCGATGCGCAATGCGGCCGGCGTGAATACGTCGGCCGTGTTCGGGTTCGTCAAGTTCCTCAAGGACCTGATCCTGCGCGAGCGGCCGCATTACCTCGGCGTGGCGTTCGATCCGCCGGGAGGCAATTTCCGTCACGAGCTCTACGCCGACTACAAGGCCAACCGCAGCGAGACGCCCGAAGACATCGTCGCGTCGGTTCCGTATATCAAGCAGGTGCTCGAGGCGATGCGCATTCCGGTGCTCGAGATTCCCGGCTACGAAGCCGACGACGTGATCGGCACGCTGTCGCAGAAAGCGGCCGCCGCAGGTTACGAGGTGTTCATGGTAACGCCCGACAAGGACTACGGGCAACTGATCCGGCCCGCGGTCCGGATTTACAAACAGCGCAAGGGCGGGGCCGACGGCATCGAGATCATCGGCTGCGAGCAGATACGCGAGCATTACGGCATCGACGATCCGTGTCGCGTGATCGACGTGCTTGCGCTGTGGGGCGACGCGTCGGACAATATTCCGGGTGTGCAGGGCATCGGCGAGAAGAGCGCGATCAAGCTCGTCTGCCAGTTCGGCACCGTCGAGAACCTGCTGGCCCATACGGAGCTTCTCTCGGGCAAGCAGCGGGTCAACATTGAGGCCGCCCGAGACCAGATCATGCTGGCCAAGCGGCTGGCTACGATCCGGCTCGACGTGCCCGTCGAGTTCGAGCCCGAGAAGCTGAGGCTGGAGGCTCCCGATACGGAGCGGCTGGCCGAGGCGTACCGCGAGCTGGGCTTCCGCTCTTTCCTCGCCGAGCTGCGGCCGGGCGCCGCGGAGACCGCAGAGAAGTCCGAGCCGGTTTCCCCGCAGCAAAGCAAATCGAAGACTGCCGTTCCGGTCCGCGACCTGTTCTCGGCACAGGAGACTCCGGCCGCGTCGGCGGAGGGATCGCTTTTCGATGCGCCGGCCTATCAGACGATCGACACCGTGCCGCATGTCTATCATACGGTCACGGACGAGAAGGCTCTGCGCGAGCTGGCCGGCAGGCTGGAGGCTTCGTCCGAATTCTGCTTCGACACGGAGACGACCGGATTCGACGTGTTCGGCGACCGACTCGTGGGCCTGTCGTTCGCCGTGGAGCCGTTCGAGGCGTGGTACGTCCCGTGCGATCCGGCGAACCTCGGACAGGTGTTGTCGATCCTGCGCCCCGTGTTCGAGAACGAGCGGATCGCCAAGATCGGCCAGAACGTCAAGTTCGATCTGATGATGCTCCGCAGCGCCGGAATCGACGTGCGAGGTACGCTCTACGATACGATGATCGTCCACTATCTGCTCGATCCCGAATCGCGTCACGGCATGGATCATCTGGCGCGCATCTGTCTGAACTATTCGCCCGTGCCGATCGAGGAGCTGATCGGCAAGGGGGCGCGCCAGATCACGATGGACCGCGTTCCGGTCGAGCGTTGCGCCCGGTACGCGGCCGAGGACGCCGACGTGACGCTGCGGCTGAAGCGGCACTTGTGGCCGAGGCTCGAGGAAGCGGGACTGACGGAGCTTTATCTCCGCATCGAGGAACCGCTGATCCGCGTGCTGGCCGACATCGAGATGACCGGCGTGAAGATCGATTCCGAGGCGCTGGCTGCCTCGGGGCGCGAGCTGACCTCCGAGCTGGCCGGTCTGGAGGACCGTATCCGCGAAATGACCGGAGACCCGTCGCTGAACGTCAATTCGGCCAAGCAGCTCGGCGACGCGCTGTTCGGCCGCATGAAGATCGATCCGAAGCCGCGCATGACCAAAACGAAGCAATATCGCACGGACGAGGAGTACCTGCAGATGCTTGCCGACCGGCATCCCGTCATCGGGCTGATCCTCGAGTATCGGGGGCTGCGCAAACTGCTTTCGACCTACGTCGAAGCGCTGCCGCAGTTGGTCAACCCTCGTACGGGGCGTATCCACACCTCGTTCAATCAGGCCGTCACGGCCACGGGGCGGCTCAGTTCGACGAATCCGAATCTGCAGAACATTCCGGTCCGTGACGAGCGGGGCCGCGAGATTCGCAAGGCGTTCGTCCCCTCGGACGGCGACCGTCTGCTGCTGTCGGCCGACTACTCTCAGGTCGAGCTGCGCCTGATGGCCCATCTGAGCGGCGACGAAGACATGATCGCGGCTTTCTCGCACGGCGAGGACATTCATACGGCGACGGCCGCCAAGCTGTTCGGCGTACCGCCCGAGCAGGTCACGCGCGAGCAGAGACGCCGGGCCAAGACGGCCAATTTCGGCATCATCTACGGTATATCGGCTTTCGGGCTCGCCCAGCGGCTGAACATTCCGCGGGCCGAGGCCAAGGAGATCATCGACGGCTATTTCGCAACCTATCCGGGCGTACGCCGCTACATCGACCGGGTGATCGCCGATGCCCGCGAGAAGGGTTACGTGGCGACTCTGTTCGGCCGCAAGCGGATGCTGCCCGACATCCGCTCGGGCAATGCGGTCGTGCGCGCGCTGGCCGAGCGGAATGCGGTGAACGCGCCGATACAGGGCGGGGCGGCCGACATCATGAAGCTGGCGATGATCGCCGTCCACCGCGAGCTCGGCCGGCGGGGCCTGAAGTCCAAGATCATCCTGCAGGTGCACGACGAGTTGGTGATCGACATGCTGCGCAGCGAGGAGGAACAGGTGCGCGAGTTGGTCGTGCGCTGTATGGAAGACGCGGCCGAGCTGCGCGTGCGGCTGATCGCCGAGTGCGGCGTCGGAGCGAATTGGGTCGAGGCGCATTAGCCCGTTTCCTTGGCGGCAGGGCTTTTCGCCTCTCGATTCGCAGGTGAGAATTGCGTTACGGAGGCCGGAATTATTCTGCCCAGGCGCGAAAATCGTTGACAGTTACAATTTTTTATTATAGCTTTGTGTTGAAATATCGACAAACGCTATTTCAAACTTTAAAAATTACCGCAAATGAAGAAAATGATTTTGGCTGCTGCGGCCCTGATGATGGCTGCGGGCGCATCGGCTCAGATGCCCAGCTTCGAATGGGGTGTCAAGGCCGGTCTGAACGTTTCGGGAGTCTCCAACATCGACGATTCTAAAATGAAAGCCAGCATCTACGTCGGCGCATTCGCCGAATTCCACGTGAACGACTGGCTCGGCATTCAGCCGGAGGTGATCTATTCCCGTCAGGGATTCGCTGTTGATGATAACAGTGTCGATTACGCCCGTGCTCGTCTGAACTATCTGAACATTCCGATCATGGGTAAGTTCTATGTGCTCGACAATCTGAGTTTCGAGACCGGTCCGCAGTTCGGTTTCCTTCTCAACGCACGGGAAAAGATTAAAGCCAACGGTACTTCGGTTAAGGCCGATATCGACGGCGCGAAGAACTTCGACGTATCGTGGGGCGTGGGCGTGTCGTACCGCATTTTCGATCCGCTGGACGTGACGTTCCGCTACAACATCGGCCTGACGAAAATTTGGGATACCCAGGACAATACGCCTAAGAACGGCGTGATCCAGATCGGTGTCGGCTATCGTTTCTAACGGTCCGCGATTTGATATAACGGTCTGGCACAGGAAAATCCCATTCCAAAGGGACGTTTGTGTAGGCCATGAAAAGAAAGGCTTTCTGAATCTCGATTCAGAAAGCCTTTCTTTTTTCGTGCCGGAACGATCCATGTGTTTTTCTGCTTGATACAACCTGTCCGGCATGTTTAGCGAGAGCAGATCGCGTCAGCCGATCTGCTCCGAGATGAAGTCGATCTCCTCGCACGAGCGGTCCGCGCCGATATAGTCCGTTCCCAAATAGTACTGCATCATGGCGGCCGAGCTGAGTACGAGCGCGCGGGTTTGATGCAGGGCGGCCAGTCCATTGAGCATGCCCCAGTCGTGGATCACTCCGTTGTATCGGACCGTCGTCGCATCGACGCCCGCCTCGGACAGTCTGCGTCCGAGCGCCTCGCCCTCGTCGCGCAAGATGTCGTTTTCGGCTACCTGAATGTAAGTCGGCGGCAGGCCGCGAAGCTCGTCGTCCGTGGCTCGCAACGGGGAGACATAGACCTCGCGCCGTTGCTGCGGGTCGGTCGTGTATTGGTCGAACATCCATTTCATCAGCGAATCGGTCAGGAATCGCTGCTTGGCATACCGGACGTAGGAGGCCGTGTCGAACGACGAGTCGGCGACGGGCCACATCGGAAGCAGCAGCTTGATCTGCGGTCCCTGTTCCCGTTTGGCGCGAAGAGCCGTAGCGATCGCCATGTTGCCGCCGACGCTGTTTCCTGCCAGCGCCATGCGCGAACCGTCGACTCCGATTCGGGCGCCGTTGCGCGCGATCCAACGTACGGCCGCGTATATTTCGTCCAGCGCCTGCGGGTATTTCGCCTCGGGCGAGGGCGTGTAGCGGATGAAAACGGCCGGGAATCCCGATGCGACGACCAGATCGCGCACGAGTCTCCGGTGGGTCGGGTAGTCGCCCAGAATCCATCCTCCGCCGTGAATGAAGACGAAGCACGGAGGCGAGCCGGCCGAGCCTTGAGGGCGCACGACCGTGAGCGGAACGGAAAGTCCGTTTTCGGTGATCGTCTGTTCCGACTCCACGATACCCGACAAATCTACTTGTACGGACGATTGGGCATCGGAGAGCACTTGCCGTGCGGCCTCCTTGGAAAGCGATTCGACCGGCTTCCCGGCATTGATTCCTTTTAAAAATTCTTTGACCAGCGGGTCGAGGTGCCGGTCTTCGGTGAAATCCGGCGCCTGTTGTACGTCCTTATTCATAGTCGCAAAGTTTATGGCGTTTGTGGCGGTATTCCGCACTCTCGGGCGGGATATCTGTGGAAAGCGTCATAAACTGTGCCATGCGATTCGAACGGCTGGCGGCGGACAAGATCGCGGGGGACGTTTCGGTAAGGAGGAAAACTTTGCGGACGGGAAACAGAAGGAATAATTAAGGGAGTGGACGGAAAGAGAGACCGAGTCCCGGTGCGTTTTCTGCCGTCGTTGAGAAACGACGGCTCCGAAACATGGGAAGGGGCCGAACGGCCGGTCTGCATCCGTATCCTATCCTGCCGGGCGAGCTATTCTTTCGTGCGGATGTAGTTTCTGAATGCGAACGGCCGGTCGTACCTCTCTCCCCGTTCGTGTCGCTCTTCGGACAGCAAGGTCCATTCTTCCCGCTTCCATTCCGGGAAACGGGTATCGCCCTCGTAGTCGGAGTCGATCTCGGTCAGGTAGAGGCGGTCGGCCATCGGCATCGCCTGCGCGTAGATTTGCGCTCCTCCGATGATGAAGATTTCCTCGGACGGGTCGAACAGTCCGACGGCCTGTTCGAGCGATCCCGCGACGAGGCAGCCCTCGGGACGATAGTCCTTGCGGCGCGTGACGACGACGTTGGTCCGGTTCGGGAGCGGGCGTCCGATCGACTCGTAAGTCTTGCGGCCCATGATGACGGGATGGCCGGTCGTCAGCGCCTTGAACCGGCGCAGGTCTTCGGCGATGCGCCAGATCAGCGCGTTGCCGTTGCCGATCACGCCGTTGCGGGCTATGGCGACGATAATCGAGATCATACGGCTACCGGTGCTTTGATGGAAGGGTAGGGATCGTATCCGTCCAGCGAGAAGTCCTCGTAGCGGAAACCGAAGATCGACCGCACGTCGGGATTGATCCGCATGACGGGCAGCGGGCGGGGCGTTCGGGTCAGTTGCAGGGCGACCTGCTCGCGGTGATTCAGATAGATGTGCGCATCGCCGAGCGTGTGAACGAACTCGCCGGGAACGAGCCCGGTCACTTGCGCGATCATCATCGTGAGCAGCGCATAGGATGCGATGTTGAAAGGGACGCCCAGAAAGACGTCGGCGCTGCGTTGGTAGAGCTGGCACGACAGCCGCCCGTCGGCGACGTAGAACTGGAACAGCGCGTGGCACGGCGGAAGCGCCATGCGGTCGATCTCGGCGACGTTCCATGCGCTGACGATCAGCCGGCGCGAGTCCGGATTGCGCTCGATCTGGTCCACGACCTGCGCGATCTGGTCGATATGCCTGCCGTCGGGCGCCGGCCAGCTGCGCCACTGGCTTCCGTATACGGGGCCCAGATTGCCGTCGGCGTCGGCCCATTCGTCCCAAATCGTCACGCCGTTCTCGCGCAGGTAGGCGATGTTCGTGTCGCCGCGCAGGAACCACAGCAGCTCGTGGATGATCGACCGCAGGTGCAGCCGCTTGGTCGTCAGCACGGGGAAGCCCTCGCTCAGGTCGAAGCGCATCTGGTAGCCGAACGTGCTGATCGTGCCCGTGCCGGTCCGGTCGTTTTTCACCGTACCGTGCGCTTGGATATGTCGGAGCAGGTCGAGGTATGCTTTCATGGATGTCAGATTTTATCCGGATAAGAGTGCAGCGCAAATCCTTCGGGACCGAGCGTGCCGTAGGTCGGCGAATCGATCCATTCGCCGAGGAAAGCGATCCGGCGGCCGTCGCCGAGCGGAAATATTTCCGTGCAGTGAATGTGCCCGCAGACGAACAGGTCGACCTCCGGATGGGCGGCCGAATAGTCGGCTGCGAAGCGGACGATCGGCTCCTGCTCGCCCCGGAACGTGTGGGCGATCGGCTTGGAGAGACGGTTCGAACCGCTCCACCATTGCCCGAAGCGCATAGCGAAGTTCGGGTGCAGCCAGGCCGAGAACAGCCTTTGCAGCGTTCGACAACGGAACAGCGCGCTCAGGAAGCGCCCGCCCCGTCCGCGCGGACCGAGCACGTCGCCGTGTCCTACGAGCACCTTCTGTCCATACAGGTCGAACAGCTCGAAAGGACCTCTGTGCAGCGTGACGCCGCATTCGGAGCGGAGGTAGTCGTATGCCCACAGATCGTGATTGCCGGCGAAAAAATGGACGGGAATACCCCGGTCGGTCAGTCCCGACAGTTTGCCCAGCAGGCGCGTGAATCCGCGCGGAACGACCCGCTTGTACTCGTACCAGAAATCGAAGATGTCGCCGACCAGAAAAATTCCCTCGGCGTCGGCCGACACTTCGTCTAACCAGCGGACGAACAGCCGCTCCCTGTCGTCGGCCGTGCGGCCGACGCGGAGTCCGAGATGGGTGTCCGACGCGAAATAGTACATTACTTGGCGAGTTCCGAGATTTTGGAGCTCAACCGCTCTCCGTACAGGTTCTTGCCGGCGATCCGTCCCGAGCGGTCGATCAGCACGTTGGTGGGGACCGATTGCACGTTGTAGCTCATCGCGGCGATTCCGGCCGTTCCGCGCGGGTCGAACACGCAGGTCCACGGAAGCTGCTGCTTCTGCACCGCGTCGATCCATTCGGCCTTTACCTCGTCGAGCGATACCTGATAGATGGCCAGAGTTTGCTTGCCGAACCGTTCGTAAAGCTCTTTGAGCTCGGCGTTGCGTATGGCGCTTTGCGGGTCCCGGCTCGACCAGAAGTCGACGAGGATCACGCGGCCGTTCTTCTCGGTCAGTTTCTGCGTTTTGCCGAACAGGTCTTCCAGCTCGATTTCGGGATAGCTCTGCGGGCTCTCGGCCTTGCGGTTGATCTCCTCGACCATGTTCAGCGCCGTCTGCTGCCGTTCGATGTCTTTGTTCAGCGCCGCTACGTGCGGGGAATCGGGATAGCGCCGTCCGAGCGAGTCGGCGACGATACGGTAGTAGACGATGTCGCTCTGCGGGTTGAACAGCGAGGGGTCGTTCGGCAATCTTTGATAAAGCGCGTAGATGGAGGCCATCGAGGAGGCGTTCGAGACGATGAAATTGATGTGCTCGCGCTTGATCCGGAGATAATCCTGCGTATACCGATCGAGAATCTCCTTACGGCGCGCTTCGTGCGCCGCATCGGCCGGCGTGGCGGCGTACAGTCTCGACAGCGAGTCGAGCGTGGCGACGCTTCGGTCGTAGAACCGGTTGAATTCCATGAGGATTTCCGAGTCGGGCGAGCCTTCGATCGTATAGTTGTGCGACAGGTCGCAGAGCGAGTTGACGGCGATTTTCTCCCCGGGCGAGACGATCAGCGGGATCACGCTGCCGTTGCACAGCAGGTTGAAGAACGTGGGCGCGGCGACGGGCAGTTCGACCCGGAAACTGAAATCCCCTTGGCGCGACGTGACGGTCGAATCGACTACGGTCCGTTGCTGCGTAGTCACCATTTCCAGCAGAACCGTGTCGTGGGACAAACCGGAGAACATGCCGTCGATCCGGGCTTTCTTGCCCTGATCGCACGACCAGAGAAGCGCGGAGGCGGAGAGGAGCAAAAGAATTTTTTTCATTCCTTGAGCCATGTGTTTGAATGCGTGCGGCGGGCGCCGGATTTCCCGGACGGCTGTTTGCCGAGTGGCGGGCCGCGCCGGTTTCGCTTTGAGCAACAAAAATATAACAATTTTCCGATATATAAAACGTCCCGACGGCCATTTATCGTATACGCCGAACGGGCGGAGCGGCCCGAAGCCGCCCCGCCCGTTCGCCCGCGCGCCGGCGCTCAGGCCGGAACGGCCCGGATCGCTTCGCCGTATTTCTTGTCTACCTCGATCTCGAAGTCGCTCAGAACGTTCATATAGTTGATGAACGCCTCGTAAGGCGAGTCGTACGGATTGAAATAGCTGTGCACGTCGCCGTCGGAAAACCATTTGGTGGCCATGTAATAGAAATGATCCGAACCCTGCAGGAAATTCCAGACATAGGTGAAATCCGGATGGTCGATCGCGCGGATCTTGTCGCGGAGCCTGTACAGCTTGTCGAACGCCTCGTTCTGAAGCTCGTTGCCGATCCATGCCGTCACGTCGCGCTCTTCGTCGGCCCACGAGATCGGGTAAGGCGAGTGCAGCACTCCGACGGGCTGGAATTTTTTCGACACTTCGCTCGGCGTGGCGAATTTCAGCGATTTGGTCGCCAGCGCCTTGGCGGGCAGGGCGGCCATGAAGTCGAAAATGCCCGTCTCGGCCCACTGGTGCTCGCCGAAGGTCTCGTAGTCCATGAACAGATTGACGGTCTCGCCCGGCATGTCGGGGCTGGCGAGCCAGCCGACGTATTTGTCGGCTGTCAGCGGCCACTCGCTCCAGTTGCGGTCCGAGAAGCGGAACGCGATGTCGTCGCTGAGCTTGAAGTTGCGCAGCAGCAAGTGCAGCTTCGGGTTGATCGCGTTGGCGTAGACGAAGTTCGGACTTTTCCAACCCAGAATGTGCTTCGCCCCCTCGGTGAGCATCGTGCGGAAGCCCAACGAGGCGACGATCTCCCCGATACGGTCCGAATAGATCAGTTCGGTGTTGCGAAAGGCCTTCGGCTTGACGCCGAACTCCTGCTCGATCGTCCGGCAGTGCTGGCGAATCTGGTCGACGAACTCCTCTTCGCTGACCAGCGAGGCCAGCGAGTGGGCGTACGTTTCGGCCAGAAACTCGACGCATCCGGTGCGGGCCAGCGCCTGAAAGCTGTCGAGCACTTCGGGCGCGTACATCCGGAACTGTTCGATCGCGATGCCCGAGATCGAGAAGGCAACCTTGAATTTCTTGCCGTTCTCGCGGATCAGCTTCAGCAGCAGCTCGTTCATCGGCAGATAGCACCGACGGGCCACTTTCTGCATGATCGTCCGGTTCGCGTAGTCGTCCAGGTAGAGATGGTCCTTGCCCATGTTGAAGAAGCGGTATTTCTTCAGTCGCAGCGGCTGGTGGACCTGAAAATAGAAGCAGATGGTTTTCATATGGCGTATTCCTTTTTTGTATTTCCGATCCGTTTTATAGCAGGCTGCGGTAGACGTTGGCGACTTCGCCGGCGGCGTTTTCCCACTTGAGATTGGTCACCTCTCCCAAGCCTTTCTCCGTTGCCATTTCCGCCAGAGCGGGATATTCCACCAGACCGTAGATGGCGTCGGCCAGCGCGTCGACATCCCAGTAATCGACCTTGATCGCGTAGTCGAGCACTTCGGCCACGCCCGACTGCTTGGAGATGATGACCGGCACGTTCGACCGCATCGCCTCGAGCGGCGAGATGCCGAACGGCTCGGAGACCGACGGCATGACGTATACGTCGCTGAGCGCGAACATTCGCTGCACTTCGTCTCCTTTGAGAAAACCGGTGAAATGGAACCGGTCGGCGATGCCGAGCTTGGCCACGCGGCGGACGATGTGCTTGAGCATGTCGCCGCTGCCGGCCATCACGAAGCGGACGTTGCGGGTCTTTCGGAGTACCTTGGCCGCCGCCTCGACGAAGTAGTCCGGTCCCTTCTGGTAGGTGATCCTGCCGAGGAAGGTGACGATCTTGTCGCTTACGCCTCGCTCCTGAGATTGCGCTTGCTTGGCCGAAAAGCGGACGGCGTTGTGCACCGTGACGACCTTCGAGGCGGGGATTCCGTATTTCTCGATCACGATGTTGCGCGTAAGGTTGCTCACCGCGATCACCCGGTCGGCTTCGGTCATGCCTGCCCGCTCGATCTCGTAAACCTGAGGGTTGACGTGTTCGCCGCTGCGGTCGAATTCGGTCGCGTGCATGTGTACGACCAGCGGCTTGCCCGATACGCGCTTGGCCGCGATGCCGGCGTAGTAGGTCAGCCAGTCGTGGGCATGGATCAGATCGAACTGCCCGGCCAGATCGCGGGCTACTTGGGCCGCGACCATCGCGTAGCGGGCGACTTCCTCCATCAGATTGGCCCCGTATTTGCCCGAGAAGCTGTACCGTTCGGTCCATCCCTCCTTATCGAGGATCGTTCTGCCGGTACGGCGGTACTCCTCGGCATAGGAGTCGAACTCCTCGGGAGCGACGTACGGCACCATGTTCGAATCGATATGGATAAAGGTCAGTTTCTCCCACACGTCTTGCTCCCTCGTGTCGCCGAAAGGCGTCTCGATCTCGCTGGCGTTCACGACCCGCACGAAACGCTGATCTTCGTCTCCGTAGGCTTTCGGAACGACGAAAATCACTTCGATGCCGTGCTTGGCGAGCCCGCGAGTCAGCCCGTAGGAAGCGGTTCCCAGTCCTCCTGCTATATGGGGCGGGAACTCCCAACCGAACATCAGTACTCTCATGGTTATTGTCTTTTTTCTTTCGTTTCGTTGTTTGCTCGCGACCGTTTCAGGTCGCATGGACTTTCGCTTCGGAGGCTTCCGCAAAGCGACGGTCCGTCTCCTTGTCCGTCGGCTCCATGGCCGAGCTCCGGGGAGACAGAGCCAGAGGCTGCCGGAGCCCGGCAGCCGGAAATCCATCCCGGCGCATAACCGGTATGCCTGCACGCTTCATTCCAAAGAGGGGCGTCCCCGTCATTTTTTTATTTCGTAAGCTTCGATCATCTGCGCTATGCGCAGAATAGCACCCACGCTCCACGCTTGGGAGACGGCCCCTCGAGGATTATGCGGAGGATCTCCGTCGTAGATCTCGTTGATCGACGCGATACCGCTCACGCTGATATCCTCCTCGAAATTCTTCAGCATGTCCCTTGCTTCGGGGAGAAATGCCTTCCCGTGCATGTCGAAGCAGGCTTTCACGTAATGTTCCAGCAGCCACGGCCATACGGTTCCCTGATGGTAGGCCCGGTCGCGGGTCGGCTGGTCGCCTACGCAGCGTCCTTCGTAGAGCGGATTGCGGGGCGAGAGCGTGCGGAGCCCCTTGGGGGTCAGCAGGTGGCGGCGGACCGTGTCGATCACGCTGCGCTTCATGCCCTCGCCGAGCATGCCGTAGGGCAGCGAGCAGGCGATGATCTGGTTGGGACGGATGAACGTGTTTTGTCCGTGTTCGTCGACATAGTCGGCCAAAAACTCTTCGCGCTCGTACCAGAACAGTTCGAGGAACGACTTCCTGATTCGTTCGGGCATCGGTTCCCACCGTTCGACGAACGCCGTGTCTTTGCTTTTCCGTGCCAGCTCGAGCGCATAACGCACGGCGTTATACCATAGCGCATTGACTTCTACCTGATAGCCTTCCCGTCCGGTGACGGGCTTCCCGTCTACGACGGCGTCCATCCACGTCATCGCGTACCGGGGATGGGCGGCCCATACCAACGCGTTGTCGTCGACGCGCACGTAGGGGTTCGCGCCGTCGCGGTAGGCCTCGAGAATCGCCTTCATGGGGCTGCCGTATTTCTTCCACAGCTTTCTCGGTCCGCCCGCGAAAGGCTCGTAGGCTTGCAGCGTCCAGAAAAACCACAGCGGCGCGTCGACCGAGTTGTACGCGTTGCCCATGTTCGGGAACAGGCCCCCCTGCATTTGCGAGACCATCGTGTCGAGCACCTCGCGGCACGAGCGGTCGTCGCCTTGGGTCAGCGTGATGCCGGGCAGCGCGATGAACGTGTCGCGGCCCCAGCGCCCGAACCACGGGTAACCGGCCACGACCTCGGTCCGGTCGCCGTTGCGGACGATGAACTGGCGGGCCGAGTGGCGCAGGCACGATAGAAAGTCGATTTTATTGGAGCGTCGCGAGAGCTCTTCCTCGAAGACCTGGTCGAGCGTCGACGGATCGACCGGCTCGGTCGAGCACGAGAAGATGACGCTCTGCCCCTTGGCGATGTCGAGCTCGAAATAGCCGGTCGTGAGCAGGTCCTCGTGGCCCGGATAGCCCCGGGCGATCTCCTCGCCGTACTCGAAGTTGTAGTACCAGTCCGGCGCCGCGACGAACTCGCTGGGCGCGTCGATCTGCATGTGCAGCCACGGAAAGCCTTCGTAGGGCCGGTTGCGGACCCCTCCCTCGATCGGATAGCTCCGGCCGTCGGCCTCCATGTTGGCGCGGCCGACCGTATGCCGGTCGCGGAACGCCAGAAACGGCCGGAGCCGGAGCTGGGTCTGCGAGCGGGCGTCGAGCAGCGTGTAGCGGATCAGCAGTTGCGTCCGCGAGTGGATCCACAGCAGCTCCTTCTTGAGGATTACGCCGCCGACCCGGTAGGTGATGGCCGGCGCGGGCGTGTAGGTGAAGTCGGTGATGTATTTGTGTCCCCGGGGATCGTAGACTCCGGGAAACCGGTGAATCGCCAGATTGAACGACTGCTCGTGTTGGACGACGGTTTCGTCGACCGACGACAGAAGGACGTAGTTGTTCTCGTCCCGGTCGTCCTTCGGGCAGACCATCAGTCCGTGGTACTTGCGCGTATTGCAGCAGACGATCGTCGTACTCATGTACCCGCCGGCCCGGTTCGTACTGAGCATCTCGCGTTGGAGCGAATACTCCAGATTGCCCAGTTCGTTCTTGTCGAAATGTAAGACAGCCATACTTCCGTTCCTTTCTTGTTTGCTACCCGTAAATCTAATAAAATTTTGTGCCATTTTCAAGTAAAAAACGTCTTTATTCGCCCGTCTATTATCCGCCGGACCGGGAATTTCCGAGAGGAAGGAATAGACGTGGCCGACGGCCGGTTTCCTGCTTGGCTGTTACCGTATTATCCCGGATGTCAGGCCCATTTTACGAGTGCGAAGTCCATCCGGTGCGGCAGCTTGTCGTTTTTCGGAAACACGCGGATCGCCATGTCGAACGATCCGGTCGACTCGGGGGTCGAGCGGACCGAGTAGAAGGCGCGCGACCCGTCCTGACGGACGAAAGTCAGCTCCCGTTTGGCGATGACGCGCACGTTCTTGTTGTCGGTGATCTGGTCGGCGAGGATCATCTCGACGCCGATATCCTCGGGCCGCAGCCCGTCGATGTCGACGACGACCTCGACGTCGTACCCGTGGCCGATCAGGATGGCTTCCTTGTCCATGTTGAACTGCTCGGTGTTCACGACGTGCACCTTGTCCCATGCGCTGCTGACGCGGCGCTTCCATGCCGCGATCTCGCGCGCCATCCGGAAATCCTCGGCGACCATCCGTTCGTGACGTTCGTGCAGCTTGCGGTAGAAGCGTTCCTCGTAGTCGTTGAGCATCCGGTTCGTCGTGAAGTTGGCCGCGATATCGGCCACGCAGACCTTGATCGATTCGACCCAGTCGTGCGGAACGTTGTTCTCGTCGCGCCGGTAGTACAGGGGGGCGATCTCCTCCTCGATCGTATTGTAAATCAGTTCGGCGTCCATTTCGTTCTGGAAGTCCTGATTCTCGAACGTGCGCTCCATCGGAAGCATCCATCCGCCGCCTTTCTTGTAACCTTCGACCCACCAGCCGTCGAGCACGCTGAATTGCAGTACGCCGTTCATCACGGCCTTTTCGCCGCTGGTTCCGGAGGCTTCGAGCGGGCGCGTGGGCGTGTTGAGCCATACGTCGACGCCCTGCACCATGCGTCGGGCCAGTTCCATGTCGTAATTCTGCAGGAAGATGATCTTGCCCGTAAACTGAGGCATGGCGGCCACCTCGACGATCCGCTTGATGAGGTCCTGACCCGGCTTGTCGTTCGGGTGAGCCTTGCCGGCGAAAATGAACTGCACGGGCCGCTCGGGATCGTTCACGATGCTGTCGAGCCGGTCGAGGTTCGTGAACAGCAGGTTGGCCCGCTTGTAGGTCGCGAAGCGGCGAGCGAAGCCGATCGTCAGCACGTCGGGCCGCAGCGACTCCTGAATCCGGATCATCTGCCGGGGCGAGTCGAAGCGGAACTGCTTGGGATCGCTCACGCGCTTGCGGATATGGTCGATCAGCTTGTTCTTCAGCACGAGCCGGGCGTCCCACAGTTCGCGATCGGTGATGTCGTGCACCTTCTGCCATGCCGCGATCCGGTAGTCCTTATTGCGGAATCCTTCGCCGAAGTATTTAGCGTACAGTCGCTTGAGATTCGCCGCACACCAAGTCGGGAAATGCACGCCGTTGGTCACGTAGCCGATATGGAGCTCGTCCTTGAAATAGCCGGGCCACATGCCGCCGAGTATTTCCTTGCTCACCTCGCCGTGCAGCCAGCTGACGCCGTTGACCTCCTGCGACAGGTTGCATGCCAGAAAGCTCATCGAAAACTTCTCGTTCGGGTCGTTCGGATTCGTCTTGCCCAGGTTGATGAACTGGTCCCATGTGATTTCGAGCCGGTCGGGGTAGTGCGACATGTATTGGCGGATCATCGATTCGGGGAAGGCGTCGTGCCCTGCGGGCACGGGCGTATGCGTCGTGAACAGCGACGACGAGCGCACGACCTCGAGCGCTTCGCTGAACGAGAGCTTGTCGTTGTGGATCAGGTTGCGGATCCGCTCGATGCCGGTAAAGGCCGCATGCCCTTCGTTGCAGTGGTAGACGTCCTGCCGGATACCCATCGCGTTGAGCGCCCGGATGCCGCCGATGCCGAGCAGCATCTCCTGCTTGAGCCGATTCTCCCAGTCGCCTCCGTAGAGGTGGTACGTGATCGAGCGGTCCTCGCTTTGGTTCAGGTCGTGATCCGTATCGAGCAGGTAGAGCTCCGTGCGTCCCACGTCGCAGCGCCAGATGCGCGCCGTGACGACCCGGCCCGGAAAGGCGATCTGTATGCTCTGCCAGTTGCCCTGCGCGTCGCGGACCGGACTGATCGGCAGTTTCGCGAAGTTCTGGGCCTCGTAGCTGACCTCCTGCTCGCCGGAGGCCGACAGCTTCTGCGTGAAATAGCCGTATCGGTACAGCAGTCCGACGGCGACCATCGGCACGTTCTTGTCGCTGGCCTCCTTGAGGTAGTCGCCGGCCAGGATGCCCAGCCCGCCGGAGTATATCTTCAGCGAACTGTGCAGTCCGTATTCCATGCTGAAATAGGCGATCCGGGGTCCTTTCGCATGAGACTTTTCCTTCATGTAATCCTTGAACTGCGCATGCACGGCGTCCATTTTCCCGAGGAAAATCTCGTCTTTCTCGAGCGCCAGAAGCCGGGGGTATTTCAGTTTGTCGAGGAAGTTGATCGGGTTTTTCTCGCACCGGATCCACAGATCGTTGTCGATATACTCGAACAGCTCGTGGGCGCCCATCGTCCACGACCACCAAAGGTTCTTGGAGAGCTCCTCGAGCGGATGCAGCCGCTCGGGCAGCTTGCGCTCGACCATCAGCCGGCGCCAGGTCGGCGTGTTGGGAACCAGTTGCTGCTTGACGAAGTTGATCTGTTCGTTGAAAGCGCCGCCTCCGTCGTATACGGCGCGGTGCGTCCGCGTGTTCATCCGGTCGAGCGCCTGATCGTAGGCCCGGTAGTAGAACTCGATCAGATTTTCCCACAGCGCGATTTTCGATATTTCGAGCGCCGAGGCGCGGTAGGTGTCGTATTCCGCCGCGTTCATCATGCTGAAACGCGCCAGCACGGCCGAGATCTTCTCGACTACCTCCGAGTCGTTCGTATCGTTGCGCGAGATGACGTCGACCCCTTTGTGTTCGTCGAGTTTCTCGGCCACCCACTGTCCGAATCCCGTCAGCGACGTGGTGATCGTCGGCACGGAGAATGCGATGCTCTCCAGCGGCGTATAGCCCCAAGGTTCGTAATACGATGCGAACACCGTCACGTCCATGCCGCACAGCAGCTCGTAGTAATGCTTGTCGAAAATGCCGTCGTTGCCGTTCAGGTACGACGGGACGAAGATCAGCTGCACGGGACAGGAGGGGTCCTGCAGCCGGGAGTTCTTGATCCGGCCGATGATCGGGTCCCACTCGGGAGCCGACAGATAGTGCGTCAGGTTGCGGATTACCGTCGGATCGATCGGCGAGCCGGGGTCTTTCAGGCGCGCCTGAAGATCCTTGCGCGGGCCGAGGTTGCCGGCCGGAACGGTCACGTAGGCCAGTACGGGCCTCGGCAGCGAGGCCGATTCGGAGAGTTTCAGCAGCGAGTCGACGAACACGTCGAGTCCCTTGTTCTTGAATTCGTACCGGCCGCTGGTGCCGACGATCAGAGGCTCCGTGTCGTAATGGATGCCGAGACAGATTTCGGCTATTTCGATCATCTGTTTGCGCGAGGCGGCCCGCTTGGCGTCGAGCTCGGGCCGCGGCCAGACGAAATCGTCCTCGAAACCGTTCGGCGTGACCAGATCGACCTCCTTGCCGAGCAGGTACTTGCACTCTTTGGCCGTCAGATTGCTGACCGTCGTGAAGCAGTCGTAGTTCGCTGCGGCCGTCTTTTCGAGCGAGTGCTTCGCGACTACGCCGAACCGGCGGGCCAGGTCGTCGGCGTTCAGTTGGGGCATGTCGCCGTACAGGGGCATGCCGTTGCCGGCTATGCTGCGACCCATGACCGTCGCGTGCGTCGTGAAGACCGACGCGACATAAGGCGAATGCTTCTGCAGGTACAGACCTCCGCTCGAAGTCATCCACTCGTGGAAGTGGGCGGTCACCCGGTCGGTCGCCTTACAGAAGAAGTTGACATAGCTTTCGATTACCTTGCCCGCCGCCGAGCCGAACAGCACGGGCTCGATGTAGTCCCATTGCCCGCTGATCGAGTCGACCCGGTACGATTCCCACAGAAACTTCAGCACGTCGTCCTTGCTCGAGAAAAACTGGCTGAAATCGACCAGAATCGCGATCGGGCTTCCCTTGACTTTCCAGTGTCCGATCTTTACGCGGATATTGTCGTTCGTGAAAAGCGCCTGCCTCCAGTCTTTCAGCAGCTCGGAATCTTCTTCGAATTCCAGATTGACGTCCTCGCGATGGACATCGGGACCGATCAGTATGTAGCGGTCGCCCAACTGCTCGGTGATCGTGAGCGCCTTGGTTGCGATGACGGTGTGTATTCCGCCGACTTTGTTGCACACTTCCCAGCTGACCTCGAACAGGTAGTCCGGCGTCATTTTGACTTCGTTACTTCTTTTTTGCATCTTACGGCATTTTAGTATTTCTTCGTAATGTATCTTGTGCATAGCGTTGCGGGCACAGGACTCCGGCCGGCGTCATTCCACGTCGAACAGATCGGAAATGATGCTGTCCGAAATCAGGTAGCGTTCGGCAGGAATGTAATATACGGACTTTCTCTGCACGATATTTCCCTGTGCGACGAATTTTTCGGCTTGGGCGACAAAATATTGCAATTTGCGTGCCCCGAATCGCGCCGACAGTTCCCGCGAATCGATTCCTTCGTCGGTCCGCAAACCGGTCATAACGAACTCGTTGTATGCGTCCTTCGGGGTGATCTCCTCGGTTTCGTACTGCGTTCCCTCGGGTTCCTTGCGCAAATATTCCCGCACGTCGGAAACGTTCCAGCGCCGTCTGTCGCCGTCGAACGAATGGGCCGCCGGACCGACGCCCAGGTAGCGGACGCCTTTCCAATAGCTGCTGTTGTGGCGCGACTCGAAGCCGGGGCGGGCGAAGCTCGATATTTCGTAATGCCGGTATCCTGCGCCGGTCAGCACGGCGTGCAGCAGCGCGTAGTGCGCTTCGCTCAGGCGCTCGCCGGCCGGGCGGAACGCGCCGCGCTCGAAGCGTTTCCCGAGTGCCGTGCGGGGCTCGACGGAGAGGTGGTAGGCCGACAGGTGCGGCACGTCGAGCGACAGAAAGTCGTCCAGCGTCCGCCTCCATTGCTCGACGGACAGTTGCGGCAGACCGTAGATCAGGTCGAGCGACAGATTGGCGAAACCGGCCGCCTGCGCGTCGCGCACCGCTCGGAGCGCTTGCCGCGCGTCGTGCCGGCGGTTCATCCATCTCAGGTCGCGGTCCAGCAGCGACTGTACTCCGATGCTCAGCCGGTTGGTCCCGGTTCCGCGCAGCGCTTCCAGATAGCCGGGTGTCAGGTCGTCCGGATTCGCTTCGACGGTGATCTCTTCGATCTGCGTGTCGAACGTGTCGCGGACCGTGCGTATCAGCCCCTCCAGTTCGCGGGGCGTGCAGATCGTCGGCGTTCCTCCTCCGATGTAGAGGGTTCGCACCGTTTCCCCCTGCAGCTCGTGCGCCCGCGAAACCAGTTCGTGCGACACGGCGGCCAGCACGGCGTCTTTTTTGGCAAGCGTTGTGCAGCTGTAGAAGTCGCAGTAGCAGCATTTGCTTTTGCAGAACGGTATGTGAACGTAGATGCCTGCCATAGTTTCGTATTGAATATTGGCCGTATCGCCGGGAAAGCGTACTTTTGCGGGAAAGTCCTTGCCGGAGGACGGTCCCGGACCCATGCAAAAATATGAATAAAAACAGATACGGTTTCGTTGTCGGAGGACTTTTTGTGGTCTGGACGGCGGTGATTTTGCTTCTGTCGCTCGTTCCGGGCGACGAGCTGCCTCCGGCGGGCTGGCTCGCCCGGATACCGCATTTCGACAAGATCGTCCATTGCGGCTTTTATCTGATCGAGACGGGCTTGCTCGTCCTGTGGTTCCGTCCTTCGCCGCGGGGAAAGTTTTGGATCGTAGCGGGAGTCGTCGCGTTTTCCGGCGTGATCGAACTTGTCCAAAGCGTTTGCGGCCGCAGCGCGGACTGGCTCGATTGGGCTGCCAACGCGTTCGGCGCGATGGCCGGCGTTCCGGCGGCCCTTTGGTTCGGGAAGCGGATCGGCCAAGGTACGCGGGCTTCCCGCAAGTGATGCCGTATTTGCGGTAAGTCGTTGCTACACTGTCCGGTATGGTGGATTGGGATGATAATAATTTTTTTTAATATTTTAACTGTTATTCATGTAACAATACGCAAATAATTTTTAACTTTGCGGCGTCTCAGGGCCCGTTACGGGAGTAAGACAAATAATTCAAAAAGACGAATTAGGAGTAGTATTCACTAAAATAGAGAAAGTTATGTCAAAGATCGATTTGAGCAAGTACGGCATCACGGGCGTGACCGAGATCGTACACAATCCTTCTTACGAGCAGTTGTTCGAGGAGGAGACCAAACCGGGACTTCAGGGTTTCGAAAAAGGTCAGCTGACCGATATGGGAGCGGTGAACGTGATGACCGGCGTTTACACCGGCCGTTCGCCCAAAGACAAGTTCTTCGTGATGGACGATACGACCAAGGACACGATCTGGTGGACGTCCGACGAGTACAAGAACGACAACAAGCCTCTGTCGCAGCAGAGCTGGAAAGTGCTGAAGGAAATCGCCGACAAGCAGCTTTCTAACAAGCGTCTGTTCGTCGTCGACACGTTCTGCGGCGCTAACGAGAACAGTCGCCTGAAGATCCGTTTCATCATGGAAGTGGCATGGCAGGCTCATTTCGTGACCAATATGTTCATCCGCCCGACGGCCGAGGAGCTGGCGGCTTACGGCGAGCCCGACTTCGTCGTGCTGAACGCGTCGAAAGCCAAGGTCGAAAATTACAAGGAGCTGGGACTTAACTCGGAGACGGCCGTCGTCTTCAACCTGACCGAGAAGATGCAGGTGATCATCAACACCTGGTACGGCGGCGAGATGAAGAAGGGCATGTTCTCTTATATGAACTACCTGCTGCCGCTCAAGGGCATGGCGTCGATGCACTGCTCGGCCAACACCAACCTCGAAGGTAAGAACACGGCTATTTTCTTCGGCCTCTCGGGAACGGGCAAGACGACGCTGTCGACCGATCCGAAGCGTCTGCTTATCGGCGACGACGAGCACGGCTGGGACGACGAGGGCGTCTTCAACTTCGAGGGCGGCTGCTATGCCAAGGTAATCAATCTGGATAAGAACAGCGAGCCCGATATCTGGAATGCGATCAAGCGCGACGCGCTGCTCGAGAACGTAACGGTCCGCGCGGACGGCTCGATCGATTTCGCCGACAAGTCGGTGACCGAGAACACCCGCGTGTCGTACCCGATCTATCATATCAAGAACATCGTGAAACCGGTTTCTAAGGGCCCGGCCGCCGAGAAGGTGATTTTCCTGTCGGCCGACGCGTTCGGCGTGCTGCCTCCGGTTTCGATTCTGACTCCCGAGCAGACCAAGTATTACTTCCTGTCGGGCTTTACGGCCAAGCTGGCCGGTACCGAGCGCGGCATCACCGAGCCGACCCCGACCTTCTCGGCTTGCTTCGGCGCGGCTTTCCTGTCGCTGCATCCGACCAAGTACGGCGAGGAACTCGTCAAGAAGATGCAGAAGTCGGGCGCCAAGGCCTATCTGGTGAACACCGGGTGGAACGGTACGGGCAAGCGTATTTCGATCAAAGACACGAGGGGTATCATCGACGCGATCCTCGACGGCTCGATCGACAAGGCTCCGACCAAGAAGATCCCTTATTTCGATTTCGAGGTTCCGACCGCGCTGCCGGGCGTCGATCCGAATATTCTCGATCCGCGCGATACTTACGCCGATGCGAAGCAGTGGGACGAGAAAGCCAAGGATCTGGCCGAGCGCTTCATCAAGAACTTCAAGAAGTTCGAGGGCAACGAGGCCGGCAAGAAGCTGGTAGCCGCCGGTCCGAAGCTGTAATCTCGACCGGTTCGTAAAACGGGCGATTCTCGGGGAAAAGAACGCCTTTAGATCGATGTAACAGCCTAAGGAATTGGGCTGTTACATTTTTTATAATAAGATGAGACAACGAAAAGGCAACGGTTCCGTTTCCCGTATTTTGCGTTTGGATTCATCGTTTCAAATAACCGCTTACAAGACGGTTGGATCCGTTGAGAGAGTCGGATTCCCTATGGTTCCTCAAGACCGTCGGTCCGTGCCGGTACGTCGCTACGGAGTCGGCCGAGTTTCCGGATTCCGGACCGACTTCAAGCCATTGACCAAAGGGACTGTATAAACTCGTTATACAGTCCCTTTACTTATTCTGCGCGGAAAATATTCCGACGCTTTGACGGTTAATGATTTATTCGTTCCGCCGCGGTTCTTATTCGGCAACGACCTCCCATTTCAGATCGCTGCCGCTTGCGATTGCCTGCCACTTGTAGCCCTCGGCCGGTTCGTAAATAGCCTTGGTTACATGATTGTAAGCCTTGCCGCTGAATTTGCCGCCTTTGAGGATTACGCTTCCGCTTGGCCGTCCGGCGTCGTTGTCGCCCGATACGACCGCACTGGTACCTTCCGCCATACCTCCGGACCAGTCGTTGGCTGCGGAGAACTCTCCGCCCGTGATTGTGACTTTCGCACCGTTGGTTATATACACCGGATAAAAGGCATCTTTCGCTCCCGGCGTATTTACCGTATAGTACTTGCCGCCGCTGATTACGGCATCCTGACAGCTTTCGATGGACACACCGCCCTGAATACCCTTGACCTCGCAGTTGTCGATCCGCACTTTCGAACCGTACAGACGCATCGCGTAAGCCCAGTGTTGCCCATTATCCTTATTCGAGGAAGTGGATTCGAAGTAGCTGTCGGTAAGAGTGATCTCGCCGCTGGCAACGTCCCGTCCCATACCGCATACGGTAAACTCACCCGAGATGATCCGGGCATTCCGGATAGTTATGTTCGCATCGTTCCAATAGGCGATTGCAGCACTGTTGTAGGAATTTCCGTGCCAATGGTGTTCGGGATCGTTGATCAGCGTGACGCCGTCGATCAGCAGATCGCCTCCCGTAACATGAATCAAAGATTTGTGTTCGTGTACATCGGAAGCGGCGGCAGCTACGGCCGTAGAGGCAGCCGCACTGTTGTCAATCGTACCTTTGCCGGTCAGCGTGAGACCATTTTCGGCAACCAGATTCGATCCTCCCGAGAGTTGAAGGGTCGCTCCCTCCTTGATGTCGATGGTCTTGTGTTCGGTGAATGTAAGGTCTTCCACCGGTGCGGAAGTAAGATCTATGTCGGAAGCGACAGCGATTTTGGCAATGACCGGATTGGACAATGCTCCGGTCAGACCCTCTGCATTGGTTACTTCCACAGGGACGCTCGTCTGCCCTCCTGCCGGAACGACTTCATAGGTGCCGTTCGGTGCGGGAGTTGCGCTGACCTTGACTGTAGTGGAACCTGCTGCAACGAAATTTTTAACCGGATTTTCCGTCATCGAATTCGACGGGTCGAAATTGACGAACGTACCGCCGTACACGTTGATAGCGGCGTTTGAACCGTCTTTCAGATTCAGTACCCAATAGCCGCGGGCATTGGCACATGCCGATTCGAACCGGCCGCCGTAGATGTTGATGACGGCATTCCCATCCGCATAAATGAGGTCGAGCTGAGCATTCCGGTTGTTATAATCCTGGTCGTTGAAGAAATTACCGCCGTAGATGTTCACCTTCGCATCGCCGTAAGCATATACGGCCATGCGGTAGCCGTCTTCGTTGGGCTTGGTTCCGATAGCCTTAATGTCGCCGTCTCCTTTGATATTCAATGTAGAGCCGCCTTTCACTTCGAATACGGTGGTGTTGCCATAGCGTGGATCTGTATCAGGAAGCGAGGTCGTGTTGATGATGTCCTTACCGTTCAGGTCGATCTCGACCGTCTTGCCGGTTTCCACGACCAGCGGCGCCTCGATCGTCACGTCTTCCGACAGGGTGACGCTGCCGCCGTTGGCCAGTGCGGCACGCAGTTCGGGATAGTCGTTGATGTCGGGCTTGTAGAACTCCGGATCGATCGTCACGTTGAACGTACCCTGTTTGGTCAGCAGGTTGCCGGATACATTGGTGCGGTAGTTGCGGCGGATCGGAATATTCTTGAAGTCGTCGTTGGTCGAAATTTCGGTCGTGCCGTTGAGGAACGTCATCGAAAAATCGGCCAGCGTAGCCTCCTCGACGGGCGCCCAGATATAGTCGACCGTCAGATCGCCGTCGGCGCTGAGTACATCGGCCGTATATTCTGCCGCTGCCGTCGTCGTACCTACCTCGCTTTTCCTGGCATCGAACGAAGTCGGAACGGCCGTGAAAGCCACTTTCACTTTCGTCGGCTTCAACGCGGGATCGGGAATTGCCGCGAGGTCGAGCGTCTTGACGTTCAACTGGCCGAAAGGACGACGCAAGGTAATGTTTTCCGAAAAAGCTCCCGTTACCTGGTAGTCGAGCAATGCGCCGGTAAAGGCGTCGAATTCGTCATTGTTACCCGCATAGTCGCCTTTCACCGTGATATTGGTCAAATCGTCCGTATTATAATGATCTCCGGTCGAGCAGTCGGCCCAGAAGACAAAATCGTAGGTCTGCGAAGCCACCAGACGCAGGTTGAATGTTGCGGTCAGTTTACCATCGGTGCCTTTCTGCACGGTGGCTGACTGTTGTTCGCCATACTTCGCCGGAGTCGTACCCGAGCGGTAGATCTGAAGCAGGCAACGGTCGACTTTCGCCCCGTTGCCGAAGTCTGCCGCCGTGGCACGAGTCTGCATCCCTTGCGGGATGGTAACGGTAATGGTCTGGGAGGTCGCTCCGTCGGATACGAGCCCCTCGTCCTTCTGACACGCGGTAAATGCTGCCAGCATTCCCGCTAATAGTAGAACTTTATTCATAAAATGTTGAGTGTTAGTGAATTACCTCCCCCTCCGTTCGGGTTTTCCGGAAGGGAGGCAGTAACTCAACGGTTTACAATTGATTTTTAAGAACTTGTTTTCTTTTTTCTCTTGTACCCGCAGGAGCGGTCAGGCTCCTGCGGATTGAAAGTGTTATTGAGCCACCACCTCGTAGTTGTAGGTGATGCCGTCTACTGTCTGTACATTGTCCTTATAAACGTATCCGTCGGCTGCGGCAGTCAGGTTATCCTCGAAATAACCGCCCTGAATTGCTACCGTACCACCGGCGATATACACGTCTTTCATGCCCGGGTAACCGGAGAAATACCCGCCTGTAATCGTGGTCTTGCCACCCTCGTTGTAAAGCGCATAAAATTTGCAGTCGTTCAGGATCGTGCCGCCGGATATCGTCACGTTGGCCCCTCCGATCGACTGGATGGCTTCGATCCGACCACCTTTGACAGTCAGCTTGGTACCACCGCCGGCTACCATCAGCGCATAACCCGTCGGAGAGTTCCGGTTAATGACGTTACCGTTCTCGATGGTCATATCGGCGCTGCCGGTATTCATCAGCGTAAAGCCGGGACCGTCGAACGTTCCGTTCTTGATGTTGCAGATACCTTGGTTATAAATGACGACACCGTTGGCGTCCGTAGCTTTCGTAGCGGTATAAGTTCCGTTTTCGATCGTCAACGTTGCACCGGCTTCATTCATGAAGATATAATCGGTGGCAGTCATCTTTCCGGCGCCTTTGACGGTAAGCTCACTCTTGTTGACGATCTGCTGTTTGCCGACAGTCAGAGTAACATCTTTTTTCTTAAAGTCGATGACAGTAGGTTTCTCGATCGCAATCTCGCCGCTCGTTTCCGGAATTTTCGTCAAATCATAATGATACCATACATTGACGTTGCCACCGTCTTTCAAGAGGGCAACGAAGCGTTTCAGTTCGGTCCAGCGATCCTTAACAACGCCATCCACGATCAATTTAGCCGTGCTTATGTATCCTGCAGTGAAATTGGAAGCCCACCAGCCCATATATTCATCGGTGAAATAGCCGGTTGCTACTTCGTCTGCCTGTTTATCCACCTTGTTGTTGCGGAGTTCCACGATGTACTTGTCGTAAGTGTCGGCTTTTTTCGACACATTTACCATATTGCCGATAAATGCGTGGGAGAAACTTTGCTCCATAGCATAGAACAAATCGCCGTCGCTATAGGAATCCGCATCCTCACCTTTATAAGTATTGTTGAGAGTAATGCCGCTGACCGAGCAGCCCTCGATGAGCACGTTGCGCTCGAAAGTCTGGAAATAACCGATAAGGCCGGCAGCTTGCGAACAGTAGGTGAACGTTTCGGGATTAAATACGTCGATAGAGCAAGCAGTTACCGAGCAGTTGCGGACCGTGACATCTTTCGAGCTTGTGCTGACGAAACCGATCAGGCCGCCGATTTTCTGAACGCTCTTAATGGTCGTATTCTTCATATGACAGTTTTCCACCGTACCGTAGTCCATGCGGCCGACCAATGTACCGCCGCGATAGCAGGTCACTTCGGCACCGTCGATCGTGAGGTCTTTCACGTCGCCCTGAAGCACATAGAAGAAACCGCCGTAGTAAGTGCCTTTATCATTAGGTTGACCTGTGGCGTTGTCAACGTAGAGGTTCTTGATCGTATGGCCGGCGCCGTCGAATTCCACGAAGCCTTTGCCTTCCGTATCGATCGGAGTCCAAGGGCTATCGGCAGTGCCTTTAAGGTCGATATCGGCCGTCAGCACGATTCGGGCACACTTGCTTTGGGCAATCAGGTCGATCGCTTTTTTCAGCGTAGCGACATCGCCTGCAGCATAAGTCGTAACAGTTCCGGCTCCTTTCTCGAATGTAATTTCCGCAACCGTACCGTAGATCTCTACGTTGCCTTTTACGACATTCAGTTTCGCTACTTCAACGCCTTCGGGCACGATCAGCGTATTGTCGGCCGTCGTGGCGTCTATTTCCCCGAAGGAGCCGTTCAGGATAACCGTCGATTCCGGGGTGTCGATGGTCAGTTTTCCGGTGGTATTGGCCGTAATAGTAATGTTGGCGGGAGCTTCCGTGTTACCCTCCGTTCCACTGGCCTGATCGTCGTATTTTACGGTAACGGGGTTGCTCGTTTCGGGCAGCGTAAGCGAAATTTTCACGTCATTGTCCGTAGCATAGATCTGCGGTATCACGATCTCGTTGCTCGCTGTATTCGCCAAATTTTTGACGATGATATCGGTCGCACCGCTTTCGAGAGCCGCCTTGACATCAGCCGCGCTTTCTACTTCCGCAATCACTTTCTCAATGGGGCCTTCCGGATCGAAATTCGGATCGATCGTCACGCTGATCGTTCCTTTCTTGGTCAGCAGGTTGCCCGATACATTGGTGCGGTAGTTGCGTCGGATGGGAATGTTGGTGAAGGCGTCGTTGGTGCAGATTTCCGTGCCGTTGTTGAGGAACGTCATCGAGAAATCGGAGAGCGCGGCCTCGGATTCCGTGGCCCAGAGGAAGTCCATCGAGATCGTGCCGTCGTTTTTGGCCAGCTCTTCCGACGTATAGGTCACGTCGGCCGAACCGCTCACTTCGCCCGTCAGGGCGTTGAACGTCGTGGGCAGTCCCTTGAAAGCGACCTCGTATCCCGTGGGCTTCAGCGCCTCGTCCTTGATTTCGTTCAGGTCGTTGGTCTTTACCACCAGCAGGCCGAAAGGACGCTTCAGGGTGATGTCGTCTCTCGTGAAGGAACCATTGACGGAAATAGTCTCGTGGTAGAAGAACGCGTCGCGCTCGTCGCTGTTGCCCACGAACTCGCCTTTCTCCGTGATGGCTTTCAGACCGCCCGTTACAGTGTTGTATACTTTATCGTCGAAACCTTCCTCACTGCTTGAATTTGCCGTAGCGCAGTCGGCCCAGAACACGAAGTCATACTCCTGCGAGGATACCAGCCGCAGATTGTCGAACGTAACCTGCTTGTTGCTTACCGGTTTTACGATACGGTTGTAAAGCTGGTCGCCGTGGTAGATTTCCAGAATACAGCGGTTGGCCGAGGTACCGGTGCCGAAGGCATCGGTCACGGCACGGGTTTGCACTCCGCTCTGCGGAATGGTCACCGTAAACGAGGATGCAGCTGTCGTATCGGATACGAGCCCCTCGTCCTTCTGACACGCGGTAAATGCTGCCAGCATTCCCGCTAATAGTAGAACTTTATTCATAAAATGTTGAGTGTTAATGAATTACCCCCCCCGTTCGGGTTTTCCGGAAGGGAGGCAGTAACTCAACGGTTTGTATTATTGTTTATATATCGGTTTTCCGTTCATCGTGTCTTATATCGTCTTAATTCCCTGTGGCTTCCTCGAACGTGGCCGTTACGCTGGTCGCGTAGTTCCGCTGCAGCTGCAGCACGTCGATGCCCTTGGTTACGTCGCCCACCGTGATCGAGAGGCCGACGGACTGTCCCGCGTTGGAGGGAACGAAGAGGAAGTCTTCGCCGACTGTTGCCGAGTTTACGGTCGTATTCGGGAATGCGACCGTTACGGTCTGCGGCCCGGACGTCTTTTCGGTCAGTACGTCGTACCGCGTCGGAACGTTCCGGTAGGTAACCGAAACCGCTTTATCGCCCGTGTTGAACGCCTCCTTGTTCCGCATCGTCAGTTTGGCCAACGGACGTTTCAGCGTGGCCGATACGCCGTTGCCGCCGTTCCACTGCACGTCGGGCAGGACGCAGGCGAAAGCGTCGCGTTCGCTGCCCGGGGCGTAGGTCGCGGGCGTGCTGCCGGAGGTCATGGCAATCTTTATCTGCCGCAGATCGGCGGTCGTATAGGCTCCCGTGCCGTAGTCGGCCCAGAAGAGGAAGTCATACGTTCCGGGCACCAGCGCGATCTCGATGGCGGCTTCGTCAAACGTTCCGTTTGCTGTCTTATGCAGTGCGCATCGGGGATTGGCGTCCTTTGTCCATGCCTCGAAGGTGTAGGTCAGCCGTTGTCCTGCAGCCGTCTCGCTGTGAGTGGCCGCTTTGGCCGCAGGTTCGTTTTTCAGTAGGCTCTCGGAGCGCAGGGAGATCACACCGCCTACGGGCGCTAACCCGGGCGTGGGTTCCGTCTCTTCGCTGCAGCCGGTAAGGACGGTCAGTGCGAGGAACAGGGGAAATATCTTTTTCATTTGAATGTCGTATTAGTCAGGGATCACAATGTCGATTTCTCCGTCGAACCCGGGATTGATACCGATACCGGGGGCATAATCGCGCGTGAGGAACTCGTCGCGGATCGTCGTCAGCTTGCCCCGCACGATCGGAACATCGATGTCTCCGATCTCGTTGAGCAGGTTGCCCTCGCCGTCGCGGATGCTGAGGTTGACCTTCACGGCCGATTCGGAGCCGTTGACGAAGATGTAGTCGCTGGCCAGATGCGCCTCCTTATCCGAAAGCGGTCTCATGGAACAACCGAACGACATGCCCGTTCGGGCGTCGTTGGGCTTGTTCGTGTAGGCGTTGAAGCCCGACGGGAAGTACCCCGCATACTCCACCCGTACCCGTATCGTCGAAAGGTCGGGATTCTTGGTAAGCAGATTCTCGGCTATGTTGCCTGCTTTCGTCCGCCGTGCGGCCAGTTTGTCGAGGAATTTGTCGATGTCGGTGGTGATGAACTCGATCTTGGCCATCGGGCGCTGGAGCGTCACGGTCGCATCCACGGTTTCGTTCCAGCGGTCTCGGTAGGCTCTGAGATCGATCTCCTGCTGCGCGACGTAGGTATCCTTGTGGTCTTCGTCGCCGATGTAATTCCCGGCTTCGGGAATGCTGATCGACGAAAGGGAGTTTACATGGTAGTATTTGTCGGCCGTCGAACCGTCGTCCACATAGTCCATCCATGCCACGACGTGGTATCGGGCGGCATGCAGCGCCAGCGAGGTGCGGATCGTATGGTATCCGTCCGCCGCCTGCTCGCAGCCGAGCACCCGCCGCTCCACGGGTTCGCCGCCGATCTCGTCGCGGAACACTTCGACGATCCAGCGCACGTCGTGCAGGTCGGCTTCCGACGCTTTGGAGCGTTCCGTCGGCTCGTATGGCTCTATTTTCGGGTCGATCGCGAGGGTCAGATTCGCGTTGACCAGTGTGGGATCGACGCCTCCGTTTTCCGGAAATTCCAGTACGGTCTTGTCGCAGCCCGTCGATACGAGGACGAGCAAACAGGCGATATATATTGTCGTTTTTTTCATCTTCTGCTCCTTGCCTTATTTTCCGAATCGGTAAACCAGACTGATCCCCGCTTTGGTCAGGCCCCAATAGTTGTAAGGTACTCCCTTCTCGAAGCGGGCGCCGTTGGGGATATTATAATAGACGTCGTATTTCGTGCGGACGTATCCCGCTCCGATGGTGAACTCTGCCGCCCAATGGCGGGCGAAGGGCAACATGTAGCCATAGCTCAGACCCGCACCGTAGAAGCCGTCGGGCGACTGGTAGCGGTTCCTGTCGTCCACGGCGATATTGAAGGCGCCGATATGGAGATGCACGCCGAAAAAGTGGCCTTCCATCGGTTTTTTCAGCCAGTAACGGAATTCCGGTTGAACGGCCAGAAAACACAGACGGTAATCGCGTGCTACGGTGTAAGGACTGTAAATGACCGGCAGGTCGACCGAGTAGCGGTCGCCGAAGCTGTACTCCACGCCGAGGTTGGCAACCGTGGCAGCCAGATAGGCTACGTTGGTTTTGACCGCCCAGCGGTAAGAGGGGCGCACGGGATCGGACAGCGTTCCTTCCAGAGTCTCGGCGACCGGCTGCGCCGGTTGCGGTTCCGGCTCGACAGGTGTCTCCGTGTCAGGCGTATCGGGTTCGGCAGAGGATTCCGGAGTCTCCGATTCCGGCCGGATTTCGGATTTTTCGTCCCCGGACGGCGAATCGGACGGCACGACGTCTCTTTCGGACAGGATGTCGGGGGGCGTATCCGCCTTCGCATTCGAAGACATATAGGCTACGGCGATCACATCTGTCATTCCGCGCCACCGTCGCGTGGAATTCGTCGTCCTGAAATGATCTTCTTTCAATCCCTCGTGAACGATAAAATAGGATTTGACCTGGTTGCTTCGATTCTTTGCGGCCGCAAGGTTCTCCTTGAAAGAGTCGTACGAGGAGCAGAAACCCAGTACGCGCACTTTCATGTCGCCCGATTCGATCGAAAGTTTGTGTTGTCGGATGGATCGGGTAAGCGACTTGATGGCGGCTGCGTTTCCCTTGTAATCAGCCCAGAACATACGTCGTTGCGGGGCGAATCGGAAAATAACCGTATCCTGCTTCCCTTCCGAGAGCGAGCTTGTCTTCTGCCGAAGACTCTCGCTGGTGCCGGCGGATACGTCGCGGCCCGTCTCCTGTGCCGTAACGGTCAGGCCATACAGCAGGAAGCCGAGCAAAAAGACCGCGCGGAGCGATCTCGAACAACGTCCGCGGACAGAAATACTTTCGTCAAAACAAGTCATTCGTTGCTATGTATTACCGTCAAAACAGACTGAATGTTATACTTCGTCTGTTTAATCGTTCATTCAAACGGGTGAGCGGAAGAAATCCCCTTATAAATCTGAATCATAGTCATTTATCTTATTTGTAAAAACCTGGTGCATAAAATATTAACGATTCCCTTGGAAATAATGTCGATATTTTCGTATCTTTACCTTTGGAAACCAACGTTTTAATCAACATATAATCTATCTCCCCTGCCGGCGAGTTTCTGCCGTTTGCAGGACGTTGTCCGATTTCTTCTTTTCGCAATCCTGCTGTTTTTGAAGCAATTTCTACATCAAGGCGTGCAATTGTTATTCAGAGGCGAATACAGGGCGAAGACTCGACCTTCGAGCCAACAGACATTTTTCCTGTCGTGCCCTCGGAAACGTTGTGTGTCCGCTGCCGGCTTCGCGTCCTGACGCCGTCGTCGGCCGGTCTTGCCGCCGCTGCCGGAGGAATTGGACACTCCGGATTCGTGATTGGTATCTGAATGCAAGTGTGGGCGGCGCCTTGGGATTTTATGACTTTGATGATTCGGACTCTCGACTCGGTGCGTACGGGTCTTGTGCCTTCGGCTGTCATTTCAAAAATGCTCCGATCCCTTTGGAAGCGGATTACCGACCTGCGATCGGGGCCGTAGTCGGCGATAGAGATGACTGATTTTTGGATCCCGGATTATCCGTTGAATTTCGCTCTCGAGATTCAGGAAACTAAGAATGAATATTGTTGGTTGTAGATAGTCGTTAAAATCGAAAAGACTATTCAGCGGGTTTCCTAAAACCAATTCGCCCCTGCCGGAACATTCCGGCAGGGGCGAAAATGTAAGGAAGGTCTATGAATTTCCTTTATTTGATGGTCGAAATCAATATTTTGATGCCCGCCGTCGACGAAAATATATTTGAAGGTTACTTTCGAGATATTCGAGGAAGTCGATTCCGATCGTTTCCCGATCGGTCCGACGAGGAATCTCCGTCTTGGAACGGAGAATACGGATACATACCTTATGTTTAGGCTGATTCTGTGTTCGTTCCGATTATTGATAATTGGTTGTCTGTTTGCGGAACGTCGCGGTCCGGTATTCTCGTAGGGGCCGTCCGAACCGTTCCGTCCGCAGCCGAAGAGCAGCATGGCCCTGCACTACGATTCGGCCCGAAAATCGCATTGGGGCGCTGCCGAAGATTTCGATTCCGAAGGCACGGTCCGGTCTATCCGACAAGGAGTTTCTGGGATTCGAACTCGATTGCGACACTGTGGAGAGGAATCTCTGCCCGGCCGACATCGAGATTCGGCGGACCGACATGATTTTCTCCCATCAAGAAACGTTGCGTGACCGTCTATTTTTTCATCCGCACCTCGTATAAGTCGTTGCGACGGTCTTTGAGATTGCGGACGCTGCCGTAAGTGTGCAGCTCGTTCAACAGGTTCAGGTTGACATCCGAAATAAGGATCATTTCCGTATTGGGCGTCGCTTCGGCTCGCCGTCCGTCCGTAGGAAAAGCGAAGTCGCAAGGGGTGAAGACCCCGGAACGTGCGTACTGAATGTCCATGTTATGCACTTTGGGCAGGTTGCCCACACTGCCGGCGATCACTACGAAGCATTCGTTTTCAATGGCGCGGGCGTGGGCACAGACTTGTACGCGCGAATAGGCGTTCTGCGTATCCGTGAGGAACGGTACGAAAAGAATCTGCATTCCTTCGGAGGCCATAATGCGCGAGAGTTCCGGAAACTCTACGTCGTAGCAGATCAATACGCCGACCTTCGCGCAATCCGTCTCGAATGTGCGAATCGTCTTGCCGCCGCTCAGTCCCCAACATTTCATCTCGTCGGGCGTGACGTGTAATTTCTCGTACATTTCGTAGGTCCCGTCGCGGCGGCAGAGGAAGCCTACGTTGTAAAGCTGTCCGTCTTCCTTGATCTGAGGCATGCTGCCCGTGATGATATTGATGTTGTACTTGATGGCCAATGCAATAAACCGTTCCCGGATCTCATCCGTATATTGCGCCAGTCCGCGGATGGCCTCCGATTCGCTCACATCGTTGAACCGTGCCATAAGCGGGGCATTGAAATATTCGGGAAAGAGGACGAAATCGCTCTGATAGCCGCTTACGGAATCGACGAAAAACTCCACCTGTTCGAACAGGTCGTCGAGGGTTTTGTAACTGCGCATTTGCCACTGTACGATGCCTACGCGTACCGTAGTTTTGGGCGGGATGTACTCTTCGGTCGGAGCTTGGTAATAGATGTTGTCCCACTGGAGCAGACAGGCGTAGTGGAGCGACTCCTCGTCATTGGGCAGATAGTTGCGCATTACCTTGCGGACATGGAAGTCGTTCGAGAGCTGGAACAGCAATACGGGATCGACGATTTCCCGCTGGCGTACCTTGTCGATATACTCCTTGGGGCGCATTTGGTCGGCATACTTGTGATAGTTGGGCAGGCGGCCTCCGAACATGATGGCTTTCAGGTTGAGTTTTTCGCATAGTTCCTTGCGGTACTCATACATGCGCCGCGCCAGCCGCAGTCCCCGGTAGTCGGGATGAATGAAGACCTCGATACCGTAGAGGATATTGCCTTTGCGGGTGTGGGTGTCGAAGGTTTCGTTTCCCGTGACTTGAGCGTAGGTGTGGTCGTTCTTCACATCATCGTAGTGCACGATGATCGAAAGAGCACAGCCTACGATCTTATCGTCTATGACTACGACGATCTGCCCCTCGGGGAAAATGCGTATCAGTTTGTCGATCTGCTCCGGCGTCCAAAAGACGTCGCTTCCGTCGGCATAGACTCGGGTGAACGAGGCGGCCAGCTGGTCGTAATCTTCACGTTGCAGGTTGCGTATCTCTACTTTGTTGATCTCTAACGGGTCCATTGAATTCGTTTTTGACGGTGCAAAGATACCCAATTTTGCATCTGGATATTCTTGAAAACGCACAAAAGTAAATCGTTGTAATACGCCTGAATCCGTCGTGTTTTTACAGCGTTGAACTGAAAATATCCGGTATTCTCGCCCCGGCGGATGCCCGGCGAAAGCAAATCTCGGTATCGATGGGCGCTGTCGGAGACAGAAAGGCTAAGAATTTGGGACGGAACACGGAGCCGCTTGTCTGGCAAGAGAAGCAGATGCGTGAAATGTCGCAGGAGAAGATAACAGGAAACATAAATGACTTTTTGCCCGAAAATTCACGAGGGACGCAGACAAATATTCGGGATATTACCTGCATACGTCGACGGACTCATTGTTCGGCCGAACCGGATTGACGTCGATTTTTAGAAATCTATGGCCGATCCCGTATGAAGTATCTTTGCGGCGGACATGTTCGGAAACCGGTGTCTTGGAAACCGGATCGTCTGGACAATGACCCGTGTCGTTTCAGATTCTCCTGCGACCGTGCGATCAACCTGTGCGGTATTGTAATAGCCGAGGGAATGAAGTCCGGTTATCTGTTTTATATGCTATCGGAATTTAGTTTGCCGTGTGGAGATAACAGACATTTGTATTTGGTTTTCATTGTGATTTTGAAAAATGCCATGAGAAAATGATGTATTTATTTCCGGTCGCTTTGCTGACGGCGTGCGACCGGGTTGCCGAGGAGCAATACCGGCATGTTATATCGAAAGCCGGAGCGGCGGAGTATCTCGAATCACTCCGACAAGTATAGGTGTCTCGTGCGGATACGACAGGTGCACGGTGAATATTCAGTCGAACATTCGATGGAGCGTTACGTCGTCGGTGTCGTGGATTTTTCCTTTGACTATGGGCGGGACAGGCGACGGGACCACCGAGCTGGGTATCATGGAGAATTTCGAGCAACAGCGCAGCGGCGTGGTCACGATTTCGGGAACGACCTCTTCCGGTGAGGAGATCGTTCGGCGGATCGATGTAACTCAGGCATGGTGCAAGCGTCGGACGACGCGGGTTTATATAGGGAAAAAGGAGACCGCCTGATTGCTTGTTCGGAGGCGTGGCCTGCGACGAGCAGACTGACAGTAGACTTTTATTTCACATATTATATGAAACGTTACGAGTATGCTCTTCATATAGAGAAAGGCTCGTTCTGGACGGAAGATTCCGAGGGTATTCCGTGGAGTTATGCGTTTCCGGACGAGTTGGTCATCGAGTCTGTCTTGCCGGATCACGATGCAAGCACTATTTTTGAGATTAGGGAAGATCAGCGTCCCCAGTAAAACAGAGCGCCGGTCTGCCAACATGGGCAGACCGGCGCTCTGAATTTTAGCCTTTCGGCGAAACCGGTATGCGAAAAGGAGACAGCGCCGTCTCCGAACAGGTTGTCTCTTTTCGTCTGTGCGCTAATCCCTCCGCGCGAATCCGAGGTAGTAGATCAGCGTGGCGATAGCCGACAGCGCGGCGACCAAATAGGTCCGGGCCGCCCATGAAAGCGCTTCCTTGGCCTGAGCGGCCTGCTCTCCGCGCAGCGTATAACTACCCGTGAGCCACTGCATCGCGCGCGCCGAGGCGTTGTACTCGACCGGCAACGTCACGATGCTGAACAGGGCCGAGGCGGCGATCATTGCGATACCGACCCAAAACAGCGCGGGAAACGTCTTCATCATCAGGATTCCGGCTATTACGACCCATACGGCCCATTGAGACGAGAAGCTGACGACCGGCACGAGCGCCGAGCGGAGTTTCAGTGGGGCGTATTCCTTGGCGTGCTGTACCGCATGCCCGCACTCGTGAGCCGCTACGGCCGCCGCGGCTACGCTGTTGCTCGCGTAGACCGACTCGCTCAGGTTGACCGTTTTCGTGGCCGGATTGTAGTGGTCGGTCAGATGGCCGGGCGTCGAGACGACCTTCACGTCGTAGATGCCGTTGTCGTGCAGCATGCGTTCGGCTACGTCGCGTCCGGTCAGGCCGCCGGGGAACATGACTTTCGAGTATTTCTTAAAAACAGACTGGAGTTTGGCTTGCACGATAAAGCCGACGATGCCGATGGCGATAATCAGCAGAAACTCCGCATTCATGGGTCCGATCATGGTTTTTCGATGTTTTTGGGGAAAGACGAAACCGCTCGTCGTTCCGTTTCATTTATTCAGTTTTTTTATAAACGCTGCGAGACCGTCTCTTATTGCTTTGCCGCGACGGGTTTGCGGCAGGTCAGGTAAGCGTTGGCCTGCCGGGCCGGCATGACTTCGATGTCGTTGATGTTGACATGGGCCGGGAGCGAGACGATCCATGCAACGATCCGCGCGATGTCGTCGCCCGTGAGCGGTTCGATGCCCCGATAGACTTCGCGGGCCCGCTCGCGGTCGCCGTGGAATCGGACGGTCGAGAACTCGGTGTCGACCATGCCGGGCCGTATCTCGGTCACTTTGATCCCGTGGCTCAGCAGGTCCATCCGCATGCCTTGAGAGAGCGCATGCACGGCATGTTTCGACGCGCAGTAGACGGCTCCGTTCTCATAGGGCTGCGTGCCGGCGATCGAGCCGATGTTGACGATATGGCCCCCTTGCCCGTTCTCGATCATCATCCGCGAGACGGCGCGCGTGACGTAGAGCAGACCCTTGACGTTCGTGTCGATCATCTTGTCCCAGTCCATCGGGTCGCCCTCGTCGATGTGCTCGAACCCGGAAGCCAGTCCGGCATTGTTGACCAGTACGTCGATCGTGCGGAAATGGCCGGGCAGCGCGTCGATCGCGCTCTCGGTCTGGAAACGGTCGCGCACGTCGAATCCGAGGACCAGCGCCTTGACGCCGAATTCCTTTTCCAAGCGGTCGTTGAGGGCTTGCAGCCGGTCCGTCCGACGACCGGTGATGACCAGATCGTAACCCAGTTCGGCCAGCGCCCGTGCGGTGGCGGCTCCTATGCCCGAGGAAGCTCCCGTGATAAATGCCGTTTTGCTCATGTGCCAGTGCGTTTCGTTCTCCGTCCGGGGGGGCATCGGCGCCCCGAGCCGCCGATGCGGGGGAAACCTCGACGGTTCGAGTGCAAAAATAGGAAATTTTGCGTTACTTTGCATTTTGCATGCCGAATACTTTAAAACCGACGGCCCGATGGGCAGACTGAATCTCGAATACTTTCTGGCGAAGCGGATAGCTTCCGTTTCGTCCGGCCGCCGAAACAACGTGATGGTGCGGGTCGCCACGCTGAGCGTCGCCATCGGCGTCGCGGTGATGATCGTCTCGCTGGCCGTCATATTCGGATTCAAGCGCGAGATAACCGCCAAGCTGTCGGGTTTCGGGGCCCATGTGCAGATCGCCAGTCTGGACGGCAACGCGTCGTCCTATGAGACGGAGCCCGTCAGCCGCGATCAGCCGTTCGCGGACTATTTGCGCGGAATCCCCCGCTTCGAGAGTCTCAACCCCTATGCCGTGAAAGGCGGCATCCTGCGTGGCGAAGAGGCGATGCAGGGGATCGTGCTCAAAGGGGTCGATTCGACCTACGATTGGACGCCGATGCGGAGGAGCCTCGTCGCCGGCAGGCTGCCCGACGTGAGCGACACGGTCCGCCATAAGGAAGTGCTGCTCTCGCGTGCGGTGGCCGACCGGATGGAGGCGGACGTGGGCGATCCGATCGAGATGCTTTTCGTGCAGAATCCCCCGCGCCGCGACCGATTCCGCGTCAGCGGAATCTACGACACGGGTTTCGGCGAATTGGACCGGGTGCTGGCGCTGACCGACCTGCGCAACGTCCAGCGGCTCAACGGTTGGGATTCGACGCAGGTGAGCGGCTTCGAGCTGCGCACGACGGATTTTTCGCATCTCGACCGCTTTACCGACGACGTGTATCGCGCGGTGGTCGAGCATCAGCGGACCGACCGCGACGAGCCGTTGCGGGTGACGAACGTCCGGATGCAGTATCCGATGATTTTCGACTGGCTCGACGCGCACAACGTCAACGCGGCCGTGATCATTACCGTGATGCTGCTGGTCGCGCTGTTCAACATGATCGCCGCGCTGCTGATCATTCTGCTCGAACGGACGCGGATGATCGGCGTGCTGAAGACGCTGGGCATGGGGAACGGGGCGTTGCAGAAGATGTTCGTGATCCGCTCGTCGTTCATTATCTTAAGGGGCATGGTCTGGGGAAACCTGATCGGCATCGGGCTGTGCCTGCTGCAATATTTTACGGGCTGGATCACGCTCGACGAGCAAGGGTATTTTCTGACGACGCTTCCGGTCAGTATCCGCTGGGGGTGGGTGCTGATGCTCAATGCCGGAACTTTCGTCCTGATCGTCGCGCTGCTTTCGCTGCCCACGATGCTTATTTCGTTCATCCTGCCGGAGAGAAGCATCCGGTTCGAATAAATGCGATGCGATGAAGCCTTATAACGATACGGACGGGAAGAAAGAGCAGGTGCGGGCGATGTTCGACGGGATAGCCCGTCGCTACGACCTGCTGAATCACCTGCTTTCGCTGGGCGTCGACCGGGGCTGGCGCCGCCGGGTCGTGCGGGCGGTCCGGGCGGAGCGTCCCCGTTCGGTGCTGGACATGGCCACCGGCACGGCCGATTTGGCGATCATGCTGGCCAAGTCCTGCCCCGGGGCGAGAGTCGTCGGCGTCGATCTGTCGGAACGGATGCTGGCCGTAGGACGGGCGAAAGTGGAACGGGAGTCTTTGTCGGAGCGTATAGAGCTCGTGCAGGGCGACGCCGAGTCGGCCGCTTACGGCCGCGAAGCGTTCGATGCGGCGACGGTGGCTTTCGGCGTGCGCAATTTCGAGGATATTCCCGGCGGTTTGACAGGGTTGTTTTCCGCCCTCAGACCGGGAGGAAAACTGTTCGTGCTCGAGTTCGGCATGCCGCGCGGCAGAATTTTCGGGACCGTTTACCGTTTCTACTTCCACCGGGTCCTGCCCCGGTTGGGGGGATGGGTGTCGCGCGACGGGAAGGCGTACAGCTATCTGCCCCGCTCGGTGGACGAGTTCCCTTACGGAGAGGCTTTCGTCCGGTTGCTGGCGGAAGCGGGCTTCGAGGATTGCGACTGCCGGAATCTTTTCGGAGGCGTGGCGCAGATTTATACGGCCCGCCGGCCGGACGCGTGTGAAAAAACTGAAAAAAGACGATGAGCATGAAAAAAGTATGGATCGTGGCGGTGTTCGCGTTGGCCGCCGTGTCGTGCGTCCGCATGGAGGATATCTCCTGTGACGGAGTCGAATCGGTCGAGGTGCGCTCGCTGGGGGCGTCCCGCTCGCTCGTAGAGGTATCCGTGCGTGCGTCGAACGCTTCGGGCGCGGCGGTTTCGATCGTCCGGGCCGATCTGACGCTCGATCGGGGCGAAACTACGCTGCTGAGGGCTTCGGTCGACGAGAAAGTCCGGTTGCCCCGTCGGTCGGAGGAAGCGACGGTCCGCATTCCGGTGGAAATACGTTTTGAAGGAGGATTGCTGGGTGCTTTAGGTACCATGGGGACCCTTTCTTCGGGTGCCCGAGGAACGACCGTGTCGGGCGAAGTCGTGCTGAAAGCCGGCATGATGCGTAAAAAATACAAAGTCGAGCGGATGGATACCGATGCCTTTCTGAGGCAGTTCGGCATCGATTTGTCCGAAATGATGGAGGAGTTCGGATTATGAAACGGAAATTTTGGATCGCCCTGCTGCCGCTCTGCGGCTGTTTCTGCGTGGAAGCCGGGGCGCAGAGCCTGAGCGCTCTGAAAAGCGAACTGAGTACGCCCGATCCGTCGTACGGCAGCCGGGTCGAGGTCGAGGAGCACGACGGGGCCGCGTCTGCCGTCCGCTCGATGGAGGGCCGCCGCGCGCCGGAAAAAGTACGCGGGTATCGGGTACGCATCTATTTCGACAACGTGCAGCATGCCCGCTCGCAGGCCGAGAGCGTGATGGCGCGTTTTCGGGAGATTTACCCCGACATCCCGGCCTACATGGACTACGACAACATTCCCTATTTTAAGGTGACGGTGGGCAACTGTCTGACGATGGAGGAGGCCATTATCCTGTGGGGCAGGATCAGGGATGCTTTCGACCGGGCATTCATCGTGCCCGAGAGCATGCCTCTCGAGCTTTTCGGCCAACAGCCGGTCGCACGGACGGACGGGCCGGAGGCGCGGCCGGATACGCCGAACGGTAGCGGATTATAGAAAAATTTTCCGAAAAAACAAATCTTTTTCCGGAAAGAAGCGAAACTTCCCGCCTGAAAGTTGCATTAATAGCAAATCATTTTATACATTTGCGGCTGAATAATTCAACCAATTTAATTCTTGTTATTATGAAAACTTTGGCAAAATCTGTCATGATGCTCGCAGTAGTTGCTGCCTCCGTATCTTTCGCTTCTTGCGGTACCTCGGCTGCGGACAAGGCTAAGGCCGATTCGATCGCTGCCGCTGCCAAGGCCGACTCGATCGCCGCTGCCGAAGAGGCTGCCGCCGCTGCTGCCGCCGCCGCTGCCGCAGACTCGCTCGCTGCCGACTCTGCCGCTGTTGCGGAATAAGTTCGGGCGACCGGCTCGCGAAGCATCGTTCGCTGAATAAAGGATCTTCCGCCGAGCGGGGACCCTTTATTTTTTTGTTCCTGCGGGAGGATGCGGAGGGTGTCCGGCGCTGGGAATGCCGTAAGCGATGGTCGCCGGCCTTTGCCGTGTCTCGCTATCCGGAGCGATACGGGAGGGTAAGTGGAATGTTACGGTCGGACGGAAGCCGGACCTGCGGCGGTACGCCGGGGCCCGCGCCTAAGAGTGGAACCGTGCGGAACGTCAAAAGAGGCTGCCCGACACGAATAAGTCGGGCAGCCTCTTCGCTTTCTTCGTTTTGCGGGCCGATCGCTACTTGGCGTAGTTCAGTTCCCGGCCTTCGTGGCGGATCGTGACCGATGCACGGTCGGCTTCCTCGACCCGTCCGATCACCCGGGCGTCGATACCGAAACCTTTCGAGATGCGGACGATGTCGTCGGCCGCCGCCGGGTCCGCGTAGATCTCCATGCGGTGCCCCATGTTGAATACGCTGTACATCTCGCGCCAAGGGGTCTGCGACTCCTGCTGGATCAGCCGGAACAGCAGCGGGGTATCGAACAGATTGTCCTTGATTATGTGGAGCCGGTCGACGAAGTGCAGGATTTTGGTCTGTCCTCCGCCGCTGCAATGGACCATGCCCCGGATATCGCCCCGGTGCTCGTCGAGAATCGCGCGGACGACGGGAGCGTAGGTGCGCGTGGGCGAAAGCACGAGCTTGCCTACCGTCAGCGGGCAGCCGGGCACCGTGTCGGTCAGCCGGTACTTGCCGCTGTATACCAGATCGGAGGGCGTTTCGGGATCGTAGGTTTCCGGATATTTCTCCGCCAGTATCCGGGCGAACACGTCGTGCCGGGCCGAGGTCAGACCGTTGCTGCCCATGCCGCCGTTGTACTCGTCTTCGTAGGAAGCCTGTCCGAACGAGGCGAGACCCACGATCGCGCAGCCGGGTCCGATATGCGCGTTATCGATCACGTCGCTTCGGCGCAATCGGGCCGTGACGGTGCTGTCGACGATGATCGTGCGCACCAAATCGCCCACGTCGGCCGTCTCGCCGCCCGTCGAGCGTATCTCGAAACCCTGATCGCGCATCTTCTGAAGGAACTCTTCCGTGCCGTTGATGACGGCCGAGACGACCTCGCCGGGGATCAGGTGCTTGTTGCGCCCGATCGTCGACGACAGCAGTACGTTTCCGGTCACGCCGACGCACAGCAGGTCGTCGGTGTTCATCACGATCGCGTCCTGAGCGATGCCTTTCCATACCGATGCGTCGCCCGTCTCGCGCCAGTAGGCGTAGGCGAGCGCCGACTTGGTTCCCGCTCCGTCGGCGTGCATGACGAGGCATGCCTCCGGATTGCCCGAGAGCGTGTCCGGGATGATTTTGCAGAAGGCTTTCGGATAAAGGCCCTTGTCGATATGGCGGATGGCTGCGTGCACGTCCTCTTTCGAGGAGGATACTCCCCGTCCGGCGTAGCGTGAAATAGTGGTGGACATATTGGCGAAAATATATGGTAAATTTCCACAAATATAGCCATTAATTTCGTTTGCGGATAATTATTTGGTAAATTTGCTGACGGCAAAAACAAGCTCTACGATGAATGCAGCCAGCGGAAAACAGGAGCCCGTATTCGACCTGATACGAAGCATGAGTAAAGCCGAGAAGCGGAACTTCAAGCTCTACGCGACGCGCCTTTCGGGCAATCAGGAGGCGAAGTTCGTCACGCTGTTCGACTGCATGGACTCGCTCGACGAATACGACGAGGCGAAGATTTTGCAGCGCTGTCCGATCAAGAAGGAACAGCTGCCTAACATGAAGGCCCATCTGTATAAGCAGATACTGGTCAGCATCCGTCTGCTGGACGTGCAGCGGACGGTTCCGATGCAGCTCCGCGAGCAGATCGACTTCGCCCGCATACTCTACGACAAGGGCCTTTTCCGGCAGAGTTCCAAGATGCTCGACAAGGCCAAGGAGACGGCGCTTGCCAACGAGCAGTATACCGCCGCGATCGACATCATCGATTTCCGCAAGAAGATGGACACGCTGAGTGTCGCCCGGGGAGTCATGTCCAAGAGCGAGGCGGCGAGCCGGCAGGCTATCGAACTGTGCGGCCGGATCGAGAACGTCAACGAGCTGTCGAACGCCGGGGTGCAGCTTTACGCCCTGTACCTTCAGCTGGGTTATGCCCGGACGCAGAAGGACCTGGACATGATCGAGCAGTTCTTCGGCCCGAGACTCGACAAGTACGGCGATCCCTCGAAGCTGTCGTTTCTCGAGCGGCTCTACCTGTATCAGGCGCAGGTATGGTATCACTATATCCGGCACGATATGCTGACGTGCTACAAGTATGTCTGTCGCTGGATCGCGCTCTTCGACCGCGAGCCCCAGATGAAGCAGCAGATGTACGATACCTACCTCAGGGGCTATTCGCGTCTGCTCGACGGCCTTTTCCTGATGCGCAGTTACCGGCGTTTCGTCCAGACGCTGGCGGCGTTCGAGGACGAGTACGAGACGATCGGCAGTCTGAACGGCAATGCCAAGCTCATATCGAGACATATTCTCTATGCCAACCGGATGAACCGGCATTTCTGGGAAGGGACCTTCGCCGAGGGCGTGGAGATGATTCCCGAAGTCGAGCGGTTCCTCCGCGATTGCGAGTCCCAGCTGAACATTCACCACCGTATGGTGCTCTGCTATAAGATAGCATGTCTCTATTTCGGGAACGGCGATCACCGCAAGTGCATGGAGTATCTGGGCCGGATCATCGGTACGCGCGACCCGCAGATACGCCGCGATTTGCAATGCTATGCGCGGATTCTGAACCTGATCGCCTCCTACGAGGCGGGCATCGACTATAACCTGGACTATCAGGTGCGCTCGGTCTATCTGTTTTTGATCAAGATGAACGACATGCAACAGGTGCAGCGTGCGATCATGGCCTTCCTCAAGCGGCTCAACTCGATGTACGAGACGACGCTCAAGGACGAACTGAGGCAGCTCTACCGCCGGCTCAAGCCGCTCGAGCATCATCCCTACGAGCGTCGGACGTTCTACTATCTCGACATTCTTTCGTGGCTCGAGAGCAAGCTCAAGGGGGTACCGGTGGCCGAGGTGATCCGGCAGCGGTTTCTGCAGCAGAACGGACGATAGCTCGGCCGGAGAACCGATCCGTAAGGGGCGCAGCCGCACCGCTGCGGCTGCCCCGAAACTTTTTCGCTTCCCCGCCTTTTCGGCGGTGTGTCTTCGACGGTTCCGGCGGACGATATGGTAGGGCCGCTCGGGTAGATCGGCGGCGCGGACAGACGATGAAAATAAAACGAATTTTTTCGCTTTTTTTTCGCCGCTAACGATTTCAGGCCGCCGGCTGCCCGCAGCTTACCATTTGAAAGCAAACGCCTCGCCGGGCCGCGATTTAGTAATGAATTTTCATGTTTGTTTTTTAACTAAATGTGATGAAACGGGCGATTGACGCTCATTCTGTTTGTTTTTTAGGTTTCATTGCACTATTTTTACCGTCCGAAACAGAGTAAAATACACGTAAACCCCAAGTCCAATGGAAAAACACGTTCAACAGTATGTGGATGACTTCATGGCTCAGATCGTAGCCAAGAATCCCGGAGAGAAAGAGTTTCACCAGGCGGTGCACGAGGTCGTGGAGTCGCTGGCGGAGTATATCCTGCAGAATCCCGTGCTTCAGAAAATGAAGGTGCTCGAGCGTATCGCCGAGCCCGAGCGGGTCGTCATGTTCCGTGTTCCGTGGCTCAACGATAAGGGTGAAATAGAAATCAACAAAGGATACCGCATCGAGATGAACAGCGCGATCGGGCCTTACAAAGGCGGTATCCGATTCCATTCGTCGGTGAATCTGAGCATTCTGAAGTTCCTCGCTTTCGAGCAGACGTTCAAGAACAGCCTGACCACGCTGCCGATGGGCGGCGGCAAGGGCGGTTCGGACTTCAACCCCAAGGGCAAGTCCGACAACGAAGTGATGCGTTTCTGCCAGTCGTTCATGACCGAATTGCAGCGGCATATCGGTGCGAACACCGATGTCCCGGCCGGCGATATCGGCGTGGGCGGCCGGGAGATCGGCTTCATGTTCGGCCAGTACAAGCGGCTGCGCAACGAATTCACCGGTACGCTGACGGGCAAGGGACTCGACTGGGGCGGCAGTCCGCTGCGTCCGGAAGCCACCGGCTACGGTACCTGCTACTTCGCTCAGGAGATGCTCGCTACGCGCGGCGAGAGCTTCAAGGGCAAAACGGTCGCGATCTCCGGATCGGGCAACGTGGCCCAGTATGCCTGCGAGAAAGCGACCCAGCTCGGCGCGAAGGTCGTGACGCTGTCCGACTCGTCGGGTTACGTCTACGATCCGGAGGGCATCGACGCCGACAAGCTGGCTTATGTGATGGAACTGAAGAACATCTTCCGGGGCCGGATCAGGGAATATGCCGAAAAATATCCGCAGGCTACCTATTACGAGGGACAGCGCCCGTGGAGCGTGAAGTGCGACATCGCGATGCCGTGCGCCACCCAGAACGAGCTCGACGGCGACGAGGCGCAGACGCTGATCGCCAACGGTTGCATCTGCGTGGCCGAAGGCGCCAACATGCCTTCGACGCCCGAAGCGATCAAGGCGTTTCAGGATCATAAGCTGCTCTACTCCCCGGGCAAGGCGTCGAACGCCGGCGGCGTGGCCACGTCGGGGCTGGAGATGTCGCAGAACTCGATGCGTCTCGTGTGGTCGCCCGAGGAGGTCGATGCGAAGCTGCACTCGATCATGAAGAACATCCATGCCGCCTGCGTCAAGTACGGCACCGAGCCGGACGGCTACGTGAACTACGTGAAGGGCGCGAACATCGCCGGTTTCATGAAGGTGGCCAACGCGATGCTGGCACAGGGTTGCGTATAGTGCTCGCGGAAATCTTAGCGATACGACGGGGCCGGTTTTTCCGGCCTCGTTTTTTATGCTGCCTGCGAGCGCGAGGACGTAGCTCTTTTCGGAATGCGCGCCGTTTGTCCGAAAACGAAGGGTCCGAGGGCCGTCGGATGTCGCCGGACGGCTCCGGAACGCATGCCGATCCTGTCCGGGCGGTTCGCTTCGGGCGATCCGTCCTCGGTTCGGTATTCCGGACAATACGAGAAGGCGGACGCATGCCGCCCATGTCTTGCATGTGAAGAACGGGTTGTCGGGCTTTTGGCGAAAAAACTTTCGGAACCCGGACCCGCCGGAGAACGGACTACCTTGTCGGGATTTCACCGTGCGACGAGTCGTTTCGCGCCTGCCCGCCCGATCGGTTTCAGGGTGTCGTCGATCTTGACCCTTGCCCGGGTCGTCGAGACGGTCCGGACGAGGCGTTCCGTGCCGTATGCCGGTGGGGGCGAATTGTTGCTCTCTGGATGCCAGAGACGCTTGCGCACGGTTTTTCCGGCGGAAAAACGCAGCTTTTCGGGGTTTGAACGAGAGGCGGGGACCGGAGCGTAGAAGGTTGTCTTCTCGCTACTTCAGCAAATCCGCCGTCCGGTCGATCTCGTCGAACGTCATCGGGCGTATCTCGCAGTCGCCGATGCCTCGCATCAGCACGAAGGCGACCGAGCGGGCCTCTTTTTTCTTGTCGTGCTTCAGCGCGGCGATCAGGCGGGGCAGTTCGATGCCGGTCGCGACGGGCAGCCCCATCCGTTCGAATACGCTCCGCACGCGGGCAGCCTCTTCCGCCGTGACGGTTCCGAGCCTTTCGGACAGGCGCGCGATCATGACCGTGCCGATCGCGACGGCCTCGCCGTGCAAGAAGTCGCGGCTGCATTTTTCGATCGCATGCGCGAACGTATGTCCCAGATTGAGCTTGCGCCGCTCGTCGCTCTCCCGTTCGTCCCGCTCGACGATATGTGCCTTGACCTTCACGGCCCGCATGACTGCCTCTCCCAGCAGCGCCCGGTCGCGTCGGAACTCCTCGAGCGAATGGCTCTCGAACAATCCGAACAGTTCCCTGTCGGCGATCAGGCCCGCCTTGACGATTTCGGCCAGCCCGGCCCGGAACTCCCGCTCGGGCAGCGTGTCGAGCATGGCCGGGTCGCAGAGCACGAAGTCGGGCTGGTTGAAGGTCCCGACCATGTTCTTGTATCCCTCGTAGTTGACGCCGTTCTTGCCGCCGACGCTCGCGTCGACCTGCGCGAGCAGCGTCGTCGCGACGAAGCCGAAACGCAGGCCCCGCATGTAGGTCGAGGCGACGAAACCCGTCACGTCGGTCACGATGCCGCCGCCGAAGCCGACGAGGAACGTCGAGCGGTCGGCTCCTCGGGCGAGCAGCTCGCCGTAGAGCTTGCCTGCCGTCCCGAGCGTTTTGTTGGGCTCGCCCAGACCGATCAGGCAGTAGTCGTAGCGGTTGATGATTTCCTTGTACAGGCGGTGGACGTTCGGGTCCGTCACGATCACGACCTTGCGGCCCGACGGCAGATAGTTCTCCAGCGAGTTGATCGCATCTCCGATCACCACTCGCGAGGGCGCGTCCGCTCCGCGCCCGACCTCGATGACTTGCTTCATGGCAGACAGTTTATTGATGACAAAGATAAATTAATTTCGTACCTTTGCCGCGACTTAAAGACACGGTATGCAAAAAATACGCAACATAGCGATCATCGCCCACGTCGATCACGGAAAGACTACGCTGGTCGACAAGATGATTATGCAGGGGCATCTTTTCCGGGACAACGAGAAGACCGGCGAGCTGATCATGGACAACAACGATTTGGAGCGCGAGCGCGGGATCACGATCCTGTCGAAGAACGTGTCGGTCAACTACAACGGATACAAGATCAATATCATCGATACGCCGGGCCACTCCGACTTCGGCGGCGAGGTGGAGCGCGTGCTGAACATGGCCGACGGCGTGCTGCTGCTCGTGGACGCGTTCGAAGGCACGATGCCGCAGACGCGGTTCGTGCTTCAGAAAGCGCTGTCGCTGGGTAAGAAGCCGATCGTCGTCGTCAATAAGGTAGACAAGCCGAACTGCCGTCCCGAGGAAGTCTACGAGCAGGTGTTCGACCTGATGTTCACGCTGAACGCGACCGAAGAGCAGCTCGACTTCGTGACCATTTACGGCAGCGCCAAGCAGGGCTGGATGTCGCATGTGTGGAAGGAGCGCACGAAGGACATTACGCCGTTGCTGGACGCGATCATCGACAACATACCCGCTCCGGAGATGAAGGAGGGGACGCCTCAGTTGCTGATTACTTCGCTCGAATATTCGCCCTACGTCGGCCGAATCGCCGTCGGCAAGCTGACGCGCGGCACGCTCCGTTCGGGCATGCCGGTCACGCTCGCCAAGCGGGACGGCAAGACGATGGTCAAGACGCGCATCAAGGATCTGATGGTGTTCGACGGGCTCGGCAAGACGAAGGTCGAGAGCGTCGATTGCGGCGAAATCTGCGCGTTGGTCGGCATCGAGGGCTTCGAGATCGGCGACACGGTCTGCGATTACGAAAATCCCGAGCCGCTCGAGCCGCTCGCGATCGATGAGCCGACGATGAGCATGCTGTTTACGATCAACGACTCTCCTTTTTTCGGCCGCGAGGGCAAGTATGTCACCTCGCGCCATATCAAGGAGCGGCTCGACCGCGAGTTGGAGAAGAATCTCGCGCTGCGGGTCGAGCCCGGGGCGTCGTCCGACAGTTTCGTCGTGTACGGACGAGGCGTGCTGCATCTGTCGGTGCTGATCGAGACGATGCGCCGCGAAGGGTACGAGCTTCAGGTAGGGCAGCCGAAAGTCATCATCAAGCAGATCGACGGGCAGAAGTGCGAGCCGGTCGAGGAGCTGACGATCGACATTCCCGAGGAATACTCGGGCCGTGCGATCGAGTTGGTAACCAAGCGCAAGGGCACGATGACCGACATGACGACCGTGCACGACCGTCAGCGCATCGTGTTCGACATTCCGTCGCGCGGCATCATCGGACTGCGCAGCAACCTGCTGACGGCTACGGCCGGCGAGGCCGTCATGTCGCACCGGCTGAAAGGCTTCGAGCCTTATAAGGGCGACATGGAGATGCGTCAGAACGGCTCGCTGATCGCGATGGAGACCGGTACGGCCTATGCCTACGCGATCAACAAGCTGCAGGATCGCGGCACGTTCTTCGTTTCGCCTCAGGACGAGATTTATGCCGGTCAGGTCGTGGGCGAGAGCACCCGCTCCGAGGATATCGTCATCAACCTGACCAAGTCCAAGAAGCTGACCAATATGCGTGCGAGCGGGTCGGACGACAAGGTGTCGATCGCGCCGCCGGTCATTTTCTCGCTAGAGGAAGCGCTCGAATATATCAAGGAGGACGAGTATGTCGAGGTGACGCCCAAGTCGATCCGCCTGCGCAAGATCATTCTCGACGAGACGATGCGCAAGCGTCAGGTGAAATAGCGGGGTTTCCCGGTTCGCCGCAACGACGCGGGAAAACGGGGGCGAGGACCGTTTCGGCAGTTCGCCGGGCGGTTGGAGCCCGGGGCGAATTTGCATTTTACGGTTTCGCCCTTGTCGGAACGATTTCTGACAGGGGCGATTCCCGTTTTAGGGGGCTTGTCGGAAGCCTCTTTTTCATTCCTTATAAAAAAATCGTCCGCGCGTTTGCGGTGTCGCCGGTTCCGGGTTGTTCGTAAACTACGTCTTTCCGACGGGCCGGGCGTTTCGTCGCGGTGCCGTCCGGCCGTTTGCGTCGGCTCGTTCTTTTGGGGAAGTGGAGCCGGGAGCGCGTTTTCCCGGGGGAGAGCGCCGGCGGGTTGACCGGAACGCGGATTATGCTTACCTTTGTTGAGACCGACTGTGTCAAACTAAACGAAAACTCACATGAAGAAGATTTTTGCGGCGGCGCTCGTGCTGCTTGTCGTTCCCTTTTCCTCCTCTGCGTGGGACAAGCTGGGACACGACGTTTCGGCGATGATCGCTTGGGAGAATATGACTTCCAAGGCGAAGAAGAACATTTCCAAGTACCTCGAGGGACACGACGACATTGTCTACTACGCCTCGTGGATGGATTACATGGGCTATGTGACCAAGAGCGGCTACTCGAACGAGTGGTTCGACCACTGCGTACCCGTCAACAAGGATTTCGAGTATGCCGAGGACGATTTCCCCGGCGATGCGCTGATGGCTATCGAGAAAGCCATCGAGCGTTTGGGCGACGGGAAGTACCGCAACCTCGACGACTCGACCGTGCTGCTTCTGATCAAGCATCTGGTCCATTTCCTGCCCGACATGCACTGTCCGGCGCATGTGATCTACAATTACCGGCCCTCGAATTACTGGGTGGAGATCAACGGCCGCAAGGAACTTTTCCATAGCGTATGGGACAACATGCCTTCTTACGGCCCTCATGCGTGGAGCGTTTCGGAGTGGTGCCGGTATTTGGGACATTGCACCAAGGAGGAGCGGGCCGAGATGGTCGAAGGCACGCCGAGGGAGTGGGTCGCCGATAACGCCCGCAACTGCATCGTCGCTTACGACATCGTCCGTCCCGATGAGAATGTATCCGATCCGGACCGGTATCGGGGCAATCTGCTGGCCGAGCGGCAACTGCAGAAAGGAGGCTTCCGCCTGGCTCATGTGCTGAACTCGATTTTTGGCCGTTAGCCTTCGGGCGTTCCGTGCCGTCTTTCCTGCGACGGAAAATATAAGAGGCTGTCCGAATCGTGGACAGCCTCTTTTGTATTCACTGCTTTGGAAATATTCCGAGGCGATCGTATGCTTCGGTGTGCCATGCGCGTTCGCACCCGGATTTCCGTATCTGTCAGTTGCGGTTTGCGGCCGCAGGCCGCGCATCCGATTAGGCCCTGCCGTGAAATTTCCTCGGAGGGAACGTCATACGAGGAAGCCGGAGGCATCGAAAACTCGAAGGCCGGTGCGGTAAGGGTATATGATCGGGCATTTTGGAATATGTGATTCCGATGTGCCTTCCCCCCAAAAAAACCGGACGGTTTAACGTTATCAAAACCCCGAAAGTTTTTTGTCTGACTTTCGGTGGTATGTCATTTTCGGGAGACCGAAAAGCTTGCCGGACAGTCTCGGGTCTTGTCCGTGCGGGTTTCGGCCGAAGGGCTCCGGCGGTTTGCTTCCCTTGCCGGGATGCTTTACGGAATTTCCTGTACGTTATCCGAAATAGAGCAGCGCGACTCCGGCCAGCACGACAGCGAGCAGCGCGGCCTTCGTGCCGATCTGCCGCTCGCGGAACATCAGCGCGCCCGCGACGAACGTGACGACGACGCCCGAGCGCCGGATCGTCGAAACGACCGACAGCAGGGCCTGCGGATCGCTCAGCGCGTAAAAGTAGAGAAAATCGGCCGCTGTCAGCAGCACGGCGGTCAGAAAGATCGACCATCGCCAGCGGAAAGGGGTCGAGCGCTTGCGCGAGGGGTACCACATGGTCATGACGATGGCGATCATCATCAGCGACTGGTAGTAGCACGTGTATGCCTGAACGGCGAGTCGGTCGTAGCGGGCGATCAGGAACTTATCCCATAGCGCGCTGGCTGCGCCGAGCAGCGTCGAGGCGATCAGGAACCAGAGCCACAGCGTCTTGCGGCGGGGCGATTCCCTGTCGTCCCGTCCGTCGCGCTTGTCGAGCCGCGACAGTGCGGCCAGGGCTCCGAGCACGACTGCCACGCCCGTCCAGCGCGTCGCGTCGAGCCGCTCGCCGAAAATCAGCACGGCTCCGAGCACGACGAAAGCCGGCCGCGTCGCCTTGATAGATGCGGAGATCGTCAGCGGAAGATGCTTTGTGGCGAAAAAGCCGAAAATCCACGACCCGAGTACGATGACCGCCTTGAGCACGATACCCCAGTGAGCTTCTGCCGATACGGGCGGAATGTAGAATGCCGACTCCCGAATCCATGTTGGAGCCGCCATGCTCGATATCTGCAAGGGAAGGAACAGCAACGCGCTGATCCAGATGCTGACGGCCAGCACCGGAATCACGGCGTTCGAGTTCAGCGCGCTTTTCTTGGCCACCTCGTTCAGCCCGAGAAAAAGGGCCGAGAGCAGCGACAGAGTCAGCCACATCGTGTTCGTGCGTTAAAGGATTACGCGGGCAAAGATAACGTTTTTTGGAATTCCGAGCAGAGCGGCTTTTACCGGCGGAGGCTTCGGACGGGTCGGACCGGGCATCCGGCCCGGGTGCTGCGGTTTTCCGGACGAGCGGGCCGCCGTTGCCGGGAAAACGTGAGTTTTCCGTGCCGAGCGGCGTCGCGGAACGGGCCGGACGAGGGGCGTTCGCGACGGATTTGCCGGCGACACGGAGCGATTCGCCCGTCCGGTCGGTTGTTTTTCGCAATAGTTTTTTATTTTTGCATATCGGAGCGGTTTTTGTCCGTCGGAATGCAGAGAGTCCGGACGATCCGTTCCCGAAATTCGGACTGACGATGAAAAACAGATTGCTACGGACCGTTATATTGCTCGGCTTGCTGGGTATTTGGGCCGGATGCGGGCAGGGCGGACACCGGCATGGGGAGGCGATCCCGATCCCCGAGAGCGCTTTCGAGAAAACCGTGCAGGGCAAGCCCGTCTCGCTGTACACGCTGCGCAACGAGAGGGGAATGCTCGTCCAGATCACCAATTACGGAGCCCGCGTCGTGGCGCTTTGGGCTCCCGGTGCGGACAGCGTGCATCGCGACGTGGTGTGGGGATACGAGACGATCGACGACTACCTGGCTGCGGGCGATCGGTTCAGCGGCCCGATCGTGGGACGCTACGGAAACCGGATCGGCGGCGCGCGCTTCGAGCTCGACGGCCGCGAGTACCGCTTAACGGTCAACGACGGGGCGAATCATCTGCACGGCGGCAGCAGCGGGTTCGCGGACAAGGTGTGGGATGCGCGGCCTTTCGTGAACGAAGCCGGAGAACAGGCCGTCGAGATGAGCTACCTCTCGCCGGACGGCGAGGAGGGATATCCGGGAACGCTTTCGATCTCGGTGACCTATACGCTGACGGCCGACAACGCGCTGCGCATCGACTACCGGGCGACGACCGACGCCCCGACCGTGCTGAACCCGACGAGCCACGTCTATTTCAATCTGAACGGTACGTCGGCCCGGGGAATCGGATCGCATGTGCTGACGATTCACGCCGGTCGCTATACGCCGACCGACGGAGGGTTGATTCCGACCGGCGAGCTGGCGAGCGTCGAGGGTACGCCGCTCGATTTTCGGACCGCAACGCCGATCGGGTGGCGCGTCGAGTCCGATTTTCCGGCGATGCGGTCTGCCGGAGGCTACGATCACAACTGGGTGCTCGATCGCACGGGCGATTCGCTCGAGCTGGCCGCCGAAGTGTACGAGCCGTATACGGGGATACTGATGAAAGTCTGGACCGACCGGCCCGGCCTGCAGTTCTACAGCGGCAATTTCATGGATGGCAGCGACGTCGGCAAGCGCGGCGACCGGCATGACTTCCGGACGGGCATTGCGCTTGAGACGCAGAATTTTCCCGACGCGCCGAACCACGACAATTTCCCGTCGACCGTGCTGCGTCCCGGCGAGACTTATACTCAGACGAGCGTATACGCTTTCGAGATGAATAAAGAAGGGCGGTCTTATGTTCGGAACCGCCGCAAAACGCAGGATAAAACGATCGGACATGAATAGCATCGCAACGCAATATCTCGGTCTGGAACTTTCCGGCCCGGTCATTATGGGCAGCTCGGGTCTCACTTCGACGCTGCGTCACATCGTCGAAGCCGAAGAGGCCGGAGCGGGCGCCGTCGTGCTCAAGTCCGTTTTCGAAGAGCAGATTCTGCACGAGGCTTCCCGGCTGGACCGTTACAGCGATTATCCGGAAGCCGGCGACTACGTGCGCCGGTACGTGTCGGAGCATGCGCTCGCGCAGTATCTCGATCTGATTCGAGAGGCGCGGGACCGCTGCGCGATACCCGTGATCGCCAGTATCCATTGCGTTCATCCGGGCGAATGGGTCTCCTTTGCACGGTCGATCGAGCAGGCAGGGGCTTCGGCAATCGAGCTGAACATATTCGTCCTGCCTACGGATGCGGGCCTTCCCTCGGAGCAGATAGAGCGTGCGTACTTCGATATAGCGGCTCAGGTGCGCGAGGTCGTGTCCGTGCCGCTCGCGGTCAAGCTGGGCGCCGGCTTTACCAATCCGCTGCGAATCGTGCGCGGGCTTTATGCCCGGGGAATTCAGGGTGTCGTGCTGTTCAACCGCTTTTATCCTGCCGATATAGATATCGATCGTCTGACCGTGCGCGCGGGCAACCTGTACAGCCACCGGTCCGAGCTGTCGGGCGCGCTGCGCTGGGCTGCGCTCGTCAGCGGATCGGAGCCCGGAATCGATGTGGCCGTTTCGACCGGCGTTCATCAGGGCGAGGACGTCGTGAAGGCCATGCTGGCCGGAGCTTCTGCCGTCGAGATAGCCAGCGCCGTGTACGAGCGGGGTCTCGGCGTGATCGCCGAAATGAACCGGTTCGTCGGGTCATGGATGGAGCGTCATGCCTTTCTTGCCGCGCGCGACTTCGTCGGACGGATGAACGCCCGTAACATTCCCGATCCGGAACTTTACGAGCGCACGCAGTTCATGAAATATTATTCCTGTCACGAGTAGCCCGAGCCTTTGGCTCTGCGGTTTTCGGGAACGGTTTTGCTCCCGGATTCGGACATGGCGCTTCCGTATCGGTATTTTCGGTCGGCTTTCCGGTTATGCTTCCGTAAGGCCCGGCGGGCTCGGAAACCGGCTTGTCTTTGCCGTGAGGTCCGTAGCGGAGGGTTATCGTTCCTTTCGCACGATGGCGACCGGCGGCCCGTATTCTCGTTTACCTGATTATGATACCAGGACTGATAACCGTTTGGGTCATCATATCCGCGGCCTACTATGTGTCGAGAGTCGTATGGGGCGTTGTTCCCTACGTTCTCAAAATCCTTGCGGTACTGATCTGTTTGCCCGCGATACCCTTTGTCGTAGCGTATAAGAACCGGGAAAGGCATCCGGGGCAGGCACGGTTCATCTTTGCCGGATGGTCTCTGCTCTACCTACTACTTGCGTTCATTCTCTATATGGAAAGTTGAAAGGCTCGCTCCGCGAGGTTCTTTCTCCTGCGCATGACAAGGGCGCTACTTGCGGAGAGTGACCCTTGGCGAACGCTGACATGCTCCTTGCTTGTCGCACGAGAGTAAATCTTCCGGCGGCCCGGACCTTGGAGTCATGGGCCTGCTATTGCTTCCGGACGGTTTCCGCTTCCAGCTTGCATGTTTGCAACGGTTCGTTTATGCCGCATGCCGGTCTTGAGTCGGCGACTCGGACGCTTGCGGTATCCGCAGGATCGTCCGCTTTGTGGGGAGACTTCCGGTCCAGAAGGTTCGGGATCTGGGAATAAGCGGGTATGAGAAGGGTTGCGACCGAACGGGATGCGGCTTCAGCGCGATCCGCTTTCCGTAATATAACGGCAGAGTTGTTCGCGCGCGCGGTGTATCTGCGTTTTGACCGTGCCCATCGGCAGCTGCAGCTCGGCAGCGATCTCCTCGTAGGAGTATTCCTTGAAAAAGCGCAGCTCGATCAGTTTCCGGTAGCGGGGCGACATTCTTTCGAGAAGCGATTCGAGCCGGGCGCGGCTCTGGTCGGTGATCATCCGCTCTTCGGGCGTGGGACCTCCCCAAGACGAGGAGACGCGCTCGCCGATCCGGTCGATCGGAACGGTGTCGTCGCGCTTGCGGCGCATGTAGTCGATGAACGTGTTGCGCGCGATCGTATAGACCCATTGGCCGAAGGTGTAGCGGCTGTCGTATCGCTGCATGTTCAGGTAAACCTTGACGAAAGTCTCCTGCAACAGGTCGCTCGCGTCGTCGGTCCGTCCGCTCGTCCGCTGGACGTATAGCTGGTAGATCGAGTCGCGGTAGCGGTTGAACAGGTGCTCGAACGCTACGGTGTCTCCGTCCAGCGCCCGCTCGACGAGCTGTTGGTCGGTCGATACGATGTATTGTTCTATCTCCATATTTTCCTGTTGGGCCGGATGCGGTTGCCCAGCGCCAGAGCGAATTCTCCGATGGGCGCCCAAAAATCGTGCAGAATGTAGGCCCATGCCAGTCCCCGCTCGCCGACCCTGCGGCCGATACGGCGGATCTTCAGTTCCAACAGCAGCAGCCGTATGAGCACCAGCGAGAGCGGAACGGCGATCAGAGGCGGGGGAAGCAGCAGAGCGGCCGTTGCCGACAGCACGAAGAACAGCAGGCGGCTCGAGAGCTCCGTACGTACCGACCGCTTGACGCGGGCGGGATAGTACCGGAACGAATAGGCGTAGAACCGCCGCACCGCGCGCCACCAGCCCAGTCCGCCGAAAGGAACCTGACGCATCGTCGCGGCCGGATTCATGACGACGCTTACGTTGTCGGACGTCGCGATCTTCTGGATGAACAGGTCGTCGTCGCCGATCTCCATGTTCAGATAGTTGAAACCTCGGCTTTCGAAGTAGAGGCTTTTGGTGTAGCCGATGTTGCCCGCGATGCCCCGGTAGGCTCGGCCCCGGGTCGCGGCGGACAGCCAGCGCACCGATCCGGCGAGCCGGCTGCACCGCATCAGCCGGTTGGCGAGCCCCTTTCCCGGTTCGATGCCGCAGTAGCCGATCACGATGTCGCCGTTGATAAAGCCTTTGGCCATCAGCGACAGCCATTTGTCCGACGACGGGTAGCAGTCGGTCGTCGTGAACACGATGTGCTCGTAGGCACAGGCTTTGATACCGACGGTCAGCGCCAGTTTCGTGCCGTGACCCGCGCTGCGCTGCTGCTTGATCGCCGTCACATGGAGCCGGGAACAGGCGAGGCTTTTCTCGTGCAGCAGCTCGCCGATCTCCTCGTCGTAGCTGCAGTCGACGGCGACGACTTCGAACTCGTCGTATCGCTGGCCGAGCAGCAGAGGCAGGTAGTTCTCGATGAAATAATAGCCGTTCTCGCGGATTACGACGACGACGGAAACGGGCGGCGACGGGATTTGCGGCCGGATGCCCCGGTTGTTGCGGAAGCGGGGGAGGCCGCCGTACCGGCCGAGCCAGTAGTACAGCTGGACGAAAAATGCGGTCAAGGCTCCGGCCATGGCGCCCAGCATCCAGTCCGGATGCGCAATGCCTTGGGATAGAAGGTCGTCGTATAGCAGGTCGAGATAGTCCACCGCCGAAGTTGGAGTTTACCGCAAAGGTACCGGATTTTCGGGGAATCCGCAAACGTTTCCCGATCCGCCGGAAAATATTTACCTTTGCCGGCGATGAACTTCGAACTGCTTCATACCGATCCCGGCAGCTCGGCCCGCGCCGGACTGATTTCGACCGACCACGGGACGATCGAAACGCCCATTTTCATGCCCGTGGGTACCGTAGGCAGCGTCAAGGGCGTGTTTCACCGCGACCTGGCGGACGAGGCGGGCGCACAGATCATTCTGGGCAATACCTACCATCTGTACCTGCGTCCGGGGACCGATATTCTGGAGAGAGCCGGCGGCCTGCATCGTTTCTGCTCGTGGGACCGTCCGATTCTGACCGACAGCGGCGGGTTTCAGGTCTTCTCGCTGGCCGGTTGCCGGAAACTCTCGGAGGAAGGCTGCCGCTTCAGCTCGCATATCGACGGGTCGAAGCATCTGTTCACGCCCGAGGGAGTGATCGATATCCAGCGTTCGATCGGGGCCGACATCATGATGGCGTTCGACGAGTGTCCGCCGGGCGACGCGCCGTACGACTATGCGGCCCGCTCGCTCGATCTGACCTGTCGCTGGCTCGAGCGGTGCTTCGACCGCTATCGGCAAACGGAGCCGAAATACGGGCATTATCAGTCGCTGTTCCCGATCGTACAGGGATGCACTTATCCCGATCTGCGGACCCGCTCGGCCGAGTTCGTCCGGCAGTTCGACGCCGACGGCTATGCGATCGGGGGACTGGCCGTGGGCGAACCGGCTCCGGTGATGTACGAGATGATCGGGTTGCTTGACGGCTTGCTGCCCCGCGACAAACCCCGCTACCTGATGGGCGTGGGCACGCCGGCCAATCTGCTGGAGGGCATCGAGCGGGGAGTCGACATGTTCGACTGCGTGATGCCGACGCGCAACGGGCGCAACGGCATGCTGTTCACTACGGAGGGCATCGTCAATATCCGCAACGTGAAGTGGAGGGACGACTTTTCGCCGATCGACCCGGGCGCGACCTGTTTCGTCGACACGGCCTACACGAAGGCTTATCTGCGGCATCTGACCGTAGCCGGCGAGATGATGGCCGCTCAGATCGCCAGCCTGCACAACCTTTCGTTCTATCTGTGGCTCGTGCGCGAAGCGCGCAGGCATATTCTCGACGGAACGTTCTCGAGCTGGAAGCCCGGAGCCGTCGAGCGGTTTTCGCGCCGGCTGTAATTTTTCGGCCCGGAAGCCGTTGTGTCTATGAGCGGAAAATTTTATTAACTTTGGCCGTCGTCCGGATTCGCGGCAGGGCGCGGGTCGTTTTCCCGGATTTACAGAAAAGAGCATGAAGTTTCCCGGTGTCAAGATCATCGATCGCTACATAATCCGCAAGTTTTTGGGAACATACGTGTTCGCCATCGCGCTGATCATCGTCGTCGTCGTGATTTTCGACGCCGCCGAGAAGATCGACGACTTCATCGAGCTCAAGGCTCCGCTGTCGAAAATCATCCTGCAATATTATTTCAATTTCATCCCGTTCTTTATCAATCAGTTCAGCGGGCTGTTCACGTTCATCGCCGTGATCTTCTTCACCTCGAAGATGGCCTATCAGACTGAGATCATCGCGATTCTGTCGGCCGGCGTCAGCTTCAAGCGGCTGATGTGGCCCTATTTCCTGAGCGCTGCGGCGATCACGCTGCTGAGTCTGGGGCTGAACCTGTACGTGATTCCCGCAGCCAACGGCGAGCGGCTCAAGTTCGAGATGAATTACATCAAGCGCATCAAGGGCATCAAGTACGACCAGCATATCTATCGTCAGATCGAGCCCGGCACGTTCATCTATATCCGCAGCTACTCCGACGACAAGCAGGGCGCATCGTATTTCGCGCTCGAGTCTTACGAGGACAACGCGATGGTTTCGTCGCTGGAGGCCGCCAACGTGAAGCTCGATCCCGAGACGGGCCGCTGGACGGCGCCGCGCAGCATTCGCCGGACGTTCGAAGGCGAGAAGGAGACGTTCGACAATACCCAACCTTTGGACACGGTCGTCAATCTGAGCACGACCGAGCTCGGCCGCGTCGAGGAGCTCGTCAAGACGATGAACATACACCAGCTGGGCCGGTTCATCGCTCAGCAGAAGATCAAGGGCTCGGACATGATCTCGCGCTTCGAGGTCGAGCGGCACAACCGTTTCGCCTATCCCGTCTCGACGTTCATTCTGACGATCATCGGCGTGTCGCTTTCGTCGCGGAAGGTGCGGGGAGGAACGGGGCTGCACATCGGTATCGGCATCGTGCTGGCTTTCTCGTTCATTCTGTTCAGTAAGTTTGCCGAGGAATTCGCCAAGGGCGGTCTGCTGCCCCCGTACGTTTCGGTCTGGATTCCGAATTTCATCTACGCGTTCATCGCTTACTATCTTTACAAGAAAGCCCCGAAGTAGCCGGTTCGGAGCCGCGCCGGGGGGCCAACCGATCCGTCGGGGAAGTTTCGGCCGTTTCCGGCCGAAAGACGACAGCGAAGTCCGGTAAGAGCCGAGTTGAGGCCCGATGCGGTCCGGCGACGGCCGTTTGGCCGTTCTCGGTTATCCGTTCGGGGCAAGTTTCCGGTTTGCCGGTAGTCGGGCAGGTAATAAAGATTCTTTTCAGGCATGGTCCGTAGCCGACGGGACCGGCTCCGTTATCGGGTTCGCCTGTTCGCAGCCGTGTCGGGACCGGTCGCAGCCTTTTGAGAGGACGCCCGTTCTCCCCGGAAGGCGGTCGCGGCATGGGTTTTCGTATCCTGCAGAATCAGCAGGGAATCGGACAGTTCCGAGATGGCGAAAGTTCGGAATTCTTCGCGATACGGTTCGTCCGCTCCGCCGCGGACGAGGGTCCGCGTCACGATGTAGCGTCCGTTTTCGTTCCCGGCCGTCTCCGCCGGGTCGAAACGGCAGGCCGGTTCGTCGAAAAGACGGTAGTCCGAGCGGCTTTCGTGCCTTCCCATGTAGACGAGCGTGACGATCCGTTCCGTCGCCGTGAACCGCATTTCGCAGGAGTAGTCCTTGGGGCCCGGGAATTGTACGATCCACTTTCTTTCCTGCAGACGCTCCGAAACAGAGCTCGGACGATCGGGCCGGCGGCACCCGGTCCATGCGGAACAACATGCGAGCATGAACAGAAGCCCGATCCGGCCGATCGGCTTCGAAAGCGCCGCGCCGTACGGACGAAAACTCGCATGCTTCATTCCGGTTGCCATATCTATTTATATTCCGGTTGTCTTCGTCCGGCATCTGCGGTGGTTTTTTGCGTGCGGCGATGCCGAGGCGCGGCGTTCTTTCGGGTTCCGTCGATCGTTTCCCGGGCACTTCTCCGGCGATCCGGGTTTCCTGTACGGAACGGCGTTTCGTTGCTCGTATCGTCTTTTCCATCTCAGGAACAAACCGAGCACGGCGAGTGTCGCCGCTCCTCCCAGCGCGTAGGAGAGATTCCGGGACAGAGCCAGTCCCTCGCCGGCGATAAAGATATAAGTCGAGCAGACGGCCGTCATGAACAGCGCCGGAATCAGCGTGATCGCATAGAGCTTGCGCTCGCGGACCAGATAGACCGTCAGAGCCCAGAGCGTGAACACGGCCAGCGTCTGATTGCACCATGCGAAGTAGCGCCACAGGACGGCGAAGTCGATCTGCAGGATGACGAAGCCCGCGACGAACAGCGGAACGGAGATGGCCAGTCGCTTGAGGATCGGCCGCTGGTCGAGGCGCATGAAATCGGCTACGATCAGCCGGGCCGACCGGAAGGCCGTGTCGCCCGAAGTGATCGGCGCGGCGATTACGCCCAGCACGGCGAGCAGACCGCCCAGCGTGCCGAGCCAATCCCGCGTGATCGAATTGACGATGATCGCGGCGTTGTCGTTGCCCGACGAGGCGGCGAACAGCGCGGTTCCTTCGTCGGTATGGAAAAAGTAGGTAGCCGCGGCCGCCCAGATGAGCGCGACGATCCCTTCCGTGATCATGGCTCCGTAGAAAACCGGACGTCCGTATTTCTCGCTGGTCATGCAGCGGGCCATCATCGGCGACTGCGTCGCATGGAATCCCGAGATCGCCCCGCAGGCGATCGATACGAACATCATGGGGAAGATCGGCAGACCGTCGGGGTGCGTATTAGCCACGCCGTCGGTCAGTTCGGGCAGGGAGGGATGATGCCAGAAAAGCATGGCGAGTATTCCGACAGCCATGAATATCAGTGCGATGGCGAACAGCGGATAGATCTTGCCGATGATCTTGTCGATCGGCAGCAGCGTGGCCAGTACGTAATAGACGAATACGACGGTCGCCCAGAACGTCAGATCGAGACTGTCCGGCGTCAGCTTGGCGAGCAGGCCGGCCGGTCCGGCTACGAATACGGCGCCGACCAGTACCATCAGCAGCACCGAGAAGATCCGCATGAACTGCTTGAACCGGCTTCCGAGGTATCGGCCGATCGTCTCGGGCAGGCTTTCTCCGTCGTTGCGGAGCGAGATCATGCCCGAGAGAAAATCGTGCACGGCTCCGGCGAAGATACTGCCCAGTACGATCCACAGGTAGGAAGCCGTGCCGAACTTGGCTCCCATGATCGCTCCGAATATGGGACCGAGGCCCGCGATATTCAGGAACTGGATCATGAAGATTTTCCACGCCGGCATCGGAATGTAGTCGACTCCGTCCTGTTTGGTGTAGGCCGGAGTCGCGCGTTTCGGATCGACGCCGAAGACGCGGGAAACGAATTTCCCGTAGATGAAGTAGCCGGCTATGAGCGCGGCCAGTGCGACGGTGAAGGTAATCATAGGCTGACGACAATAACCCGCATGGCCCGGTGCCGTGCGGTTCGGTGATTTTCAGCGACGTGCCGGCGCTGCCGGCGCAGGCTTATTCTCCGTAGTGAAAGCGGACCGTTTGCTTGCAGTCGGGATGCAGCGAGCGGGCTACCGGGCAGGTAGCCGCCGCCCGTTCCAGTACGGTGCGCGCTTTCGGAGCCATCTCTCCCGGAAAACGTATGTCGATTATTATCTCGCCGATGCGGCGCGGATCGGCACTCATTACCTTGGTGATGCTCAGGCGGGTCCCGACTATGTCGACGCCTTGCGTCCGGGCCGCGATGCCCATCAGCGTCATCATGCAGCTGCCCAATGCTGCGGCTACCAGATCGGTCGGCGAGAAAGCCTCGCCCTTTCCGTGATTGTCGGTCGGCGCGTCGGTCAGAATCTTGCTGCCCGACTGCACATGGGTCGCTTCGGTGCGAAGCTCGCCCAGATAGATGGTTTCTACGGTTGCCATGCTTGTTCCGTTTTTTCTTGGGGATGCCGGTTTCTCCGAGACTGCGGTTCCGGGCGGAAATGCTTTGCGCCGGAACGCTCGATTTCCGGATTACGCGTGCTCCCGATGACAAAGATAGCGCAACTTTGCTTTTTTCGTGTCATGAACCGGCCTTTAAATTGCATGCGCATGCAAAAAAATCGGTCGGTCGATTTTGCCTCGGCCCCGTGCCGGCCCGCTTGCCGGAGCCAGAGAACGCGGGTCGCGGAATCTTCCGGCGGGCCGATCCGGATCGTGCGTCCGGAAACGGCGCTGCTTCGGCCGTGATCGGATTTGGATATTCGTTTGATTTTCGTTACCTTACCGTCGGGTGCGGAGCGGCTTCCGAAACGAAGACGAGGTCCGCCGGTCCGGGATCGTTCGTTTTGCGGCGCTCGGCGAACGGTCCGGCGGCTTTTCTCTCCGAGGCGGCACATCCTGTCGCGGAACGGTTCCGAAAAACTAAAAAACGGTCGCCATGCAGAAAAAAACTCTCGTGCTTTTCCTGTCGTCGTTCGCGTTGCAATTCCTTTCTGCCGGCGAGCCTTTCATGTTCGTAAAAAGGGTGGAAAACAATATCGATCGGTGCAATTTGGAGAATATCCTGCCGGACGGGTCCGTCGAGGTACTGTACAATCTGGGAAGCAAGTCGGATTTGGAACGATTGTTTTTCGACCGTTTCAATGCGCCGGTGGAATTTTTCTTCAGGCCGGATCCCGGCATGAACGATCCCCGAGATGTAGCCGGTCTGCGAATCTTGAAAGATACGGCGGACAACTCGTATCGGCTCGAAGTCAAGCGAATCGCGAATCTTAAGGAAGTAGACGACGAGTTGGACAAAGAGTATCCCTATGTCTACTTCAGAGCCGAGGATGTAACTCCAGAGCTGCCTTACAGCGAGATACGTCGCCATATAGAGCACAACGACAGCATGGATACGAAGCGGCGGCAGGAAAGAATGAAGCGTTACCGGGTCGAGACGAAATCTTTCCGCATCGGTCAGCAACTGGCCGACGCGCTGTACGATCGGATAACCGACATGATCGAGCATTTCGACAGTCGGTACGAAGGGCGCTATGCGGCCTATTCGGTCACGTTCCGTTGCGTAGTCGGAAACGAGGTTTGGACTCTCTTTTTCCGCGATGTGCCGCAGGGCGAGACGCTCGCGCTTTCCGATCTGTGCATGCGGATGCTTCGCGACGCCAAAACGGACGATTGGGCCGAGGCGGAATATCTGAATCTGTTGAGCCGTTGAACCGGCGCTTTCCGGTCGGGGGAGGCGGCGGCGCGTTCCCGGTTCGCGTTTCGGTTTTCGCCGAAAATTTGCGACCTTTGCCGAAAACCTTTCCGATGAACGTCACTTCCGCGATTTTTACCGTCAGCAGCAGCTCGCTCGGCCAGTGTCCCTCGGACGGACTGCCCGAATTCGCCTTCATCGGGCGCTCGAACGTCGGCAAGTCGTCGCTCATCAACATGCTGACCGACTCCCCCTCGCTGGCCAAGGTGTCGTCGACACCGGGGAAGACGCGGCTCGTCAACCATTTTCTGGTCAACGGAAGCTGGTATCTGGTCGATCTGCCGGGATACGGCTATGCCCGCGTATCGAAAAGCCAGCGGGGCGAATTCTCGAAGCTGATTACCGACTACGTGCTCCGGCGCGAGCAAATGGTTTTCCTGTTCGTGCTGCTCGACTCGCGTCACGAGCCGCAGAAGATCGACCTGCGTTTCATCGAGATGCTCGGCCGCGCGGGCGTTCCGTTCGGACTGGTTTTCACCAAGACCGACAAGCTTTCTGCCGACCGGCTCGCGTCGAACGTGGCGCGCTACCGACGGGTGCTACTTGAGTCTTGGGAGGAACTGCCTCCGGTTTTTCTGACGTCGTCCGAGAAAAAAAAGGGCCGTGCGGAAATTCTCGATTTTATCGGCCGCTGCCTGCGGTCGGCCTCGGACCGGTAGGCGTCGGAGTGCCGGAGAAAGCGCTGTTGCGGTCCGTGTCCTTGCCGCATTTTTGTGAATAAAATGACGATTCGTCCCTTTTTTCGCTAAATTTGAAGTACATTTGCACCCAAATGAATCAACCCTTCTGATCATGGCCATTCACAAACTCAAGATCTTCTCCTGCCGGGGCTCGCGCTATCTGGCCGAGAAGATCGCAGCCAATTTCGGCGTAAATCTCGGTAACTCACAGGTCTTGGAGTTCAGCGACGGAGAGTTTCAGCCTGCCTACGACGAAAGTATTCGCGGGTGCACCGTCTTTATCGTACAGTCGACTTTCCCGCCTGCGGACAATCTGATGGAGCTGCTGTTGATGATTGATGCGGCCCACCGTGCGTCGGCTCACCGGGTGATTGCCGTCATGCCCTATTTCGGATGGGCCCGTCAGGACCGTAAGGACCGGCCCCGCGTCTCGATAGGAGCCAAGCTGGTGGCCAATCTGCTGCGAGCGGCGGGCGTCGACCGGATCATGACGATGGATTTGCACGCCGATCAGATTCAAGGGTTTTTCGACATTCCGGTCGATCATTTGTATGCGAGCGGCATTTTCGTTCCCTATATGAAGAATCTGCAGATGGAGAATCTGTCGATCGCCGCGCCCGACATGGGCGGAGCCAAGCGTGCCCATGCCTATTCGCAGCACCTGAACGCTCCGATGATTATCAGCCACAAGCAGCGCGAGAAAGCCAACGTCGTGGGCAAGATCACGGCGATCGGCGATGTGGAGGACCGCAATATCATCATCATGGACGACATGATCGACACGGCGGGCACGATCACCAAGGCCGCCGATATGTTCATGGAGATGGGTGCGCGAAGCGTCCGCGCTGCCGTGACTCATCCCGTGCTTTCGGGGCCGGCTTACGACCGGATCAACAAGAGCGCGCTGTCGGAAGTGATCGTGACCGATACCATACCGCTGAAGCAGAGCGAAGACCTGTCGAAATTCACCGTGCTTTCGGTGGCCGACTTGTTTGCCGATGTGATCGAGCGCGTGCACGATTACAAGGAGATCAGCTCGAAATTCATCTTTTGAGACGAGCTTTCGGCACGAGTCTGACAAACCGGTATGAAATTCAAGCAAAAAGGCGCGAAAGCGCTTTTTTGCTTAATATGACCGTTCGTACGTAAGAATGCCCGTTCCCCTCTCCGAATATGGTGGTGGACTCCCGGCTTCAGAGAGCGTCGGGAATTCTCTTTTTTCGGATAATTGCCTTTGTCGAATGTGCGCGGCGGGGAGGGTGGGGCTGTTGCCCGGATTTCATTTCGACCCGTTTCCCGTTTGCGTGAGTTGCCGTATTCGATGTCGGATGAAATTTGGTGCGCTTCCCCTGTCCGGGCGTATGATCCGGCTGAGCCGCACCGCGTGCTATGCCGCCGATATTTCCGGGAGGTGGCGCTGCGACCGTTTCCGTATTTGTGGACGGAGTGTTTTTGGAACGATTGACGGGGCTGTTCGCGTACGGTATATCCGGCAAGAGCCGTTCTTTATTATGTTTTCCGGTACGAATCTCTTGCGGGGAAGCTGTGACATGCTGCTCCAAGGCATTATTTTCATTGATTTTTAGCCCGGAAATTTGGTCGTTTACAAACTTTGACCTACTTTTGCGTTCGGTTCTTTCGGAAGAAAGCCGAAGCCCGGAGAGGTGGGTGAGTGGCTGAAACCAGTAGTTTGCTAAACTGCCGAGCTGGGCAACTGGCTCCACGGGTTCGAATCCCGTCCTCTCCGCCAGGTAGTGTTTTAAATTAGGGGATGACTAAGATTCAATGATTAAAACACTGACTTTCAATACAAATTTTCCTTTCATAGGTAAAACAAAGGCGGCTATTACAGTCGCTTTTTGTATTTTGCACCCTTAAATCCTTCGGAAACGAGTTTTCAAAACGATATCCAACCTTCGTGTTTCAAATTAGGGGATAGCAA